>Ga0160429_1002150_pt1 | contig 10527 bp, 12 predicted proteins | sample SolpanmetagenomR_FD_108199 | JGI IMG/M metagenome (GOLD analysis project Ga0160429, IMG submission 108199) | Solar panel surface microbial communities from Lawrence Berkeley National Laboratory, California, USA - R | ecosystem: Engineered > Built environment > Solar panel > Unclassified ... | reverse complement strand
GCTAATGGACGGGTACGCCGGACCAATGGTGGTACCATCAGTTCCGAGGAGGGCATGACGAAGCTTGGGGACAAGGAAGGCAAGATCGATTGTGTGTATTGCTGGATGGTGCGCAGGGATGTCTTTGATATCCCGATGATGATAGTGCTGAATGTGAGTGAAGGCTTTTGGTGGAGGGGAGATTCAGAGTGCTGATAACCTGTTCTAGTTCCTGCCCGTCATCTGAGCTTCCCTGCCTGCTACAAGTACGGCAAGTCAAGCACAACGTAACACATTTGATCTAACTTGTCAGACGTGGACCTCTACACAACTTGTGGGAGTGTAGTAAAGAGTGAATCCGCCGGAAAAGGCATATGTTGATTCATTGGCGCTGCGTTACGTATGAATAACGTGGCGTGTTCCATGATGACAAATTTTTCATGCTGTGTTGTCTCGCCACGACGAACGGCTCTTCATAACCGCCGTTTGTCCGCAAGTTTCTGAAGCAAGCATATCAGCCACACTCTATTCGGGTGTTTTAATCGGTTGACTACTTTCGATGACCAAAGCAAGACGAACTTATGAATAACGTGCACTTTTTTTCTCCAGCTTGCTACTGGTTGCTACTATAACTTACTTGCGTCAATCGAACAATGACTTTGTTAAGTTTCGCGCTCACACTCGGACTCAGTTAGTCTTTCGATGCGAAAAAGAACTATCGTAACTAGCACTACTCATAAAAGCCCTGGCCAAAACCAGAGAACATCCATTTAAACAAACCATACACCCATCAATCAACATAAAACCCAAGGGAGATAAATATCATCACCAAGCCACCGGCCTCGCCGCCGGCATAGCCTTGAACACCTCGTCTCCCAAAACGCCCAAATAACCCGGCGCAGCGACAAGTCCGTCCCCGTCCAAGCCCAAGCCTCTAAACACACTCCCCCGCTTACCCATCCTCTTCTCATAATGCGTAACGGCTGTACGGCACGTGCGACTCACAGAACTCGTGCTGGCCACAGTGACCGTAACGGTAATGTAGATTGAAGTCGTGCTTATGCTGACCGTCGTCGTGATTTCCGTGGTCGTTACTGTCGTAGTCACAGTGTTTACGAAGCGTTGCTGCGCGGAGGTCGTCGTGGCGTTTTGGGTTGTGTTGGACTTTGTCAAGCTCGGGAAGACGAATGCGCTGCTGCTTGTTGAGAGCGGGGAGGCGGTGACGGTGCCGTTCGAACCGGTGCCGCCTGTTGTGCCATTCCCGCCTCCCGGGGAAGATGGTGAGCTCGAGGCAGGCACGGCCCCAGAACTTGAGCTTGACACGACAGGACCACCAGACGTCATCGTCCTGGAGCCAGACGCAGACATGCTTCCCAAGCTCATGGAGGACAACATTCCACTCGGCACCGGCACGCTCCCGTTCGTACCCGGATCACCTCCACCCGCAATACCAGTCAAACGAATCGCAGCCTGCGCATACGCCCTCCTATCGAGACTTCTCGCACTGCTCTTAAGCAGACAGTTCGGACTCACGCCATCCGTGTAGAAAGTCACACCGGCGCAGGATTCATCGGCCATGGAGAAATGCACCACGTTCCACATGTCACAGGCGGCCATGCACTCCACAAAGTTCGCGCGGTCTTGGAGCGACAGTGACGCATCGTTGAGTTGGTAGTCGCAATAGATGGCGTACGCGGTGCCCATTGGATCGATGAAGATCGTGCTGCCGTCTGCGCCAGCGCCGGGGCAGCTTGGTGGGCTGGTTGTGCCGGATTCCAGGGGCGAGGAGGGGTTTGAGGTGGGTGCTGCGGTGCAGACTAATGGGCTGCCACATGTTGAGACTTGCGTGGTCACCCAGGTCGTGACGTATTTGGTTACTTTGGTGGCGGCACAGGTACCTAATTTTGGACCGCCGGATATCGATAAGGAGAAAGACGACGGTGTTGGTGTCGGGACGGGGCTGACGGGTACCATAGTGCTGATGACAGTGGGGACCAAACCGCAGGTGACACAGATCGAAGCGGATGCTGTAAAGGTTGTACCGCTGATACTGATTGTGCCGCTGGAAGATATGGAACAGGATGAGCATTGTGTTGTGGTAGTTATCGTGCCCATAATGACAGCTGTAGATAACGTCAGTGGGATCCCCAGTGGAAGATTTTGGATACTCACTCGAGACGGAAACACTACTCACAACAGACGAAGCCGTGACGGTAGAGTAGATCGAGGATGAAGATGCTGCGCTGGCTAACAACGACTTTGAGGAAAACATAGAAGATACAGACACCGTAGAAGACACCAAGCCAACAGCGAGTGTAGTAGTGGGATCCGCCGGTGCCGCTTCGGAAGTATTCCCAAGTCGCAACGCAGTAATGTCAACCGGATCGATTCCCAAGTGCGCTACAGCCCGCCTGACCTTGTTGGTGTTGGTATGCCCAACTAAGGTGCAGTTTCCTGGTGAGGTAACGTTAGTCCAGACGGATGCTGTACACAAGTCGTCGTAGGCATCACAAAGTTTTATACACGATGCAATATCGTTGACTTGGTTAACCTTGAAAATCGTTCCCTCAATAGTAGTGTTACAATAAATGCGGAATGGGGTACCAAAATCATCGACGTAGATGGAGTGGCAAAGAGGTTCTCCGCCCTCTGAAGCCATGGTGGTCGGAAGCGCGCCAGCCGATTGAGTTATTGAAGATGAGGAAGTAGTTGTGACGGAAGTCATTGAAGATGAGGACATATGTGAGCTCGTACTAGCGACCATTGTGGCATTCAATGATGAAGTCACCGTTAGTGAACTTGTTGATTGGCTCGTTGAGCCGCTCATTGGAGACGTGGTGGCGGTCGGGGATGAAGATAAACCTGAGGACACAGAAACACCTGAGGATGTCGACATCCTGGAAGAAGAACCAGAAACCCCGCTAGATTGAGATTTTATCATTGAAGAAGAACTTCTTGAAATCGAGCTCTGTAAGATCGAAGAGGGCGAAGAGCTTGAAATGCTACCTTGAAGACGGTTAGAGAAAATCGAATCAGTACCATACTGCTACACACCTGTCACAGAATTTGGTCCGATATACGTGCTTTGGCTTGTGGCAGTCAAGGTGGTTGCCACACTTGAAGGTATATACAGCGTTTCCGAAGTGATAGGCGTCGCTGAACTATTAGCACCCAAGGCAACATTGATTGAGGAAATGGATGTCGTTGCTGCAACAGGTGTGACGGAAGACAATGATACAGAAGTGCTGGAAACGGCGGACGGATTCGACAACTGGTATACCTTGAGATAATTGATCGACCAGTAAGCTTCGGTGAAGGCACTCGGGTTCTTTGCCACGTATTCCTGGCAGGACTGGTATCCAGTCTCATTTGCAACCATGGGACATGTAGTCGAACCATAACTGTTCCCAGCATAATCACCACAGAACGTGTTATCCAAAATAATGTTGTGTTTTGCGAAATGGTCATCAATCTCACAAGATCCCTGAAAATTTGCAGTTGGCCGGCCGAAATCCTTCGCGGGATTTGGATCGTTTGCAATGATACTCGCTGGAACTGCCGTACGACGGAAAAACCATATTCTGATGGCAGTCGATGTCCATTCCATTGCATAAACCCCTCCTCCGGCGCTATTAAAGCCGCTGCCGTAGCTGGAGGTTGTAGCTGACTGTACACCGCAGCCGGTATTCGCTTTATCAATAAAGCAATTTGAAGTAATGAGGACTCCCGTCTCATTGGCTCCAGCTGTTGTACAATTATTGCTTGTATGGAGAGACATCAGGTTTTTATTATTGGTATTGACGCCCTCGATGATATCAATCTCTCCATTGCTAGGCCAGTCAGGACCCAGTGACCAGAAGGCAGGCCATGTTCCGCAGCCATAAGGCATGTGTGTTAGGTTGAGGATGTACAATCCGTGGGTATATGTTGGTATGCCAGTAAGTCGCACACTTGGACGGCCATGGCCATTCGGATCGTAAACATTTTTGGTATCAACCCCGATATATACGTGATCTGAGTAAGTGGCGATAAGACCATTTTCCTGCGCATAAGACTGATTGACAAATCTATTTTCATTAGAGATAGCTTATGATATTGGGCAGAGTCGTACTGGACAAAACCGCTAGTGGGATCTCCGCCCTAATGACCATTAGATCGTTAATCAAATCCATTGCCACAGGTTGAACGCACAGTATAGAAATCAAACATGCTGAAAAAGTTGCTCGGCATGTACGCATCTGCGAGCGTATACGATTGAGCATTGGCAAGCCGAAAACATTGCAATGATAACAGCGTCAACGCCGTCAAGTGGCACCTCATGTTTGCTCGTTTGCAACAGGTATCGCGTTGTTTCTGAGCTGCGTAAAGAGATTGCGGGGGCTATCGTTTCACACAAGTAAGATGTTTGTTGCCGATGCATTCTCCATATTCTACATGCATTCTTCATCAAGGACCCTTTGACTTAATCTTAACCGATACGAGACTTTCGCTTATTGTTTTTTAAATACCTTATAGCTTATACACGATAACAATTTCAGACATTGACAGGCTTACGACATGAGAAACAGCAGTATATTTCTCGAAACCCGACGCATTGTTTCAGCTTGAGCGGCAAACCCTGATATCACATAGATGCTTCTTTAAAAGCTCGTAATCGAGCTTGATGGCAGAGCCATATCGAGGCATGTGACAACGAATCATCAAGGTGGTTATAGTACTGCTACATCAATACGTTATAACATCGTTGAGTGGCTGTATTGTGCTGTTACGATTCTAGACAATCAACCCTCTTACAGAGTGGTCACAAGACCATATCGAGTTGCTGCAGCCATATTACAATCATTTTCGACAACGGAAGGCACAATACTCTTAACACTGCTTCTTTCAACTTTGCAAAAGCCAATATACATTGTTGAAGAAACTAAATATGTCTGGCGAGCGATGCTCAAATATATGCCCGGGGAACTTCAGGCGGGTAATACCGCTCGCTAGTAAGATTCGCTAGAGGTCACGTTTTATAGGACCTCTAGAGGTCACGTTACTATATAGGACCCCTAAAGGTCACGTTACTGTGGACCCCTAGAGGTCACGTTACTGCAGGATTTTCAGCGCACCAATCAGAGAGCTTAAAAGAAAGTGGCGTGTCAATTTGTCCAAGAGTATAGCCCTCGTGCCTCGGGCAATAATAGTGGAGAGTGGATTTACTTGACCTTTTTTTTTCAGTTCAGAAATGATAGGTGCAGTCTTCTCACGTGATTCATAACGACGATGTGAGGGAGCAATCTTCGTGATATGGTCATACTACAACGGATTTCAATGTTCTAATTAAAAAGACAGCAGTTTGGCAACGGGATATGCTCCAGCGGCAATTGCCAAAGCGTATATTACGCGAATTTGTGGACTACTGCACTTCATGCGTCCAAGGAGTTACCCATGGCATTGAGGTTACCAGTCAATCTGATATCCAAACCCGACTCTAACGTACACCTTGTACGAGCCACACTGCATCGTCCACTGCTGATGGACCACGTCCCAGCTGCTCAAATAGCGAAGAGTAAGGTCAAAATGAACGCTCTTGAAAGCACCAGGGGCGATCATCTGCTTCTGATATCCACGCAGCTGCTTAGCCGGACCACCTGGAATCCTGATATACAGCTGCGAAACATCCGCGGCTGCAACGGCACCAGTATTAGCGACGGTGGCGTCAACGGTAACGACGACATCCCAAAGATGCGGGTTGCCGCCCTCGAGAGTAACAGCGTTGGGAGGTGCGAGAGTAATGACGGTACAGTTTGCCTTAGCCATGCGGAGGCCAGAGTATGTGAGGTTGGTGTCGGTGAGACCGAAACCGGATTCGAACTGCGGGGTGATTTTATTCTTGATGATGGACTTATAGTCGATGTAGACGCCCTCGGTGAAGTTGACTTGCGGATAGTAGTGTTCCAGGTTGTTGACGTCAACGAGGGGACCGGCGGGGTTTAACATGTACCGTTGTCGGATGCATTCTTGGCGATGGTGTATGGGAGGCGGCCGGAGGGTGACTGGTCACCGTAAATGACTTGAATGAGCGAGTGGCCCGAGTCTTGGCCGGGAAGGTGCACGTAGATGACTGCTTTGATATTTGGGTGGTCGATCCAGTAGTTTAACTAGCCGAATACCAGCGTTATGAATCATGACCATAGTGTTGGAGCAGTTATTCGCAACATCCTCTGCAAGGACATCCGAGTAAGGGTCAGCGAGGCCTGCGCAGTCGATTAATTTGGACGCGAACTCGTTGATGAAAACAATGCAGGCTTTGCTCAACGTGTCTACGACAGGGCTTTGAGAAGCAAAATCCCAGAACAGGGATGTATCATTATCGTAAGCGCGTTGCGAGAACGACTCGAACGGCGAACTAATGTAAGCTGGGGTGTTGGCACCACTGCCTCCGCCAACGATAAGAGTGCCCTTGTAGGCCAACTGAGGAAAGGCGGTGACATTACCATACTGGAAGGCCTGTTGCCATGTTGTGGCGTTTACTATAACCGGCTCGCCTCTGAGGGCGAAAGGTGTGAGGCTTACCACAGGTTCGGGGTCTTCAATGAGTGCCGCATAGGCATCGTATCCGAACAAAGACAAGAACTTGGGAGCCTTTAGAGGTAGAGTATTGTTGACCGTCTTCACAAGCACGTGCCCTTCAAAGGCCTGCTGCACACGAAGTGGGTTTGACGCTGGATTACGCGATCCACTTTCTTATGAGGGCGGGAGAGGCTGGACGTCAAGCCAATGGCTGGGTAACTGGGTGATGAGTCCTGGTTCGTAAGGTACCACGCAGCGACGATACGGTGGGCCATGTCAACAAGTCTGTCCTGCGAAACTGTACCGTTTGCAACGGCGGTTGTAAGCGCACCGCTGGCCCAGTAGAAAGACGTAGGCATGGTCATATCCAGACCGGCGTTTGCGCTTGCAATCCCTGTGTATTGCGCATACCAGTCGCTAGTGACGAACTAGTGCGACATGTACACCCTTTGCCTTGAGCTCGGCACCAATAAATTTTCCACATTGATAAGCGAGATCATCTTTCCATGTAGCTCCCACATGCAAGCTAAAGCCATCTGAGTTAACGAGGTCAGTACTACGAACACCATTCCCTGCATCCTGTAGATAGAAACCGGGGAATCCTACACGAGGAACACTTCCACTGTTACCGGAACAGCCGTTGGAAGCGGAAAAACCGTAAGTGATGTTGTTCTTCTCCAAGTTGATCATCTGTCCTCCAAGAGCGCGAGCCTTGATATAGGCAGAAGCTTAAGTGCCAGTTCCATTGGCAACAGCTAGAAGAGTTTGATGCATTGAAGCTCGATTAGTGTATGGATGACTTACGTGCCGGGACTGCGGGTGAACGTCCGTATGACTAAAACAGTTCCTGAGCAGAGAGGTTTTGTGCAGCTGCACCCAGCGGCCGGACTGGTGAGGAGTACAGTATCACGCATTGTTAATAGTGGTTATGAGGAGGATGTTTTGCACAAAGGACGGCCATCGCTCCATCTTCATAGTATTCCCTGCCACCAGACTTCCCTCGGGGGGGTTGCACCTGCGAAATCAGTTGGGGCAAAATGAAAAGGCCACCTGCAGAATGTTGGTCCATCGGCACTAGCGAATGCTCTGAATCTTGTTCTAAATTTTCTGACAATGGTCGGCAAGGACGACTCGCTATTCGCGAATGGTGTACTATGCTCTCCAAACTTCTTTTGGTTTTTCTGGAAAAATATGCAGACATCACAAACCGCGAGCGATCTCTTATTATCGTGTATTTTTCTTTTTGATTCCAGTACATTATTTTACATTGGAAAATCTCCACGGAACAGACTTCCCACAACGAATATCATACAGATCATATCCAACATTACATCACAAGCTCTTAGTCTAGTCCTGCTGCCAGAGTCTAGTCGTTTGTCCGAGGACGCTAACTTCGTCAATCCTCTTCATCTCCTCCATGCTCAACCGCCATCCTAGAGCTTGCAGGTTCTGTTCAACCTGACCTGCATTTCTGAAGCCCACAACTGGAAGGATGCCTTTGCTTAAGTTGTAGTTAAGAGCCACAGCACTTGTACTAATCTTGCGATCTAGGGCGATGCCCTCCAGAACCTTGACGGTCGGCATAATATCCTTCATCGGATATGAACTGAAGCGGTATGATTTTGGAGGCTCGTTCTCTGGCGTCCTCTTTCCAGTGAGACGGCCCTGTGCGAGAGAAGAATAGGATTGGAATACAATGCCGTTGTCCTTGCATGTCTGAAGCAGGCCGTGCACTTCGGGATATCGTCGCAGAACACTAAACTCGCATTGATTCGCGCCTAGAGGAATGCCGTACTTGGCCAACTCCTTCTGCATTTCCAGCATAGAGTCGATGTCGTAGTTCGCAACAGCAACAGCCTTGCACATTTTCTTCTCAACGCAGTTTGACAAACTCTTTGCAACACTCGCTATCGATCTGGCGTGGATATGACCGTGGACCATATAAATGTCGACAAAATCCAGGTTCATCCGTTTGAGAGACTCTTTCAAGTTGATTTCCGGCGCATCCGATGAGATATTCTGGATAGAATCAGGGACGACCCACCACTTTGTTTGGATAACGTAAGAGTCGCGTGGCATCCCCCTGAACAGCTCGCCACAGATCTCCTCGCTTCGACCACTACCATAGCCTTGTGCAGTGTCGATGAAGGTCTGGTTGTATTTTTTGGCCAGCTCCCAACCCGCGTTCACCGCTGGTCTTTCTTTGTCATCCCAGTGCCATGTGCTTTGGTCTCCCCAAGACCAGGCACCCCATGAAAGGTACGGCACCTTCACATCGCCATACTTGGCCTTGATGGTGATTCGACTGTCAAAGGTGGGGACTTGGTTGAGTGGGAGGATAGCCTTGGAGCCGTCAAACTTCGGGTCGACTCTGTTGAGCTTGTTAGAATGGAAGCCACTAACGGCTGAAAGGCCGGAGGAAAGTCCAGCTTGTAAAATGCTTTGCATGTTCGGTGTTGTGTTTAAGGGATTATTGTAGAATTAACCGGTGTTGCGCGGGAGAAAAAGGTATAGTGATTTCAGGCTGTATGAGACGTCGAGTAAGCAGATGGATTATGAAGATAGTAGACGACGACGACTTTTGGTTTTATCTAAAAATCTACTGCAATCTTGATGAATATACGAGCTTGATGACCTCAATGGGCAACTCAAAGTTCTGTCCATGACGATGATGCATTATCCCACATGGAAAAGTCGATCTGCACGTGATCAATCTGATGTCCGCAAAAGGTTAAAGGTTAATTTTGTCCGTTAGATGGCCATAGCACAACAACCCTCTTGAACCTCCGCGAAAAGATTTTGTTCTCGTATTATTCAGACAAGTACATGTAAAAGGCTTTCAAATGGGCAGAGTTCTTCTTTCTGAAAAATCTTCCAACGATTTTGTACCTCAGCACCTAAGGATAATGACGATACGATTTTGGGAGACTTACCGTTCTTGCTCGTCACAGTAGTGTTGCACGTGACCCGCAGAGACTCCTCTACACTTCTTACTGTGCCAATATCTCTCTAAGTATCAATTGAACTAGTTGTCGCTTCCTAGACCAGTAGAACACAGGCCATTATTATTGGTTGGACCTAGCCGCAAGGCATAAGCGATAAACGGAAGAGAAAATGGTGGCATGCATTGTCAACTTAAATCCGCACAAAAAATAGCTTGGTCGTGTTTTGATTTTTTAATTAGTGGCGCTGCTCTTGAGCGAACCGACGAATATAATCGTGATAGTAGAGCAGAGATGATGTTTGCAACATTGAGCATCTTGTCGTTCGAACTGTCATCAACATTATGACGCTCTGAATGCGTGTTATTAACAATGTCAATCTTGGAAAACAAAAACTTGTTCCAAGAAAACATGGAGGGGGTCGGGAACAAACAAGCGTAGCATTCCTGCGAAGTACGTGAGATTCAAGCGAGAGACTCAAGTTGTACTATAGTTGCTAGCATATTCTGGGAGCAAGTTCCGATTACTGAGCAATGCTTCAAATCATCGTCGTAATAATTCATCTTATGTACAAATAAAACCACCAAATGATGGAAAGTGCACCAGTAATACACATTTCGTACTTTCGTTATACCCCTGCCGCTCACTAGCTTAAAACCATTCAGAAAGCTGCCTCTCACTGCCGGATAAACCCTCACACACCACTTTACACTGGCTCTAGATGATCAACGCCTCCTACCAGAGGAGGAGCTCTGTCCACCACCACCACCACCACCACCGCTGCCTCCCTGACGAGCGGCTTCCGCATTAGCAGCATTTTTCTTGTTGTAGGCATCCCATCTCCTGATCTGGCGCGCACATTCAGTGCAGTAATGGCTGGCAACAACAGGAATGGTAACGAGCGCCACGCCTTGGCAACCACGCTGGTTGTTCTGTCGGGCGAAGCATGGCTCGGTGTGTTCGTCTATCTGCCCGCCTTCCTTGCGGCACATTGGGCAGGAAACAACGGAGACGACTTTGCGGCACCTGTATATGTATTAGATGAGGG
>Ga0160429_1002149_pt1 | contig 10527 bp, 7 predicted proteins | sample SolpanmetagenomR_FD_108199 | JGI IMG/M metagenome (GOLD analysis project Ga0160429, IMG submission 108199) | Solar panel surface microbial communities from Lawrence Berkeley National Laboratory, California, USA - R | ecosystem: Engineered > Built environment > Solar panel > Unclassified ... | reverse complement strand
GAGCTGGGCAGGACACCGTCGTCGTCAAAGGCCAGACGCTCACGGCAGCTCAGCGCGACCAGATCTTCACGGGATCGGTCGAGATCGTCACCGACGCCTCAGGGACCTACATAAAGTACGCGGCCCCATCCCTCTTCAGCGAAAACAACGATATCGTAGACTTCTCTGATGTTTCGTCTCGTGCATACTCCAACGACACTTTCTATAATGCACGAGGGGGAGACGATATAATTGTTCTTGCCGTAGACGCAGCGACTGCTGCGGCCAGCGGCTATGATCCTGCAAGAATGTTCGACGCCGGATCCGGGCAAGACAAAGTGACCGGAGGCAGTTTGAACGATCGCATTGAGGGAAGTTCCGGGAGCGATTCGCTCTATGGCGGCGCGGGTGACGACACTCTCGATGGCGGTTCTGACGATGACCGTATCGAAGGCCAGCTCGGCAATGACCTGCTGATCGGTGGCGACGGCAACGACTTCCTGCTGGGCCTTGGAGGCTCCGACACCATGCAGGGCGGAGCGGGAGACGATCTAATCCACAGCTACGTCGGCGATGGACCCGACGTAATTGATGGCGGCGCTGGCACCGACACTGCCCTGGTCAGCCGCACCAATCTGACGGCCAGCCTCACGCTCGACCTCAACCTTGCAGGCACACAGGACCTTGGCGATGGTACGCTCGTAACCAGCATCGAGCAGCTCGACTACAAAGGTGGCTCAGGCGTGGACCGCATCAGCGGCGGCGCCTTGTCGGATAATCTGAGCGGCAACGCTGGCAACGACAGCCTTTCGGGTCAGGGTGGCAACGACAAGCTGGACGGCGGCGCTGGAGCCGACACTCTGCTGGGCGGAGCGGGTGACGACACCATCGTGGTGCGCAGCAGCGAAGCACAGGGCGATGTCATCGATGCGGGTGCAGGCACGGACACCCTGCAGGTGGAAGGCACGGCGCCCCTAACGCTTGCTGGCTTCGACACACTCGTGAACGGGATCGAGGTCTGGTCCGGCAACAGCATGGGCGTGAATGGCACAAATGCAGCCAACCGCTTCGACCTCTCTGGTCTAACCTCTGTCACGGGTCTGCCCTGGTTGGATGCGGGCGTCGGCAACGACACCGTGATCGGCTCCGGCTCTGCCGACAACCTGTTGGGTGGAACGGGCACGGACTCGCTCGTCGGGGGAGCTGGGAACGACACGCTCACGGGTGGAGCCGGCAACGACACCCTGGACGGCGGCGCAGGCTCCGACACGATCGTGTTCTCGGGCCTGAAGAGCGAGTACTCGGTCACGACCCGCACAGGGGGCGGATACCTCGTGACGGACCTGCGGACGGGCTTGCCCGACGGCACGGACACCGTGCTCAACGCTGAGGTGCTGCACTTCTCGGACACCACGCAGACCCTGACCCCCACCAACACCGCCCCGGGTGCGGCGAGCGACAGCAATGCAGCGGCCAATCAGGTGGCGGAGAACGCGGCCGCCGGGACACTGGTGGGTGTGACGGCGCTGGCCAGTGACCCGGATGCGGGGGACAGCCTGAGCTACTCGCTCGTCAACAACGCAGGTGGGCGCTTTGCCATCAACGCGACCACTGGCGTGGTCACGGTCGCAAACGGCACGTTGCTCGACTACGAGACCGCCACCAGTCACCTCATCCGCGTGCGGGCCACTGACACCGGCGGCCTGTTCTCGGAAGCTGACATCACCATCAATCTCACCGACGTGGCCGAGGGCATCAGCAGCTACACGGGCACGATAGGGGGTGACGTGTTCAGCGCCACCAGCGAGGTCAACTGGACGCTGTCAGGCTTGGCCGGCAACGACAGCCTCACAGGTGCCGGCGGCAACGACACCCTCGATGGTGGCTTGGGCATTGATACGCTCACGGGTGGGGCCGGTAACGACACCTTCCTGGTGCGTAGCACGGAAGCCTCTGCTGACAGCCTGCAGGGTGGCCTAGGCACTGATACCCTGAAGGTGGAGGGCGCCACCGCCCTGACGCTGGCTGGCTTCGACACGGTCGCAAACAGCATCGAGGTCTGGTCGGGCAACGGCAAGGGCGTGGTCGGGACAGGGGCCGCCAACCGCTTCGACCTGTCGGGCCTGACCTCCATCATGGGTCTGACCACACTCGATGCGGGCGGTGGCAACGACACGGTGATCGGCTCGAATTTCGCCGATGAGCTGCGCGGTGGAGCGGGCAATGACACGCTCGATGGCGGCGCAGGCTCCGACACGATCGTGTTCTCGGGCCTGAAGAGCGAGTACTCGGTCGCAAGTCGGTCGGCGGGCGGCTACCTCGTGCAGGACCTACGCACGGGGACACCCGATGGCGCCGACGTGGTGCTCAACGCTGAGGTGCTGCGCTTCTCGGATACGAGTGTCACTCTAGCCCCCTCGAACAGGGCACCGGGCGTCGTGAGCGACAGCAATGCAGCGGCCAATCAGGTGGCGGAGAACGCGGCCGCCGGGACACTGGTGGGTGTGACGGCGCTGGCCAGTGATCCGGATGCTGGTGACAGCCTGACCTACTCGCTGGTCAACAACGCCGGTGGGCGCTTTGCCATCAACACCAAGACCGGCGTGGTCACGGTCGCTAACGGCACGCTGCTCGACTACGAGACCGCCACCAGTCACCTCGTGCGGGTGCGGGCCACTGACACAGCCGGCCTGTTCAGTGAGCAGGACTTCACCGTCAGCCTGACTGATGTCGTAGAAGGCCCCGCAAACAGGGCTCCCACTGATATTGCGCTCTCAGCCATGCAGGTGAGTGAGAACGCAGCAGCCGGCACGCTGATCGGCACGCTGTCTGGCATGGACCCGGATGCAGGTGACACCCTCACTTTCGCCTTGGCCACCCCCTCCAGCTTGTTTGCGGTCAGCGGCACCAGTCTTGTTGTCGCAAGCGGAGCAGTGCTCGACTACGAGGCAGCTCAGAGCCATGGCGTGGCCATCAAGGTCACGGACGCAGCCGGTACGAGCTACACCGAGAGCTTCAGCATCAGCCTCACCAACCAGTTCGTCACCATAGCTGGGACGAGTGCGGCCGAGGCGCTCAGTGCACCCACACCCGGTGAGGAGGCGCGCATCCTTGGCCTAGACGGCAATGACACGATGACTGGCACCGCCGGCAACGACACACTTGATGGCGGCAACGGTGCCGACCTGCTGGTGGGCGGTGTCGGTGCCGACCAGCTCATTGGCGGAGCCGGCAGCGACACCGCTGACTACGGCAGCGCCATCTCTGGCATCGGCCTCGACATGCTTGATGCGGCCTGGGCTGGGGCCTACGGCGACGCACGTGGTGACGGGCTCACCGGCATCGAGCGGGTGAACGGGTCCGCTTTCGCCGACGTGATCCGGGGCACAAACCTCGCTGACATCCTCGCCGGCAATGCCGGTAACGACCTCCTGCTGGGCCGAGATGGAGCCGACGTCCTAACAGGTGGCGACGGCAACGACACCATTGAGGGCGGAGCAGGTGCCGACAACCTGAACGGACAGGCCGGCTTCGACCTGATCAGCTACGCCTCAGCCACAGGCGGTATCACGCTCGATCTGGCCACGCTGACGGGCCGCACGGGTGAGGCAGCCCTCGACACGATCCAGGTTGGGTTCGAGGGTATCATCGGCACCGCCTTTGCCGACACACTCAGCGGCACCACCGGCACCAACGTGCTGGAGGGCGGGGCAGGTAATGACCTCCTGAGTGGCCGAGCCGGTGCGGACACCTTCGTGTTCCGTCCGGGCTCTGGCACCGACCGGATCACTGACTTCACGGCTGGTGTAGGCGTGAACGACGTGATCGAGTGGCACGGGCAGTTCACGAGCTTTGCTGGGGTGCAGGCGGCAGCCTCTGACTTCACCGGCACGGTGCAAGGCTCAGCCTTCACGGGCGTGCAAATCGTGAGCGGCTCAGACGTGCTCTACCTCGCGGGCATCACCAAAGCCGCGCTCGTGGCCGACGACTTCGCCTACCTGTGAGGCTGCGGGTGACCTGACTACGACCCTGCTCCTTGCCATCGGATTGGCGAGGAGCAGGCGCTTGACCATAAAGCGAAAGGCTACCGGGCAGATCTGACCCACCAGCCTCACGAAAGGGTAATCGCTCAAACTGCGGCATCACATTGGGGTCGAAGCAATGCTCCGAACAGCCGTCTGTTTCGTGCTGCTTCTCTCGTCAACGGTGCCGTCAGCGTCAGAGCCTGTGCTGAAGCCGCTGCTTGTCCGGCTGCCGCCACTTGCTGCTGAGGGCGACCAGGGTCGTTTAGCTGTGTCGCAGCCAAGGGCAGTGTTGGAGGAGGCGAACGCTAAGTCCACAGCCTTGATGGACGCTTTCGACCGACGCATAGCTGAGAGCGCGCAGCAGGCAACAAACTCGATCTGTGATGGCTGCTCGCCGACCGCGCGGCAGGCGAAGGTCCGTCTTTTTCGGATAGAAGCGACTGCCTCAACCGAGGGACGGATTGTCGACGACCCAGCTCAGGCTCCAGCCAACTGAAGTGGCATGCGCATTCTGAGCTGTTTCGCCGTGGCGACGCCAACACGACGCCCTATCTCGCGACCATGGCTGAAAACCCCATCACCCGCGAACTCATCAAGGTCGAGGCGAGCCTTTCGAACGATATTGACGACACAGTCGATGCTTTGCTTGTGGGACCAAATCCCGCCGCTTACCTAGTCGGCGACAGTTACGTGCTCAACCTGCGAGATTCGTAGCAGCAAACCGCTTCACCGCTCTTGTCTTCGAAAGACGTATATGCGGCCAACCGGCGCAAACGCAGTGCTGTGCATACCGCGATCCTACTAGCTCGGCCGGAGAAGGGGTGACAGGATACTAAACGTCGTGCTCTGGCTTTAGCCGGATAGCAGACCCATTGATTGATTCAGACTACGGGGTGCTTGATGTCTTGGACGGTTGAGTGGAGTGAGGCTGCTGAAGTAGGAGAGTCGGAGGCCGACTCAATTCTCAGAATTCATCTAGCTTTGCGCGGTGAGGAGGAGGCGCTATCAATAGCAGGTGAGCTTCTCGAAAAAGGGTGCACAGTATGGTCGATCAAAAGAGATCACGGCATTCTTGAGATGGATAAGCATCGAGTATTTCACCACTTTTATCCACTTACCTCCTAACAATGCGCCGTCGGTAGCTCGGTCACCTGCGTCGTGTAGCGTGGGCTGCGCATCTCGAACTTCGTCGACCAGGTCCGCTTCTCGCTGAGCCCCGCCCGGGCCGGTACGACGGCGCCTCGGCCGAAGCGCGCGTTACAGGCGTCCATGGCCGCCATCAGCGGCCCGCTGCGCTCGCGGTCAAGCTGCCCGATCAACGCCCGCGGCGCGTCCTCCAGCAGCTTTAGGTCGGTCGTGACCACGCCGGCCTTGCTGTAGCGCCAGGGGCGATCGCCCGGCGCCTCGCGCCAAGTGCGTGCTACACCGGCTTGCGCTGCCTTGATCAGTGCCAGCGTGTCGTTCGTGGCCTCGGGTAGCGTCACGGTCGTCGAGACCGAGCGCATCGGGTCGCCGCGGTCGTGCTCACTCGTGTGATAGAAGACCGACACATGCGTAGTCCCGAGGCCACCGCGCCGCAGCTTCTCGCCGAGGCGCGTCGCGTGCGCGGCCACCGCCTGCTCCAGGGTCTCGCGCTCGGTGATGCGGTGAGAGAACGAGCGGGTGACCGCGCAGCCCTTGCGCTGAGCCGGCATGAGTTCGAGCGGCAAGCAGGCCAGCCCGCGTAGCTCGTAGATGATGCGCTCGCCCACCACCGTCATGGCTTTGCGCACAGGGCGTGGGTCGAGGTCGCGCAGGTCCGCCACTGTGTCGACGCCGAGCCCGATCAGCTTGGCGAGCGAGGCCCGGCCGATGCCCCAGACCTCGGCTACCGAGATTCGGCAGAGCCAGTGATCGTAGGTGACGGGGTCGGTCAGGTCGCAGACGCCGTCGAGGTCCGGGATCGTCTTGGCGATGTGGTTGGCGAGCTTGGCGAGCGTCTTCGTCGGGCCGATGCCGACGCAGGTCGGAATGCCGGTCCAGACCCGCACGGTCGAGCGCAGATCGCGGGCGAGTGCCATCCGGTCCCGGTCGCGCACGTCCGAGAGGTCGAGGAAGCTTTCGTCGATGGAGTAGATCTCTACGGCCGGCGAGAAGTCGCGGTAGACCGCGTTCGTCCGAGCGCTCATGTCGCCGTAGAGGGTGTAGTTCGAGGAGAAGACGCGCACGCCCTCGCGCTGGCACTGCTGGCGGATTTTGAACCAGGGATCGCCCATTTTGATCCCGAGTGCCTTGGCCTCGGCGGTACGCGCGATGGCGCAGCCGTCGTTGTTCGAGAGCACGATCACTGGCACCCGGGCGAGTTTTGGATCAAAGACGCGCTCGCAGGAGCAGTAGAAGCTGTTGCCGTCGATCAGCGCGATGGCCCGGCTCATCGCACCAGCCCGGCGCGAGCCACGTGCCAGCGGATGGAGAAGCGCACGACGCCCCAGATCTCGCCTTCGATCAGGTCCTCGACGGCGAAGGCCGGGAGGTCGGGATTGTCGAAGGCTAGCCGCGCCACGTTGCCCTCGATGACGAGGCGCTTCAGGCTCATGGTGCCGTCAACGATCGCCACGACGACGCTGCCGTTGCCGGGCTTGATGCTGCGGTCGGCGACTGCCAGATCCCGGTCGAAGATGCCGGCCCCGCGCATGCTATCGCCGGAGATGTTCCAAGCGAAGGTGGCCGGCGGGTTCGGCGCGAGCCAGCGCGGCAACTCAAGCGCACCTTCCAGAAAGTCGTCGGCCGGCGATGGGAAGCCGGCACAGAGTGCTGCGCCCTGGATCGGGATGCGGACCGTGCCAGCGCTGTGAGCCGGAAGCTCCGTGATCTGGACCAGCTTCATCGGCCGGCACCTGGGCTGATCGCGCCGTCGCGGATGTAGCCCCGCGAGATAAGGCGGCGCTGTCGAGCAGTTTGGCGCTCGGCCTCGGCCAGATCGCCGAGCGCGTCCTCGACCGCCTGAGCGAGGGCGGCCCACGCGTCGCCCCGCGCGGCGCGGTGATAGGCGAGCGCGATCGTCTCCGCCTCGGTCAGGCGGATGTCCACAGGGGGTTCGTTGGGCTGGGCCTGCATTGCGCGTCCGGCTGCTGTTAGAACACAACAGGAACAAACCGCATCGCCGGGCGTGGTTCAATCGAAACGGCCGAGCCGCAAAACAGGGCGGTGGACGCCTGTGGAGCGCGGGGTAGAACGCTAATGCCGACGCGGCTTTACCGCTTCCACTGCACGGATGGACGCGATCTCGTCGTCGATCTGCGCGGCCGGCGAGTGCCGACGCAGGCGCTGGTGCGCCTTCACGCCGAACGGGTCGCCCTCGACCTCATGGCGCATGGCACGCACCTCGATTGGTCTGGCTGGTGGGTCGAAGTCTACGACCAGAATGGCCGCGCCGTGCTGGCAAAGGCGTTCATCGACGTCCGCCAGGATCGTACGGCTGCACGGGGTCGGGAGGGAACGGCATGCCCCTTAGCGAGGAAGCAGCCGAGCTCCATCGGCTCGAGGCTGTCGCGATGAGCCTCGGCCTGACTGCGGCTGCGTTCGAGCGCATCCTTCAGCATGTCACGGGGCCGATGCAAGCGACCGGCGCGTGATCGGCGGAACAGCTCGGGGAAATCTGGTGGTGCATCCATCTCGCGGGCAGCGGCACGCTGTTCGATCGCATCCTTGAGCAAAAGCGTCCGAAGCCCGTTGGCTGAGGGTGATCCCGGTCCAAATCCTCGCCAAGGCGCTGCGCATGCCGGCGGCGCATGAGGTGCGCCTTCCAGTATGGTAGAGCCTCCGCATGCGTTCATGGCCTTACCTCCTCGTCCTGCTTCTTGCCACGCCGGCCGTGGCTGACCCGATCGTCGGTCGCGCCTCAGTCATCGACGGCGACACTCTCGAGGTGCGTGGAACGCGGATCCGCCTGCATGGCATCGACGCACCCGAGAGCGCGCAGCTCTGCAAGGATGCAGCCGGCAAGGACTACCATTGCGGCAGGACGGCGGCTCTCGCCCTGTCCGACCACATCGGCAAGCGCCTCGTGAGCTGCGATCCGCGTGACACCGACCGCTACGGCCGTGTCGTCGCCGTGTGCCGGGCCGAAGCCGAGGATCTGAACGCTTGGATGGTCCGCCAGGGGCACGCCACGGCTTACCGGCGCTATGCTGAGGATTACGCCAACGCCGAGCTCACTGCGAAGGCGCTCAGGCAAGGCATCTGGGCCGGCACGTTTCAGGAACCGTCCAAGTGGCGACGGGAGAAGCGCGCCGCCGGTGAGCATGCGCGGCCCGAGACCGTCACTCCGCCGAGCAAGGCGAGCGGCTGCAACATCAAGGGCAACATCTCGGCCGGTGGGGAGCGGATCTACCACCTGCCCGGCTCGCGTGACTACGAACGGACCCGCATCAACGACCGCGCCGGCGAGCGCCTGTTCTGCTCGGAGGACGAGGCGAAGGCTGCCGGTTGGCGCGGAGCAAAACACTAGCAAGTCAGAACTCAGTGCGGATCCCGCCGCGTATTCATTCAGCTCTGGTGGGGTTACATCGGCTCGGGCCCATCCAGCAGGGTCTCACCTGAGAGAACCGAGCATGAATTCAGCGACCACGGCCAGACCGGATGCGACACGCTTTTGGTCGGCGCTGTTCACGGACCGACGGATCGCACCAGCGCTCGGCCTCGGCTTCACATCCGGCATTCCGTTCCTTCTGGTCTACTCCACGCAGTCGGCTTGGCTCTCCGACATCGGGATCTCGATCGCGACCATCGGGCTCCTGAGCGAGCTGACCCTCGCCTACAAGTTCAAGTTCCTATGGGCACCCTTCCTCGACCGGTACGATCCCCCCTTACTCGGGCGCTTCCTTGGTCGAAGGCGCGGCTGGATCGTTGTGGCGCAGCTGGGCGTCATGGCGGCAGCCGCCGGCATTGCCTTCGGCGACCCTGCACATCAGCTCGCCTGGACTATCGCCTTCTCGCTCGCCCTCGGGTTCGCCGGCGCAACGCTTGACCTTGTGATCGATGGCTGGCGCATCACCAGCGTGCGGCCTCCCGAGAAGCAGGCCGTGCTCTCCTCCTGGACGGAGATCGGCTGGCGGCTCGGCAACCTCGCGGCTGGGGCGGGTGCGTTGTTCCTGGCAGATCGGATCGGCTGGCGGGGTGCCTACCTCTGCATGGCTGCGCTGATGCTCCCAGGCATGCTTGCCGCTGTGCTGGCACCTGAGCCAGCGTCGGACAAGCGGCCCCACCTTGCCAGAACCGGCTTCCTCGACACGATCTGGACGCCGATCCGCGAGCTACTAACCCGGCTCGGACCCATGGCGCCTGTCATCCTGCTCCTCGTCGCCGGCTTCCGCATGCCAGGCTACATCGCGAGTGCGATGGCGGTCCCGCTGTTCAAGCACCAAGGTTTCTCCAACACGGACATCGCAACCGTCACCAAGCTGTTCGGCTTCTGGATCGCGCTCGGCGGTACGTTCCTGGCCGGCGCCCTCATTCCTCGGATCGGCATGCTGCCGAGCCTGCTCATCGGCACTGTGGCCGGTTCGGCCTCACATTTGAGCCTCGCCTACCTCGCGGCGCACGGAGGCGACGGCGGGACAGCGTTCTGGACTTTCGCGGCTGCCATAGGCGTCGAGGGCTTCGCCTATGCCTTCGCGTCGGTCGTGTTGATCACGTACATGTCGACGCTCGCATCGGCCGATCACGCTGCGAGCCAGTTCGGGCTCCTGACGTCGCTCTGCGCCTTTCCAGGTAGCGTGCTAGCGGGCTTCTCCGGCTTTGCGATCGAGCGAACAGGCTTCCCCTGGTTCTTTGTGGGAACCTCACTGATCGGGATCCCGGTGGCGCTGCTCGCCGTCTATGTCTGGGCCAAGGTCGGCATTTCTGACGAGACAGCGCCACAGTCGGGGCCCGGGCATTGAAGGCAGCTCGGTGATCTAACTCCGCAGTTCCAAGTCGGACCGAGACCGAGGCTGCGGAGCACCGAAAGTGACAGCACTTGAGGGCTCAGGCGGCCTTCCTGTGCCCCTGAGGCTGCTCGCCTTCAACAGGATCGGCCTTCCGGCCAAGCCCGATGAATTTCGCCAACTCCAAGCGACGTGCCACGTAGGTCGGCGCCACCATCGGGTAGTCGACCGGCAGGCCGAAGCGCTGACGGTAGCTTGTGGATCGAGCCTATGACCCGTCGGGCGGCGCTTCAGGGTCCTGTAGGTCTTGCCATTCAGGAAACTGACGATGCCGTCAGGCGTCACAGACCTGCGCACCTGCGCAGCCGTTGGCTTCTCGACCTCAGGCTCCATTGCGGTCACTGTCAGAGCCGTCCACCAGCGTTCGCGGTAATCCGCGTCAATCGTTGGGGTAAAAGTTGGGGTGAAAAGCGCTGCTGACCGGCCGCAGCAAGTAATAACAATAACTTACAGCAAAGCAGTGGCGGAGAGGGGGGGATTCGAACCCCCGATGCCCTTGCAGGCATGCCGCATTTCGAGTGCGGTGCATTCAACCGCTCTGCCACCTCTCCGCGAAG
>Ga0160429_1002148_pt1 | contig 10528 bp, 9 predicted proteins | sample SolpanmetagenomR_FD_108199 | JGI IMG/M metagenome (GOLD analysis project Ga0160429, IMG submission 108199) | Solar panel surface microbial communities from Lawrence Berkeley National Laboratory, California, USA - R | ecosystem: Engineered > Built environment > Solar panel > Unclassified ... | reverse complement strand
CGCCGCCGCGGTCGCCGAGATCCGCGAGGCCGTCGACTTCCTGCGCTACTACGCCGCCGAAGCCGAACGGACGCTCGACGGCGGCCCCGATCCGGTTGGGCCCGTCGCCTGCATCTCCCCCTGGAACTTCCCGCTGGCGATCTTCGTCGGACAGGTCGCAGCCGCCCTGGTCGCAGGCAACCCGGTCGTGGCCAAGCCGGCCGAGGAAACGCCCCTCGTCGCCGCCGAGGCGGTCCGCATCCTCCATGCGGCGGGCGTCCCGGCGGACGTCCTCCATCTCCTGCCTGGACCCGGTTCGGTCGGACGCGCCCTGGTCGACGACGCGCGCGTCCAGGCCGTGATGTTCACCGGCTCCACGGCGGTGGCCAAGGGGATCCAGCGCCAGCTGGCCGAGCGCCTGAACCGCCACGCCGAACCCATCCCCCTCATCGCGGAGACCGGCGGACAGAACGCCATGATCGTCGACTCCTCGGCGCTGCCCGAACAGGTGGTGGCCGATGTGATCGCCTCGGCGTTCGATTCCGCCGGCCAGCGCTGCTCGGCCCTGCGCATCCTGTGCCTGCAGGATGAGATCGCCGATCGGACCCTGACGATGCTGAAAGGCGCCCTGAGCGAACTCGAATGCGGCGATCCGCGCCGGCTCTCCGTGGATGTCGGGCCCATCATCACAGCCGAGGCGGCCGATCGGATCACCCGTCACATCGCAGCGATGCGCGCCCGCGGTTTTGCCGTTCACGAGCTGAGCCTGTCATCGAGGAACGGAGGCGGCACGTTCGTGAGGCCGACCCTCATCGAGATCGACCGCGTCGCCGACGTCGAGGCGGAAGTGTTCGGCCCGGTGCTGCACGTCCTGCGCTACGATCGCGCCGACTTGGACCGGATCCTGGCGGAGATCGACGATACCGGCTTCGGGCTGACCTTCGGGTTGCATAGCCGGATCGACGAGACGATCGCCCGGGTCCTCGCTCGCGTTCGGGCCGGCAACCGATACGTGAATCGCAACGTGATCGGCGCGGTGGTCGGGGTCCAGCCGTTCGGCGGATCCGGCCTGTCGGGCACGGGGCCGAAGGCCGGCGGGCCCCTCTACCTCTCGCGGCTCGTCCGGCGACCGCCGGTTGGGGCTTGCGGCGCGCTGGCGGCGGACGGTGCAGCGATCCGCCCGTACCTGGATTGGTTGCAGGCGACCGGGCGCAGCCGTGTTGCCGAACATCTCGCGGCGGTCTCATATCCCGGCTTCGCGGTGACCACCCTGCGGGGCCCGGTCGGGGAGCGTAACGCCTACGCGTTGCGGCCCCGCGGCCGCGTCGTGGCCATCGCCAGCACCGAGACCGGGCTGCTCCTGCAACTCGGAGCGATTATCGGCAGCGGCAACCGCGCTTTGGTCGTCGCGCCGGACCGGAGCTGGCCGATCCTCCGGGACATCCCCGACGCGCTCGGGACCCTCGTCGATCGGACTGCGACGCTCGGCGATGTCTCCGACGTGAACGCGGTCCTGTACGAGGGCGACGCGGCCGGCCTGATGGCCGTGAACCGGCTGGTCGCGGCCCGTCCCGGCGCGATCCTGCCGGTACAGGGCCGCACGCCGGAGGCGCTGGCTGGCGGCGACTGCTACGCCGCGATAGGCCTCGTCGAGGAGGTCTCGACCACGATCAACACCGCCGCCGCCGGGGGCAATGCCAGCCTGATGAGCGTGGGCTGATCCGAGCGGGACCGATCACGCCGAACGGCGGAGATTCCAGAACAGCGGCAGGCCGGTCAGCATGCCGTCGAGGTCGCGTCGGTACGCCGTCGGCTGGAAATACTGGCCGCATGGGATGTAGGCGCCCACCTGCAGGGCGCGCGCCTGGATCTGCGCGGCCAAAGCCTTCTGGGACGCGAGGTCGGGCGCCGCGAACCACGCGGTGCGCAAATCCTCCAGCGGCGCATCGGTCAGCCAGCTCGGCACGCCGGCACGGCCGTTGCCGCGCGTCACCAGATGGTAGGCCGGGGAGAGGTGGTCGAGGCCGCCTGAGAAGATCCCGAACATCGACCAGCCGCCCTGGTCCAGCGGCTTCGGGCTGAGGATCCGCTGGTTGACCGTCCCCCAATCGGTGGCCACCACATCGATGTTCATCTCGAGCTTCCGGCAGAGATCGGCCATGACCTCGCAGATCGCGTTGATCCGCGGCACGTCGGTGCCCGAGAGCAGGACGACTCGCTCGCCCTTGTAGCCCGCCGCAGCCAGGGCCTGTTTGGCCGAGGAGAGGTCACGCGCGCCGGCGAACACACCCATGCCGGCCTCGGAGGCCATGGGTCCGCCTGGGGTGAAGACACCCGCCGGGCCCCGCCGGATGGCAGGATCGCTGCCGGCGACCGCTTCCATCATCTCGCCCTGATCGATGGCGGAGAGCAGCGCGTGGCTGATCGCCGGGTTGTCGAAGGGGGGCAGCGTGTGATTCAGGCGGATCTGCCCGATCAGTCCCGCGGTCTCCACCAGCTCGACGCGCACCGCCCGCTGCCCCATCAGATCGGGCACGAGGTCCACCAAGGGCTGCTCCCACCAGTCGATCTCGCCCGAGCGCAGGGCGCCCGCGGCCGTGGCGCCGTCCGGGATCGTGCGCCACTCCACGCGATCGAAATGCGCGATCCGCGGTCCCGCCGTGAAGCTCGCGGTGCCGCCCTCGCGCGGGCGGTAGGCCTCGAACCGGCGGTAGACGTTCAGCGAGCCCGGTACTCGCTCGTCGGGGACGTAGCGGTACGGCCCGCTGCCCACGATCTCGGGCACCGCCTGCGTGGCCGGCGTCGCGCTCAGCCGCTCGGGCATGATCACCGGGATGTAGGAGGTCGGTTTTGCCAGCGCATCCGGCAGGAGCGGGAAGGGCTGTTTCAAACGGAATTCCACGACAGCGTCGGAAGGCGCGGACAACGCGTCCACGGTCGCGAACAGGGCACCGCCAAACGCGTCCCGTTGGGACCATCGACGGAGGCTCGCCACCACGTCGCGGGCGAGGACCGGCGTGCCGTCGTGGAAGCGCAGGCCGTCGCGGAGCGTCAGGCGCCAGGTGAGGCCGTCCGCGGTGACCTCGTGGCCGGCCACCATCTGCGGCTGCGCCCGGTACGCGGCGTCGAGGCTGTAGAGCGTGTCGAACACCATCAGCGCGTGCGTGCGCGTGACGTAGTTCGTGGTGATAATCGGGTCGAGCAGGGCCAAGTCGGCGTACGGCACGAAGCGCAGCGTCGTCGCGGAGGCCGCCCGGACCAGGGCGGGGCGCGCCAAGGTTCCAGCCACCAGGGCCCCGGCACCGCGCAGCAGGGTGCGTCGCTTCATCGGTCCATCCCAATCGCGTCTGCGAACTCCGTACCGTGCGGTACGGCTCGCAACGTCTGCAAGGGATAAGCCAGGATCGTGGGCCCTGCGACGGGGCCTTCACGTGGACTGCCCCCTCGGCCTGGTGCCGAGCGGGTCCGCCGTCATGGCGCGGGCCGCCAGCCCGCCGTCCGAAGGTGCTGCCGCCTAAGCGGCGCGGGACCAGCGGATATCGCCCAGGCTTTCGCGGAAGGCGAAGCGGGCCAAGTGGTCGGAGACCACGTTCTCGAGCCGGGTGAGGTTGACCGGATCGGTGCTGTCGATGCGCATCACCAGCGCGTCCGGCTCGGCGTCGAACGTGCAGACGCGGTCCTCGCCGAACGGCACGGTGCCGTGCATCGGGGTCGCCTCGACCTTGAACTTGTGGCTCCAGTGGCGGCAGAGCTGCTGCAGGTAGCGGCTCGCTTCCGTGGTCTGCACGCGGGCCTGTGAGGTAGGCATTCCGTCGGTCTCCAGAGGATCAGAAACAGTCTGTCGTGGACGGGTCGTCGTTATATCTCGCATCTGCGAGATAGGAAGGTCTCACAGCAAATGCCATGCCTGACGCTGACGAACTCGCCTCCGCCGTCACCGATGAGGGTCGGTTCGAAGCGTTAGCAGACGCTTAACGCTCGGCGCAGCCGTCGCGGAACGCGGCTGCGCGTGGCTGTCGTGCACCCGTCAGCGCGCCGAATTATGGCGCGCCGCACAAATTCCGTTAGGCCGGTGGTGGGGTCTCGCCCGCGGTCGGGCCGAGCACCTTGCCGGGATTCAACAGCGCCTTCGGGTCGAGGGCCGCCTTGAGCCGGCGCATGAGGTCGAGCCCGACGGGATCGCCGTAGCGCACGAGTTCGTCGCGCTTGATCAGCCCGACGCCGTGCTCGGCCGCGATCGAGCCGCCGAGGGCGTGGACGATGTCGTGGACGATGCGGTTGAACCGGCCCCACTGCGCCAGGAACTCCGCGGCTGGCATGTCTTCGGGCTGCGTCAGGTTGAAGTGGATGTTGCCGTCCCCGAAATGCCCGAAGCCGCAGGGCCGGAGACCGGGCATCGCCGCCACGCAGGCGGCCCCGGCCCGTTCGAGGAAATCGGGCAGGCGCGACAGCGGCACCGAGACGTCGTGCTTGATCGAGGCGCCCTCCCGCGTCTGCGCCTCTGGAACGCCCTCGCGCAGGCGCCAGAGCGCGTCGTCCTGCGCGCCGCTCGCGCCGAGCGCGGCATCGGCGATCAGCCCCTCCTCGATCGCTTGGCCCAGGGCCGCCTCCAGGGCGGCGCGCGCGTCCGCGTCCGGCCTCGCCGACGCGACCTCGATCAGCGCGTAGGCGCTGTGAGCCTCGGCCAGCGGACGGACCGTGCCGGGAACGTGTCGCAGCACGATGTCCAGGGCGAAGGGCGGCAGGTACTCGAAGGCCGTCAGGTCCCGGTCCAGGCGGGTCCGGAGGAACACGAACAGAGCGAGGGCGGCCCGGGCCGAATCCAGGCCGACGAAGGCGACGGCACTGGATCGGGTCTTCGGAAACAGCTTCAGCACCGCCGCCGTCACGATGCCCAGCGTGCCCTCGGACCCGATGAAGAGCTGCTTCAGGTCGTAGCCGGCATTGTCCTTGCGCAGTGCCTTGAGCCCGTTCCAGACCCGTCCATCCGCCAGGACCACTTCGAGCCCGAGGACGAGGTCGCGGGCATTGCCGTAGGCCAGGACGGCGATGCCGCCTGCGTTGGTGCTGATGCCGCCGCCGATCCGCGCCGAGCCGCGCGACGCGTAGGAGAGGGGGAACAGCATCCCGGCCGCATCGGCCGCCGCCTGCACCTCCTGGAGAATCATCCCGGCCTCGACCGTGATCGTGGCGTCCACGGGGTCGACCGAGCGCAGCCGGGTCATCCTCTCCAGGGACAGGACCATGCCGCCCTGCGGCACCCCGGCTCCGGTGAGGCCGGTATTGCCGCCGAGGGGGACGATTGCGATCCCGGCCTGCGTGCAGGCGCGGACCGCGAAGCCGACCTCTTCGGTGGTCCCCGGTCGCAGCACGGCGAGCGCGGCGCCCGTGTACAACTTCCGGCTCTCCACGAGGTAGGGGGCCATGTCGGCCGGGTCGGTCACCACATGCCGTGGGCCGAGGCTGTCGCGGAGGGCGGCGAGCAGGGTGTCGAGTGAAGCCGGGATCGGGGTCATCGGTAAAATTTTGTAGGCCAGAGCGCGACGGTGGCAAGCGCCGGGATGGCGCGGGGCGACGCGCACCTTACAACGGTCTCGTAGAGGCCGGGGGACCCCCCGCCCGGCCCGTCGGACGATCCACCGCAGAGGCAGAGATGCTCTCCGTCATCCAGAACCCGCCCCGCATCGCGCTCCCGATCGTCGGCAGCAGCGATTTCTTTCCCGTCCGCCGCGTCTACTGCGTCGGCCGGAACTACGCCGCCCACGCCCGCGAGATGGGCGCGGATCCGGATCGTGATCCCCCGTTCTTCTTCATGAAACCCGCCGACGCGCTCCAGATGGTCGGCGCGGAGCCGACACCCCACGCCTATCCGCCCAAGACCCGGAATTACCACTTCGAGGTCGAGATGGTGGCAGCCCTCGCGGGCGGCGGCAGCGACATCCCGGTCGAGGGCGCCCTCGACCACGTCTACGGCTACGCGGTCGGGCTCGACATGACCCGCCGCGATGTTCAGGACGAGGCCAAGAAGATGTCGCGGCCCTGGGACACCGCGAAGGCCGCCGACGGCTCGGGACCGATCGGTGCGCTGCATCCGGCCTCCCTGGTGGGGCACCCGGCCCGGGGTTCGATCACGCTCTCGGTCGACGGCGAGACGCGCCAGAAAGGCGACCTCGCCGACATGATCTGGTCGGTGGCCGAGCAGATCGCCTACCTGTCGGGCTACTTCGCGCTGCAACCCGGCGACCTGATCTTCACCGGGACCCCGTCCGGCGTCGGCCCTGTCGAGCGCGGCCAGCGCATGGTGGCGGAAATCGCGGGGCTCGGGGCGATCACCCTCGACGTCGCCTGATCCGGCGCGCATCGGCATGCTTCTCGACCGGCCGCTGTTTCGGCGCCTGTTCCACCTCGGGGCGCTCGCGTCCCGGGGCATGACGCTCGGCGTGCGCGGCATCGCCATCGATCCGCAGGGTCGCGTGGCGCTGGTGCGCCACACCTATGTCGGCGGCTGGCACCTGCCCGGAGGCGGCGTCGAGCGGGGCGAGACCGCGCACGACGCCATGGTCCGCGAGTTCCGCGAGGAGACGGGTATCGTCCCTCAGGGGCCGCTGCGCCTCCAAGGGCTCTACCGGAACGTCGTCGCCGCACCGCGCGACCACGTCGCGCTGTTCGTGGTCTCAAGCTTCACGATCCCCAAGCCCAAGCAGCCGGACCGGGAAATCGCCGCGTGCGCGTTCTTCCCGGCCGACGCCTTGCCGGAGGGAACCACCCGCGGGACGCGCGCCCGGCTGGATGAGGTCCGTCTCGGCCGCCCCTCGGATCCGAATTGGTGAAACGTCGCGACGGGCGAAAGAGACGCTTGCAACGCCCGGCGGAATGGTGTTTAGAGAGCGCCGCCGGGGGCCGCCGGCACGAAAGTCCGGGCGGCGCGGCACTAGTGAGCGGGTGTAGCTCAGGGGTAGAGCACAACCTTGCCAAGGTTGGGGTCGAGGGTTCGAATCCCTTCGCCCGCTCCAGTTTTTCCAACCATACGAACGACAAAGGCCGCGCATCCGCGGCCTTTGTCGTTTCTGGCGGGACACGGATGTCGCGGGGGGCGACGATCCGGGATGTGGTGCCCCGGCAGCAGGTGCTCGCCCCAGCGGGATCGTCGTCGGCTCCCGTGAGCGACCGCAGAATCGCGCTCGGAAGGTCCGGTTCAGCCGCGACAGGCCGGACGCATACCGGTTCCGGCTGCCCGCACATCCAGCCGCATCAATCCACCGTGTACAGGGCGACCAATCCGATCCCGGCAATCCCGAGTTGGCGAGCGCTGGCCCGCGACAGATCGATCGCGTAGCTGCGCCGAGCCTTCGTGCGCTCATTCGTCCGGTCGGTGATGCGGACGACCACCGACCTGCCGTTGCGCTTGTTGACGACCTTGATCTTGGTTCCGAACGGCAAGCTGTGATGGGCCGCGGTCAGCCGGTTCGGATCGTATGTCTCGCCATTCGCGGTCCGGCCGGGATGTTGGTACCAGCTGGCCCGACCAGTTCCGATCAACCGGTTGGTCGCGACGGGTGCCTCTCGTGGTGGCGCGGCGCGCAGATCCGCCACCGTGGCCGTCGTCTCCGGCTCGTGCGCCGTTGATTGCGTCTGCCCCGCCCGGCCCGCGGATATGCCGTCCCGCGCCGAGATCGCATCGACCCCTCGGCCGAAGCGTCCCATCAGGCCGGCCAGCCGCCGGCTTGGCAGATCGTCCGAAACAGGCAGCACGGCCTCCGCGGATCCGACGTCGAGCGATGGTTCGGCTGAAGCCGTATCCGGAAATGCAGATGGAAGCGGCGGAAGTCTCGACGTGAACTGTCTGTACGTGAAGACCGGTGCTTCGCGTTTCAGAGGAGCCGGATCATCCTGCGCGTCGATGCTGTGGGACTCGAATGCCCGGGCGTTTTCTGTCGAGGAGAGAAGCACGGAGACGACGGAGGTGACGAGCAGAGTGCGAGCCAGCCACTGCCGATCTCGGTCGGCCTGCCTGATCATAGGATCCATCCGTGATCGCCCGATTTCATCGGATGCATAAATCACGTGCCGACATTCAGTTCCTGACAACTGATAAAGGCATCATAAAAAGCGGCGTGAATTCTATATTTGCGACCAGAACCGGACCTCACTGTTCTCGCCGGGCGGTGTCGGGGGGGGCGCATCGCGTACGAGAATCCCGCGAGGGACCGAAGCGGTACGGCCGCATGTCGCGCGCGACGGAAAATTGCAGGCTCCGTCATCGCAGCGGCGAGCCTAGGTCGGCGCCAAGCCCCCTTGAACTTCGCGGTGCCTCGACCGTTACGAGGCCACAGCTTTGACATGGACAATGCGATGACCCGGACCAAACTGGCGCTCAGCGGCATCGTGGGACTGCTCCTGGCCGGCCCGGCTGCCGCTCAGGTGGTCACGGGAGGCGCGGGCAACACCGGCGTGGCTCCGCCGCCCGGAACCGGCGGCGTCGGCCAAGGCGCCCGCGATCTCGGCCCCAGCCCGATCACCCGGGGCAACGAGGCAAACCCGAGCAACTCGTCGGTACCCGGCACGACGCCGGACGTGAATATCGGCGGCACCCCGACCGGCGGACCGCCCGGCACGGGCGGCTCATCGGGCGGACCGTCGCTGACGGGGCGGTAGGCCGGTCGCCGCTGCCGTCTTCGCCGGGATGGGTGCGCACGTCCGGCAGCCGGTCCGATCCGGCCGGATCCACGCCTCGATCGGCATCGGACTTACCAGACGGACCTCATCCTTCGCGTTCTGAAGGCTCATGGCTCGGGCGTCGCGCCGGATCGGAGATGCGGGATCGTCCCGCCCGCCGGTGCGTCCGGCGCGCGACGACGAACACCGTCGCGATCCAACTCGCCTCCAGGATGCAGACCATCACGACGGTGTCCGACAGGACGTCACCGAGCGGCTGACCCCTCAACGCGCCCGCGACGCCCGCCGCCACCGCAACCAGCGTCACGATCGGGACGAGCAGGTACCACGTCAGCAGCACGCCGCAGGCAACTCCGAGCAGCGCAATCAGCACATATCCCATGGGTCACACCGTTTTGCGCCAACTGCTTTAACGCGAATAAGAGCTTCTAAGCTACAACGATAAGCTGCGCCAAACGATGCTGAGCAAGTCGCGACAAAAGCGTCATTTCGTAGCCGCAACGCGTTGGAAAAATTTTGTATGCGGATCCAATCAACCCGCATCATGATCAGTATGACTTGAATTTAATTGTAAGATAGTACGCGACGAGGCTGAATATCAGCGCCCAGAGAATTCCGATCCCGCCGAGTAGGAGCAACCGGCGAACCGACATAGACACATTTCGGAACGCCTCATCCTTCTCGCTTCCATGACGTGGGAAGCGAAGGTTGAGCAATCTGCGGATCGGATCGAGCGCGCGCCACATCGTCTGTATCACGACGGAAGAAGTCTCCCTCGTATCTTCAACGGCCGCGTCGAAGATCGGTCGCACTACGCAGATCGATGGGAATTCACGATGCAAACAGCCTAGAAAGCTGCCCGGATGGGGCATGGCGACTGAGACGCGCCGCTGGCGCGTACGGTTGCAGGGCCAATTCGCCGACGGGCGCGCTGCGCGGATCCGAAGGTCCGGCCCCGGTGAGATCGGCTCCAGAGCTGGCCGGGGGCATCGACGATGCGCGGTCGGTGGCTTCGCGCATCATCGTGGAGCCTTTCGACTTCGTTCGGCCCGTGACCTCAGGCGGCGATGACGCCGCGGGGCCGGCGCCGCATCGTCGTTGGATCCCGGGTCGCGCCGGTCCGGGACCTGCACGGGCTCGCAGACCGGACCAGGGAGAATCCCGTCCGCCTCATGGGTGATGGACTGCGCGACGGTCGGGAAGGCTCACGCACCGGGGATCCGGCGTCGAGCATCCGCGGCGACCGCGATCGCCGCGGGCTTGGATCTTCGCAACTGACCACGGCAGGAGGGCGCTCGACGACCATCGAGCCGTACGTGGCATGCATGGACGACGCCGCCGGCGAGTATGCGCCCGACGCTGTGGTCGGTGACGACGATTCCGACGTCCTGCGGTTTCTTTCCCTGGCAGGCGATACCATCCACGGGGCCGGCGGAGTTAGCTTACCGCATCCCGGACGCGCCCGGAGGAACAATGCCAGCGCCCGCACCGCCGCCCAACGTCCGCCGCATCCTCGTCGTCGAGGACGAGTATCTCATCGCTGTCGAGATGAAGCGATGGTTGCAGGCAGCGGGATTTGACGTCGTCGGACCGGTGCCGAGCATGACTCAGGCTCTGGACCTGATCGAGAACCACGAGCTCGACGCCGCGGTGCTCGACGTCAACCTCGGCAATGGTGAGACGGCTCACCCCGTGGCCGACAGGCTCCGCACGCTCGGCGTGCCCTACCTGTTCGCCACGGGCGACGTGCGCGCGACCGGCGCCGCCGCCGAGCAGCACGGTCCCCGGCTGGAGAAGCCGTTCATCGCGCGCGACCTCGTGCAGGCGCTGTGCAAGCTGCTCCCTTGAGGGGAGCACGAGAAGCCGGTCCCGG
>Ga0160429_1002147_pt1 | contig 10534 bp, 3 predicted proteins | sample SolpanmetagenomR_FD_108199 | JGI IMG/M metagenome (GOLD analysis project Ga0160429, IMG submission 108199) | Solar panel surface microbial communities from Lawrence Berkeley National Laboratory, California, USA - R | ecosystem: Engineered > Built environment > Solar panel > Unclassified ... | reverse complement strand
TAAGCCTACTAGCAGACGTCGCTTAATGCGTAGTACGTGGGCATAAAGAAACTTCTGCGGACGTATAGCGCTTTTCTTCATATAGAGCATGCGCAGGACAAGTTCTAGCTAAGACTAGGACCTAAAATGCTACTAGTTAGGGGCTATTCAGGCGTCCTTCAGGCGCTGATTAGCAGTGTTTCAACTGAATGAGGTGGAGTAGGTACTAAGCCGGAGGTCTCTCCTAAATTTTTAGGACCCTGAAGTTGCAGATGCAGTTGATTAGAGTCTAGATCTCTAAGAGATTAGAGTACCGTTAGCAAGGATGATGTATCCTACTGTTGAATAAGAGGAGCTAATATCACCACCCTAATCGGAGTCGCTATAAGCAGTAAGATTAAGCTCCTATAGGGTGGTTTTAGCCTTAGGCCTAAAGTTAAATGTAAGAGGTTTATCACTAGTTCCACGTAAGTAGCGTAGAACCTCTTTAGCAGCACTAGAATGCTTAACGGTAGGATTTGCCAGGTGACGTGAGAGAACGGATATAGCGTAGCTAATATCCCAGCGAGTTTAAATGAACGCGTGTATTAAAGAACTAATTTCACTACGGTAAATCTTTTAAACAGTAAGATCCACCGTACCGTCGTGCGGTAAGAGGCCATGCGGACGTCGCATAGGAGTTAAGCAAGGGGTGGAGTCGTTCAGGTAGAACCTGTTAAGTATCTTCTCGATATAACCCTTTTAAGATAAGGTAATCGTGCGATTTTCGCGATTGCGAGTAATCTCTAGGGCAAGAAAGTGTCCAGCTTCACCTAGATCCTTGATCTTAAAGCTCTTGGCAAGGTCTACCTTAACTTACTAAACCTACTTAACCGTAGGAGCAATGATTAACATGTCGTCAACGTAGACGAGTACCTAGACGTCGCTATAAAAAACAGGCAGTTGTGAGACTGCGTACGTAAGAAGCCTATAGCTTTAAGCGCCTTACGTAAGGTCTCGTACCAGTAGTACAGAGACTGCTTAAGGCTATACAACGTCTTAAACAGACGCACGTGAGGACTAAATTCTTATCTAAATCTGGGTGGCGTCTCCATGTAGATTACTTCGTTGAGTAACCCGTATAGGAAGGCCGTCTTAACGTTAATCTAGTAGCACTTAAGGTCTCTAAGAGCAACAAGCGTAAAGATCAATTTATACGTGGTTGAACGCACCACGCTAGCAAACGTCTTAAAGAAGTCGACGCCCTCTTTCTATAAGAAGCCCTTAATCACCTAGCGCGCCTTATACTTCTTAACAGCACCCTTAAGGTTATACTTAGTCTTAAAGACCTATTTACCCTTAAGAGCGCGTACTCCAGGCGGCAACTTAGCTTTTACCTAAACTCCGTAAGATCGGATGGACTCCATTTCTTCTAGTTGCGCTTTTACCTAGTAGGGCTAGGTGGCGCTTACTCTAGCTTTCTTAATAGTCTTAGGATCGTCAGGACTAGGGGACGCGTTAAGGTTATTAATGGTAGAGATCTAGGCGGCGATAACAGGGTCTCTACGGTAACGGCGTGTGATCTAGACGTTGCTACTAATCTCCTAGAGGGTCTGCGTATTATTATAGACGTTGCCTATATTAGAGTCGCTTTTAGAGTCGTCGTCATTAAGTTCGTTAACTTTAGTGGCGACTTGCTCACTACTAAAATCGGTGGTAGGACTAGAGCCTAAATTAGTTGAATTTAAGGCGTTAGGGAGCCTTAGGGTAGTGTCTAAATCACTCCTAAGTTGTCGTAAATCCAATAGAAGGTTTAGTTCTTCTATAATAACAACTTGTTGTGGTTGTTATACGCCAAGACTTATATCGATTTCAATTTCGCTAGGACTAAATTCAATTTCGCTAAGACTTTAGTCGACGATGTTGTTGTAGCCGTTAACTAGCGCGAATTGCGCTAGGAGAGATCTAGTATCGTATTCCTTAACGTTAGTAACGTTCTCGATGCGTTCTACCTAAGGTACGGTTCTCTAGTCGTCGATGATAGACTCATTAAAAGTAACGTAGCTTATCTTAACTAAACCACCGTTAACTCTGGTAGCAGAGCCAGGTGAGAGGTAAATAACGTATAAGGAGTTACCTTTATAGCCTATAAGCTTACCGAGTTATCCACGTTAACTAAGCTTATCGGATTAGACGCAATCCTCCTTCTACACGGTAACGTAACAACGGTAACCGTATACTCGCAGATAGAAGACGTTAGGACGATATAGTACGCCCTCTAAAGGATGAAGAAGATCTAGTGCTCTACTAAGTGGCGTAATAGGAGGAGAGAAAGATCGTGAGATCGTGCGATTTACTAGATAGGTAGTAGTAATAACGGCCATTAACTAGAACGATTTAGGTAGTAGCGCCTCGGTAAGGATGCAGCGAGTAACTATAATAATGTATCCGTTACTACGTTCGAGATTACCGTTTATCTCGCCTATATATACAGGCGTTACCTTAAGTACCGTGCTACAAGAATTGCACCAATCTGTGAAATTCTTGTTATAGACGGAAAGATGGCCGTCTAGACGTATAAAGATGTAGCGCACCTCCTAGAGCTCTTCGTGGTGGAGGATATAGCCTACTAGTGCTTTCTAGGCGTTGATTTAGTCCTTAATAACGTAGCTAAGATTCATACGTGAGGCGTTCTCCTTAGCATTGAAATAGTACTTTATTCTAGAGATTAACGGAGGATTAATAGGACTAATAGCATCAACGTCCTAACGTTATCTAAGCTTGTACCTTGTTATAGGCTTCTTAGACACGTGTCGATGCGCTTTAGATAGGTAGTAAATTTAATACTAGGAAGGAGGGTTCTTGGCGTTAACGGTCTTAGAATTAGTGATAACTATGCTAGTAACGTTGTCAGCGATCTTATTAAGCTTTAGAAACGCTAGGTGGCCTAGTCGGCGGTGCTAGGTAGTTCTTAATACTAAAGCTATTAATGTTACGGCAACGTGACTTGTTTAACTTAAATCTAAGTAACACGAAGATATAGAAGTGGGTAAAAATAGCTTCCGCCACTGTAAAACCCACCTAAAACTAGTCTCTATAACTTTTGATAATTCTTGACTCCCTCGAGTAAGAGCGAGATTCGTTATGTTAAAAATACTACCAACCCGTGCTAGCTTCTTAAGACTAGCGTAGGTACGTAGAGAGCGTTCCTGAGGATTAGTTTATGGTAGTTACCGTTAGATTAGCGTACGTTAATACGGATGTTGCCGATATAGGTAGTAAACGTAATTCTGTTGACGGTAGTGATCGCTACGTTAATCTTACAAGTCTCGTTCTTAATAAATAGAGATAGGTCGTTACTTATGTGGTCGCTGGCACCAGAATTAACAATCTACGCGGTTAGGAGAGAAGTTAATGAGAATATAGAGATAACTAGTGGATCCGTCGCGATGATAGCGTTGTAACTAGTTATTGCGGTTGCGGTTGCGGTGAAGCCGGTAGTTACGATAGCGGAGAATCTGGAGATCTTGTCCTTAATAGACTTAATTACCGCCGTTACTAGTGCCGTAAGTGCCTTCCTTTTATCTAGTTCTAGATGTTGCTTGTAACACTCCCTATTCTTGTGCGTAAAATCTAGATAGGCCTAACAAGAGGCGTTGGGATCGATAAACCTTAGTGGAGTAGGAGTACCTGTGAACTACCTAGGTTTCTTACCGTACTTAGGCTTTTACGCTATAAAATTAGTAGTAGTAGGCTTAATTGCGGTAATATCCTTAAGTTTAGCAAAGCTCTTTAACCGCTATTCTTCTATAGCTTCCGCAGTGACGTCTTCAATATTAAGAGACGTCTTATGGAGCATAAAGCGCTGGTTATTAACCTAGTTTAGTAGTTTTAGAGAGTCGTACATTCGCAAAAAGTTCGTTACTCTCTATCTTATACTAACGGGTTCGCCGATCTGCTCTAGCTTGTTAAATTACTCGTTAGCTCTTATGATAAGAGTATCCATGTTGTTGTTACACGAACTAAGCTTAAGAGATCTAAGAATGTATTGAATTTTGTTAAGTGACGAAGCGCTAGTGACGTTATACCTTTTTAGGTAGTTCTACATGTTAGCAGCGGTCTCCTGGTGTTGTAGAACAAGCTTAATATTATCAATAATAGAGAATAGGATGTGGCGCATTGCTTTAGCGTCTTTTTGCTTAAATAACTTAAGATTTATAGTAAACGTATTAAGTTCTTCCGCTCTGTTAAGAATCGCTTCCGCCTCTAGTAAGGCGACGCTAGGGACTATAGACTCCCTCTTTATCTTCTTTGCAAGACGGATAACTTCCGAATGTAGTTCTTCTGCAAGATCTTTATAGTTTTAAGGCTTTGTTAGAGGACGGCGTAATCTAAGGACGTAGTTCTAGACGCTATCCTCCTTACAGGCGATCTTTACGTTAGTCGCCTACACGGGTTAGTTATTGCTGCTCTTCAGCTTAGTAAAGCGGGTCTTACTAGACGTATCTTCGTTGAGTGCCATGTTGTTGCCGAAGATAAAATTGCCAAATAGCGTAGATTAATTAGTTCTAGTCCGATTTGGTTTAGAATTAGCAGGATAATCTAGCTGAGGCAGGTATATAATGATATAAGCGTAATCACTGCTTAATCGGAGTATAGGGGGATGAATCGACCTCGTCGTCGCTCAAGTTTGTAACCTCTTAGCGATCGATGGCGACAGTTGTCTAGCAACTATATAGCTTGTATATAATGTAGAAGAGCTTCTAAATTGGGTCGTGCGGACCGGGCTTATAACCTGTTACCTGTTGAATTACGAGGTTGTTTAAGGCTACTTTATACATATAAAGGTCGATTAATTAACTAACTAATACCAAGCGTGCGACTTGGTATGAGGTGAGGTTGAACTACTAGGGTTAGGTCTGACGCTGAGCGACTCTTGGCGTTGCAGACCTCTAGACCCTGAATGACTCTTGGCGTTGCCACTTAGACTTCACCTGAATTCAATATAAATAGTAAGATCTACCGTACCGTCGTGCGGTAAGAGGCTATGCGGACAGCGTATAGGTGCTAAGCAAGGGGTGGAGTTATTTAGGTGGAATCTATTAAGTGTTACAGATAAATAGACAACGTGAACAGATAGGAGCGGCAATAGAAGTAAGTTAGTAGTCAAGGTAGTAATATAAACAGAAGTATCTACAACGTTAATATCGATTGCCTTAATAGATCACGAACTGTTCCTTTTAGAAAATAGAAGGGAGACCTTAGGACATAGCAGGGGTTTATATACTAAAGCTACGAAGCTATACTATATTAACGCACCTATTGCGCATGCGTATTGCAGGCTATATATACTCTTAGTACTCTTATCTCGTAATATATTCTATATATTATATCTCTTTCTATATACACGTTCCTATCTACTTAGATAGTAACATGAGTTACCCTTATTAGCTAAGCGGTGTAGTCGTTAGCAGGTAGTCTTATACCGTAAGGGGAAAGAGGAGAGGAAGCCTTAGCTATAGGAGCGCTGCTTCCTTCCACACATAAGAGTAGTATAAAGAGGTAAACGTGTAGGACGGTAGTTGGGACTTACGAAACGACTTCTATCTACGTCCTAATATTAGTCAGCATACTACGGAGTATTATAAGAGAACTTATCTTATATCGGAGTATAGCCCAGCGTCTCGCATATAAGATCCTTACAAGGAACCTACGGGAGGTCCGTAACAACACGCCCCTCTTTAAGGATGTTATCCTCAACATTATATATAGTCTTGTGTAAGAAGCGTGCGTTGTGTTAATTAGTCTTAACTTTACTTTACTAAGTAACCCTGCACCGCTATAACCGTTTATATAGATAACGGCGTTTATATAAGGGTTAATTGAAGTGATGTGCGGAGATTAAGGTAGGAGATTTACTAGTAGGAAATAATAGTGTTATATATTTTAAGGTCTCGTCATCGTGTAGGATCTAAGAAGGTTAATAGCACGGGTACTAAATGTTCTCAGACGAGTCAAGTGTAAAACACATAAGGATTAATTACGAATCGTATAGACTGAGGCGTTTTTATAACCTATGTTTTAGAGATAGCATTACGTGACTATTTCTCCGACTTTTAAAACACGATCTGAAACTTCACTCTAGTGTTATTGTCTCAGTAACCGCTGTTAATATGTTAACCTATGAAAACTAGCCTCGTAACTAGCCTTATTATTGCACTTTTCCTACTACACTATTGCAGTAGATAAGTTATTAGAGACTATAAGTAGCTATATTTCTCTATATTTCTCTATGTTCCTTTTATCGACTTCTTTATTATATCTCGTAATACTATTCACCTTTACACTCTTCATTCTCGCATTCGTTTGTCATTTAAGATGGTAAAGACCACACTAGTAAGTAGCTTACGACGTGACTACGTTTTTATAAATTGTTTATTATGATTTACTAACGTATTATAAAGACTCCTACGCCTTCTAAACCTCGCTATAGCTCACAAACTTATGCTAGCGTTTCAAAGCCTATTAGAAAGGCGAGCGCTATAAGTTATCTTATCGTAGCGTCTTTATATATATCACTAATATTGTTCGTTAGGTTAGAAAGAAAGTTTCTATTACTACTCTTAGCTAGCTTATTAATTTAGCGATTAATTGTGCAGGCTTACCTTACACGCGTTGCTATAATAGGCTTATTAATAATTCTAAGTCTTAGTCTATAGGTGCTAGAGCAGATAAGGCGATTAATAGCACTATTAATAAGAGGCTATAACCTACCGTTAGGATCCGCTTCGTCCTTATACCTACTACTTGAGGGGACGTCGCAACTCTAATAAATATCACGAGGTGAGTACTCGAGAGTGTTACGTATATATATCGTAACTAACTCTTTTAAGGTTCCTAATTCCCTCGTTAATTCTATTACTACTTTTTTTAATTTCTATCTTTACGTCTTTAAGAATGGCAACACGGCTAATGCTAAGATAAAGAAGACGACTCTCGCGCGTTAGCGTAAGGTTACTATTCTCATTCGTCGTACACGCTTATCAGTTAGGTTTTTATGTTACTATTCGATCTCATGCTAACATCTTATATAGCGACGAGAATGCTGCCGCTACCGCCGCTGCTAAGGAGGATAGCGATAGTAGTATATCTTCTATAATTCCTATACGCTTCTCTAATGTTTTATAAGTACTTCGCTAACATGTCGTTCAGTCTAGGATTATAAAGCTGCGATACCGCAACAGCATTAATTTAGAGAATGTATATAAGTCGATCAAGGTGTCGGATTAAGAGTCTAACGAAGTTTATAAATCGGTATAGTCGGCATGATACCCTTATATAGATGGTTAGGATTAGTATAGATTTTAATGCGGAATGGAATTTTTTATAGTACTTATAAACTTATCTACCTTTATGAAAGTGTAACTTAATTATATAGACTTGCTACATGTTATGTCTCTTCTATACTTGTTATGAACGACGCATAGGTGTTAACTACTTATTTTGTGTGAAAGTGAGAGGACCTAAATGCGTAGGACCTACTGCGGCTTAAGAAGTAGAATGCGTAGAACTTACTACGGCTTAAGGAGCACCTACGAGTCGCTTACGCTTCCCTAAGGCTATCCTTACTTTATATTCCTACACTAATGTATCCGCTGCTATATCCTACTCCTTAACCTATTAATTATACTACTTATCCTAGCCTTTCTATTTTATAAGATACTTAACTATACCTTCTTGGTTCTTCCGATCTAGGATAGCTTCTATAGACTACTACTATTCATCATTAATAAGCTTAGGTGGTGTAGTGTTAGGTATATCAGTATAATCTCGCTTATAGTACGGTTCTAGCAGACTGACGTGAAACATATTATAAATACGCCACGCGGGTGGGATATGTAAGCGATATACTTATAAGCTAACTAGGTAATTAACTACGAAAGGCCCTAGCTTCTTTAGAGAAAGCTTTCGGCTAGGCGTCTTTAGGTTAATGTTCTTACTTAATAACATTACGAGGTCACTAGAAGAAAACACTTGCGGCTTATACGCGCTGATATAGGTCTTCTCCTACGAGTTAATTACGTATTACTAGTATGCTTTAAGGGCATCTCGTTCTTCTTGCATGCGTTAAATACGGGTGTTTATAGCGGGTATCTCCCCCTTAAGGCTCGCTTCGTATCTAGCAAGAGTGTAGAGAAGTGTCTAATAAGACACGGAATAGGGGGTGTTATTATACACATACTCTACTAATAAGAGTAGTGTTGCCTAGTTATTCTGCCTCTTAGACTTATAGCATCTAAGATAGTGCTCTAACATCTAATTCTACCTTTCCATCAACCCGTCGGTTTAAGGATGATATGTAGTAGAAAGACCACATCTAATCTTAAGGTGTATACAGAATTCTGTCTATTAACTACTTATAAACAGAGGTCCACGATCACTAATAATCGTAGAAGGGCATCTAAATAGCGAGATAACATGATTAAAGAAAAGATCTGCTAACTTAGGTATAGCTATTACCTTACGATAGGGGATGTATCGAACTTTACTATAGTTAAGATAGTGCTTAAATCTTTCTTATCTCGCCGTAGGGCTTATGTCATCGGACCTTTATCCTCTAACATACATTATATATATTAACATATTTAGAGATGTCGGCGCGCATCGATAGCTACTAGAACTTGCGCTAGATCATCTAGTAAGTACGCTTAGTTCTAAAATAGCCCGCAAGCTCGTCGTCGTGGCAGCGTTTAAGAATCGCATTACGCACTACTTTAGAATCAGGTACACACACTAATTTCCGGTAACGTAGAGTGCTATCCTTGTCGACGGACTACTAAGGAGTCCTCTAAAATAGATCTGCGAGAGCTTTACGAGTAGTAATTACTAATTTATCGGTTTGCTGTAGATTGCGGATGAATTTAATTAAGAGTGGGGGTAAAATACTAAGTGGATTATCGACCTGAAAAATCTATGTAGCTTTAATAGCGCTAATACTTATACTAGGTGTATCTTAGTATACTCGTATAAGAGCCGTAGCATGGTCGTTAGGTATTTGTTTTATAATGTCTAAAATGCTAATAGTGAAGTTCCTTTAGCGTTTATACGTAAACCTTAAACTGCTACAGCTTCTTGTAGAAGGAGCTTGTTCTATAAGGTTAGTAGAAGATAAGTAGTTAAAGATGTGCCTTCTTCGTAGTTAGGTCGACGTGATAGGCTATTGGCAGGATTAGTAGATCCTGATCGATATGTAATTGTGAAATTAACGGCTAAAAGCCGTTGTGCCCATCTAGCCTAACGGGGTATAAGGGATTTAGTTTTCATAAATCTCTTAAGATTATTGTAGTCTGTAAGTACATTAATTAGATATTAGGACCCCTGTACGTAGTGGCGCTAGTGTTTTATTACTATAACGATAGCGAGTAGTTCCTAATCGTAAACTTTATAATTACGTTCTATAGGGATGAACTTGCACGACTAATATACGATAGGGTACTAGATACTATTATTAAATAGTTAAGAGAGTATCGTATAGTATACGAAATTGCTCGCATCGGCTTTAAGACGTATGTAAAGGGATAGGTCGAAGTGGTAAAGTATCGGCGCTTCCGTGAATGCACGTCGTAGTTTATTAAATGTACGCTATTGCTCTATATTCCACTCGAAAGGCCCGGCCTCACGGCCTAATTTGCTACCGATAAGTAGGCTTGTGAGAGGCGTAGTAATAGACGAATACTTGTTAATAAATCTTCGATAAAAATTCGTAAAGCTAAGAAATACTTATACTTCCCGAAAGCTTTATAGAACTAGCTAATTCCGAATTATTATCACGCGAGATTCATTTATGGAAATGCTATGAATTAATATAATGAAATCGAGGAACTTAACTTTATCTATTATGAACTCGCATCTAGATAACTTAGCATATAAGTTAAAATTATAAAGCCTCGTAAGTACTTCGCGGACATAGTCCTAGCGACTCTTAAGCGAGTCGCTGTAAATGAGGATGTCGTTAAGGTATACGACGTAGGTTATGTCCGTAAGTCCTATAAGCGCTCGATTGATATAATCCTAGAATGTAGTAGGTGCGTTAGTTAAGCCGAATAGCATAATAAGGTACTTAAAGTGTCTATATCTTATACGGAAAGTAGTCTTCTACTCGTCTCCTTCCTTAATTCTCACACGATAGTAAGCATTGCAAAGGTCGAGTTTCGAAAAGTATTTAGATCTGATAAGCCTATTAAGCGTCTCTATTATAAGTAGGAGTACGTATCGGTTCTTTATCGTGACTTTATTCAGCCCACGATAATTAATATAGAGACGTTGTTAGAACTTAATAGGGAGGTATATTAAGTGCTAAAGGTATAGGGAAGTATCTAATAAGATAAGGTAGAGTTGAAGCCAATGGACTTATAGTAGTAACTAATAAGTAAAGGATTGAATTGACTTCAAGTTGTAGAAAGAAAGAAACTAACTAAGGGATAGACTGGGTTTATATACATGAGATGGCAATCTAGAATAACTAGAAGATTCTATAGATTTGTAATATAGAATGTTCTAGTATTCCTAGCTTAGT
>Ga0160429_1002146_pt1 | contig 10540 bp, 7 predicted proteins | sample SolpanmetagenomR_FD_108199 | JGI IMG/M metagenome (GOLD analysis project Ga0160429, IMG submission 108199) | Solar panel surface microbial communities from Lawrence Berkeley National Laboratory, California, USA - R | ecosystem: Engineered > Built environment > Solar panel > Unclassified ... | reverse complement strand
CGAGGCAGGAGCGAAACCATTGGCGCTCGAGTCATGCATGGCACTTTGTTCCTTTGTCAGCAATTAATAACGATTCTACGATTCCATCACATTCTCTCATGCTCAAGACGGGGATTCAAATGTAGCTTCTAATGCATCTAGTTCATCGTTGTGAGACCTTTCGTCAAGACACTCATCCGCCGTCCAAGTAGATCATCCTCGCTGGCAAGACTAACCAAGCTCTTACTGCTCCGCATCTGATGAGCCCTTGCCAGTCCAGATATAGGTGTTTGAGGACGACTCTCCTCTCCAAAGCTTCCTCTATGCATGGAGCTCATCTCTAACGGTCTATCCTCATCTGCAGAACTCTCCCCTGTCATTCTCCGATGATGATGTCTTGCTCTTCTCTGCTCAAACCGTAACTCTGCCAGGGCTTTCCTCTTATCAGATATTGAGAACAACTCTTCATACCACTTTCCAACCTTGAAGATATATCCCCACGCCTCGGGAAAAACTCCTGCAATCTGAATGAAGCCGTGACTAATGCCTTCAATCAGTTTAACTTCGACATGATCTGATGCGTCGAAGGTGGCGCGTCGACCTATAAGACCTAATTCTTTTCTATCGTTGAAGGCAGCCTGTTTTGCGTGACGAATGCGACCGGCCATGATGACAGTGTCATCGACTAATGGATCCCTTTCACCTGTGACGAAACATGTTTTCGGAAATCGAGCAAGGAGAGAATCTGGAGCCAAAACGGGACAAAGGAGAAAATCCGTCGAGAAATCTGGTCTGTTGTGTGGTCCGATGTAGAGAATGATCATGGCGCGCATCATCTCCGGACTTAAAACTCGATCGTTGACATACGAAATCATTGACGGTGTTGCCAGGCGTGTCTTCAACGGTGCGCGTGTGGGAGTAGCTACCACAGGAGTGATAGCTTTGGCAGTCTCTTGCGGAGGGGATGAAGAAGAATCGTCCTCATCATCAGAGGGTAAAGGGGTTGTCGGAGTGAGCTTTCGATAGTCGGAATTCTTCCTGCTGATGATACGACGGTTGGTCCTTCGCATTCCCCGATCACGGATTAGTCTCATCTGTTCGTCCGTCATCCAATTCCCTATATTACAGTCGAGAGATGGATATATCAACACCAATCCGACTGGCGGTGGAAGATTATTCTCTCCCTGCCATCTTCTAGCGTCGCTGGATCCTGATTGAAGTATCATCAAAGTTAAGCTGGCACTCAAATTACCACCAGCGCTGTCTCCAGAGACGACGATATCTGGGAGGATAGTCCCTGAGAGTCCAATGCACCGCCCACTACTCGAAACGATAGTACGATAAACATCATAACATTCGTTCAATGCGTAGGGATACGGATGTTCAGGAGCTTTCTTGTAATCCAAGCTGAGAATTGGCAAGCCTGTCTTCCCCGCCCATGCTAGCAGAGAGTCATCGTGTGTACGGGGATTCATAGCCACGAAACCACCCCCTGGAATGTTTAAAATGACTTTCGTCTGCTTCTTCAATGCTGATAGTGGTCCATCAAAGTAAAGCCATCCATGAACAGGCTCGTTGTATGACGAATCCGCAGGTCGTGGTATTCGTATCGCCCTGGGATTATACCGCGTGAACCGCGGCCGCATCAGCTTGGAAAGGAACGTGAGATACGGCGTAACGGGTTTGTTCCAAGCAATCCGCATATGATCCACTGTAATGACCGCCCTAACCTTTCTGACCTTCTCATCCGCCTGCTCGGCGCATATCAAGTAGTATATGGAAAACACGACCGACAGCACATCCCTCGCCCACTTCCTCTTGACATGCATGGCCGACCAGAACCCCGCATCCAGAGCAGTCGTGAACCACGTCGCGCGGAAGAACGATCTCGTGTATAAGTTTGCCAGCGGTTCGGGGCTTTCCAATCCCACTAGTTTCCCAAAGTTCCTGGCGACGTAGAGCCATAGGAGGGTCGTGACGACCGTTTGCCAGGCGGTCAGGTTGCGGGAGAAGTAGGAGGAGAAACGCCGGACAATGGGCGGTCCATGACGAGGCCCTCTGTATCTGTGTTATTGAGAATTCTAGGTGTAGGATGGATGGATTTACTTTGCCAGGTAAGCCGACCAAACAAAGACGACGGCGAAGACCTGGTATTTGCGGAACTTGATAGACGGGCGTCCCAAGACGTGGTCTAAACGTGAGTTAGTGGTGAATGGTGTCGAATATTGGTCCACGTAGTTGTACCTATCATCCTGTAGACGGTTTGTTGTCCAGTATGATGTGGAACAATGGTACATGAAAGAGGTCGAGGAAGAAGCGGTGGTCAAACAAGGAATGCTCTCAAGCATTGTAGAGACACTTGAGTCTCAAAAGGGGAAGGGACATGGCATGATTCTGTCTGATCACGACGGCATTACAGTGGTAACATATGGGACATGTGCATTCATTGGTCTCGTGGTCTTGTTCGGAAGCATCACATGTCTGCCATGTGACAGTGGAGGAAAGATTATGCGGAGAAGCGCCATTGCCCCTGTTGCATGAATCAGTCATGCAATGAATGAATGAATGATATTTCGCTCTGTCTATATAGGTAATCCTTCTGGTCCTGTACCATTTTCGACATCTCCAACTGCCGCGCCAAATACTCTAATCGGCACCGTTATCTCAAAACTCTCGCAAGCTAAGTATGACGTTGCGGATAGGGTAATGCCTCTCTCATCCGAGTTGGTTTCATCCATCAGTCGCTCCATCTTTCGTCGAGCGTCATCCTCGATGCTATCTCCTAATTCGTCGGTCTTATGCTCGTCATCGTCCGAGTGTGTGGCCACGATGAACTCGACCCGTATGCACCAATCCAAGCCTATCCCCGTCGTGGAAAAAGTAGGCGTCGCAGTCGAAGGGATCTGCGCGTTGAAAGCACATTTCTTACTCCAGAACGTGCTGTCGATCATCCGAGCCCACGATCTCCTTGTGGCGCGCTCGACGCTCTGTGTACTTCTGATGGCGAAGGAAGGATCGACTTTCTCCGAGCTTTCAAGTGTTATTTCGAGACCATAGCATAGTGTGGGCGCAGAAGTAAAGTCCACAATACAGGACACCGTATCGCCAAGCTTGAAAGCCGGTCGGGATAGGACGATTTGTGCCACTAATTGCGAAGCTCGCGCAATTGTGAAGTTTGTTTGCGATTGATCGGATCCATACAACATGCCACTCCGGCGAACAGCCAGGTCGATGAGTTCGCGAGTGCTGGATGTGTGTCCTTTCGAAGCAAAGACGTCCACGTACGAAGAACGTCTGTTATCAACGCCCCCTGTAGGTGAGAGCAATCCGAAACTTGAATTCTTCCGAGGGTTCTCCAGAAGGTAATTGACGTAGGTTTGAAACTCGGCAAGGCCTGATGCGTATTGAGAAGGTCTACGTTTCGGCACAGTCCTTTCTTTCTTTCTGAAAGTTGCTTGCGGTCCTTCAATGGCAGTTGTCCGTGCTTGGTCTCGCAGGATAATATACGGCGACATCAAGTTATGGCCTAAAACCTCGCCCTGAATGTTAACACCACCAAAGACTCTGAAAGGAACTTCCACGCTTTTGATTGCCTGTTGTTGCTTACCACTGCCGGACGACGGGCGCTGTGTTCCGATAACCAAGTTGTACACAACTTTCATGGCACGTCCTTTGTGACTAGGCGGTAGACCCCTAGGTAGAGTAAAGCTGAAAGTGTAGCTTCTACTCTCCCCAGGAGCAAGCTGAAGATCTACAAACAGAATCGACTTTGGAGTGGTGATTAACGGAATGCTCTTCGAATCCGCAATGTTCTTCATCTCCTTGATAGTACTGAGCTCGGAGCCACCCATCAGGCCACCAATAGACTGTGAGAGACTTCCCCATCCAAGAGATCCGAACATTCCACCACTCTGACGTTTGTTCTCAATCCCAACCACGCCACCACCGCCTTGACCACCTACGACCGCTTTCCTCTTGACTTCTTCAAAGTCACTCTCATTCACGAGTGATCCGTCCAGAGTAAAAGAACCTGATATTTGAGCAAAACCCATCATCAAGGTCTCACTTCTATTCCTCACGAGTTCGGGACTGAGAGAGGAAGGTGTGCTTCTATATGGTGCCCTTGGCGAATTTGTATCAGGAACTTTTGCAACACTTTCCGAAGTTAGAGTATCATTGGAATCATTCATCGAGTTAAAACCATCAATACTACTCCGAGGTGTGTGCTCGAAACTCGCAATGGAAGGCGCTTGGTCTATAGGGCTCATTGGTGGAGTGTCCTCGATAGTCTTCGCTTGTGGTGGTGATTTTAATCCTGGTGCCTGGGTTAAAACAGGCACCTTTTTCTTCCTCTGTCCATTTGGTTCCTGTATAGTATCTGGTGACGTACTCAAACGGATAGGGGATCGTAAAACTGCTCCAGCTGAAGCGACTCTTGAAAGCTTAGGCGGAATCTGTGACAATCTGCGCGATGGTGACTCTGCTACCGAAGCAAGGAAGTCTGGCTCGGCCAAAAACGGTGCTGGAGAAGTACCTGACAATGGAGATCGAGGTAATAAGGATCGCGATGCTCCAGTCATGGAAGGACTGAGTGTACTTGGACTTCCTAGCAGATGGGTCGCACTGAACGATCTTCTGTGGTTGAACGGTGGTGTCCTTGGATTTCCCAAATGACTTGTACGACGCGTTTTTGTATGCCTAGCCTGATTCCCTAAGGAAAGAATCGAAACCTTTCTCTCATTCCTCCCAGCACTGGTAGCTTCGGCAATATTGACCGATCTCGGGGGGAGACTATGTTCCTCGTGCTCCACAAGACTGTCCACCACGCTCAAGGAGAGAGCCGGCTTCTCAACTTGACCCGTCTTCGAGGCATTTCCTTTTAAAGATGAGCCTGATGTCTGCCGCGACGGTGTTGGTCTCGAAGGAATGGCGGGTGGGCTGATGGCTCCCTGTGAAGCTCTTCTCAAGGAGGTTTCGATTTGTGGCGATGAGGCCACACTGGAACGTTTGACGATCTTTGGAACCACCTCGACATTCTTATATGTTATCGTGCATTCGATCTCGTCTCCAGCAAACACAGTGGGTTCCTTGAAGTGGACAAAAACGCGGATGTTCGATGGCGCTGTTGACATCGTGTCACAAGAAAGTCGGGGAGCGAGGCTCCATTATAACAACCGCTTCGATTCATCTGCAGTGTAGTGAGAACAGCGACGATCCCATCGTGCTTCTTGTTTTTCCGACCGGCTTAGTTGAGAGATGATCGTGCTGGTCAAACTCCAAGCCGCAATTCGGCAAAATGCCGGCAAAAGTGGTGGTCAATCATTTGACATCTCCGCAATCTTTCGAGAAACAAAGTCAAGTAACACACAATGCACGCTCCACAGCTGTCGCTCTTCTCCAGCATGCGCTGCGGCGCCTCGAAACCCATGATCCTGCCTATACGACCTTCTCCAACACCAGCTATTGTCTTTCGACCCTCCACATTCGTCCTCCGGCCATTCCAAGCACAACCAACAGCCTCATCACGCACATTCACAACTTCCGCATCGAAAGCTAGCTGGCTGCAACCGAAGCGCAGACTCGCCTTCAAAGACCCCAAAGGTCGACCTCGTGTAGCGACGGGTGGCAGTGTACGCGGAACAACGGTGATATGGGGAGACTACGGCTTGAGGTTAAAAGACCATGACCGACGGATCAGTGCGGCGCAATTGAAGAACGGCGAGGACGTAATACGACGACGATTGAGAGGACTTAACTACCGACTATTCAGCCGGTTTGGTGCGAACGTGGCTGTATATACAAAAGGAAACGAATCGCGTATGGGTACGGGAAAGGGAAGTTTTGATTACTGGAGTGCGCGAGTATCGGTCAGCAGAATCATTTTTGAGCTGAAGGGAGACGTACACGAGCAGATTATTCGGGATGCTATGAGGTTAGCGGCTGCGAAGATGCCGGGTATGTTTTTCAACTGGAAATTCTGTGGTGAAGCTTCAACTGACATCAATAGGGTTGTATGAGTTCGTCAAGAAGGGGGATCCGCCCATGATGGGGCTTACGAAGCTTGACCATGGCATCACGACAGAGGAACTTAAACGGCCGCGGCGAAAGTTAGCTGGAGAACAAACAATTCACCGATTACCAAGACCGGAAACAACCTCTACTTTGGATACGCCGATATCATCGGCTGCAGCTACATCTGTCTGAGAGTCAGTTAACCTAAAGGCGTCAGTACTTGTGGAGAAGCAAAGGGACTAAATGCACGGAGCCTGTATTATGATAGAGACATAGAATTAACGCCATATGCAACTTGGAGCGCTATATTGCCTCCTTTTTGATATCCAAATGTAATCTCTGCCAAAACGAATCACCTTCTCCAATCACCTCTCTCGCTAGGCCATGGTCTGTATGCTCTCTTCCTCCTCACTGGCGGTATCTCAGGCTCCTTTTTCACGCTCATCTCCTCTTCTTTCTTGAACGCCACTTTCTTCTTTACCTCCGGCTTCACTTGTTCCTCCTCCACTGCCTGCAAGCTCTTCACAACTCCACCACTAATGCCCCGTATTATGATTGGGTTACCCCACCTACTAAACCCCTCCGCCCAACGAACCTGCCCGAGTGCTTCTCCGGAATGTGAATCCGGCAGGATATACGTGAAGTATCTATCCTCAATATGCTCTCCACTCTTCTCACCACAACCGCTGGGCAATTGCGTTGCAGTAGTCCTTTTCACCAATGCTACTTGAGCCCATGGCCTGAACTGCCAATCAATGCCGGTCTGCAGTTCAAAGCAAGCGCGGAAACTTGCGAAGGCTGTACAGAACTGACTACCAACTGGGGAGAGAAGTAGTGTCTGGGAAGGACGACCCGGGAATGTGTGTATGGCGACTGAGGCGTAGTAAAATGGCGGCCCGGAGATGTGTTCGTAGAGCTGAAATCGTTAGATGATGAAGCAGTAGAGTTCAGCAGTAAAAGACGACAAACACGAAGTTGATAACGCTCGTTGATGTTCTGTGAGATATGGGGACGAGTTAGAGTGATGTTGTACATGAAAGTTGTGTCGTCACGGTAGAAGTGATGATTCGCTGAGTGAACAATTAGTACATGTGAAGACATTCGAGGTTCTTGAAGTACATGATCCTAGATCCAGTTGCGCTTGGTCACACCCATAGTGAAATCTGGCAACTGTCAAGGGAGAATGTTAGTTTGACAAACTCCCCACCTAACATACGTCTAATCCCATAAACATCGTAAAAGCATACCTGGAAGTTCCACGACTGGAGAGCTAACAGTTGAGGTACTTCCACTGGTTCTGTCGAGTTGTGCTTCTGGTAGTTGGCATGGCTCAGACATACCTTGCTTCTGCAAATCCTCCTTCAATCCTTGCTTGACTTTTTCCTCCTGCTCGATTTTCTTTTGGCGTTGCTTCCGTTTATGTTGACAGGCGAGAAATCTCATGGAATATCGATTCTCGGGAAGCCTTTCACCGCGCTTGATGGAGTCGACAAGCCACTCGTAGGACACGATGGAAGCACCAAATTTTTCAGCAATCCTCACTAGGAGTTGCGACTGTCAGTCTAATGGGCGACACCAATTTTGGAAGGATCCTTGACGTACTTGATGGAGGATTCCTCTCCCATTCTTCAAGGGTGCATATCACGTGGGTGACTTGTGAAGATATCTTTGTAATATGACTCCCGGAGAGAGTACGAACAATTGTAGCTAACTCTTCACGAGGTCTTAAGTGAGGAGCATCACCGAGTAGAACAATGTGGCATCCGAGGAGAAGGTTTTTCATGTTTTTGTGTTACAAAAGGAGTTGCTTGAAGGATGAACAAAAGAATGGAGAAAAGATGCGTGCTTGAGGGAAATATAAAATATCGAGAGTTCAGCAGGGTAGAGAGCAATAGATAGTGTTAAAACCTCTAAGAGAGGGCAGGTCAGGCCGGTTATGTAGAGATCAGCTGGTTATGAGTTCAAAAGATAGATCTGATCATGTTCCAAGTAGGGCATTAGATCTTGATTTTTGGTTAGAGATGAATGCAGGCGAGATATCAAAGATATTGCAAACTTCGACAGCAGAATTACATCCAAGCCAAAAACGTCAATCTCAAAATGTTGAAACTATTTTCTTTCGGAACAGCTTTATCAGGTGTGAAGTCAATGGACATATCAAAGTCTTTGGATCTCCTTTGCGGCATCCACAAACCTTTGAATCCTTTTTATACTCTGTTCACCATCTTCCTCTACACCACTACTCACATCAACACCTACGACTTGTGCTACCAAATCACCAAGCTCTTCAATTTTCTTTGCAATGTTGTCAGGATCAAGGCCACCTGCCAAGAAAACTTGCAGTGACTCGTCTCGTGAAAGCTCTTTCCGCAAACTCGAAGTCTCAAGGCTCTTTCCCGTACCGCCCGAACCTGCGTCAAGAAGCGACATGGCATGATAACCTCTTCTACCGATGCCGATGTCACCAGGCTTGAAGCTACGTATCACAGGTACCGGCACCAATGTAGCCCACTCTATCGGCTCATCGCCGTGGAACTGAACAATGTCAAGATCCAACAGCCTCTGTTGCTCCAGCACATACGCCAAAGGCTGATTCTGGAAAACTCCGACTAGAAGAGCTCGATGCCGTGCAACAACATGATTGGTACTGGTATGTGTAAAGAAATCCGTTGCAATGTCGTTCCTCTTCTTCTTTCTCGAAAATGATTGTCTATCTTTGAGCGTGTTGTGAACGACCGCTGATATCGCCAGTGCGGTGTCCTCCGGAACACATCGTCGTCTTCCTTCAACCAGAATAATCCCAATGAGGTCGGCTCCGGCTTCGATAGCCGCTTTCGCTGCCTCTGGAGACCGTGTACCACAGATCTTCACAAGTAGTTCTGAGCGTGGTGGCCCTTGTGTAACGGCTTCACTGCCTGCCAGCAACTCCTTTACAAACTTTGCGGTATCAGAAGCACGCATGAGTGCTTCGCCGACCAGAACGGCTTTGACACCATTTTTTTGATACGGTGCTACATCCCTCGGTCCAGAAATTCCACTTAGTGCACAAACAACAGTCCCCTCAGGTACAGTTGACATTAAACGACTAGTAGTTTCAAGGTCGACTTCGAAATTCGTGAGATTACGGTTGTTGACACCAATGACTTTTGATCCAAGCTCAATCGCAATAGCCATTTCGTCCTCTGTATTGACCTCCACTAATGGCTCCATACCAAGAGATTGAGAGTATGTGTAGAGTCTTCGAAGAAGGGCTTTGTCCAGCATCTTCACGATGAGCAATACGGTATCAGCACCAGCAAGTCTTGCTTCAAGAATTTGGTACTCATCGAAAATAAACTCCTTTCGCAAAACTGCCGGTCGGTTTGGCATTCCCTCCAAAGCAGTGCGAACGAGCCTCAAGTCATCGATACTGCCCTTGAACCATTCTGGCTCGGTCAACACTGAAATCACACTGGCACCTGCGAGTGCGTATTCCTTGGCTTGTGCAGGCGCGCAAGTGGAAAGCGATATTATACCTTTGGATGGTGAGGCTCGTTTGACTTCTGCCATCAGAGATAATGGATACGGAGATTTCTTCAGACGTTCCGGAAAGTTAATTTGTGGTGGGGAAAGGTTGAGATCATATGCAGCTTGAAGATCTTCAGGACGTTGTGAAGGGATCTGTTTTTGAGCGGCAACTGCAGTTCTTCTGTGATGGAATATCTTCTCGAGAACGTTGCTATTCTTCTCTTTTGGGGAAGGTTCAGTTCCCTTAGTGCCATTAACCTTTTGTTCGTCGACCTTGCTCAGTCTCGCGTTTTCCGACCAAGTCCCTCCTTGCATTTTCAAGAAATTTCGAAGCATAATTCGTCCTTCGGCGGTCAGGATGCTCTCAGGGTGGAATTGAACACCCTCAACTAGCAGTTCCTTGTGTCGAACGCCCATAATTACCCCACGACCTCCGTCCGGGCCCGTTGCAATCCACGAGGAGACTTCCAGACATTCCGGAAGTGTCGCATGAGTGCCAGCGAGTGAATGATATCTTGTAACAGGTAGGTCCTGCGCTAACCCCTCATATAAACCTTTGGAGTCATGTCTTAGAGGACTCGTTTTACCATGCAGGATCTCCCCAGTAACGTCCACTTTTCCACCGAACACTTCAAATATGCATTGTTCCCCCATACACACTCCCAGTACGGGAATCTTGCCAGCGAAGTGTTTGATTGAGTCTCTGCTAATCCCAGCGTCATCTTGAGGGTGACCAGGTCCGGGACTTATAACGAGTTGGGTTGGCTTTTTCGCAATGAGCTCTTCTAAGGTGATTTCGTCATTTCGGAATACGGTAACTTCAGCACCTTCAAGGACAAGATATTGATATACGTTCCAGGTGAAGGAATCGTAGTTGTCAATCAGTATGAGATTGGAAGCTGTAGGTATCGGAGGAGCTGGAGAAGGATGCTGAGGAGAATGATCAACAAGGTCTGGAGTCGTCATTGCAGGATGGCTTGTCGAATACGCGTATTGTCTCCAGTCGTCCAATTTACCTAGGTTGTAGGTCCGATGTTGTATG
>Ga0160429_1002145_pt1 | contig 10543 bp, 12 predicted proteins | sample SolpanmetagenomR_FD_108199 | JGI IMG/M metagenome (GOLD analysis project Ga0160429, IMG submission 108199) | Solar panel surface microbial communities from Lawrence Berkeley National Laboratory, California, USA - R | ecosystem: Engineered > Built environment > Solar panel > Unclassified ... | reverse complement strand
AGGACGAAACTGCTTCGGAAGCCGACGATGATGACTTTGACCCTGTTCGAGAGGCAGATTCCAAGCAGACCTCCAGTAAGCCTATAACGAAAAAGTTGAACTCCAAACCAAAGGCTGCCACAAAACCGAAGTCCAAAGCCAATGCACGTAAGAAGGGCAAAGGCAAGGGCAAGGGTAAGAAGAAAGAGAAAAAGACTCTTGCGGATCTCAAGCGCGAAAGTCAGAGGAACGCAGCTGCCAAGAAGAAGTATCTCAAACGTCTACGGAAGATCTGGGTTCCTAGTGCCAAAACCAATCGTACACTTGAGCTCCTTAACGAAATCAGGGACCACGGTGAGGGTGAAAAGACTATCATTTTCTCACAGTTCACTACACTACTTGATTTGATGGAGGTGGCCATTGGAGATGATTTCAAGTATAGACGTTATGATGGTAGCATGCGTCCTGCTGAGCGTGACCTCGCCGTTGAACAGTTCCAAGCAACTGATAGCGACGTTGAGGTTCTGCTTGTGTCTCTTAAGGCTGGCAATGCCGGTCTCAATCTTACTGCCGCTAACCAGGTCATCATTCTCGATCCTTTCTGGAATCCCTTCATTGAAGAGCAGGCCATTGATCGTGCCCATCGTATTGGTCAAACTAGACCAGTCAAAGTGCATCGCGTGCTGGTGGAGAACACAGTAGAAGATCGAATTGTGGCATTGCAGGAAAAGAAGCGAGAGCTGATCAACACTGCTTTGGACGAAAAGGCAGGAGAAGGATTGGGACGATTAGGAATGGCGGAGTTGAGGTATTTGTTTGGGTTGAACCCCGGATTTGCCGGTGGTGCTGCTCCTGGGCCGGTTGGTGCTGGCAATGGTACTGGTGCTTGATGCAGCGGTGTATTGTTTCATGATGAAGCTCAATCTGAGATTGAGTACGACAAAGGAAGACTCTGCAGCAGGTTCATGGCTTCATAGTATGGAACTGCTTGCATGGCAATGCGAGACATGGCTTCATGGAACGGAAGCTATCTTATGATACCCTTTCCTTTTGCAAGATTACTGGCTATACGACGATTCGGAATGGGAATAGAGATGGTGCAGAAGATGCACTTCGGTGGTGTATTGTATGCTTACAGAAAGTCAGATATAGATGTAGCTCAAGAAGCTCACGAGATCACAATAATTGCATACTCAGCATCATGGTAGAAATGTTGAAGCATCCCGTCTCCATATCCTACCCTCCACGTGTGATATCTCGTTTCTCTAGGGCGTCGTGCACGAGCTCTTGCTCACATGGCAATACGACTTCGCCATCATTCCTCACTCCCACAAAACACGATGGGAATGCAGCCTTTCTATGACGCGGCCGATTTTGTATCTCTCAAATGAGGAAATGGACTTGGCCCATGCAAGCCGGTCAGCAAGCCGCCTGACCCTATAAGCAAGCCACCAGCAGCATTTCTCGGCAGCACTTCCCTTCTGGACGACAAATCAACAAGCTAGACAAAATGAGCTCTAGCGTCACAGGATCTGGGAAACTGATCGCGAATCGGAAACGCTGAACTGGTGTCGGGCGTTTGCCCGGCCAAATACTGGGCTTTGAGCCGTGGATTGAAGAGACCGTGCATATAACGTGGTTGTAGCCCGCGTGATCTTTGTTGTGCCTGACGGATGAAAGGCCGATCTCACTAAATACTATCACATCGTCACACATCTCATTTTTTACTACTGTTGCCTCTGGTTTCTCTGCTCTTGTCGAATGAGTTTGGTCTTTGTCCTTGTCTTGTTACTTGAGGACTTCATTTTCTACATTACGCTTACACAATCTCGTTCTCAAAATAAACAAAGTCTCACCGGCATAGAGTCCTAGACTTCTTTGCTTGGCGATCTCAATTGTGCATTCCAGACCGCTCTGGAACCAGACATCGAGAGATCGAGAGCTCTAGACACAGACGCGGCTCCTTGCTGCCATACAATTAATTGTCATTCTATACAACTCCACTTCGCCTGCATCTCTACATCTATCACTTGCCCACCCATATCTGCCTGGCAAGCAAGACATCCTTCTCGACTTATTCCACTAGCATCATGCCGCCAATTACTTGCACGACCTACACCAAATCAGTATCCCCATTCTCATGCTATCCGGTACCACTACCTATCAAGAAGGCTACCACATCAACATCAACATCGATACCGATATCGACGCTCCCATCCTCTCCCTCCTCGCAATCCTCTTCCCCCATTCCTCGCACACCAACACGACCTGCTTACAGCAGCACAAATTCATCCACCCACACCATAGTTCCCTCCAAGCACGCTGGCACAACACGCCCGAGTCCTGCGCGCGTCCCTACAATACCTGACCTGCTAAGCACGTCGAAGCGTCGTACAACTAGCCACGACTCCTCTTCCTCTCAGTCATCTGCCACGAGTGGAGGTAGTGATACAGTGCTGGATATATACTATGTTGGGATCACGAGTAGGCGGGATAAGAGACCGTGTATTCCAAGATGCAAGTGCTCTGAATGTCGGGCGGCGAGGTCGGGTGTCGATGGTGTGTGAGTTATGGTAGAGTGGGAAAGACACTAGTAAAGCCTGCCTGCATGTGCGGCAGAACACTCCGATCGATGGATGAATCAGCGTCCTACTAAGGGCCAGCCGCGACTGCTCCCGACCGACATTCGATGGCACTATATCTATACCTGTACCGGACTAGTTGCTGGCATCGTGGCACAAGCAATGAGTCTTACAAGGCCAAGTCCGATGTTCGACTATAGGTCCATCACTTACGTGGTGGAAAGTCTCGCACGAGGCAAACGCCACGCGTTTTGCATACTCGCATCGCACGGACTAAAGCCATGCTGTGCTCTTGTAAACGAGCTAGCAGCAAAAAGTCGAAAGGGGTTTGGAAGAGAGATATTCAAGGATTAGCATCCCGGAACGTGCGTCACGCATGGCGGGATGTGGAAGAGGTGGAGATTGAGAGAGAGAGGAAGGCATCAGTAAAGTTGAAAGGGGATCGAAGAGAGGTATCCAAGGAATAGCGTTCCGGAACGTGCCTGATATGGATGGGAGATTTGAGATTGAGCAAGAAAAGGACGGCACCAGTATGAGATGGAGACTGAAAGCAAAGGCGAGATTTGACTGTCGCTTTGACGAAAAGGCGCAGTAAGAGGCGGGAATAACCACGACCGTAACGAAATGTGATGAAGACGAGCAAAGGTGGTGTCTCTTGAAGAACATACCAAACATAATTTTAATACCCTTCTTCTGTAATCCATCTCCTTTTGCTCAATTGAATGTAAGCCATCGGCACCTTGATCAACGGTATTCAGCAATGGGTGAAAGGCTCTTGCATGGAGTAGTATGTAACTTCCCGGACAAAGAAATATCAGTACAAACCTCGCTCGAGATCTGCGTCCCTGCCGTTCTAATCCGTTGAAACGCACCTTCCCTAACTCAACTGGATATCGTCAAATACATTCGCAAACCATATTCTAGTCGTTATATATTATCAAAAACATTTCTATAGCACATACGACCATAGACTGTGGAGAACAAGGCATCCCGTCCGCTCTGCCCTATTTAAGCCACAGATCGACTGCGTAGTAGTATGGTGGGTGACCACATGCGAATTTCAGTTGTTGTATGTTTTTGTTTTTGATGTTTATTTTTACTACTTGTGTATCCTGTTACGTTCTCGTCCGTCTGCAGGTCGTGGTCTCTCTTTTGCCCCGTGATTCTTTCCAATCGAGCTTGAAATCAAGTCGGAAGATGGTATGCCGATGGTAAGGTATGTGAAGCTTGCCTATACTCAAAGCTATGTATTGTCCAAGTAGTCAGAATACGTACCAGTACATGTATTTCCTCGCAACCGCAAGTACCAACACAAACAAGAGCTCACGAGGGTTAGAGCGTGTGGTTCACAAACTGATTACGATGCAAAGCACAATGTGATTTCGCGTCTCCTTGCGACGCCTTTTTGCTCTGCTAAAAGCACAAGCATAAGCGTACGGAGTCCTGAAGGAGGCCATGTAGGATTTCACGTCGTTTGTCTTCTTTCTCCCCTAGATCTGATATTCACGAAACACTGCTACTTGGTCACATCCTTGCGCGATTGCGTAGTTACAAAGCCTGCCCATGATATGCACCTCAGTTATACTACACCGGTACAAGTCGACATTCCGTGGGCAGAGGTGAGCGTGGATATTGTCATTGGTCGCTGTTTCCAATGGGCGTCCAGCGTGTCACGAAACTAACCGGAACCACAATCGTTGTGATTTTTGCATGAATTTCAAGACCTTCAATCTTCTTTTCGCGCACCAGCATTACCATGTGTACTCCTCAAAAATACCCCAAAAGCCCAGCCGTAGACTCCCTTCAGGATGCCCTCCTTTCTCCACTTGGCCACTCCACCTTTGACCAACTCCGCCATCCTCCCCTCCACATACCCAACCTGCCGCTCAAAATCCCTAATCGCGCCTTCCGCATCCTCGACCTTACTTTCAAGCACGCGAACTTCGTACTCTACCTTCTTCACTGCCTCTTCGACCTCGCGCACAGCTTCGTCCAGCTGGTGCCGTTCTTGCTCTTTCAGAGCTATAGTGGCGTCTCGTAGAGCGTCGAAGTCTTCTCGACGTGGATCGTACAGAGTATGTAATTGTTCAATGTCCTCGGCGGCCATGAGATGGAGGGTGGCAACTTCGCTGACAGAGCTATCGACCCACGGCAGATGAGCGTGCTGTAAGGTTGACATGGCCTGCCGTTGCTGGCACAAAGAGAAGGCGATACAAAGCTCCTGTTGAAGATCACGTTTTGCATTTGGGTAAGGATAGTCGCTGCCATCCTTGCCTGATGGAGGGCTGATATCATTGCCATGAAAGATGGTCAAGGGAGACTCGACAATGCTGAAGGAGAGGTGGCGGGGCCAGTATTGCTCGTGCGGCCGAATGAATGAGAGTGTACGTGTTTCATATTCGCTGAAGCTGTGGCGACGACGGAGATGGAAGCCGATTTCTTCATTGATGCGGTCGGTATCGTCAGTAGGAAGCTCGGATAGGGGTTGATAGTTTTCGGTCGTGGAACGTCCTAAGGTGTTAATGCTTGTAGCAGGGAGGATTTCCTCTCCAAATTCAAACGGAAGACCGCTTCGTAGTTCCAGATACTGGTCTGGGTCGATGGCAGGCGCTCGTTCGGAGTCGTGTGCGGGGAACGCAACGCTGCCATCCTTGTCTCTGGAATGGCGTGGGCTGTGTCTGCGGTGGATCTTGAGCGTCTCCTTTCTCCGCTCGAGGAAACCGTTGATTCGACCTTCGTGCTCTGTCGGGCTGAGATCGAGCGTGCCTGTATCAACACTGTCTATACTGTCTACACTGCGATTGTAGGCTCCATTATTATACGGTAGATGATCGTCCTGTGAGTTCCCATGACCATGTCGTCGATGGCGTGCGCCCTTAATCTTGTCCTTTGCTTTCGCGATGACGTTTGAACGTCTCTTCTCGCCATCTTCAGGGAGTTCGAGTGAAGTACGTGTCTCGTGCTGTGCCTCCTCGTCCTCATCATGAGATGCCATTCGCGGTCTGTGCAGTTGTTTACGAATCAGACCGGTCGTGATATCTGGTGACTGTTTATCCTTAGCTCGGTCGTCACGGAACGCAGCAATCTCTGGCTTTAGCGTCTCACTGAACGCATCACGAGTGGTTCTTTTCCTGGATTTCCCATGCCAAAGCCATCTTGCTCGATCGCCTTTGACAAGCTGGACAAATCGATCGTAATCGACAGTCTCGATGTCCGCGATTGTAACCTTTTCGGCCCTGCCTGCAATGTCCATCACCATTTCCCCGGCTTTGCCACTCAGCTCCGCCATTGTAGATTTGACGGCTCTTGGCACTGTCCAGCCTTCGCTTGAAGCCTGCTTGAGTGTACTCTTATGTAATAGATCGAGCGTCAGACGGTCAAGTCGTCGTGTACGAGGAGTGATTTTATAAGTTTTCTGAAACCAGCTTATAGCCCTTTTCGTGTCATCAAGGTCGAATACGTCCTTGGTAACAGGAGCGCCGAGAACACTCAGCCTGCTGCGAGCACCCATTAATGTGCCTATTATTGCCGCTACTGATGTCGGTCCAAGTATGCCATCATTGGGCTCTACATTGTATAGTGAAGTGCCAGTCTCAGCCCACCAATCGTTGATGGCTCTTTCAGTCACGTCACATAACAGACCATCAGCATACTCGGGTTCAAGCTGGCCGAACAGCATCAGTGCAGCCTGACAGAGTTTCACCAACTCAATGATCGAGCTGAAAAACGGTATCTTCTCGCTTACTTTGTATAGTTGGTAAAATTTAGCTCGGGTAGCCGTGCTAGGTTCTGCTATAGTCAATCCAGCACGTCCAGAACATCCAAGACGCTTCAAGTCCTCGTTGACAAAGAAAATTTCCCGATGTGCTTGTGGATCACCATCCGGAACATGAACTAGCGTCAGTGAGGACGGGAAGCCGCTCAAGTTCGTTACCATCAATGAGCCAGCGGGTGTGTCGCGGCGGCGAGCATGTAGTTTAGTCAAAGCTTTAAAGTACATTTTCAGCTCCGGCGACCAATTCTCTTCGTTTCCAGGAACGCTAAGAACTGCAACTTTGATTTTGTGCTCTGGATTGCCGGTATGCGCGGCAATGATGAACGTTGGATCACGTCTAGAGCATGCCCATTGTTCAATGAGATAGCACTGATAGCCTTGTAACTCACGATTTCTTTCGAGAACAGTGGTTGATGGGTCATCAGCAAGATATCGATAAGCTACTGGATCAGCGAGCGCAAACCGTTGATGCTGATGCTGATGTTGTCGTGGAGGCTCATGTTCTTTTGGTGACTGAACTAGAGAATTGTCTACATCATGGCGACTGTTTAAAGGTATACCATCATCAAGCTGCATACTTAATCGATGAGCGGGCCGTGTTCCTCGACTATCTTGAGTACCGCCACTTGCGGTACGGTCTTTCTCCATGTTGGGCATATCTATGGCCACAGATTAGCAGACCGCTAGGTCCAACACGATCTCAGCCTTTATCGTCTTCGAGCACAATAAGTCTGAGGCGAGCACATAACATCGTGGTCGCAAGAATCAAGCAGAGAGTTTGTACATGGAGAGAAGAAGATACCTCGCATGTCACAAAGAAACCTATGGCTGGTTGATGACGAGGACGAACGAAACAGACTTCAAACAAGAGTCTCGTGACGTTGCCGTTCGTAAGCGTTTCAGGTTCTCGTTCCGAGATCTGGGGACTCAAACCTCATGGCATGCTTCACTGCGTCGAGGTGAAAACGACATTTGGATTGCGATTGGGTATTGAGGTGCGTGGGTCCGCTCAGACTGTATGTCGACACCAGATCCGATATGGAGCAAATACTCAAGGAACATGAGCGATTGGAGAAGAAGGCCAACTTAGGCAAAGCCATCGACGATGTAGTCAAGATCATAGACCAGCTCAAAGCGGCAAAAGAGCAGATAGCAGCAGGTACGAGTATCCAAGACAGCCTTGCAAGGCACACGACTGATGACAGTATGCTATATAGACCCCGAAAGTGCTGCCATGATCATGGCGAAACTGCAGAATCCAGTCAAGACACAATTCGAAAAGGTCAATGACGACCTGAAAGATATCCACTCCAGCCTAAACAAATATTCAAAAGCCCTGGAGAAGAAGTTCAAAGACCGACCTTTACCATTCGCCGAGAATGACGCTCTTACCACACAAGAATCGCTCGTGGACCGCGCAATAGCCATGCATCTCCTCCGCGAAGGCCACTTTGACGTCGCCTCTACTTTCATCAACGAGGTCAACTCAAAACAGCCGTCAGCACCGACTCACTCGTCGATTGCCACCACGCCCACGCCCACAGCAAGCTGGGAAGCTGACTTTGCCCCAACGGCCCTCAAATCGACAGCCTTGCAACAACAATTCAGCTCCATGTACCACATCCTACACGAAATGCGCAACAACGGTAACCTCTCCCCAGCCATAACCTGGGCTCAGCAAAACTCCTCCGCCCTCTCCACACGCGGCTCGAACCTGGAATTCGATCTCTGCCGCCTACAATATATCTCCCTCTTCACGTCATCTTCAGCTCTCGCCGCGGTAGCATACGCCCGCCAGGCCTTCCCTCGCTTCGGCGCTCGCTACGCCGCTCAGACAAACTCACTTCTAGGTGCACTAGCATTCACCCCCAATATCGCCACGAGTCCCTATTCCGCCCTCTTCGCCCCAACTTCGCCCAACTCTCCAGACACCCTGTCCACAGCCGCAGCAGCCTTCACCTCGGAATTCTGCGCCCTGCTCTCCCTCTCCAGCGCTTCGCCCCTCCTTACAGCAGTCACAGCCGGCTATCTCGCTCTCCCCACTCTCCTCAAGCTCTCGCAGATCCAGCAGACGCACCGGACGTCGTGGACGACGGCGCAGGAACTGCCGGTCGAGGTGCCGCTGCCGGCTGCGTACCAGTTCCACAGCGTGTTTGTGTGTCCGGTGAGTAAGGAACAGAGCACGGATGCGAACCCGCCGGTGGTCATGCCGTGTGGACATGTTATTGCGAGAGAGAGCTGTGAGAGGATTAGTAAGGGTGGGAGGTTCAAGTGTCCGTATTGTCCGGGCGAGAGCCATTTGAGGGATGCCAAGGTCGTTTATCTGTAGTGTTGTGTGGCGCAAGGTGGAGGGGATAGAGGCGAGACGGCAGGGTGGATTAACGATGTGATGACTTGCATGCTTTGGAGTTGCTCATTTCGGGGAATGAAATGCTTGGGTAAGGGACGAGCTTTTGCGTTTGCAAAGCATTAGAGACAGACTTTTCGTGTTCATCATGTACACGAAGGGAAGTGCGAAATCAATGTGGTCAGGATTCGAATTAAAACCATCACTAATAGTCGTCAATCATCCCACGATGCAAAGGCGCACATAACGCCACCCGTCATGCTCACGAATTTCATCTCAATCAAAGTCGTCGTTCATCACTCTATTTCAAGCCAAATCCTTCACTCTCGGTAACGGCTCTCCAGACCTTATCGACTAGCTCCTCCTTACTTCTGTACTTCCACAACATCAATTGATTGAAGCAAGTCCTAGCAATAGGAAATCTCCTATAATCCTTTCCAGCGAATGCAATCTTAATCACAAGACTCGCAGCACCCATCGCTGGGATACGATCACTACCGGTGATGAACCCAAGTATACGTCGCTGAGACTTTGGATCTGCCTGTTCGAAGAACTCCCAGAACCATTGAATGTGGACGACTTCGTTCAGCGGGTCAAGGATATCCTTTTCTTGACGACGCCAATTTTCGTAGACTGCGACCGCTTTCAATGCACCTACATCGAGAGGCTCATCAGACCCACGGACCAGGAGTTCAATCTCTTCAGGTTGGAAAAGGGACAATGCATTTCCGCCACAAACAGTGAAGAAACCACGTTTGAAAGGCTCGAATTGTTTCGCCACCTGTGTATCCAGTAAGTAGCGGATATATGAATTCACAAAGTCCTGACGATTCTCGTTCGTGATTGGTTTTCGTTCTCCATCGTTAGCGAGGACGATCTCCTGTTTGATGTCGTAGATATCAACGACAGCGACATTGTCGAGGCCCAAGTCTTCAATGTTGCCCTCGTATTCAAGCAAGCGTCGTAGACCTTGCGCTAGAGTTGGATGTAGCTCTGCAAGGTCGTCCAAAGTATATTGAACTGCTGTTCGATTGGCAGGTGTTTGAGCTTGCGTGGCGCCTACTGGACCTGATGCTAGGAGTTTCTTGAAAGTGAATGGTGGTAGAGCCACATCAAGAATGGTGGAGTTATATATTGCTAATCCCAGCAGAACTCCGACAAGGTAATACTTTTCTGAAAGCTCAAATGAGTAAGGGTTAAAATAGCAAAACTGTGATTCTTCATCGTATACAAATAACCCTGAGCAGCAGGTTAGCTTCATGTCGTACTCTTTGACAACATCTTACTCACCATGCGAAGGATCGAAGATCTCCCTAACAAGCAGCAGAAACCACTCCTTTCTAAGTCCGCCTGCATCTACACCTTCTTCGCCCACAAACTGCACACGAAGTCCTTTCTTGATCTCTTCTTGCCCGGTGCCAACGACTGCACTGATAGTCTTCAATGAGTCTTCCGCTAGACAGTCTCTTCGTACTTTTAGCATGATATGTCGATCGAGATTTTGGTCCCTTAGTATGCTATTGAAGAAAGCTTCTCTCTCCTTGACTGCCATTTGTCGTCGGGCATCGTGTTCCATGATTTTGATCTTGGAACCTACAGAGAGAAGGAATGGATACTGGCAGAATGTAAACCTATCACGCGATGTCTCCCAAGCATCAAAGTCGGTGACTATATCAGCTTGATCGACCATGGAGTTGTAAAAGTCCGTGGTTGACAGCAACTGTCCATGGTGTTTCATGTTACGACGAGAGATTGCATTTGGGTCCAGATCCTGCGCATCGAGAGGACTTGAACGCTCGCCATGGAATGACTTGTTTGCAGAGAACAACAATGACATAATTCTAGCAACCGACTTAATCT
>Ga0160429_1002142_pt1 | contig 10548 bp, 9 predicted proteins | sample SolpanmetagenomR_FD_108199 | JGI IMG/M metagenome (GOLD analysis project Ga0160429, IMG submission 108199) | Solar panel surface microbial communities from Lawrence Berkeley National Laboratory, California, USA - R | ecosystem: Engineered > Built environment > Solar panel > Unclassified ... | reverse complement strand
TTCGTGTTCAAAGTTCGCGCTTCTGAGCCGCGCTTGAGAGTCCCCACGTGCTACTACGCGAACTACCTTAGGTACAACCCCACTAATTTGACACATGGGACGCTTCTGTCCCTGAGACCCTGTGCTCGACATATATTTTACTACCACGTTGAGGCGACCAGAAACAGACTCATGCTCACAAATATTTGTCCATGGATCCATTGAAAGCACGCCATGCAACAGGAACAAAAGCAGAAGAACATCCGGAATACAGATATGCTCACGTGCTCGCATGCCCGCCTTGGGCCAAGGTTGATATCTGATCGACACAGCTGTTAATTGGGCCCTCAAGCAGCTCTTAGCTCCTTTGAGAGTAACTCCTCCAACCTACACCAGCCAAGTAAGTCTCGTCTGCATCCTTCCTCGCCTGCATCACCGTCCGGTGAAACGTAAGAGCGCTATCTTCGCCCATATCCCATGGCAGCATCGCCTCTTGCCGCTCCGCGTTACCCTCTCCGCTTGCGACTATATCACGCCACGAGAGCCCGCCGTTGGACCAGTTGACGTCGTTGCTCGACCCTTTCTTCAAATCCTCACGAACGAGTTTTTTCTAACGGTTCGCTTTGCAGATGACGACTTATATGACTATTGCGCCATCTATTCTGCGAGTCTTATATAGATTCAGCCATTGGATCTGATCTCCCAGCCTCTCGCAAACGTTCGGTGTCGCCAAACTCCAAAAGTCGTCGATCTTCTTTGCCTGCCGTTGTTCCAAAATCTCCAGTCGCTGTCCAGCTAGGACTAGATCTCCGTGCGCATCGCTGCCACAACCTCGTTTCTCCGGAATGGCTTCATCTCCTCCGAAGAGCGTGGACGAGACGAAGGCGCACGACATGCCGAACGATGTCGAGCGCGGGTCTTTGGACAGCGTGCCCAAGATTGGTGATATCTTGCAGCAAGAGCACACCGATCCGGTGCTGAATGCAAAGATGCATTTGGTGAACGATGTACGGCGAAACCCCAAACTGCCAATCGCAAAAGGCACGATCGATTGATTCTTGAATTACAGGCGATTGATGAAATTGGCATGACAGTATACCAGTGGAAGCTCTTTTGTCTGAATGGATTCGGGTACGTTTCTACCATCTCACGTTTTTATACGACTGCAGTGTGAGATGGAGGCTTATGGGAACATATACAACCAGCTACGCCGTCGACTCCCTGATCCTTCTCATTCAATCGATCATCGCCGGCCAAGCCGCGCTTGAATTCAATCCCTCCTACCCGCGCGGCCTGACCATCGCCGCCTATGTCGGCATGCTCGTCGGCGCACTGTTCTGGGGCATCGGCGCGGACATCATTGGCAGGAAGTATGCGTTCAACTTCTCGCTGCTCATCTGCTCTATATTCACTATCATTGCCGGATCATCGCCGAACTGGATCGTGTTGGGACTTTTTGTGTGTTTGAGCGCATTCGGCGCGGGAGGCAACTTGGTCCTGGATACGGCTGTGTTCTTGGAGTATTTGCCGAGTAAAGACCAATGGCTTTTGACGCTCATGGCAGCGTGGTGGGGTAAGCCAGCAATCCTCACATCCAAGACCAAGTCATAGCCTCGTACTGCAGAGCTAATCCGGCCCCTTTCCCAGGACTCGGCCAAATGATCGTCGGTCTCTTCGCCTGGGCCTTCCTCCCAAACTACTCCTCCGAATGCACCACCGTCGAGAACTGCACCTACGCCAACAACCGCGGCTGGCGCTACATCTGGTACACGTCTGGCGCGCTCGTCTTCCTCATGTCCGTCGCGCGCGTGACCGTCATCCGCCTCAAAGAAACGCCCAAATACCTCCTGGGCGAGGGCAAAGACGCCGAGGTCGTCGAAACCCTGCAGTTCATCGCGCACAAGTACAACCGGCCCTGCTCGCTCACGCTCGAGAAGCTGGACGCGTGCGGCGTCACGGGCGTGGCCAAGGGCCAGGGCCGTCGCGCCAGTGTCAGCCACGCGAAGAAGCGCTTCTCATTTGGCGAGATTTGGGCCCATTTTCGGGGCCTGTTCGTCACGCGCCGCATCGGACTGTCGACTACCTTGATCTGGTTTTCCTGGTTGCTGATTGGGCTTGCGTATCCGCTGTACAATGTCTTCTTGCCGTCGTACCTCGCAACACGAGGCGCAGAGACCGGCGACGACAGTCCCAGCACCGTGTGGCGCAACTACACCCTCGCCAACTTCAGCTCGATATGGGGTCCCGTGCTGGCGGGGTGGATGTGTCAGAGTCGCTGGTTCTGGGGCCGCAGAGGCACCATGATTGTCGGCGCGCTGATCACCATGGCCTTCTTCTTTGCGTATACGGCGGTGAGGAGTGCGAGCCAGAACGTCGGCTTCACGTGCGCTATCAGTTTCTGTCTTGTAAGTTGCCGTAGCTGCTCAGTGGCATGTGGACCGGATACTGACTTTTGGCGCCAAGAACATTTACTATGGCACCCTTTATGCCTACACGCCTGAAGTCCTGCCCTCCGCCCACCGTGGGACCGGCAACGGCATCGCGATCGGCTTGAACAGGATCATGGGTATCCTCTCCGCCGTCATCGCTACGGTGGCCGACACAACGACGAGCGTGCCGATCTTTATCTGTGCGGCGCTCTGTCTGGTCATGGCGATCGTGGCGGCTATCTTCCCGTTCGAGCCGATGGGGTCGAGGAGCTCGTAGTCGGCAGGCGGAACACGATGCGAGGTTGGATGCGGTAATCGCGACGTTGTGGGAGCAAGGGAGAAGCTGAGTCCAGAGCGTGGGAAGTGGAGCAGAAAGCAAGGGGGAGAGAGAGGGGAGAGATCCATTTGATACCCACTCGTTACGAGAACTATGTGTGATGTTATGATACCATTCCAACAGCTCTATTCAGTAGACTTCCAACGTAATGGCAATTGTGCCACGGAAAAGCAAGACGAGAAGTGTCACTCCCTGACCGAAACATCGAAGGACGTGATGCGTAGCGAAAGCCATTGCGGTAAGTCTATGAAGCCGAAGCTCCTCGGCAGCAAGTGAGCTTCACCTATTTCGATGCTTGTGCTGGTTATAGTAACCTCTAGAGACAATCCTCATCTTTCGGGATGGCGGTGATGGTTGTGTGCTCTGGGAGATGACTATGTCCGAAAGTTGTGTAGGCTTCTCGCCCATCAGATTCCAATCATAGTGTATGAAGACTGACCATGTCCGGATTTCATTGATGAACCTCGCCACTCGGCCCGACTGGGCGTCCGAGCCTATCGCCATCACCTTCTCCGACCTGATGATGTTAACCTGACGACCCACTGTGTAAGATGCTCATGGTGCTTGCATCAAGAGCGTGCCGAGCTTATCGCGTGCATCTAGGCATATGCTCATGGCTTATCATGCACCATGCAGTAGCTATCGCCGAGTGGATACCTGCAGTATCAACGCGGAGGCTCGAGGTATGTCACAACCTGGTATCTCTGTTAGTAATACTGTCTCTCTCATGGTTGAGCTAGCAAGCGGATTTCTATGTAACAATTGTGCTTCCTGATTTACTGGTTTCTGTGCTCTGTTCTGCAATAACTTCATGCTGAGAGGCTCCGTTGTAATACCATACCATGCCGGATCCACCTGAGTCAGCCTCGCGCGTAGACGTACTAGTAGTCGGTGGTGGCCCAGTAGGTACTATATTCCAACTTCAAAAATCTGTTCCTTTTCATCGAAGAACTTCTCACCGACCAGCAGGACTCATAACCGCTTATCAACTCGCCCTCACTCTTTCCCCTACAAGTATTCGCATAATAGAAAAGTATCCCAAGTCCTCCCAAGATGCGTACGGCCGCGCGATCACGCTCTTCCCTCGGTCCTCTGAAATGCTCGACCAGCTGGGCCTTGCAGACGCGCTGGCACAAGAATGCTTTGCTTGCAAAACATCAGGCAACTATGATAAGCACGGCAACGAGGTGTCTGGCAGAGGGTGGTCTTTCATGGAGAATATGAAGGATAGTGTTTGGGATTTTGCTCTGATATTGAGGCAGAAATACCAGGAAGATATCTTCAGAAGGGTGCTGGCGGAGAGAGGAGTGGAGCTCGAGGCTCCCGTAGAGCTGGTAGGTATCAGAGTGGACAAAGGCGTCAAAACAGGCGGATACCGAATCACGGCGAAATTGCAGCACGGCCAGACAGGAGCTATTGAGGAAGTGAAGTGCCGGTACCTTATCGGAGCCGACGGTGGTCGCTCTTACGTTCGACGGGCGATGAGCATACCATTCGATGGCAGCTCGTCCGAGGACAGATGGGTCCGAGTCGATGGCGTTGTGGAAACAAATGTGCCAAAATCACGCTCATACTGCGCGATTGAGTCCCCGACCCACGGCAATGTACTATGGGCACCCTTGGACCACGGCGCTACCCGCATTGGATACGCATTCACGGCCGAGCGCCAGAAAGCCTACGAGACCTTCGACGAAGCCGCTGCGGTTAAAGAAGCCATTGCAGCCTGCAAGCCCTTCAATGTCTCCTTCACACAGATAGACTGGTGGACCATCTACGTAGTCGGCCAGCGCGTAGCGCGCAACTTCTTCGTCCAAGAGTGCGTTTTCCTAGCCGGTGACGCGTGTCATACGCACAGCTCCGGCGCTGCCCAGGGTATGAATACTGGACTGCACGATGCGGTGAATCTGAGCTGGAAGCTTTCCCTTGTGCTCCGTGGCCTTGCGAAGCCGGATCTGCTCCTCACGTACGAAAGCGATCGAAAGCCGAATGTGCAGAAACTCATCAACTATGATAAAGACATCTCACGTTTGATGACAATGCGGCTGCCCGTTGGCTGGACAGGGGACCCGAATATCGACCCAAACGACGTCCTCGCAGAGGTCATGGCGGAGGCAGCAACCTTCAGTAGCGGATTGGGTATCTACTATGAAATGGACGGCGTTCTTAGCGTTCCTGGATCATGGCAGCCTCCCGATCGGCCGGATGCGGTGGGCCCAGGGAAGCGTGTACCTGATGCTGCGTTGCAAAAGCCTGGGACCTTCGAGGCAACGAGGATGCACAAAGTCACGCCCAACGTTGCGAAGTTCTACATCGTGGTGTTCGCGGGAGACATTGAGTCGACAAGAGACACGTATCATGGTCTGATAAAAGCTGCAGCAGCGTCGAGGTTTCTGTCTTCCGCGGCGCTTCCGGTGTCTTGGATCACCGTATCGGTTAAGACGAACCCCTCTGCGATCGAGCTACTCGGTATAACGCCACCAGGCAAAGTTTTCTATGATCGGTCACGCACAGCACATGATAGATATGGCGTCGACGTTCGCGAAGGAGCAGTCTTTGTATTTAGACCTGACGGGTGGATAGGAACTGTATCTGTACTTGCTGAGAGCGCAATTCGGGAGTTGGAGAGCTACTTTGGACGCTTCTCTGTACAGAGCTCACGGGGCCCGATAGCCAAAAGTCTGCTATGAAGTCGGCATAAACCGGAGTTTTGCAGTGCAAGCGATAATCGCTTCGTTACCTAGTTGTGACTACTGTGTCGCATCCCGGGAAAGAAAGGGTTAGATCAAAAGTGTAGTTACTTTTCTTCATCCAGAATCACACTTAATTGATGCATACTTGGACTACTTACACTACGTCCGTAGTCCTCGATCTCATTTTACCTTGTGTATCCCTCTGGCCGGTCTATCGGCCGCTGGCCAAACGCCACTTCCACCTGCAGTCCCCCATGAGATCACGCAAACACATGATCTACCACGCGCATAGCATAGTGGTGGACCCTATGTTCTCGACGTATCAAACGCAGAGCCCCTTCAAGAGTCCCCCAACATCCTACCCATCCATCACTTGCAGGTAATGAGTGACCGTGTTGTTCACCTCAGCAACTACGGGGTGTTCAATTGGCCATGCCCTATTACTTGGTGCGTTGTTATGCTAGTCCATTTGGTCACGATTTACCTTTGTGCATGAATGTGAAGGCTTAGCGGACAATACCGTTCGAACTCGTCGGGGCTTTCGCAGGTCCTGCACTTGTCGCCATGCTCGATCAAACAGTACGAAAGCGAAATACGTCCGCGTCTAGCAAGAGCTGTTGACAGTCTTTGCTCGTGTCGTAGACTATCAATCGAAAAGGAGACTCTCGCAGCCTGCCTTTTCGGCATTGTGGAATTCATGTTTGGAAGATCGGCCAGCTCGAAGGACGACATAGGTAAGGTGCAAGCGTGCGCAAAATTGCGAACAGACAGTCCGACGCTAATGTGGAGATTGGCAGAAGCATGGCCAGAAGAACGGAGGTTATGCCTGAGTAGCAAGCTGTCGACCGAAATGCTTGTTTAGCATGGACGACGCGGAGTGCGAAGCAGTTCAATCTCATCTAAGAAGAATTTGAAGCATCACTTACCGAGTCTGCAACCCTTTTGACCTTACAAATGCCACTCAAAGTGGGATATGGCATGGGTCGATAGGAGAAGGACGGTAAAGTTCCTCGATCTTGAGAAGGTCACTGCAGATTCACAACACGAGATGTCGTCTCAAACGGGGCAACGTTCGAGATGCAGAAGCATTCCAGGTTTGGTGGAGCAGACTCAGAAAGATTTGCTAGGCAATTGGGTGGGCCAGAGAAGCCCGGGCTCCTCTTGTGTCTCGTCTCGGTGCCAGTAAACCCTCTTGTTCGGAAGATCCACATGAGCTCGTAGTACGGAGAACAGGTTAGTGTTGGTTAGGCCGCGGATCCTATGGTAGCTGCATAGAGCAAATGGCCGTGGAAGGCTCGCAAGAATGTGTTTCCAGGCTACGGGAAAGTGAAGATGGCGGCTTGAGGTCGGCACCATGGTGCACGCCAAGACCGACCTTCTTGGTCCCAGGTTCTAATGTTCACACTGCAACTCACCTCATCGACTGTCATCGACTCACCGCGAATCTGAAACGACTTCATCGTTGCCAGCATTTGCTCGAGCCTACACATCAGTATGGCCTCAATTCGTGACAATTGCGTCGGTCGCCATGGCCCTTATTCCAGCATCACGGCCCACCAAGAAGTATGAACGTCTAATGGATATCCAGGCGCGCTGAAGCATTGGTCGACGTTATGCTACGCTTTGACAGAAGCTTACCAACGAGGACAAATGCTACCATATCTGACATTGCAAAGCATACCGCGGGCTCACCTATGCGTTTACGGCCAAAGAAAGACTGCACGTTGGAGAAGCCGCACAGCAGGCGCCACGATAGTAAAGCAGAGGTACAGAGACTGCGACAGTGCGATGACACACAGGGCAACGGTCCATGAGGAGATTAAGGGAGTACCTATGGTGGCTGCATCGCCGTTGTGGATTGCTGCTCTTAGGACTTGAGGAACGCAACGGGGCACCGAACTTTGACATAGAGATGCATCGCCCTTGATCAGACGGACTTCCTTGCCCTTGCACGAGTGTTTTAGGTAATTCAACGCCTCCGACGTCTTGCCTTGGGATTCTAAGATGACTGGACTCGAAACTTGGTTGGCCTCAAAAGCAGCACGATCGTACAGAAAGGGTGATGGACCAAGAGAGTCTCCGAGTGCACTTTTGCAGGCACGCCAACATTTCACAGTCCTACAAAACATTTTAGTAGGTTCTCCGGCTAACAATTTAGTGGGTTTTACTTTTGCGTTTCCATCCTCATCCTCGTTGTTGGCTGTCGCACTCTCCTCTACTCTTCCATGTCAACCTCCATGTCGCTTATCTCCTCGCTCTCTTCTTCCTCGGATTCGGACATCATCTCCGGCCCTGGCAAGCCGCCCGTCTGAACGGTACGGGCTTCTTTCCCGAGCACAGTCAGCCTGTAAGGACCGGACTTATTGCCACTTTTGAAGTAGCAGTCGTAGAAAGCCTGCACTGTGTGAATGTTGCTATCTCCACGCTTAATTTCGGCAGACGAAGGAGCAACCCAGCGCTGTTCCAAGGCCTGGAAGGCTTCCCCCGCCAGGTTTTGCCGACCTTTCTGGCTATCCATTGCGCGTACCGCGGCCTTCCTTCGATTGCTGATACCACTGGTCTGTGTCATGCCTACACCGTGGTACGTGTTCAGCAGATCGCGGACTCTGGAAGGCTTCATTCGCCCCTCCGTGAGAACCCATAACAGAGATGGGCCGCTCATGACGAGCGGATCGTACCTGACTAGCTCTTCTGCGCTGACAGGACTGGCAGTGCGAAGAAGCGGATGATTCTTGCGGACGCTGACGAGCTTCGAGATGGACCAGGTATTCTGGTTAGAGACAGCAGCGCCGTCTCGATTCTTCATCTTCTTGCTGAATGGAACGAAACGGACCATAATGGAGTCGTAATCATGGGAGATGTCACCGTCGAAACAACTGTAGAGTGCTACTGATGCATTGCTCTGGTGTGGAAACCCGGCTGCCACAGCGTCGTCAACAGTGGCGAAAGCGTAGAAGGCTTTGGCTGTCCACACTTGCGAGACAGTGAACTGGATCCGTCCTGCGTTCATGATCGTCGCGGTCTTCTTAATTCCCACGCCTTTGATAACAGCTTCAGCAGCACTCTCGCTGTAGGATTCTACTTGGTCTGCGCCTGGGTTGTCCCCTAAGGTCTCCGAGACTTTGTTGGGAGCAACAGCAAACCCCTTGCGAACACGCGCAAGCACATACTCCTTGAATCCAGGCCGCTGATACGGTCCGTAGCCGGGAAAGAACAGAGGCATCTTCCGCCGAGCCACAATATTTGCGCCAGGAGAGCCATCCGGCAGCAGTTCAAGGTAATCGTAGAGCTCGTCGTAGTCCCACATCCGACGTATGTCTGTTGTACAATTTTCTAGCTTTTCCTGCAATCCTTCGTCGATACGTCCGCCCTGTAAGCGGATGCGCTCATAGATCTTCTCACGCACGCGCTTGATCATATCTCCTTGGTCACGCAAAAGCTGGTTAATCTCGTCCTGGCAGATCTCGTCGTCGGCCATCGCTGTGTCTCCACGGTCAGCAAAGGCGTGGGTCTGTGAGGACCAAGCAGACTTACTGCTAACACTGCGTCTCTGCTGCGAAACACCTGTTTCTGGGCAATTGAGCTGTCGCGTGTATCCTCGTCTGACTGCCAGGAGTCTGGCGCGCGAGGTAGATAAGCTTGCTTGTAAGAGTGGAGCAGAGTGTCTGTACACGTCAAGTGGTTGATGTTGGTGCGGTCCCTATATTTGGTAGAGGCGCAAAGTATATGGCGGCCTTGAGCTCGGGTCTTGGCACCGCATATGGTCAACTGCTTTCCTGTGGACGAAACCTATGTCTGCCACAGAGCAGCCTTTACCCCCACGAAGAAACTCGGAGCGCCAACGGACCAAAGCCTGCTGGACTACATGCACAGTGGTTCCTCTGCAAGAGCTTGACTGGCTCCATTCGTAGATCAAGCCCTTCAAAAGACCTGCACATGTGTCCAGGTCCAGAGCGCTTCAGTCGCGAACGTCCCACGGCCCTGCAGTGAGCGCTTCATACCTATGTCCTTCAGGCTACCCTCCGTATCATGTTCCAGAGAAGCAGACCGCCCGATTAATAGGCTTGAAAAAAGAGTGGCTATGAGATGCGTACCTCCTACGAACAGTAGGCCTGTGAATAAGGAAAGGGAATCCCGCCGCTCCCCCGAGACCGACGACCTCTCCATGAGAATTAATACGCATGCTAAGAGAGGCACCGAATAACGTTGTGCAGAGCAGGGCATACTGATATTGGCTTGTAAGCCAGACGGAGCCAACCTTCTTGCTACGACTGACATCCCCTACTAAATGCAGCATCTCCCGTCATTTGCTTACAGGATCAACATTCCGAGTCTTTTTTCCCCTATGGACAGTGCACCTTGATCGAGTATAAACCCGCGTAAACGTTGTACTGCCCTGACGCACTCTGCGGCGCTCCTGCTCCGAGAATGTACACATCCAGCACCTGAAGGCGATTAGAGACTGCCCAAATACTCCTGTGGCTGCCTGGTGCAACGGTGCATCACTTTCACTAGCTCCACTCCGACCTGACAGATACCATCCCACGGTATGAGATTATGCTCAAAGCCTGCAGCGTCCCTATCACGAGTTTGATATTTTCACCTTACGACAGACACAAAGTGCTTGGCGAGAACGCTTCTATTATAAGTCAGAAGATGGAGCCATTGTCTACTTCCGCAGGCACATTCGAAGACGATCAGTCAGCCGCTATCAGAACGCTATGGATCTGTGCAGAAGATGTGACCTATTCAAAGTCCTCAATATCTTTTGTAAAGGAGAACATAATGGAGCAAGCGGCATACGTTTTGTCATGTACGGCACTTGCTAGTCTTGAGGTGGCTATGTGGAAGGGGTCAGCAACGTTGGTTGGGACGGCATTCCAGGCTCTGCAGGAAATGGCCGTGCTATAGCGGGTATCTCATGTAAGACAGATAGTTACGGGGTGGCCAAGGAGTGAAGGGGAGAGCGCTATTTGATAATGTGGGATGTGGTCACCCTCAGGATGAGCGAGAAGTAGATCAACGGGAGCTATCATCATGAGACGCTCGTTACGTTCGCGACAGAAATGGCATACATGTCATCACATTGAATGGCTGAGTCGACCTGCTTATT
>Ga0160429_1002138_pt1 | contig 10555 bp, 10 predicted proteins | sample SolpanmetagenomR_FD_108199 | JGI IMG/M metagenome (GOLD analysis project Ga0160429, IMG submission 108199) | Solar panel surface microbial communities from Lawrence Berkeley National Laboratory, California, USA - R | ecosystem: Engineered > Built environment > Solar panel > Unclassified ... | reverse complement strand
TACGGGAACAACGATTGCCACGGAGCACGTACTCCCCCTATGCACCGACACGGCTCGGTCACATATGTCGAGATCGTCCTGGTAAAGATCACCACTTTTGCCCAGGAAGCATCGTCAAGGAAATACTGCAAAAGGTCTAATGGTAACGGTACCCCGCTGAAGATCACGGGTCCCCGTCTGTGTGGAGAGACTTCTCCATGGGCACAGTACGGGTAATCCCTGACCTGAGATCACGTCGGTTCTATCTTCGCGGCAGCTAGTTCCTGCCGCCAGCAAGCGTTGCCGACAAGAACCTTCCCTGACAACCAGTCGTAAGAGGCGGACTATGCCGTGACAGAGATTGCTGTGCTCACTTCAGATCGAGACAAAGCACGCACGCGACCTCTAAGCCCTGAAGGGGATGTCGCAGCGCGCCATCTACGAAGCGTTGGGGTCATCTTGCGGGGTCCGTGGCATCTCTGACTTAGTGAGGCTTAATCCAACGGTCCGAAGTTAATGCCTGGTACGGCTGACGATTGGATCCAGAGGCAGACCCGCCATCCCTACGCACAAAATCAGCGAGGTTCTTCCTGGATAGCGCGCTGCTCGAGTGCTGCAACAGACGACAAGCATGCAAGGTGCTACGAACCGCCGTCGCCAGCCCAGATTACCAAGATCTCTTCAGACTTCGTGATAGCATCGCGTACGCTAAGGTGTGGATCCCGAGAACTTGTTCTATATAATACCACATCCTGCTCCCTGATTCAGAAGTCCATCAGCTCTACAGTCTGCATCATCACGACAGTTCTTGTGGGAGCTTCAAGTCTGTTGCTCAGATATTTCCCTTCCAATACATATACACCTGTTCTCAACATCTACCACACGTTTAACAACCAATCTCGACATCTAAACCCCCCACTACTACCATCACCATGGTCAAGTTCTTCGGTATCGGAGGCAATCAGGAGCCTGGCCTCGATGAGGTTCACCAGCAACAAGAACGTCGTCCATCTGCAGATGAAGCCATGGCTGCGAAGATCCATCGCAAGAGTGTTTCTGACAAGAAGCTCACCGGCGCTTCTCAGATCACTACCCGCCAGTCCATCGTCCCCGTCACGCTTGTTACCGTCCTCTTCTTCATGTGGGGTTTCGCCTATGGTCTTCTCGATGTCTTGAACTCCCGCTTCCAGGTCGCATTGAACATCACTCAGGGTGAATCGTCCGGTCTCCAAGGTGCCTACTTCGGCGCCTATTTCATCGGCCCACTCACATACTCTGGATGGTTCGTCCGCAAGTTCGGCTACCGCTACACCTTCATGCTCGGTCTCGGCATCTACTGTGTTGGTGCCCTCATGTTCTGGCCGTCTGCTGTCAAGCGATCCTTTGGTGGATTCTGCGGGTCCATGTTCATCGTCGGCTCTGGTCTATCCACCCTCGAGACTTCCGCCAACCCGTACATCGCCGTGTGCGGGCCACCCAAGTGGTCGGAGTTCCGTCTCGAGCTGTCCCAGTCCTTCCAGGCTGTCGGCTCTGTCGTTGCCCCTGTCCTCGCCTCCTACGTTATCTTCAAGAATGTCGGCACTGATGGCAAGGACCTCTCCTCCGTCCAGTGGGTCTACCTTGGCATTGCTTGCTTCGTTGCCATCCTCGCCGTGATCTTCTACTTCGCGCCCATCCCCGAAATCACGGATGCCGATATGGCTGATCAGGCTGAGATGATGACCGCGACCACCGGCTACGTCGACAAGCCGCTCCGCAAGCAATACACACTCTTCTGGGGTGTTGCTGCTCAATTCTCCTACGTCGGCGCACAGGTGGGAATTGCCGGCTTCTTCATCAACTTCTATCTGCAAGCTCGTCCCGACCTCTCTGTCACAGAAGCGCATCGTCAAGGTGCCAACTTCTACGCCATCGCCCAGGCTCTTTTCGCTATTGGACGTTTCTCCGGTGCTGGTCTCATGTATGTTACCAAGCCTCGTTACGTCCTCCTGGCCTATCAGACTGCGATTATGATCTTCCTCGCTGCGGCTATCGGAACCAACACCGGCGGCGCAAGCAACCCCAACTGGGGTGGTCTCGCTCTGTTGATGGTTGTGCTCTTCTTCGAGTCCGCCATCTTCCCAGTAAGCATCCCAGCCCTTCTGCGTCCGACCAAAGCTAACAATATCACAGACTATTTTCACTCTATCCCTGCGTGGTCTCGGTCGCCACACCAAACGTGGTGCTTCCTTCCTCGTGGCCTCCATCTGCGGTGGCGCCATCGTCCCAGCCATCCTCGGCAACGTCGCCGACAGGACCGGCACCCGCGTCGCCATGGTCGTCCCGCTCGCCTTCTTCGTCATCGCCTGGTCTTTCCCCATCTACCTCAACCTCTTCAAGGCCAAGGAACTCGATGCCTACACCGCTTCCCACGTTGGCACCAAGGATGCTCACGGCCAGCCAGACCCCGACAGCGAGATCATTCGCCGTGCGTCTGTTATTGGAGAGAAGGACCTTGAGGGTGCTGTTCACACCAAGGAGTACCATTCATGAGTGTGAAAGAGGTTTTTTTGCGAATTTTTTTTTGCGGATGGAGCTTTGTCTGGTGGATTGGGATGATACCTCTTGTTTTTTGAACATGTGTTTTCGGCTTTGTACGGGGGCCACGAGAGAAGTCCATTTGTAGATATGTTGGGACGACTTCGTGGAGCTTTGTTTTTTCGAGGCTTTTTGGGCTGGAATAGATTGCGTTGTATATACCCAAGATGGATGCAAACTTCAAACACTTCAACTCTCGTGTGTCGTCCTTTCAAGCATATGTCTGCGCTACATTTCGAAGAAATCAAGAACAGGAAGCATTGAGGACGCATTTGGCACATTATATAAGTATACGCAAACTGCCTGGGAGGGTGGATTGGAGTCATGTGAACTTTTCCAGTTGATTATCCCCCTTGCAATGCGTTACCATCATGACACGTCCGTTTCTCTATACGTGACTTGGTCAGGACTAGGCACAGCTGACGCGAACCTGTGCCACTGCTGCTCGAAGATCAACCCCGTACGACACATACGGCAACGAAGGCGGAAATTATTCTGTGAATGACGTCCAGCTTGAGTCGTCGCGTTCCATGACAGAGAGGATATCCTGCGTATTGTGCTGTCGTGTGACGAGTGCGCTCGATCGTAGGACCGATGATGCTTGTATATCCTGTCGTCGCACAGTGGACGGATTTTTGTTTGTGCTCAGTTAAGTACTCCGCTGAGAAGGAATGTTTGCTTGGTTGCTGGATCCTCAGACATGTTGTTGTCTTTTTCGAATGGAGTTGAGAGACTTGATGATTATGCTTCGAGTCTACGCCGAGTAGTCGCCAGGGACGATGTGAAGCTCATATAACAGGGCGAGTAGCTTGGTAGGGGATCCCCAAGCCAAGATGCTTAAGTCGAAGGCGAGTCTCCGATATTAGAGACCACTGGTTATTTCGAGGATGGCTGGTGCTTCGTGATAAATGTCACGAGTCCGCATGTCGAAGGTATATCTGGCCCGGAATGCGAACGCAGTCCGACGGGCTTTTCCTCATCGACGTTGAGCAAAACTGTCTGACCGAAGCGCCCTATGCTCAATTTACTGGTCCTCGTATGGGAAACGATGTTGCAGTCAAAGATGGAGTTCTCACCATTAAAGAGAACCCCTGGGCCTCGCTGGAAGACTGTGAGTGCTTTGAGATAGAATTGGCATTCAGCGAACGAAAGACTGCTGAGATAAAGTGAGTGTGCACCGTAGATGGACAAGGTGACCACATTTCCATGCTGTCTTACTGAGTATACTCACTATCACAATCCATTCGTGATGCGTATCAGCCCAATCTACACGATCAATGCGCCAGAGTTGGTTTGTATCAACCCCGCCGTAGCATTCTCATCCCTCATCGCAAACAAATACCCCTCCACGACATCCGCCACCTGCCCGATCCTCCCAGTCGCCATCTTCTTGCCATGGCTCTCCAAAAACGCCTTCCGCGTTCCCTCCTCCATCCCATTCCACAACTCCGTCTCCACCGCACCAGGACTCACCAAATTAACCCTAATCGGCTTCAAATCCAGCGCCAAATTCTTCGTCATACTCATCAACCCGCCCGCATAAGCCCCTATAACAGACCAATCCGGCATCGGCTTCTCAAAGACATTGCCGGTAGTCAGCGTAATGCTGCTGTGAGGACCCGGCATCATGAAACCGGGCGCGTGCTTAGCGAGCAGCAACGGCGCGTAGAAGCGCACCATGCCCGCTTTCTGTATCTTCTCCAGACTGACGTCCTTGAGCGCCATCTGCGCCAGCGCGTCGCCGGCCGTGAATATAATGTGATCGAGCTTCTTCGTCCCAGCGACTTTCTCCAGCAGCTGCTTGATGTTGTCTTCGAGCGTCTTGTCGGTGCCGAGATCGCAGGCGTGGCCGTGGACGCGGTCGGACTTTGATGGGTAGGAGGACTGGAGGGCTTTGACGGCGCTGTCGACGCGCTGGGGGCTGCTGGAGGAGATGTAGACGTGGGCGGCGTTGAATTCGAGGCAGGCTTCTGCGACGCCGTAGCCGAGGCCTGAGGAGCCGCCGAGGATGAGAATGTTCGTGTTTTCGAGCTTGTTGGTGTATTTGACTTGGTCTTTGGACGCCATGTTAGCTGGGGCTGGGGTGGATTGTGCTTGGTTTGTATGGATTGTGTCGGTCGCGGCAGGATCGTGAGGTGGTGCAGAAGTGTTTGGGTGGTCTGAAACGATGCGGTGATGCTTCGGCAAGTTTCTGTAATTGTATTGCATTGTGGGGACACATTGTGGTATTATATATCATCATTGTGGTGGAGTTAGCAATAGAAGATGTAACGACTGTCGGACCCGGAGTTAAGCGTTGATAGTGTCTGTGATGTCATCCATGAACACAAAGTCAGAAGCATCCGTTCCTGAATTACAACCTGCACAACAAAACCTTGGGATGATACAAATGCGCGAACCAACATTCACCAAGCCTTATATGATCGTTGTCGCGAGTAAACACTTAAGGAAAGCGAAGGTGAGAACGTGCGCTGCAAGCGTAGGCTCAACATTGTGTCTGCTGGAAAAGTCTCGTCAATGAGCCAATTGAGATACACAGAACGTCATACAGCTGCAATCGTGTATCAGAAAATCCCAGGAGCAATTTACTGCGCAGCAGCCTGCTAATTATTAGCAATTGGAAGGTTTTGATGTTGCTCTTGAACGACAGTAGACCGTTCAAACTGGCGGAAAATCTGATCACGGCATGGACTGTGGCAGCGGCATTGTAGGTACTTGCAAAGCCTGGTGTTTACCGAAGGGGTATGAATTTATACCATAGTCTCGGCGCCTGGCTCGATGTCAATCAGAATCAATATATGGGCGTGCAACCGTTCCGGGAGCTGCTGTGTAGGGTAGTCTAGATACGATTGGCAACGAAATAGTCTCAAGATGGCGTGAACTACGTTCATGGTACCTTACTGCTGCGGCCAGGCTTCCTGGATAGTTTTTACTCACGCCGTGACGCTGAGTGCAGAAAAAGGTTGGGTATCATTTCTAAGTCTGAGTCTACGCGAACTGCCAACGTCCGTTGATCTGTTTCCTTTGCACCTAGAAATATGTTAGTACTAGTAAGACCGATGTATGAACCAACGGCACTGCTTACCAGAGGCGCCACAACCACTACTCCCACAGCCAACGCCAATACCGTGGCGGACATCTGTATCTTATTAAACTCCTTCCCGAGCACGTCGAATGTGCCGCTCGGCGCGATCCTGGTGCCGAAAACATCCAAACCATATGCAAAGACCAAGCTCGTGCTCTCCACTGCAGCAGGCACACTCAGGATATTCTTCAGTCCGAAGACCTCCCGCTTGTGGTTCAGGTACCACTGCGGATGGAATTCGAGGTTAGGAGTGTATCTGAATAGACCTTCAAGTTGCTCATCCTTGTTGGGTTCGCGGCCGACAGGTCGCCTGGGGTCCAGGACGGTTCGAGGAATGCCAATGAGAGAATTGGTCTCCGGCAGAACTGCTAGCAGATGTTTCGAAGTAATGCCCTGCTTGGTTTGGCTTACGCTAAGTTGCGAAATGGGCTCTGGGATATGATACGTCTGTGATAGGACGTACGACGAACCGCCCTGAACTGGCGACGGCTGGATGCTGCTGTAGTTATCATTGGATCCAAGGATTCCACGATCGTCGGGTAAGAGGGACTCAAAAAGCTCCGTGACTACAAGCTGGTGTCCCTTCGAAGAACTCGGAGTTGTGAGGTCAGAGTGTACAGTAAGCGAATAGGCGAACCAATTCTCCGAGACAGTAGCTGCAATGGAGTATGTAGCGTCGATGTTCGACTGAGTGGTGGCATAGACCGTTGCACCTGACACGGAGTCGAGCAGATGGATAAAGGCAGTGTTTCCTGCTTCATTGACCGTTGCAACAAAGACAAGATTCGGATTCAGGTACTTGTAGAGGACACTACGGTCACCCAAGACTTTTCCAATCGATGCAACCGGATCAGATGGTGGGCGCGAAGTCACAGTGACGATATGATGACCCGGCAGTGGTGTGAACGTCCACGCGGGAGAAGAGGAGTGGGCCGCTTGCAGACTTGCTTTGAGCTTGTTGCCAGCAACGTTGTAGGTGACCACAGGTCCTGATACCGCATCGCGAACCGGTATTATCGGTTCGTAATTTCCAACACTTAGTACCTTGCCATCAGCAGCGCTAACTGTTAACTGCTGGCCTTGAGCGCCAGATACGACGCTGACAGTGCCATCTATAGTACTCTGCAGATCAGTAGCCTTCCAATTTGGCTCGGATGTGAGCTCTGATATGGGTGCGTTCCACAAGACACGGCCGCTGCCGCCAGCATCAAGCGCGATGAGCCTCCCATTACTGGTAAGCGCAACGACGGATTTCTGGAAGCCGAATATGTCACTCTTATGAGATGTGTCATCAGCTGTCTCCACTGGCATGAATGTGCTAATGAGAGTTCTGGCTTGTCTCTCGACCCACTTGGGTAGATGTTGCAGCCCGTCAATATGTCGCTTTATTCTATGAACATATGCGCTCACTGGATTTGAATGGGCTTCAATCTCCAGTTCATCGGCGAGCCCTTCAGAAACCGAAGTTGTGACTATCACGGCCTTCAGGGCGTCTGCAAGTGCTTCGGGCCGGGCCCAATCTGTCTCGCCGTTGCGAATCGTAACCCAGTCACCGCTCGAAAGCAACACTGCAGCTCTTACGGCGAATGATGACCCAGATCGCGGAACGACCTCCGCAACCGCTCGTGTGGGTTCTGGGGTCTCTCGAATGACAGGGACACCAAAGTCCTTGATGGGCCAGCGTCCAAGGATCCCATGAGTCGCGGATGAAACGAGTATCATCTCATTCGATGTAACTCTGGTAAAGTAGACGTTGGCATCTGACGTGCTGACCGAGAAAGCACTTGTGCCTGCGAGCTTCGGGAGACTGTAGGCCTGGGTGATTGTTGAGGCTGTCAAGTCAATGTGGAAGACCTCGGCCCAGTTGTTCTTTGCGGTCTGATAGTGCACCAGAAAGTGCGATTGTGCACTGATCTTCGTTGGCGCATGCAACGTGATCTTCTCAACCATGTCGCTTCGGTCATAGTCGATCGGGAACACAGCGAGACTGTTTGTACCGAGAATATTGATCTTCATAAGCGTGTGCTTCTCATGGTTCCACGCAAGTATTGGAGTCGCGGTGTTCTGGCCAACGAACAGAATGTCATCTGCTGACCTTACCTCGCTAGCAGTATTGACAGAGTGTACGTTGTTCTTCTTGCCAGTAGTAGGATCCAGGGTTGCGACGCGTACACTGGCACCGCCCATCATGCCCCCATGCAGCGAAACATAGAAGACATCCGTCGCAGAGGAGGAGACCTGTAGCGGAGTGTCTCCACTGTCGTCCTCAAATTGCCATTGTACCTCGCCAGTCTTGCCATCCAATCTGCGCACAACAGGAGGTTGTCCCGCCCACAGCGCAATAGCGTCTTTAGGCCCTTCCGTAACTTGCGGCAGCTCCAGTATTTCCAGGTCTTTCAGCACTCCACCTCCAAGAGTGTTACTCCATACTAGGCGACCGTCACTCGCGGTCCAAGCGCTAACTTCATTGCCCACAGCACTGACAACTGTATCTTGAGCATCGCCGGCTCTCAGCAGAGCTTCTGAGGCATTGCCGCCGGATAAATGTTGCCTCCATACTATACTGCCATCCTTAGGGTTGATTGCTCCTAACACGTTCTTCTCGGAGAGCGTGTAGATCAGGGACGCTCTGTTTCCAGCGTACGGCGAATGGAAAAACGTCGTTTGTTGTTGCGGAAAGCCTAGGAGCGCGTGATGATAATCGACTTTGAAGGCGTCGTCGGCGAAGATTGCGGAGACGGTGGGGAGAAGGAGAGCAGCTGTCGGTAAGAGCAAGGCGCGGAATAGCATTGTATACATGCGTACAATTGCTGTCCGTAGCAACGAGAGAGCATGTAGCTAAATCAGGGATTCCAATGCCAAGTAACGAGATCCGGAGCCAGTTTTCCCGAGCCTGCACGTGATCATCGATACTGCAGGCACGTGATATCTCTGAACAGCTACATTTTCAACAGAACGCAGCTGCGCGCCCATCAACACATACGGAATTGACTCTCTATCGACTGAAACGTACCGCCAATGTTTCATTCGAATATATGTATACGCACCGCCCGATTTCGCCCTAGAGGAGCATGAGACATACTCACTTGCTCAACTTGAAGCTTGTAGATACAGATCAAAGAATGATTCCAATCAATGATGTCTTTAGACTCATGTAGGACATCTACGAAGTGGAAGGAAGATTGATTATGCCGATGATATTGAACGACTCGCAAGCATCCTCTCCTCGACACTCGTCTCGAAGCGGTGCCTCAGAGAGTTCATCAAACATTTAGACGGAATGATGGCATCAAGTCTTATGGCTTCCATCACTCCTTTGCTACGGCAGCATCAGGTCCAGCCGTTCAAGGACAGGGAGTCCGAAGCGAGAGTGGTACAGTGACAGGTCCCCAAGCCACTCCGCTCCGGCTATTAGACGCCAATCCTGCATTTAATGCCATTTACTTTGCATCCATAAGTCCGAGATGCTTCTCTCCTCCCATGAATGGCCCTTCGTGGCTATCCAGACCCACCCTCTGCTCAACTACGCCACATCGCCACTTCGCACCGACTGTCCGGTATAACATCTTGAGGCACTTGGAAGCATGCTGTGTTCGATCCATCGAAGCAGACCATCTCCAGATAAGAGTCATTCATGCATATACGGCTCGAAACGCCCGGATAGAGCGGGAGAGAATAATGCAGGACTGGGCCCGTCTGATATGCACAAAGGAGTGCATATCAAACGAGAAGCGGCAAAAGGATAGCGTCCAAAAGACCCGTCAAAGCCTTTCTCATGAAAACCGTGTATGCTGTTTAACCAAATGCCATACAGCGAGGGTAAAACATGCTCTGCTGGATATCACATCCGCTTACTTCTCAGCCAACGAACTGCATGCAGCTTCCAGGTAAACGGCAGGCGCTGTGCTTGACATCTCCGTAGTCGGCTTGACCCTCAAATAGATCTAGATTCATGACGTCCATGTTAGTAGTTGTGGAATGCTCCCCCCCGTTGCCGTTCGTGCCTTGCTGCATGTTCATGGTTTACGGAGTAGACACCGTCGGACGCGCCTCCGTCTCCGGACATGTGCCCTATCGTGCGGCAAGGCGGAGCGTGGGGAGCGTCCGGGCCATGCTACAGGTACCTATAGGTATTGTATAGCAGTTTAGTGTACAATAGAAACGCATGCTCCCAGCTTCGAGTGATGGTGTCGCCTGAGCCGCGTCTCCTTCCTGTACGGATTGAGGTTTGAAGCTTTGGAAAACATCATGCGAGGGCCTGGAACTTCCCTGCCTGAGCAGCATACCTACCTTACTTGTCACGGACCGAGGCTCCGATTGCGAGCACAACTCGAGGGTCGTCGTTGCGAAAGCTTAGATACTTGCGTTTCCTCTTTACGCTATACGTCGCAGTTCCTGATAGCCTATGCATGTATCGCATCATCATAGATAGAAGCACAAACGCTCGATGCGTACATCAGTGAGATTGCTGTTGTGAATCGCGAGGGTCGCATTCACAGTCACAGTCGCAAATGGACCGCTGCCCCACAGAATCGCATTCATGGTACGCGCTCGGATAAGAGGCCCATCAAATGAGGCATTGTAAGGATGCTGGAGTTATGAGCCGAGGATCATAAACTGGGAACGTAGAAGAACGCGAGGAGCTGAGGGAGGCAAGATGGTGGGTACGTTATGCAGTGGTGCCGTCTCTGCGCACTACTCGGCTGCTGTCGAGATTGGAATTGCATGCGGGCACATTGGAACAGCGAAAGCAGGGGAGACGCCTTTGCCGCTTGATGCGTTGCGCCTTTGGGCGCGAAGTTGGGTGGGCAGGCCTCGGATCGAGAATTGAAAGTCGAGTCAACGATGTCGATGAAGAAGGCCGTAATCACGATTCGGCCCGCTTTCTTCGATTGTCTGTTCGACGCTTGTAGT
>Ga0160429_1002137_pt1 | contig 10555 bp, 15 predicted proteins | sample SolpanmetagenomR_FD_108199 | JGI IMG/M metagenome (GOLD analysis project Ga0160429, IMG submission 108199) | Solar panel surface microbial communities from Lawrence Berkeley National Laboratory, California, USA - R | ecosystem: Engineered > Built environment > Solar panel > Unclassified ... | reverse complement strand
CTGTATTTGCTTTTCCTTGCGACTGTTGTGTTTTACTATCTTGTTGTTGCGGTTGTTGTGATTGTTGTTTCTTATTTTGCTTTTGCTTTTGTTGTTTGCTCAACGCTGTGATTTTAGTAGATGCTGCCCCCATATAGATTTGGATATTGATGCTGCCCTCAACAGTGACTTGTATATCACGAGTGTCTGAATACGACGTGGCAATCGAATGATTTGATCGACAAACGGTTTTGACAAACAAAAGGCGAAATTAACCACAAAAAAATAAATCAAACGGAAATTTGCTAAACACCCAAAAACGGCAACATACGCAAGGATTGCGGGGGTGAGTAGATCAAGGTCGCGTTGCCAAGATGTGTCATCAGTAACTCCGAAATACACAACGTTATATATGCACTTGCATAATAATTTCACGCCATTATATTCAGCGTACAGCAAAAGCGTCCACCAATCACGAAGAGCAAAGAACAGCTATTCAATCACATACTGCACCCACATTATCAATGCTCATAAAAAGTCAGACGACCCCAATCACGGAATGCTGGAAGCTCATGTAACGCATCCTCAGATAGAGGCTGCTTAGCAACCCGAGAGGAAACTCGCTCGCAGAAAAGAGGATGATACACCATACGGTTCATGGTCTCATATTCCTGAATAAGACAGGCACGAAGATCAAGTCGCTCTTGCTCTGAACGGCCTAGAAGAGCAAGAGTAGCCTCCAAGGCATGCATTGGGAGGCTAGACAGAGTCGAGCTAATATGCTTTGCCACCTCAGATCTCTGCTATAACACGTGAGCAAAACAATGGTAGTATTGACTGGTCATCGAACGGGCATACCTCTGCCTTGATTTGAGCGATATGCTTCATTCTCTCTATGTTATCACCCTGATATATCTCATCGAAGACAGACAAATCGTCAACATAAGAAGGCGGACCTGAATTAGTTACAGCGAGAGAGTCTAGAACTTGTCCTGGATCTTCATTTGTAGCTAGCTTGTCTTCGAGCTGATCGAGATTGTCTTTAATATAATGCGTAGCGATACCTGCATGACTAGAATAACGAAGAAGCTTAGACATCTGTCTTGTATTGGTTCCCAGTGTAGACTTGCTACACTTACACAAGGTCTTCGCCAATTAGCTTCCCTCCTGTGAGGCCGAGATGTATTCCTAGTCTCCCTGGCAGCTTAGGAAGGAAGAAAGATGCACCAACATCTGGTATCAGTGCGATAGCAGTTTCTGGCATCGCCCAAACCGTTCGTGGTGTTGCGATACGATAATGACAATGTCTTGATAATCCTACTCCTCCACCCACTTTGTATATTGAGCATACGTAAGCGGCGTTGATGTCGAGATTGATACAGTTATCTTAATTACTAGTAATTCCATCCATGAGTGCGATGATCTTCTTTCTACTTTCTGCAAGCTGCACATTGATATTATATTCAACAGTGAAGAATTCTTGGACTTTAGCATCTTGTTTGGCGTTCATTGCTTTGGCAAGCTCCTTGACATCTCCACCAGCACAGAATGCTCTGTCGCCTTGTCGATTCCGAATGAGAATATGATTGATACGGTTATCTGTGTTACATCGTTTGATATGCTCGGATATGGTGCGGGTCATCGCAGTAGTGACAGCATTTAGATGGGTAGGGCGGTTTAGTGTAATAGTAGCCAATGAGGATAATGTGCTAACCAAGATTTCCATGAAAGAAAAGAGTTTATCAGAAGGCAAAGTATTATATGTCGCATATGTACTCGACGTTGAGTAGGAAGAAAGCAAGAAAGAATCTATAAGGGCATATTATCGAATCATTCAGAATCAATTTCAACAGAGTTTAAGTCGATTAGTCTGCTAATCTTCTATTCTCTAGAATCGCTCACGAGCAAAGCACAAGTAGATTGATCTGATTAATGTATTTGCGCTGTCCCATAGAGCAAACTGTTCCGGCTTCTTGCTCATATGGTTTTCATCAAAGAATAGGCTAAGTAAGCTGCATCATCGATCCCCAGAATCAAAGTGTTCCCTTGCCTACTTGTACTCATGTCCCCCACTATTGTCCTTATGCAGGTGATTGCTCCTCCCTTTAAGGTTCTCCCTACCTTTTTATGTTGTACAAGGTCTCTCTCTTTTCATTTTTCCAGTGAAAGGTATATTCAGGGGGTTCCTTCCTTTCATGTTTCTTGTTCCTTTCAAGTCATGATTCAAGTTACTTTATGGTGTTTCAGTCCCTTTCTCTCGTGCATATTTGTGTCCGCCTGTACCTTTTCCCTTTTTAAGGTACCATTTTTGTGTAGGGAAGCTACCTTGTTGACCCCTTCGCGTTCTCTCCCTTTTTTACTTCTCTCTCATTTTTCCTCTTTTTTCTTTTTCTTTTTATCGTCGCCGCTCATTTACTTTCTTCTTCTTCCTTCTCTTCACACAAACACAAAAACAGCAAGAAAGACAAACACTCCTGCAAATTATACCAACACATATACCAATACATATACCTATACATATATACACAAAACAACAATCAATACAATGCAATTTAATATCTCAGCACTACTCGTATTCGCTCTTGCGGCCGATGCCCTCATTCAGTATCCAACAACACAATATACCAACACTCCACACAGAGTTGTAGTGGAGCAACAGAAAGTTCACACAGCTGCACCAAGAATCACCAATGTTAGTATCAGCGCGCAGAAGGCCAACCTCAAAGTAGTGCCACGAAGAAGAGATAGAATGGTCGCCAGCCTACGAAATGGCAAGGACAAAGCTTTGGTTCACATCGGAAACCACAAAGCTCTATACGGAGCTGCCGCCGGTTTCATTGGTGGTGTATCGCTCATGCTCCTCATTGGAGACCACCTCACAGCTCAGCTCAAACGTCTCGAGGTGAGAGCACGCCTATTGTTTAGCAACATGGTAAATTATTTGTCACTCAATGCTCATACCGAATTACTAATATATTTTATAGGGCAAATCCATTGCAAGTTTCGCAGAAACTGTCGGTACATTCGTATCTGAGTGCACACAAGCGTTCTTCAGACACATCGACTGGTTGATGGGAAAGATGGGACTCAAGAAAGTATCCGAATTCAACCGCAGAATGTGGGACGGATTCAAAGCACAGGTGATCCGCGCATGGAAGGCAATCAAATCAGTCGGAAATAACGGTATTGATGCCGCTAAAAGTGCACTTGGTTTAGCCAGTTCCAGTGTCCAAGAACGTCTGCAACAGGTCAGGAGCAGCGTTGCGGGTGCTACCCAAAATCTCGCGGAAAAGACTTTTGACGTAGCTGACCACATCGGCGATTCGGCTGAGGATATCAAGAAGTCGGCGGAAGCAAAGAAGGAAATCGCCAAGGAGAAGACACAAGAATTCGAGGCAGATATGGACGCACGCAAGGACGCAGTCCTCAAGGAAGCTGAGGAAGGCTTAAAACATGTCACGGGGCAAGTCAAGAAAGAGACTGGCAAGGCGACATCAGCTGCCGCAGGCGCAGTCGCAGCCGCCGCCGAGAAGGCACGAAATGAAGCAGAGAAGGCTGAACAGACGGGCGAAAACCTGAAGGAAGCAGGTGAAGATGAGCTAGACAAGAAGTAAGGCAATTAAGAGGCCGACTGCATAGTTCAAATCATGTGACATCATTATATTGTACGAATTTCATTCATATATTTCTAAATTTAATTATCGAATCTTTTCGTTACTTGCACTGTTACTTTGACGACGTGTGTACATACGTCGTGCGACACCATTGAGATGAGACTCGTGCCAACAGGTGAATAGGGCAGACTCACCTCTTATCGATAGATTGAAACTAGATCTATGATCTATATTCTGTAATTGGTAGAACCAAAGGGATATTCCATTTTTTGTATTGGACGTTGTGTAGTTAATAGTTTCTCAGCCCCTACAGGAATATATTTAGCCATACCGTCAGTTCCAAGACAAGAGGGTAATTCACCTTGTATCTCAGTAGATATGCAATTTCCACACCTGACGGTATTCCTGCTACTTAATAGTGTCTGTTGTGTGCATTTTCCGCATATAAGTATTCCGCAACAACGACAGTGATGTCTGCGATTCAAGATCGTAAACCTTCCGTTGCAGTTTGTGCAATGACTTTTGGAGTTATCTGGCTGCCATATAGGCGCATACACCTGACGTTGTGCCCAATTTGTCATCGCTTGTAATAGTCCGATTTCCCTTCTCCATAAGGTCGCATCATGAACAGTCTCAAACATTATCTCAATCGATTTCGGGTTTGCCAGAAGAATGAGCTTCTGTAAACACTGGTCCGACTCTATCTTCATTGCATTGAGAGGGATGATATGCGGTTGTTTCAACTTGTTTGTATATGGTAACGGAGTAGCGTAAAGTATGATATCATTGAAGAGAGCCAGATAGCGCTCTTTTGTCATTCCTTTCCTACATAGCTTTTGAACAGTCTGCTCGCGTATAAATTTGCGTTGGGGTTTCTCTATTGTCTAATTGAAGTGTCAATTGTGAGCATCAAATACTATGGATGTTTCGTTCAGCTTGCTGTACTGCACAACATATCTGGCATTCCGAAAAAGAAGTGAATTGGAATCTTTACCGCATTGATGAACCTATTTTGAAGCTCTCTGATCTTTCGTTCGCTGTAAGGGTGTTCTTGAACTTGGTAACGAGGCTGTATTTGTTTATCATCTCCTATGGGAGTGCTCGAGTCTGTCCAAACCTTCGCACTATCAGGCTTTTGCGCTTCGGCATTTGACATTGAATCTTGGCTTTCACTATGTATTTGAAGTTTAGACTGTTCCATCTGTTGACATGGGTTGTCGTTCCACCCTGGCTCAAGACCTCGAAATCTAATCTTATCATTTTCGTAATGCTTCCGATTTCCCCAATCCTGTGCTGTTTCGTGTTCCCAATGTGATTGTTTTCCTTCTTCTACCCATTGTGGTTGTTTGTGATGTTGTAGATTCTCTTCTGTGCTTGGTGTTGATAATATTCGCTGCTCATCCCATACATTTGAGTCGAAAGTACTATTTCGTATATTGATTGGTGGTATTGCTCTTGACTCTGATGCTACCGAGGATGGCGATGATGCCCACGTGACTGACATTATGTTGTCTTGTATATATGCTCTTTGAGTTTGAGGCTTATATGTGATTAAGGGAAGAATTGTTGCAGTGAGTCTACGAGACGAAGTGTTGAGATGCTTTGTACAGGTTGACTTGAATGTAAGCTGAGCAGTCAAATAATTGGAATGACAAAAAAGTTGTTACAAAAAAAGCGGTTTGAAGAAAAAACAAATGAATCATGTGCATTGGGCAAGTGAGACCAGCGAGACCCATCACATCATGCGAGTCTGGAGTTATTTTCCAAAAGTGGACTCAAATTGGAGACTTTTTCGAATCGTCGTGCACGAACCAAGAGCGTGGGGTAAAAATGGGATGCTCACAAGAGTAGATATAAGCAACAACTTGTACTCGGATTACATATCAAAAGCACAAAGTTACAGCCTGCATTCACAATTAAAACAAGTTAGACGTCTTGCATCAAAACCATATAAAAGTATTAGAGCTGCACCCAACAAATACACAACAAAGTATAGGATCAATATCACGCCAAAAAGTAGAAACAGGAACGTGAGAATCTAGATCATTCATCAGATGAGCACATGGCCACAACCATCGCAGTTACATCATACATTCCTCGCAAAGAGATGTCCATTATCAACGTCAATCGTAGAGTATAAATATTCGAATAAAAAACAGCAACAGGAATCATGTTTATTCGCAGTTATGAGACATAGTATCGCTTGGTGGAACGCAAAAGGGAAAAATATCGGCGAAGCCCATCTAAGGTAATCACTGCGTGGTGGAAGAGATACAGATCGTAAACCGAGTAGCTTAACTTCACAAATTATCCTACCCGAGTTGAGTGTCAACGCGGTGGATGATCATATCAAGAATTGCTACTGATATATTTCCACTAGGATTATCAAGAATATAACTTCTGACGACCCTCAGTCATTCGTTATCACCCTTGCGGACCTTCGAACGTATGCTTTCACCACTCCCTATACAGACGAAATCATATCACATATACGAGCAGCGCTTATTATCTCGTTTCCTGGTATGCCAACAAAAGAGGTACAGCCTCATAGGACAGGAATGGGGCTTCTCAGTTTGACAGTAACACCCGAAGATAGACTCAGTGCAGCGATGAGTAACTTTCAGCCTGAGATCGATATTGATCATATATATACTGGACTTGCTGGAAGCTATACTAAATCATATATCTCCTTATGCGAATATTATGGAGTCAAATATAGAGAAGATGTTTGCTATGATATCGAAAATGCTTTGGCAAAGAGAGATTGTAGAGAATTGCGTTTGGAGGAATGGGATGAAATAGACAATAGGTATTAACAAGCTTAAAAAACTACCGAAGCTCACTAATCCAGAGTTCTGCCAGTCCACAGATTCCACCGATGATTGATGCTCTGCATTACAATACATGGTTCACGCATCTTTCTATCTCAGATATTAGATTACCCAATGAAGCGAGTGCCTCTTTGGTAGCATTAGCTAGACGGACCAGGTGCTTGTCACATATTGAATTGAACAACCTGAATCTCGGAAAAGACTTCTATTGTCAATTTGCGGAGGCAGCATCACAAAACCCACTAAGCGTTCTAAGCGAGATTGTATTCAAGTCTTGTGCCAGTATTGATGATAAAGGTAAGCGCTAATGTTATGGTAATTGAGTACGCACTGATGAATGTATTTCTAGCGTTTCTTTCACTTTGTACATACGCTACAACAGCTAGAGTGCCTTTGACTATGCTACAAGTTGTCGGTTCTTCCATCACGAAGAAATCGGGTGTTTTATCTTTCTCATTGCTTGCCAAATCCGAGAAGGTGACAAAACACATCAGATCGCTTGACCTCTCAAACTCGAACATTGGGAATGAGGGCCTCGCAGCCCTAGCAGAATTCTTGTCGAAATGTGAAGTCCTCGCCGAACTCAAACTTCACGCAGTAGGGATCTTTGATCCTGTATGGAGTGGACTTCCAACTTCTCTAATGCACCTGGAAGCCGACCTTAATAAACTCGGCAGCGAAAGAAGCAATAATATCGTAATATTCGATAATCTCAATCGTAGCTCAACTCTGACTTGAGCATTATAGAGTAATGCGCTTAAGTCGCTCATCAATCTAAGGAGTCTATCTCTGAGTGATTGCAAGTTGGGAGCAGGAGTTTTACAGACAATCCTGAGAAGTATTGATCAAGCATTGAACAATGCATGTCTTTCTCTGAATTTGACTAGCTGCGATATCTCTGCTTCTGATGCCAAAAATTTCGAAACTTCTGTACCTGCCATGGGAGGCCTGACCGAATTAACCCTGAACAACATTGATTTTTCAGCGGAAGAAGTACTTGAAACTGTTTTGAGGGGTGCGTTGTCCTATAAACTGCAAGCACTCAGTTTTGCTCGGTGCACCATGCCGAGCAAAAGTCTCGGGCGCCTACAAGCACTGAAACCGTTGTATCAACACTTCACAGAACGAACTCAAACAAGTCTGAAAATTCTGAATTTCGCATATTGCAACTTGAGGGCGGAAACAGTTGTTATACTTGACTCTCTATGGAACAATAAGTCGGTTGATAACCTGAACATCACTGGAAATCAAATGGGTGATAAAGGTGCATTAGCGCTTAGCAAATTGATACAAGTCAATACCACGTTACGGACCATACAATGGGACGAGAACGGTATCAGCATATCTGGATTGCAGGCTGTTGTCATTGGACTACTACGGTAAATACATCATAATAATCATATCCTACAAATATGCGACCTTCACTCATCGGTGAGAATGCAGGAATTTATCCTTACGACACTTCTTTAATCCAGCACTTGATATATCTCATATCACCAAAGGCACCAATGTGACTATTCAAGCAAAAGTCTCATCGCTGAGCAATCAAATTCACAATCACTTATATACTCAAGACCCGATTTGCATGGAAGAGAAAGTACTACCTCCAATAGTATCAGTAGATAATACAGACCTGGAACGATCCCTGACTACGTTGAGAAAGACAGTAACCAACCTAGTAAAATCTGGCTTAGAAGCAGATCCTTGTGTCACCCGTAGTGTTCAGGTGATTCAAGATACCGAGCAAGCTCTTGCTAACTTGAACGGTCAAGTACTTGACAAAGTGAAGTCGGTTGTACAACTGCAACCTACCTTCTCAACCTGGAGTACGGATATTATGCAATCTGTGCAACTTCTGGCAGATCAGATACGCATGCTATTCCTTAGTTCGTTTCGGGATGTTACGCTAGCTGAACCTGTCCCAATTCTTGAGCAAGTAGGCGGGCGCATACAAGACGTATTACGACAGAGTGACATGTTTGAAGATATCCACAATATTAGAACCGAAATTGCTAAGGAAGTCTATGGACTTTGGAGTCAAGAATTACTTTGCAGTAGTGAACGGAATATTGCTAATTGTATCGAAGAGTTGACTATACTGAAAGGCAAACATCTGGATATGCATGCAATACGGCCTCAAACGGTTGTCGGTCAAGCTAGAGAAGTCAGAAGCAAACAGACTAGAAGCATAGTATTCAGCAATTGTCAATCACCGACCATCATTCCTGCTACCGGAAGTTGTGGGGCCAATATACCAATTATTCCTCATATCTCCGAATCACTACCGTTATTGACACAAGCCACCGCTATCGATGCGGTCCTAACATTGCCTCCAGTCGAGATCCCGCAAACCGTGAGCTTGACAAAGGGAAGAGCTCGTAATATGAATAGGCGTCCGCGTAGTATGAATGCCCCATCGAGCATGGCACAACAGGAAGATATCTCGATAGGCGAGTATACTAAATTAGAGGCCATCAATGTATCGCATCACGCGTCTTCTGTCAATACCGCTTCTGATTCGAAGAGCAGCCTAGATTCTATACAGACCGAGGTGCGTCACGTCAAACGAGACATTTCCCAGAAGTTTACTCATCATTTCATAGACACAAACAATCAAATTGCTTGCCGATTCAGTCAGCACACCGGATCAGTTAATCGAGCCAAATAAAGACTCCCTGGACCCTCCTGTTGCTCTTCCGAGGACCCCTCTGAAATCTCAGCATGTACATTCTGAGGCAATTTCATCTGTATCGAAATCTCCCAGAACTACCACCGCTTTACCTCCCAAAATCCCCAATTCTCCAGGCCGTCCATATTCAGCAAAATCTGGGTCGCACAATCCAGCGTCTTCACCAGTTCCAGTCAGGAACATTGAGCTCAAAAATGAGCCAAAAGCCGACAGTACAGCTGAATCCCAGGACTGCTCAATACACGGTGCAGAATCACCTGTCATAGATATAACGACGCCATTGAGTTTTGCAGATCTCAAATCCAAGATGGCAAATCTCCCTATAGGCAAAAGCAGACCATCTCTGTTCGGCTCGGCGCCGCTGATGACAGTAGACCCTCCAAGCAATACCACTCAGCAGCCTCCTCCCCTATTGCCAAGACCCCCTCATCAGGTAATTTGTATTTATAAACCGTTCAAAGTCAGACAGATGCTCACAACGGCTTGTTTCAGGCAGGATCACAACCTTTACTAACGAACAATCAGGAGTTGCAACTTCCCACTGTCCCTTCTCGATCCACTCATATAGAATCACAATCATGATTGCTGATCTTCCAGACATGACGGGAAGCTGACTCCACTATATTTTTTTTATCCACATTTGCACATAATGAAATGATAGTGCTAGTATACTTCAAATACGTTCTATAGTATTGGAATATACTAGCACTATGATACAATTGTAAATGAAAATATAATGAAACCAGCTTCCCGTCATGTCTGGAGATTGTTGAAGTATGGAAGTCGAATGATACACTCAATCGAAGCTTTGATGCCGTGACAAAATACATGTATATACAATATAAATAAAGTTAAAGTCATCACCCGTCACTCGAGAGAAGTATCTTTGATTTAGATACCTCGCGATATATCACCGTGGGGACCCATACCATGCTGTCACATATTTATGTGTATACATCGATATTTTGAAGCCCTTATAGCACTATGTCTTATAAGCGTTAGGTCGAATTTGAGAATGTAATTGCTATCTTATCCGAGATGTTAGTATGGTATAGACTTCAGTAGGATTACCTTGAGTGTACCTGTAGTTAATCACGCTTTGGCCATTTCTCATCCCTCTGGACAATCTATACTGAGTCCGAATCGCTATGCCAAGGGTCCTTGTCGACAACCTTCCTCCCATAGGGCCATCTAGCATTTTTATCAACAGATATATGCGCCAATCATGTACGTCTTTCGGGTTGCATATTCGCAGTCATATGTTTGCCCAGGATGCCGGACAGTTGTAGATTTATTGGAGCGTTTCCAGTTCCGAAAGCAAAGAGTCCAGCCGTTTGGTAGCTGGAGAGGGACTCCGCGAAAGACGAGCTGGGGGTTTTGGTCGATACTTTGGGTCATATGCAGAACTCGTAGTAATATAATTAGGATCTTCAGGTAGCTTG
>Ga0160429_1002136_pt1 | contig 10557 bp, 10 predicted proteins | sample SolpanmetagenomR_FD_108199 | JGI IMG/M metagenome (GOLD analysis project Ga0160429, IMG submission 108199) | Solar panel surface microbial communities from Lawrence Berkeley National Laboratory, California, USA - R | ecosystem: Engineered > Built environment > Solar panel > Unclassified ... | reverse complement strand
TGAAGTGATTGTCGAAAAATGTGGAAGAGTAGCCATTGAGTGATATCGGTGGTACCCATCGAATTTCCGCATCCGTGTCGATGACTATTGGCCCCGGCACCAACGTTTTGAGGAAGAAGTAACTGATTCCGTCTGTTTGGCTAGACACACGCTTTTTGATAATGTTTGGATGGTCAAAAATTCTGTTGGGATCAACATAGGTGGGAGTTATAATGTTTAAAGGGAAAGTCTGTGTAGAATTATCGCGAAATTCTACCCTCACCTCTACGTGATTGATATATCCAGCATACAGGCCAAATATTGGCAATGTTGAATTGGTGGCGCTGTCAGTGTAGTACCCTCTGCTTAATAGGGCATGTGTGGTGTAACTGACATCAACGGGCCGGGACGTTGCACCGGTCTTTGGTGAGATAATGTAGTGATATGCGACAACTTGCTTGAGACTCTGACCGGACAGAGGCACATAGCTGATGAACGGGGTAGGTCCGGCAGTAGGGCTGTCAATTACGATGTCACTGAGTTGGGACATGGACTTGGGTATTTCATAATTTTTATCGCTGCAGGCGCTCAAAGCTAAAGCTGCAGAGGTAACTAGAGCACTTTTCCAAACGCTTGAAGGCTGCCTGATTGCAAGATCGGGTTCTCTCGTCAGTTTCCTCATCCGAAGATTATATTGAATACTGGGATGTGTCGCCAAGAGTATGAGGTGCCCACCTTTTCGAGCTTCCCTAAATCGTCTTGCAGCACCGAACAGGAATTCTGCTCTTAACCAATGTGCCTCGCCTTATCCACCCGCGCCCAGTCGGCCGAGCCACACGCCCACACCGAAGACCACTGCGCCGCCGACCACCACCTGCATGATGGTCTGCGCCAACGGGCTGCGCATATAGCGGTACTTGACGAAGGCGATGGCCACCAGCTCGACGAGCACCACCACATAGGCGAGCATCAGTGCCGTGTGCAGGTTGTGCAGCAGGAAGGGGAGGGTATGGAGCATGCCGCCAAAGGTGGTGGCCGCGCCGGTGATCGCGCCGCGCAGGAGAGGAGTGCCGCGCCCTGACACCACGCCGTCGTCGCTGAGTGATTCGGCAAGGCCCATGCTGATGCCCGCACCGACGCTGGCGGCCAGGCCGACGTAGAAGGCGTCGAGCGGCTTGCCAGTCAGGCCGGCGGTGGCGAAGATCGGGGCCAGGGTGCTCACGCTGCCGTCCATCAGGCCGAGCAGGGCCGGTTGGATCTTCTGGAGGATGAAGGTCTGGTCGTGTTCGCTGCGGGCGTCTCCAGCGTCTGGGGTCAGGGGGCCTGGAGTCAGCGTGTTCATGCCGATATCTTATCAGGAATGATTATCGATAAGCAATTCTATCGGTCTGGTCGGGATTGCGTTCTCGTCTGACGCTGCACCGGCCTTGCACCTGTGCTACACTCCCAGGGTTGTCCGTCACGCACCCGCACCGGCCTGTTCCGGCCCGCCAGACGTGACGGCGGAGGACACCATGAAGAAAGATATCCACCCGAAAGTCATGCCGACCAAGATTTTTTACCAGGGCAAAGTGGTCATGGAGACCATGAGCACCAAGCCCGAGATTCACGTTGATGTCTGGAGCGGCGTCCACCCCTTCTGGACCGGCGAGACCCGGTTCATGGACACCGAGGGCCGCATCGACAAGTTCACCAAGCGCTTCGGCGACAGCTACCGCACCAAGAAGCCTGCGGCCAAGTAAGCCGGGCAGGGCGGCGGTTCCGGATGCCGGGACCGCCGCACGAAGGGGATATTCCAAAATATGGAATATCCCCTTTCGCTGTTCAGCTGACGCGCTTCGGCTCTCCTCCCCAGGTCGGGCCGATCCGGTCTCGGTTGGTCTGCTCTCGCCAGGACGCCTGCTCGGCGGCCCGCGTCTGCGCCGTTCCTGCTCGTCCTCACCGGTCTCCCTCCAGAGTGGTAGGCAGACCGTAGCGTGCCGGGCGTAAATGTGGCGTAAATTGCCTCTGGCAGCGGATCGGGGGCGTATGGGCCGCCCAGCTCCCTGGGCCTGATAGACTCGCCCTCGTCATGCTCAAGTCCCCTTACCACGGCGGCCACCTCGAAGTGATCGTCGGCCCGATGTTCAGCGGCAAGAGCGAGGAGCTGATCCGGCGGCTCAACCGCGCCGTGATCGCCCGTCAGCGGGTGGCCGTGTTTAAGCCGGCCATCGACGACCGCTATCACCAGAGCCACGTCGCCAGCCACGCCGGCCGCGTGCTGGAGGCGGTGGCCGTGCCCACGACCCAGCAGGCCCGCGATCTGCTGGGCGGGCGCGGCACGCTGCTCGACGCCGGGGGGCAGACGCTGCCCGACGTGGTGGGCTTCGACGAGGCGCAGTTCTTCGACGAGGGGCTGGTGCCGCTGTCGCTCGAACTGGCCGACCTGGGCGTGCGGGTGGTGCTGGCGGGGCTCGACCTCGACTTCCGGGGCGAGCCGTTCGGCGTGATGCCGGAACTGCTGTCGCGGGCCGAGAGCGTCGAGAAGCTGACGGCCATCTGCGTGGTCTGCGGCGCGCCCGCCACCCGCACCCAGCGCCTGATCGGCGGTCTGCCCGCCCGCCGCAGCGACCCGGTGGTGCTGGTGGGCGCGGCCGAATCGTATGAGGCCAGGTGCCGGGTGCATCACGTGCTCGGCGACTGAACTGATCCCTCAGTTCATGAAAGGCTACTGCACCCATTGGTACGTTCTGCGGCTCCCCGCCGTGGCCTAATACGTTCACTCCTTATGCCCGAAGCCCACGCCACCACTGCTCTATACACCGCCAGCGAGGTCGAGTTGCGCACGGGCGTGCCGGCCACCACGCTGCGGCAATGGGAGCGGCGGTACGGATTTCCCAGTCCGTCGCGCACGGCGGGCGGCTACCGGATGTACAGCCCGCACGATCTGGCCGGCATCGCGTTTCTCCAGGCCCGGCAGGAGGAAGGGGTTCCGGTCAGCCGGGCGGTCGAACTGGCCCGCGAGCACTTCAGTGCCCCCCTGCCCGACACGCTGCCGGTGGTACGCGGACTGGCCGACGCCCTGCTGAAGCCTGACCACCGCGAGGCGGCCCGGCTGCTCGGGCAGGCCCAGGCCACCCTCTCGACCGAGGCGGTGCTGCTGGAGGTGTTCCAGCCGGTACTGACCGAGATCGGACAGCGCTGGGAGCGCGGCGAAACCACCGTGGCGCACGAGCATCAGGCGTCGGTCTTCCTGCGCGCGAGGCTCGGACAGATGCTGGAGGCGGCGGGAGAGAACGACCTGGGACCGCCGGTGGTCGCGGCGTGCGGCCCCGGAGAACACCACGAGATCGGATTGATGGTGCTGGCGGTGCTGTTGCGTCGCCGGGGGGTGCAGGTGCATTACTTAGGCAGCAATACCCCACTGGCCGACATCGCGGTCTACGCCCGGGCGGTCGGGGCCAGAGGGGTGCTGATCAGCCTGAACACGAGCGAGTCTCTAGAACGCTTCCGCGCGGAACGGGCCGACCTCGCCGACCTCGGCGTGCCCGTTTACCTGGGGGGTCAGATGTTGAACGGTCAACCGGATTTGGCACGCGACCTCGGCGGATTGTCGCTGGGCCGGTCGGTCACCGAGGCCGCCGACCGGCTGGTGGCGCGGCTGCTGGCCCAGACGCCGGAGCCACTGGGGCGCAGCAGATGAGCGGCTTTGGCATCGACGGCGCCGGGCCGCGCAAGGTCAGGGCCGCCCGGGGCGAGTTGATCTATCGTCAGGGCGAGCCGTCCGGGCTGCTGTACCGTGCCGATACGGGCCTGATCCGGCTCTATCAGATCACGCCGAAAGGCCGCACCGTGACCCTGCGGCACGTGTTGCCCGGCGACTACTTCGGTGAGGGCAGCCTGGGGCTGAGCAACCTGAGCGTCGGCACTGGAAGCACGCAGCGCCACCTGTGCTCCGCCGAGGCGCTGACCCCGGCCAGCCTCTACATCTACGAGCCGCAGACCCTCTCGGGACGTGATCTGCTCGACGTGTCGCGCAGCATCGGGCAGCAGCTGCGCCGGGCGATGCAGCACGAGGTTCACCTGCAGTCGGGCGACCTCAAGCACCGGGTGGTGCGCTACCTGCTCGAACTCTCCGACACGCCGCTGGGCGCGGAAGACAGCGATGACCGATTGTACGTGCGGGCCACCCACGAACTGCTGGCCGAGGGGTCGGGCAGCACCCGCGAGAGCGTCAGCAAGGTGGTCACCGAGCTGAGAGACGCCGGGCTGATCGAGACCGGCTACCGCCACATCACGCTGCTCGACCTCGCGGCCCTCAAGACGCTGGCCGGTTCCGACCTGCTGGTCGTGCCGGAGGCGCCTGGAGCGCGCCTGGGTTCGTCGGGCCTGTAAACAGCACGAAGAAACACCCCCACCGCTCCTGTTTGGCGGTGGGGGTGTTCTCTGAAGCGGGTGGTGTTTTCCAGACTGGCTGTGGTGCGGGTGTCGTTGGACGACGCCCGCCCACTTCAGCCCGCTCTACTCGTCGTCGCCCAATTCCTCGGCGCTGCGCTTGCCCGCCATCCACTCCAGGCCCGCCCACATGAACTCGTCGAGGTCGCCGTCGAGTACGTTGCCGCTGTCGTGGCGCATCACGCCGGTGCGGTGGTCCTTGACGTACTGCTTGTCGAGCACGTAACTGCGGATCTGGTTTCCCCACTCGATCTTCTTCTGCTCGCCGCGCGCCTTGGCTTCCTCGTCCTCGCGCTTGCGGAGTTCGATGTCGTACAGGCGCTGCTTGAGAATCTGCAGGGCGATCTCGTGGTTCTTGATCTGGGAGCGCGTCACCTGCGAGGCCACCGCGATGCCGGTCGGAATGTGCGTGAGGCGCACGGCCGAGTCGGTGGTGTTCACGCCCTGTCCGCCCGCGCCCTGCGAACGGAACACGTCGCGCCGCAGGTCGCTGTCGGGAATGTGAATGTTGATCTCCTCGGGCGGCACTTCCGGCACCACGTCCACGCTGGCGAAGCTGGTGTGGCGGCGGTTGTTGCTGTCGAAGGGCGAGACGCGCACCAGCCGGTGAACGCCGTGCTCGGGGGCCAGCATGCCGAAGGCCCGCTCGCCCCGGATGATGAACTCGGCGCTGGTGATGCCCGCCTGTTCGCCGTCCTGCTGGTCGATCAGCTCGACCTTGTAGCCCCGGCGCTCGGCCCAGCGCATGAACATCCGTTCGAGCATTCCGGCCCAGTCCATGCTCTCGGTGCCGCCCGCGCCGCTCTTGACGCGCACGATGGCGGCCTCGTCGGCGTGCTTCATGGTGAACAGCGTCTCGCGGTACAGGTCGTCGACCTGCGCCTCGAGGGTGGTTTGCTCTTCTTCGAGCATCTGCCGCTCGCTCTCGTCGGCGATCTCGAGCATCTCGCTCAGGCCGCTGGCATCCGACTGCAGCCGCGCGTAGATGTCGGTGACGCGGCGCAGGCTGCCCGCCTCCTGGTTCACCTTGCGGGCGCGTTCCGGGTCGTTCCAGAGGTCGGGGTCGGAGAGGTGACGGTCAAGTTCGCTCAGGCGCCTTGTTTTGCCGGGAATGTCAAAGGTACTCCCGGAGCGAGGCCAGTTTTTCCAGTAGATCTTGCATGGCGTGTCTCCCTTCCGCTGTGTTAGTACAGAGTACTTGGCATCTGCGGGTTAACCTTGCCACTATAGCAAGCGGGGCCGGGTCACGGCTCGGTGCGGGGGGCGGCCGCCGTGGCCGAATCCACCTGGGTATGCTCGGCGTTCAGCACCTGCAACTCGTGCCAGAAGCCCTGCTCCCAGGGCCACGCGCGGCCCCCGGTCAGGCGGCGGGTGGCCTGCAGGGTGAGCCAGGCCGCGAGACCGTAGAACACCGCGTCGAGCACGATGGCGAGCGGAAAGGTGATGGCGTGCGCGGCGGCCACCTGCGCGTTGAAGGCGGCCGTGCCGAACGGCAGCGTGACGAAGTGGATGGCCACCAGGTAGCTGCCCAGTCCCAGCAGCAGCGCCTTGAGGGCCACGAGCCAGGTCGCTCCGGCCAGCGCCCGGCGAACCGGTGGGTGGGCCAGCGCCACGTGCAGCAGGCGCGACTGCTGCGGCGTCTCGGGAGCCACCACGCCGTAGAACAGGAACTCGAACAGCGGCCGCCTCACCACCAGCGAGAGCAGACAGACCAGCACCAGCAGGCCCGAGTGCAGCGCGTCCTTGAGGGCGAAGGCCACGCCGTCGAGCCGCAGGAAGCTGACGACCGCGCCGCTCAGGGCCCCGGCCAGCAGGAAGATTGCGAACGGGTTGAGGACCCGGTGCCTAGCCGTGTCCCAGACGATGTAGATGGTCGGCAGCAGTCCGGCCGCCACGTACACGCCGTACACGCCCAGCCAGGGGGTGAGGTCGGGCAGCCCGAACGGACGCGGGTTGAGCAGCGCGTACGGCAGCACGAAGGTAAACAGCACGTCGAGCGCGAACTTGAGCAGCCGGTTCCAGGCGACCCTGCGCCCGGAGGGGGCCGAGATCGTCCGGTCTGTTCGTCTTTCGCTGCGCCGCGTCACGCCGACCATTGTAGAGGCCCGCCGGAAAAAGCGTCCCCCCCGACAGGCGGCGTGTCCTGAAGCGGTGGAAGGAACGGAGCTGAAGTCGGGGCCGGGCGCGGGAGAACGTTCCGGAGGTCAGACCGGCACCGGCATCCTGGGCGACCTCTCGCTTGCAAGTCCGGGCCGGCTCGTGTCAGGTGGTGCTGTCGGCGTACCACCAGCGGCCCTGGAATCCCGCCGAGCGCGAGCTGCTCGAATTGAAACGGCCGGCGACATCCTGAGCGTGGGCCTGGAGCGTACCCTGTGCCTGAGCGAACTGGAGCGCGCTCAATCAGGCGCTCGAACGGGGCCTGAGCGAGGCGGCTTATCGCCTCCACCAGATCACCGGACTGGCGGTGGTGTCGATCGACCTGGACGGGCTGGAGGCCGTGAACGACCTGCACGGTCACGCGCACGGCGACGCCCTGCTCAGCTGCTTCGCTGCCGTTTCGCTGCCGAGCTACCGACAGGAGGCTCGCTGTTCCGGCTGGAAGGCGACGAGTTCGTGGTGCTCGCCCCTCTGGACAGGGGAGAGTCTCCGGGCGACCGGCCCAGCCAGCTGTCCTGGCTCCGGCTGGCGGTCGAGGCCACCCGCAAAGCCGGATTCGGGATGGCCTTGGCCTCGGCGTGTGCTGGAGAAGCGCTGTTCCCGCGTGACAGCGGCGTGACCGCCGAGCTGCTGCGCCTGAGCGACGAGCGCCTGTACACCGAGAGGGAACGGCGCGAAAGCGGACGCGCCTGACCGTTGGAAACCCGGCGGGTGCCGCAGCCCCCTCTGTGTGCTGCAAAGATGTGAACACCCCTTCGAATGTCCTTTCGGTCTCTGAAGGGACCTGGAACAGTGCTTCCAGTCTGGAGAGGCGGGCGGGCGTAGGCTGAACCATGACTCCTGTAACCACTGGTCCGGCGAGCACGTCTCTGGCCGGGATCGACCTGAACCAGCTCGAACAGCTCGCCCGCAAGATTGACCTTCCGGCCTTGATCAACGCGGCAGCCCACATGAACGAAGGACAGCTCAAGCAGCTCGGCAGCGTCGTCGCTGGCGGCCGGAAGGTACGGGAACTGCCTGTTCCGGACGGCGACTTCTACAACATGATGGATACCCTGACCGACCGCCAGCGCGAGATCGCCGGGCGGGTGCGGCGCTTCATGGAGACCGAGGTTGCGCCGATCATGAACGAGTACTGGTCGCGCGACGAGTTTCCGCAGCAGCTCATTCCCAAGCTGCGGAGCCTGAACCTGATGCGTGAGATCTGGAACGAGGACGGTTCGCGCACGCCGGACGCCAGCGTGACCGAGGGCATCATCATCATGGAGATGTGCCGGGTCGACGTGAGCACGGCCGTGTTCTTCGGCGTCCACGCGGGCCTTGCGCTGGCGAGCGTGGCGCTGGGCGGTGACGCGGCGCAGCGGGCCGACCTGATGCCCAGGCTGCTCGACCTGGAGATGGTCGGGGCCTTCGGGCTGACCGAGCCGGAGGGCGGGTCGCAGGTGAGCCGGGGGCTGCGCACCACCGCGCGCCGAGACGGCGACAGCTGGGTGCTGAACGGCGAGAAGAAGTGGATCGGCAACAGCACCTTCTCCGACCTGACGGTGATCTGGGCGCGCGACGTGGCCGACGATCAGGTCAAGGGCTTCGTGGTGCGCAAGGACACGCCGGGCTTCGGGGTCGAGAAGATTCAGGGCAAGATCGCCCTGCGGATCGTGGAGAACGGGCACATCACGCTCACGGAGTGCCGCGTGCCCGAGAGCGACCGGCTGCAGAACGCCACCTCGTTCCGCACCACCGCCGACATCCTGCGCCTGACGCGGGCGGGCGTGGCGTGGCAGGGAGTGGGCTGCGCGATGGGGGCCTACGAGCTGGCCCTCGGGTACGCCCAGACGCGCGAGCAGTTCGGCAAGAAGATCGGCGAGTTCCAGCTCATCCAGAGCCACCTCGTGCACATGCTCGGCAACCTGACCGCCATGCAGACGCTCTGTCTGCGTCTGTCGGACATGGAAGACGCCGGAACCATGAAGGACGAGCACGCCGCGCTCGCCAAGGTGTTCACGGCCGCCCGCTGCCGCGAGACGGTGGCGCTGGCCCGCGAGACCTTCGGAGGCAACGGCATCCTGCTCGAGTACGGCGTCGCCAAGCACTTCTGCGACACCGAGGCCATCTACAGCTACGAGGGCACCAACGAGATCAACACGCTGGTGGTGGGCCGGGCGGTGAGCGGGCTGAGCGCCTTCGTCTGAGTCCTCCGTCTGGGCCGGGCAGGGGGGCACTATTCAGGTGAAAGTGCGCCGCTTCCCGCGCGTCTATAGTGAACACTGAATGAATCAGCCCCAGGTGAATGAGGAGGCGCTCGCGGTCCTTTCGGAAGCCTGGGCGTGGCGCGAACTGAGCAGAGCGCGCTGCAGGGAACTGCTGCAGCGCGCCGGAACAGTGCCCGTCTCCGTCGCGGTGCTGGCGGCCGAGGTGGCGGCGGCCACGTTGGTGGTCTGGGGCTATCTGTGCTTCCGGGAGGCGCGGCAGGCCGAGGCTTTGGAAAGCGCCGCCGAGGCCATCAGGCTGCTTTCAGACCACCAGGAATCGTTCTGGTACACGCGGGCGCTGAGCGTGTGCAGCTGTGCTCAGCTCGAACTCGGCGAATTCGAGCTCGCGACGCTCAGCCTGCGGGAGACGTTGCGGGCCTGCCGCGAGAACGGCGACGCCGAGATCGAGGGCGCCTCGCTGCACGACCTCGGCGTGATGCACACCCGCCGGGACCCCGAGCACGCCGAAGGGTACCTGCAGGCCGCCGGAACCGTGTTCGAGCGCATCGACCATCCGGTCGGGCGCAGCTTCGTCGCCTGGAGTCTGGGCGAGCTGAGAGAACGCCAGGGACGACTCGAACAGGCCATGGCACTCTACCGCAGCGCCCTCGATCTGTCGCGGGCTTGTGGCCACCTGTTTCTCGAAGTGCTGGTGCTCTCGCGGCTGGGCGAACTGGAGCTGCAACAGGGCGATCCGTTGGCCGGCGAGCAGTGGCTGAGGCAGGCGCTGACCCGGCAGGCGGACGATCCCAGTCGGCCGCTCTGGATGACTGTGCCGCCGCTGGTGCGCCTGCTCATCTACACCGGCCGGATGCTGGAAGCGAGGCAGGTGCTCGAAGCGCAGCTCGCCGGGGCGAGGGCGGCGGGCATGACCAGCCCGCTGCTCTCGATTCACGAACTGCTCTCGGAAGTGCTCGAGGCGCTCGGCGAATACCGGCTGGCGCTGGAGCACTCCCGCGAACACCTGCGGCTGTTCCGGCAGGAGAACGCGCTGGAGCAGGCGCAGAAGGTGCGCGGCCTGGAAGTGCTGCACCGCACCGAGCTTGCCCAGCAGGAGGCCATGACACTCTCTCAGCGGAATGCCGAGCTGAAAGATGCGCTGGCCGAACTCGAGCGTCTGCACCGGCAGCTCGAACAGATCAGCGTGACCGACGAGCTGACCGGAGTGCATAACCGCCACTACCTGATGACCCAGGGCATGCGTCTGCTCGAAGCCCAGGCCGAGGCCAGCCATCCGGCCCACGTCGCGGTGGCCATTCTCGACATCGACCATTTCAAGTCGGTCAACGACATGTACGGTCACGACGGCGGCGACCGGGTGCTGCGGGCCTTCGCGCAGCTGATGAAGGCCGGATTGCGCGGCCGCGACGTGTTCACCCGCTTCGGCGGCGAGGAATTCGTGATCCTGTTTCCCGACACGCCACTGGGCGAGGCGTACGGCCTGCTCGATCAGCTGCGCCTGAGCCTGCGCGCTCACATCTTCGAGGGAATGCCGCCGGGCTTCAAGGTGTCGTTCACGGCAGGCATCGTCAATTGCCCCGATGGCGAGCTGCTCAGCGCCCTGAGGCGGGCCGATCAGCTGCTGTACCGGGGCAAACGGTCCGGCCGCGACGCCGTGACCAGAGAGAAGCTCGACTACGAGCCGCTGAGTTCAGGACGTTCCTGAAAGCAGCAGGGCCCAGGTGTTACTGGCCGACCTCGTACACCGCCTGCCAGGGCTTGTAGCTCGTGGTGGTCT
>Ga0160429_1002135_pt1 | contig 10563 bp, 9 predicted proteins | sample SolpanmetagenomR_FD_108199 | JGI IMG/M metagenome (GOLD analysis project Ga0160429, IMG submission 108199) | Solar panel surface microbial communities from Lawrence Berkeley National Laboratory, California, USA - R | ecosystem: Engineered > Built environment > Solar panel > Unclassified ... | reverse complement strand
CTCTTCGACATCATCTTCATCTTCGTCTGTCAGATCAAGCAACTCTTCATCTTCTTCGTCAACACTTTTATTAATATCGACAGTAGTCCCGAGTCTCCGCGCCTTTGCAGCCTCGTGTCGCCTCAATTTATCTTCTTCCTTTTCTTTTCGTGCTTCCTCTATTTCTTCTAATATTTTATTCTTGTAAGGGAATAAATTCGGTACACCCGGGTCTTTTTTCAGTCGTGACCGCCATTCCGGATTCTGCAACTCTTGTTAGTAGAGAAACGCCACGACATGATCAATCGAATTACTTTTTTGGCAGCTTTTCTTTCTTTCTTCTGCTTTGCTGCAGAGGCTTTTCCAATTTTATGTCTGAGTCGGACTGGCGTTCGTTTTGACTTTGGTTCTGAAAAAGTGTTAGAAATATATGACTTGATGGGTACAGTATAGAGATACTAACTTCCGACCTTCATCCTGCTCGCGCTATAGCCTACTGATTATGTGTTTGGCAGTACAATATTTTTCTACGCATAAAATAATTTATCGAGCAGAAAAAAATCCCCGCATTTTCGATATTGACATCATTACGGTGAACTCATATCTTCACAACGACGGAATGCTCTCTGCTGTAGTTATGGCTGCTTTTTCTTCCACTCTATCACTACAAGTCGAAAACAGGTCACGAGGACATCTGATCAAACTTCGTTGGCTCTAACAGCTGTCGATCAACGACAATGTAAGCTATACGGTCGGAGACATATCAAAGTCTGACAGGTATGATGACTGCCTTCTCTTGCTTTTCACATCTCGAATACAGTAAACGTGAAGAAATTCTACGGCAAGTGGGGTTTTGTGAGGCTCTTATGAAATCAGGCCGGGATATGGGGTTCATGGAGTTGAATGCTTTCCTGACTCTGACGACGTGCTGTGATTCAAGACGACCAACGTAAATGAAAACCCGAGCTCGATAGTGAGAACGGAAGGTCAACCCATGCACATTCGCATTGCTGATTAATTCTGGCGAAGTTGATATTCCTAAATTCGGTGCGCATGAGCGGCTAAATCCTATTATGGTGTATGGGTAGGACAAGTCTCGACCTGAAGTAAACCCATAGTTCGTATTGGTAAGTGGCATTCGCAAAGTCATGTAGATCACGGCCAGGTATGAAGCGAATGCGCTTATATACTCAATTGATAGTTAGCATTAACTGTACCAATTCTACACTATTTTATCCCCATTGCGTGCTTCTTAAATCGGTTTTCATCAAGCATTCAAGTCAATAAATCCGTAGTAATACGCTATGTCGTACCCTGGTGGTGGTTGTTTCCTGATCGATTGGTAATAGACATGCGGCAACTCTCGGTACAGTAGGCCAGAGTGTTGAATGTTTCGACCGTTGGGGTGCAGGTTTCAGACCGTTATTCGCAAGTATGAAAGTATGACGCCCATCGATGACCGAAAACCTGCAACCCCGCATTCGAACAAGTTCGTTGCCGAATCTTATTTCGGCCCGAATTCGTGGTTGGTTAATGAAATTCGTCCAAGTGTTCATGCAGAAACTGTTTGATCCTGTAGCTCCTAGATATTGTGCGTATGTAATATGCAGGATGACGGAGGTTCCATAATTAAAGAGTAACAAAGCGCGCATATACCTATATATCGGATTTGATCAGAAATATGTGAAAAAGACTATTATTTTTCATTACAATTAGATTGACTCAAGTGGAGAATTGAGGGGAATGGAAAAAGTTCTAGAAAAGTTTAAAACCGGATTTGTAAAAGCTGACAAACGGGATCTACTTTTGTCTCTGGTCTGATAGTTGCCCATGCGCTTCGACCGTTGACAGATTTCAGGCACAATGCATCGCCTAAACTTTCCAACGTCGACGTTTCTTCTGACAAGTCTGTAAGTATGACTGCGGACTGGTTTCAGATTTTATTATTATCAGAGACGAGGTTTCTCCATGATTATTAATGTATGGTACACGGGTAGATCTGCCGGAGCCAGTACGGGAGAGGTCACAAGGTTACGTTGCATCCAAAAAAAAGTGTGCGGAGCTTGAGAAACGTTGAATTATAGGCCCCAAGGATTTAACAGCTGCAGGATAATGCTGTCTGAGCCAGTATCTGAAGAAATGGTCCTTTAGCCACCGCTTTGTCTACCTATGCAGGAGTAGATGAAGGAGCATTCTTTTAGCTGATAAATCACTGATGAGGCATATAAAGCTTTGCGAATTCTGGTAATTTTGTCACTACCTTTTTTGCGCTAGTCGCAACACAGAGCAGAAGCTCCCCAAACTATAATGGAGATACTATACTGGTAACGACTCCTTCGCGCCATGATAAAATACAAGAGGAAGCGCAGTTTCTTGATAAATTTGATAAATACGGATACACACGTAGGGTCCTGTACCTTGCATAAAATACAAGCAAAAGTTTGATATGACTCGTGCATATAGTTTGAACATTTTCAAGTGGGTCTTTTGCTCTCCATTCGGTGTGCCCGAGGAACCGTGTGGTATCAGTGCACTGACGTAAACACCCCGAAATTTTTTCCATATTTCCCCAGAAGTTCTCCGCGTAAAAAGTGTTTGCCTTTTCTCCAGGTCAAACAGCCCAAAGAATAGGCTTTAGTCGACTGAGGACGGGTGGGCATCTCTGTGTTTAACCAACACATGATTGACTCTTCAGAACTCTCGTTCAACAACCACACATGATCGACAGCTTGTCTGGTTCTAACATCAAATACCAACACAAGTAATAATTGACGACAGGTGACTTTGCTTTTTGCTTATTTCAAAAAGCCTGTCAAATCACATACGATGATGTTGTAGAATGGAAGATTTGATTATCAATTCATGGTTCTCTATGCTCTAAACAGATGATAGCATCTATATTCGATTATAAACACATATTTCAACAACTTGTAGGGTTGGTTTCCATCAAGGGCTCGGTAGACATTTCTAGTCATCGGTTATCGGCTGACAGAAAGAGTTTTGGCCCACCGGTCGTCGCATCGTCACTCGCTCTAGCAACGAAGATTTCAACAGTCAAGTTTTTTAACAATCACTTTACAACGATCTCGACAGACACAACGTCTTTGTTCTCGTAGTGAGACTCTTCCTAGTTCTCCGATCTTGTCCGAGCATCTTTGACCGGGAACAAGTAACATTATTCTTCCGGCATATTATTATTCATTTTAGCTTGGTTAATATTTGATAATATTTCCCTACCATCATTCTGGATCAATATCGGATCCGGCGTCATTCATTCCTTTAGTCATTCCATCAAAGGTTGCTGTCATAGAGTGCTGTAAAAGGATATTCATTCTGGAACAAGTCAAGAGCAAGGATGGAGTTTGCTGTGCCGGATTATGGCATGTATACAGGAGACGATGATCATCGAATCGATTTGAGAAACCCTCATTTCCGTCAAGAACCATATCGACCACAGTTTCCAATACAGCAGGCTATCCACATACATCCTCAACTACATGCTCAGACTGATTTTTACAATCTCGCCCATCATGCTCCACATTTCGCACATCATATCGCCAGTCTTGCTGTGGATGTCAAACCTCGTCTCACAAAAGAACAACATGACGTATTGGAAACACATTACCAACAACAAAATAAGCCAAACACTGTCGTAAAGAAAGGATTCGCAGAGGGATTGGGAGTTTCCTTGGACAAGGTGAATGTATGTATTTGAAACATGAAGATATTGTTTTGTTGAACATTCCAACTAATCCTATGTTACAGAACTGGTTCCAAAATCGAAGAGCAAAGTCAAAGCAGGATGCGAAAAAGGCATATCATCAAGCAGCAGTGGGGACAAATGAAGACGATGGACAACATATGGGTGAAATACCTAGTTCTAGTCGTCCTCATTCTCAATCACCAACGCGCAAATCGCAAACATCCGCGTCACCGCAGTCTGCAATTTCAAATGAAGTACCATATATAACACCACAATTTATGGGATCAAGCTTTATTGGTAGTCCGGCTAATTTATCTTCTGGAGTGAATCCATTATCACTAACAAATGGATTGGGAATAATACAAGGGGATTTTCCTATTCAAACAAAAGCACAATCTATCGCATCCTCGACCATGTCACCTCATGACTTATTGAACAATGGTTCTTTCCGCAACAACTCTACCGATGAAGATATAATGGATGCTCATCGACGAACATTGACCCAAGCACAATTTGATTCATTCTCTCATGTTACTACTACCGGTACAAGTCCCAAGAAAATGATTGCGGTCGATAACAAAGATGATGCTAGTAACGATTCACTCAAACATTTTTTTCCAGAACTTGATGCATTTGATTTTGGTGATTTGAATGGGCAAGTATCGTCACCTGATCTTCAACTAGATTTCAGTTCAGACAATGTAATAGGGGACACAACAATAACCAAAGTCGCTGGACTTGCGAGTCATACAGAAGATGGATCGATTGTAGAATGGTCGGGTAATTCAACGCCTGCATTAAGTTTGAGCGGAGAAATGACGGGCCATGCTGATTCGGGATATGCCGCGTCTGAATCAGCAATCTCTCCTCGAGCAAAGATTCCAAGTGGATCATGGCTACCAGGAACTGCTCTTGGAGGAATGGAAAGCGATTTTCAAGAAGCAGCGAAAAGAGCCGAATCTCAACCTTCATCAGACAATCAAACTCAAAGAAGTTCACCAACACCAATAATGAATCATATTTCAGCAATGAGCATGACACCCGAATTACCATTCGCGTCTGCCGAACAGTCTTCGGGTATGATGACCAATTCTTTTGACAATATGGGTCTTAGTAGTGATGGACTTTCTTCACAACCTTCATCTCAGCCATCTTCACGAAACAGTAGTATATCTGGTACGATTGCCGCAAGGAGACAACGACCCAAGCCACAACCACTCACAACTTCTTCTCTCAGAAGTGCTTCGTATTGTAATTCTTCATCTAACATTCCTGCTACAGCAATACCTGGATCTGCTCCACCAGCGCCCACTTTACGACGTATAAAATCATCCAACGTCATGAATGGCTTTTCTGGTGGTCGTATACAAAAGAACATTAGTGGCCAACGTTCACCTCTTAATTTGAACTTTGCCGAGAATTTAAACTCTCCAAAATTTGCTCGACGTGTTTCTTCCTTTTCAAATGTTCATAGTGGTCTGTCAAGCTTAGCTCCTCCTACTCCTTTATCTCCTTCAGAAATGAATCAAAGACTGGAGATGCAAAGACAATCATCACAAATGTTTGGTGCTCGACAATTGCGTGGTCAACCAAGTATTAGTGAACTTCATGAAGAATCACATTCAACTGCTTCCTTGACTCCCACAACTCCAAATTATGCTACACAATTCATGAGAACTAGACTTGGTGTCATGGCTGAAAATACTCCTCCACAATCGGCACCTGCCAGTCGACAATGTTTTCCTTCTAATTTATATGGTCAAACAAATCCAATTTCATATGGTTTGACTACAGCACAAATATTACAACAACGGCAACAACAACAAGCTGGTTTCATGTCTTTTATGGCGACTGACCCTTCTCATGTCGGTCTACAACAACAACAGCAACAACAACAGCAGCAAGCCGCTCAAATGCAAGCTGGTCAGTATCTGGGAATGCTTCAAGCACAACAACAACAAATTGCAGCCATGACAGGTCAAACTATTCCATATAATAATCTATCATTAGCGACTACTTTTCTACCACAACAGACTAACACACAATATACTCCAATCACCTCTGTAACTCCAAGCATGATGCTTCAACAACAGCATCAACAACAATCATCTCTCCCTAATAATCAATCCCCTTCTCGTTCTATACCCACTACAGATTTTTTCATTCATCAATACAGTCCGTCTCAAGACTCCAAAACAATCTCTCCTCGAAAGAGCCGTGACCCATGCGCCACTCCAAAGAGTTATACCTTTACAAACCAAATCCCCGAACATTTCGAAAAGATGAAGATGAACACTGGTGGTGATGCACGTTACAGTCCCGACAGTATACTCGAATGACGTTGATATTTTGGATCCTATCTGCTTTTCTTCCATCTAGCGTTTTTTTCATACATAATTATTTCCAAGGGGTTTAAAAAATTTGGATAGTTGCATAATGATTAATCATATTGGATATATTATTTTATTTTACTACATGTATGTATATATATTTATAAAACAATCTCAATCTATTGTATTTCATCATGAAAATCAAAGAGCTTGACTTGAAAAATGTGCAATTGATTTGAGGAAAAAAGAAAAAAAGAACACCCAACGAGGGGCTCGAACCCTCAGCCTCCAGATGTCACGTGATAGAAGTCTGGCGCGCTACCTAATTCCGAATTAGTCTCGAGTTGAAGACGATGTGATGCAGAAGTTTGACATACCATTGCGCCAGCCGGGCGTTTAATATTTCAAAGCGAAATGCACGTTGGAGTGAATGCATAGCTGGTATATAAGACTAACTCCAGTACATTTGATTATCAGAAGATTGAAAAAGAACAAAGGCGGTCGTGACTGGTAAAGTGTGTGGTTGACAAGACCAGCAGTGCGGGTTTAGTATTTCGTGCGGATCGAGGGTACACACCATCAAGAATTCAATGCGTTTCGAAAAGTCATGCTTTCAAATGAGGAATATCCGCCAAGTTTGCAGTCGAAAGTTCATGTCGACTAGAAGTTCGGACGACTCGAGGACAAATGGAGTGAATGACATCTTTATGACTTGATTTTCACTCATAATGATATAGAATGCATGAAATGTAATAAGTATGTATGAAAGAGGATTATGACATTCTATTTTTAGATCTCGGTTTCAAAAATCAACGCTTGTCCAAGTCGGGTTAGTCTCCTCAGCCTGATTTCACCTCCGCATTTTAATCCTCTTTCGAAGCTGATAGCCTTATCCGTCATAGTTCCACCCCTCTCCCTCTTCTTTCTCTAACATTGACTTTCCTCTTTTTTTTTCCTCCCTTGTCGTCGCTTTCTACGCCGATAGACTTGTCCATACCCTCGTCTTCAATGAAAGAGTAGATGATCGTCATATGTTGATCTCAACGGTGGTATTCAGTCTTTTCGATTTGATTTCATAATTTCCTTTGTTGACTTTATTCTTCTTTGTCTTTTTTCTTTTATTTCAATCTTTTGTCGCTTCATCACAATCATGCTGACTTTGAAACGACTATGGCCGGTTCTACTTCTCACCGATCTAGCGCAGGCAGGTGTCGCGCCTCTGATGATAAATATCATGAGCAGCAATACAGCATCCTGGCGTGTGACTTTCGTACCCAACCCTGCAACGTCGATGACTTTGGCTGGGTATATACAATTTCAATTTTCTACGACGAATGACACCGGCTTGCTATATATGTCGCAATTTACCGCGCCCAATACAAAGTTTAGTAAGTACCATTATATTATTATAAAAGGTAGCGGATTTTGATTGTTGTTGTTATAGCGTGGGAGATTTTATCGGGAGATTGTTCTTCGACTATACTGGATCCATATAGTGGTACAGTCCCATGCGATTCATCGAATCCTGCAGCTTGTCGGGTGGGAGATATGACTGGTAAATATGGTACTTTGACTTGTGATACTAGTCCTACACCTACACCTGTCCCGTAAGTTCTATCCACGCGCAGTATCATCTATCTATGTATTGATTAAGATTTTAGTGGATGGGATGGTTATTTATCATCTGATACTACAAATCCGGCATATATCGGATCACGATCGGTCCAAGTGAAAGATTCATCAGGGACTGTACTTGGATGTCAAGCATTTGGAGGATTAATTAGTTTCGGATCGAATGGTAATGCCAACGGTCAAATTTTACCGGTGACTGGACCAGCATATGGCGATATAGAATCAGTTCCGGGATATGGATCTACATATACAGCTGTATCAGCATATGGATATGATACTACAGATATATATGGTGGATATGATGGTGGACTCGTAAGTACAAGCACTGGAGCGACAACTACCGACAGCCCTTCCGGTTCTTCATCCGGAACCACAACTTCCACTCCAACGACGACTTCATCGCAAGTTGATATAGCAGCAATTACTGCAGGAGGCAATGTGATGAAACAAAACAATCCTCAACCTTCTGATACTGCTTCATCAAGCATTGCGACATCAACCGGTACGTCCTCTCTTACTACTTCTGCTTTGACTCATGTCGACCCAATCGACAATACTGCCACCGACTCATCATCTCCTACTTCCTCTCCCACTTCCTCTCCTACATCATCTCCCTCTTCCCCAAATGACACTCCGACCTCTTCAAGTCCCGACTCTCCGTCGTCCACCACTAACCAAACCCCTCCAGGCGATTCTCCCGCAGGCGCTCCCCCACCACCTCCGGCACCGTCACCTTCACCGTCACAAACCACCGTATTGACAACCGACTCGAACGGCGAGACTATCGTACTAATAATTTCGCAAACGCAAAACGTCATCGTCACGCAAATCAACACGCACCAGGTCCAACAGCCCGGAGCGGTCGTTACACAAATCGTTCCTCTCAGCGGCACGTTGACGACCCAGCGCGTCGGTTCGGTGAGTGGATCTTCGATACTGACTACGATGAATGGAACGGCGACGAGAGTGCTCGCAAACCCTAATAATGCGACAATGACGACTGCGATAAAGAGTGCCGGTGCGGGGAGTTTTGTATTCTCTTCGTCGAGATATGACGGCGGACGATTGCGGAATTTATTGCTGAGGATGAAGCGGGTGGAGGGTGGAGAAGGGGGAAGTAAAGTCCTGGTAGGGCTTGGTGCTTTGGTAGGTGCTATAGCGTTTGCGTTGTAGAAAAAGCAAAAAGAAGAATTGTATATTTATTTCTAACCAATAATGTAAGATATGTATTATGATGATAGAAAGTAGAGATGAATTATAGATTATGATAATTATTAATATTAGTATGACGACATGAAAAGATCACATTGACATGGTACAAAATGCTAAAAGTGATGAAATATCAAAGATTTGGTTATATCATTATTACTATCCTGTGTGCTACGAATGATAACCCAACATCAAAGTTTATTTGGTTTGTTACGAACCCGTCCATTTACCATCTATACTAGGTTGATTACCAGGCTGAAGTACATTAGTAGCATACTCACCTCCCATATTTCCTACCAAGCGTTAGTATATTAATACAACTATAAATATAATAAAGGATCGAGAAAGGGAAAAAAACTCACCTGGAGGAGAATAATTACAAACCGTCATCCAAGGCGAAACTCCCGTTCCAGTATTAGCGAGCCCATTAGGACATTGCACGACCGCACATCCGACAGATTGCGTATTTTTCCAAACCATTTGCGAATAATGACCCCATTTTTCAAAATCTGTCATGTCTACGTTTCCGTCTTTGGTCGGGCCATAACCTGGATACGAGTTGATTTCACCATTATACATTAAATCGCTAAGTACGCCGCCGATAGAGTCTGGATCTGCTCCGGCGGCGATATTCTGGCCATAACCTCCACCACCGACGACGCTATTTGATATAAAATCAGAAGACGGAATGAAATAGAAGAAATAGGGGAAACTTACGTATTGTGGTGATAGTCACATTGAGACGCCCATGTATATGCTATATTAGCCATTTCGTCATTCCAAGACAGAGAAGGCACGGAACTGTTTTGACGATGTTTGTTATGATGCATTAGTACTAGAGATGTGAATGACGCTGTTGCTGGCCAAGAACTAACTGGAAAGGTGGCAGAGATCAAATTACTACCATCTCCTATTGCTGTTGGCCATGGTGTCGTTTGAGCATCTCCTTGTTGGACATTTGCTGCTGCATGCTTTACGTTAAGATTCCCGACAATGTCACCGTCTCCGTTACTGTTATCATTATTGTTAGCTGCGGCAGTAGAAGATGGACCTGCAGGGACAGTACTAGCAACAGGTACAGGGACAGGAGTGGCGGCTTGGTTACCGTTATTATTGTTAGCATTAGCAGTAGTCACTTGTCCAGCAGTATTTCCATTGTTAATTCCATTATTATTTGCATTATTATCTCCATTATTGTTTCCATTATTGGAATCTACATTGACAGCTTGCTTATTAGAAAGACCTGGAGCTATAATGTCGGGTGTGACTGCTGATGCAGCTGAATTACCTATTGTCACGGTTTGAAGGATTGAAATACCACCTACATTTGAAGCCCCTGATGGTATTGTCTGAGTGACTGTCGCAATGTACGAAAGCTGAGTTTCTGTCAGTACCCATCGCTTTTGTATTTGAGCTCGTATAGCAAGACGGTCAAGTGGATTAGCAAAGACTAATGAGTATAGCAAAGCCTTGATGGCTAAGATTGTGAATAGTTTGTTTCGCATCAATAATGAGTCAACCTGTGGCGTAGCTAGCTGATTATTATGTAAGATATGAAAGATTAAAATTATAAAGTATGTGTTTGGTTTTAAACGAGTGTGATAAAAATGAGTGGTGCCAGTTGGCGTAAAAGAGTGACTAAAAGATTTACCTACTTTGAAAAATGGACAGGCATGAGTGTATGTACTTTCAACATGGCAAAATGACAGT
>Ga0160429_1002134_pt1 | contig 10566 bp, 11 predicted proteins | sample SolpanmetagenomR_FD_108199 | JGI IMG/M metagenome (GOLD analysis project Ga0160429, IMG submission 108199) | Solar panel surface microbial communities from Lawrence Berkeley National Laboratory, California, USA - R | ecosystem: Engineered > Built environment > Solar panel > Unclassified ... | reverse complement strand
CAGCGGATCTTAGCCGAGTCAAGAGTGACAGCGGCTGATCAAAGAGCCTGATCTGACCCATGGTTCGTTTCGTTACTAACCGCTTTCTCTGCCAAGTGCAGCCCAACATCTTTGCCTTCCCCAACCACGCCTAAAAGCAGCCTGACTGCATGACTGTACGTTACAGTTCTGTCGTTGAGGGCATGCTTGACCGGAGAAGCTCGCGCAGCTTTCTACAGCTGACCGACCACCAATTCCCTTGGCAGAGTCCCAAGGTATAAGTACGTGATCCCAAGTCAAACCCATCCAAGTTAAACCCATCCAAGTCAAACACCCATCGTAGTCAAACCCATCCAAGTCAAACTTATTGAAGTCACTCAATCACTCTCCTTCAAAATCACCGCAATGTCTGAGGACGCCAGCAACGCGCGCCGCGACGTGAACAATGCAATCAGCTCAGCCGGTAGCGCCGCAGTAGGTCAGATAGTCGACACTGCCAATTCGTCAAAGCGCAAACGCGAGGAAAATAGAAAGAAGAAAGAAGAAGAAGCGCGCGGGAGAGAAGGCACAGAGCAGTCCAAGGTTCTTTGCCCCTTTGCTTGGTCCTTTGACTTGCTATCGCCTAGATTTCTTACTCGAATTATACAGTGAAGGCGGCTGAGTCCGAGACTGGGGCTCGATAGACGTTCATTGGAGCTGGGAGGAGGACGCTCGCTATCGGTAGAGGGCTTGCTTGGAGGTGGTGTTGAAGTCGTCAGGCTTGATAGCTTCCAGAATAGGATCATAATTCAACGGCAAGATACCAGCTCTCTCCCAGGCGCTATCAATGTTCTTCTCCGTGAACGCTCGTTAGTATGCCAGCCAGAATAGCGCGAAGAACCCACGCTTGCTCATCTTGATCAGATTCGGTGTAGCCGCAATGAAGCTGCTAAGGTTCCGAGAGTAGAAGTTCGCAAAGCGGGCCAACGAGGCTCAGATCCAGAGGCACAGTGGTCTGATTCTTGGCTCCCTTCGGGTCTAGTCAATCAGGGTCCTGATTTCGGGCATTTCATCAAACGACCCCTTCGCGTTTTGACGGCCTACATATAGAGCTATTAGCCCAGTGAATTCAGTTTCCATTCGACGCATAATCAAATTCTGTTCAAATAATCATGTCCGCCCAGCGACGTAACCAATTCATTGATTTGGATAGTGAGAAGGAAGAAGATGATTGGGACAACTTCAGCTTGGACGGGATCCGTGATGAGAATGATGGAGACGATGATAGCCAGGATATCGTCGACAATGTTAGCGAGGGTGATTCAAGTGTAGAGGCCTCTTCAGACGATGAGGAGCCCACCGCCGAAGACCTGGCGTCCATTGTACCCGATACATACGAGTCCAGTGACGAGGACGATGGTAGTGATGATGAGATCGATGAGAAAGAAGATACTCACGTGGGTCATATAGAGGGTGATGGTACTTTCGTGCCACTTGCAGGATATGAGGAGTTGATGTTGAAGCCATTCCTGAAACTTCGTATACTTCGGAAGCACACCGTAGAACGACCAGCACGTCGTCGTGGATGACCCAAGCTTTCTCTCTCACGACTAATTCTCCAAGGCATCTCATCTTTCCTGTACCATACGCCCTTAACTCCTTTTCCAATACTCTGAGATGATGAGGACGAAATTGAGCTTGGGATATGAACTTGGTAACTTACTCAGCTTGGTCCCCAGCTTTACCTGCTTTTCTAGATACTTGTGAAGTCTATGGATAATTTACTGTTCTTTCCTGCCTGCATTGATTTTGTAGCGATTAAGAACCTGACTAAAACACGCCGCTCTGCCTTCTTCAAAAAGACTCATACAGTAACTGATGTCGCCTAAGATACTACCGGTAAAGGAGGAAATTCTATCCGCTGGTTGCATCTTCTCTTCCTCGTGCATGACATCAGCCATATACTCCACGCCTTCCTTTTCGTCGGGAACCATCCGCAATTGCTTTGAATCGAAATGAGAATACATATTCGTATGAGCGACAAATACCTCGAATGGAGCAGAATATGTGTTCTCCCAATCAGGAAGGCCAACAATGTTGAATTGCTCATCAAACAATATGTTGTGAAGAAGAAAATCCCAGTGGATGAGCGGATAACCTTCTGAGCTAGACGTTGGGGGAGGCCTTGCTTTCAACGCAGCAACGAGGTCAATTGGAAAGCACTCAACTTCGTGCTGGAGGGTTTGAAATGTTTGGTCATCGCTCGGTCCTTTGCAGAGAAATTTCGAATTCTTGAACTTTGCGTGAGCAGCCCAAGAGAGGAAATAGTCGATGGGTGACGAAAACGGTCCCTGAAAGCCGAAGGGGGCTGGTAAAGGGCCAACTTCGACGTCCCCTTCGGGTCCTAAGACAAGAGACCCGATCTTGTCGAGGCAAATGGTAGCCATTTGGCACTAAATGTCCGTTTAGCATTGCCTGAACATAGAGACAAGGAAAGCACGTACCTGAATCGAAGCTATCGATTTCCTGATCTTCTCCTTTTGCATGTGAGAGAGATCGTTAGGACTACCAATATCATAGAGCATATTTCCTCGAATGCATTGCATGAGTACGTATGGAATCCTGACAGGGTTGGAATCCATCGATGTTTGATATCCAAAAACCACTGGCACTGGCAAGTTCGTCTTTGTTGTAAGATACTTTATCGTGGCGATCTGGTTTTCGAAAGCAAATTGTCGCTCTTTTGTCCACCATGCTAAACTTGCGCTTCCATTCAGAGCAATGGGAACCCGTGCGAGCCATATTTCCCCATCAGAAAATAATACGCGGCGTACGATGTGTCGATTTCCAGCATGGTAGCATCCATCGTAGTCACAACATCGACCGCCAGTTAGGTTTCGAACTTCCTCAAGTAAGGCAGTCCAGTTGGTATACTCAAAAGTATATTGTGTATGATTTGTATTGTGCTGGCCACGCCAGTGAAATGTGAAAGGTTGGGACATCGTTGTGGACGAACAGCGGGTTAGATGACGGCGGTTGGAGGTTCTAAATGCTCTTGAGCGGCGCCAAGACCGAAAGATTAGTCATATCGCAGTTGCCTGGTCTACGGATGCAACTCATCACAAAGCGAAGGGAAGCATTGGAACACAACATGGAAAACTGGATTTTTCCTATCTGAGAAGCATGGGTCGGCAAAGGAGACCAAATATATCTATAATTGCACACCGTCACTTGAACTTGATATTACAATGCCTCATGAATGACTAACTTCCCAAACCGACGAAAGGGTCGAACAGTGGTGTGGTTTCACACCAGGACGGCCCACCAACAATAGGACGGTACGGACGCGATGAACTTCTGCACACAGAGTAAGACGCCGCCAACGGGTCGTGTAAGATAGGAAGAAATACCCACCTATTCTCTTTTGTGGCCACATTTTGGGCAATCGTCGGCCCTCTTTATGTTCTTCTCCTCGCAGAGAACCGGGTTCGTGCATTGACCATAGAGACTGATCTCGCCGGGCATGGTGTCGATTGATGAGTGAGATGGTTTGGATGTAATGTCCTGATGATTCTGAACTTGCTCACCTCGAAGGAAGTAGATGATTGAATTGCCCAGGAGAGGAAGATTGCGGGCTCCCTTTAAATCGCTCGAAACATGAAGTTGAGCCCTGAGGCATTTCAATGACTCGCAAGCTGCTGCCCTCGTTAAAGAGCTTGAGCCTTCGCTAAAATCCGATAACGAAGTCCAGCGCCTTGCAGGTTGTTCAGGGGACACCTGCAGAAGTCGAAGGTCAGAATTTCTGCGCGCAATCGATCAGGGTCATCCTCCCGTTTTCGAGACACGGCACAGGCTTATCAAAATGGGCCGTACCAATCTAGCATTGGTGCAAATTAATCCTTCACCCAGCTTATGCTTGCAAACAAGGCTGACAACCGAGGATGAGTCAATCAGTTTGCCAGCGCATTCTTATATCAGCCGCATCTGCGATCCGACCCGCGATCCGACCCGCTCTCGGGGTTCCGCGTCTTTTCCTGTCTGAGGCTGCACCCTCTCAGCCAATGAAGCGCTTGCGTCAAAAGCCAAATGAATCAAGTTTTCTTTCACCTTTTGAAACTTATGTGCATCTATCTTGGATTGATACGAGTCAATCGTTGTGCCAACGCACATGTGCATGAACAGGCTCGGGAGGAAAGCCAGTTTTTGAGCCACATGCGAGTTCCCAGTCGACGTATACGAGCTGTCTGATAACGTCGACTTGCGTCTTCCTAGATGCTGAATCATCATGCACGGGATGCTATCACACAAGCTACAAGCAGGCAACAACAAGAAGTGAGCTGGGTTATATTTTGAACAAGTCGTCGATTCCACCATCTACATATCCACGATATCATTGGTCATCTCTTCCGTCGCACTCCTCCTTCCACGCTCATTCTTGCCATCTTTGTGTAGTCTTCGCGGACGTGTTAGCGTCTGGTGATAGCCCGTCCCTTTCTATCTCTGAATTCCTGTATGCGCTGTTTTGGGTCGGGTTTGGTGGATCGGCTCATCCCTCTTCGTCGACCATTGCTCCGGGAAGGGTCATTCGCGCGAATGCGAACAGAATTGGCAGGCCGGTGTTGTAGGAGACCATTGACTGATGAGCCGAGCTCTTTATTGGTAGAAGACACCAGTTTAGCTCTGTTATGCTTGCGTTTGTCTTGACAGATAGAGTGTGCCAATCCTTGCGCCTTAATCTCTCGAAGCAGACGAATAGGCGGCATGTGTACTAATGGAGCCATGTACTGAAAGACATATTGATCCGTTCGTTCTAGTCCATCATCTTCAAAACTTGGTGTGGGTGCTTTGAGCGGCGGCTCAATCCAAGCATTGTTTTTGCCACACGATGGCTCGTTCTCATCGTAATCTGTAGTAGTAGTACTGTCTGGGGCTGTGAATGAGGTTGGAGTAGGCGAGGACCGCAGAGACTCTTGACTTCGCTCCCTGCATACCAGTGACATCTTGAAAGAATATTTCAGTTTGGAGAGATGAGTGCACAGGAACTGTTCCGAGATAAGTAAACGTGCAGGTTGTGAGGTCAGTGTCCGCTCTTCTTCTTCAAAGAGAGTAACTGGCTTTATAATTCCTCAGGCTCCAATAGACTGTCAGTCCCTGCGCCTCTGTCAAACATCCTGCGGCGCAGAAAGCCACGAACCAATTACGCTCAAATTTCCACACTGACTCTGTTTCGACGCATTCAGTCAACGCGGTTGTTGAACCAATGATTTTCACCTATTTTCGATTTTGAATGTCCCATAACGTAAAGTATTCCCCTTTCTGTTCGATCAATTCGGGATGCGTACCTTGCTCAACAATCTTCCCGTTCTTGAGAAAAAGAATCACATCTGCATCCATGATGGTAGACAGTCAATGAGCCACAATGAACATCGTTTGCCCAGACCTGAGTGTGTGAAAGGCCTCCTGAATCCGTGCCTCTGTTGACGAGTCTATGGCGCTTGTGGCCTCGTCGAGGATGACGATCTTTGACTTCCTCAGCAGTAGCCGTGCAATAGCTATTTATTGAAGTTCTCCGCCTGAGAGCTTTACGCCTTATTTGCCAACTTTTGTGTTGTAGCTGTCCGGACGTGACAGAATGTTATCATGCAGCGCCGCGCGTCTGCACGCATCAAAAACTTCCTCATTTGTTGCATCATGTCTTGCTCACTGAACATTCTCGAGAATTGTCTGATTGAACAGGCAGGGGTCTTGAGGAACAACACCAAGAACTTCCCGCAGGCTCTCAAGGGTAACGTTGCGCAGGTCTTGATTGTCAATTGAAATAGACCATCCCAATATGTCGTAGAAACGGCAGAGTAGTTTGAGTATGGTCAACTTTCCGGCTCCTGTCTTGCCAACAAAGGCAACTGTCTTGCCTGGTGTAGCGTCAAAGTTGATACCGTCAAGAATTCTCTTCCCTAATAGATCATAGGAAAACTCTACATTGCAAAACTCAATCTTCCCAGCATATGCATTAAGCTCGCAAGCGTTCGAGAGTTCTGAACTGATGGTTTTGTGCAAAGTAGCTGTAATAGGCGCTTCGCGTCGATAAATATTGACGTAATGTTTGAATGAGACCATGCTATTATTTCAAGAGGGTAAGTCATCGTTGCCCAAAAGGTCCCAAGAGTAACAAAGTCTCCGGTGAAAGCCTCTTCCAGGGAAATCTTTCGGATTGCAAGGAGTGAGGCATTGAGTAAACCCAGAGACATGATCAGGGTTTTGACTGCGTTGCCTGAATTCATTCGGTTTCAATACATCCGTTTTGCATTCATTGAGTCCTGAACAGCACCCGAGTAGCGGCGCTCCTCATGCGCAGATTGGTTGAAGTATAACACTGTCTGCCAGCTTCTGAGAGACTTGTTGACTATGTTGCTCTCAATCCGACAACTCTCTTTGTAGATTTGCCGCAGCGGTTGTGTCCAGTTTGTAAGCTTGATTGTAATACAAACATATGAAATGCCAACAATGAGGGTTGTGAAAGCTACGTATCCATTGAACAAAGAAGTGATGTAGCAGACAGCCACGGTAAGGTCAACAAAAACAGGGGGTATATTAAGGAGGGCCAGCTCTGCGAGATCGCCTATCGATTTGCCCTGTTCAACAGCTTTGATAATCTCTGCAGAATCTTTATTGCTGTGGAAGTCCATAGAAAGTTTCATGACATGTTCGAAGGCAAGACAGCAATCTTCTTGATACAAAAAGTTCTGAACCTCTATGAGAGCCCGGCTTTTAATGACTCTTAGGGATCTAGCAGGACTTTTGAACCAGGAAAAGAAAACCCAGATTATGACTTTGAAACAAGCTTCTCTAAAATTGCAAGCAATGAGCTTGTCCGTTATGACACCAAATTGTCAAAGTGTCAGTACTCTGAGGAATCTGTTAATGACAAGATCAAGGATCAAAATTGTGATGCACAGTTTTCCTTGTACATCTCTGGTCGGTAAGAGACAAGGCAGAAAGACGCCAAATTCCTTGATGTATGCCAGCCAGCCTTGTTCTTCTAAGCGCTTCCGTTGGTGCTCTCTGGCCACTTCATTGCCGTTTTTGCTCTCATTCCCGTGGGTAGGTATTGTCCCATAGAGTGCTTGTGAGGCCAGGTCGTTTGCAAGCAACTACTGACTCTTTCTATCATCTCCGGTTTTGATGGCTTGGTAAATTGCGTGAAAGCTTGCATGGAACACAAGCATAAAGCTGCAACCGACTCGGAAAATTTTCAGTGTCAACAGAATGATGTTGTAGCGACTTCCTTGAGTGTATGAGGACGCATTGAGGATGCAAAGACTAGTCTCGAAAAGACAGCTGAGAATCCAAGATCAATGATACTGAGCCCACAAAGGTTTAGATGTATCTACTAAACCTAGAATCAAAGCTTCCCATATTAAGACGGATGCCATTATATGTAAGAGGCTATACTGCGAGGGCCACCATCCTGTTTCCGTTGCAGAATGGTATAGAAACACCAAGACTTCTGAAATATAGCTCAATGCCAATAAGGACATGAGACAGAGAGCTGTACGTTTCTTCTTCTGGATGCATCTGTCCGTGGTATGGATGCGTCGCGCAGTCGTTCTGTGCAATTGAGGAAGCAAGCATGATATGATAATAGCAGAAGGATGCAAACAGTAAATTATTTTGAGAGCTGTCTCACTAAATCTGGGCTAGTAGTTTGTATGGAATGTCTCTCTGTCATCTTGCCCAGCTTATCCTATCCGCGCATCAGGCAAATAATGCTTGTCTTTGCTAATGTTAGCATATTTGCAACAACTCTCAAGCTTTTGTGCATACCAGTCAGAAAAAGGCCTTCTGCCCTCTAGTCATGAATTGTCAGAGGAACCGAGAAACTAGCCCAGATGCCGCACTCCCAATGTCTGCTGCCAAATGCACCAGCGTTTTCAATCCTTTTTGTGCCCTTCGTAAATCAATTCAGGAATACAGGAGTATCTAGTAGATTGTCCTCTCAATAGATCTGGAACGCACAGAGTTCTTGAGTTGGGGTAACTGCAAAGAGCTCTTGTAATGTCTTGTAGTCCTTAAACGCGCAACGGCTGAGGAATATAGCCAAGTATGATAGAAAAGGGTTCTGATAAAGAGGGCGGGGATGCTGCCCTTCCGCAAATGCATGCTGCGGCCTGTCAGGGTTTTAGTCAGTATCTAGATTCATATCTTCACTGAATCTTATTACCTTCTGTGAGGAGTATTAGTCATATTCTTTGCATCCTTAGTAAGCTGCATGGCAAGTTTGGGTCTGTCATCCTCATTCAAAAACACTATCACCATGATATTCTGCAATCCTCCCAGTCAGCAGAGCCTCGCGCAATATGGTCATTCTTATTGACAAACCTTATAGCGCAGGCCTCTTTCAGAACCCCTTCTGGCTAGTGATTCAATGTACTCTCCAATTTGAGCGGAAGAATACACAATTGCCAAGGTCAAGGCCCAGTCTACCACTCTAGCTCCTGGTGAAGAGTATTCAAACTAGTCCACCTTCTATAGCTGCCTAGCAAAATGATACAGGTGATTCCTATTAGCATACTGTTGTGCTCTTTTTCTCTCAGGAAATCCCAGCTTATCCTTCAAGGGGTCGTATATGAACTGAACATGGTCGTTAGCTATTGTGTATAAAGAGCTGATAGTAGTAAAACATACCTGCGTAAACCGACTTCTGTATATGCTCTGATATTGAGTTATCCGCATAGGCTTGTAGCCAGGCTCCGGTAAAGTTGTTCTAGTAGTTTTGAATGCTTTCAACGCATGGGCGTATCCAGCCATCATCGTCCTTGTCTGTGTTGCTGTCTGAGTCATCATACCCTCTCTGCCCGTCCATGCTGAGCGCCACATGCTTTACAAAGTCTTTCATCCATGTCAAGCTGTGGACCAAAACTACTAGATCTAATTTCAACTTATCTTTCGCAAACTGGTGCCAAAGAGCTAGTTGTCTCTGATAGTTTTGCTTTGTGCTATCTTCAAGGCTTTTCAGCACTGGCTTGCCGTTTACTATTCCTGTATCCTTCTGAGCGCCCCTTGCTCTTGCTCAATTGAAATGAGCTTCAAGATTCTTCTCCCTTGCTACTTTCTAGCTAGAGAAGAGATGTAACTTAAGTATTGAGAGTGCAGCAAGCAAGTTAAGTGGAGGGTGTATAGATGTTCAATTGAACTCAACTCAAGAGAATGAAGGAACATAAAGAATAAGAAGATCAGTTTGATAATGAATATCTATATGAGGAATAGATTCTTTGGCTTAACATGAAATGAGTGACATGCAGAAGACAATGCCATAGACATAATTTAACCACCAGCATCCCATCCAGACAAGTATGTCTAAGGGGGCCTCATCCTACTAGATCAGCCCGCGGGCAGTAGTGAATCACCTCCAGCCGCTCTCTGAAGGGCATCCCAAAACTGGAACCTCCTGTAATGGCCTTAGCAGGTAGGTGCTCAGGCTATAAGGTTGATGCACTATGTGAAGGAGATGGATAGAACAAGGTACTAGGAACTTAGAAACGAGTAGTCTTGGGTTAACGTCGTGAAGATGTTAGATTGTAGATAACTATTATCTACAGAACTATAGAACCCATTGTGCGCCCTTTTATCCCCCCGCCAAGATACATGATGTGAGCTAGTCTAGGGGACCCACGTGACAATATTGTTGCTTGGATTCTACTCTGGATTCTACTCTCTGGATAGAGCTTTTGTTATTCCGCCAAGGACAAGAATGAGCCAATCAGACACTAGATAGAGGGCTGAATCCAAGACCTGCATGTCTTCAGACTTCAAATAACCTCTGTAGCTGCCCTGTCCGGAAGACCTGCTTTAATAATACCCCTTTACTCCACATCTTCCCTTAAGCTTGCATAGCCTCAATATCCGCTTGACTACTTAATAAGGTTCTACCAGCGCTGCTAGTATTCTGCCATTGATGTTGTGCCTAGCAGTGCTTATGCATATCTCCTAGATCTTGATAGATGTGACCGCATATTAACAATAAGCCTCTTGCAGAATAGATGCATTTGAAACCACATTGAGTGGGGACGTGAGGTATGGTGTACTATAAAGTTGTGCTAAAGATAGCTAGGTTGTGCTAAAGATAGCTATAAATGCTTTCTCTACCTCAATGATTCTAGGGTTGCCTTAATAGCTTGTACAACTTTGAGCTGCTTGTAGAGCAATATGTTATAATATTGTTTGCCTCTGTATTTTATGCAAAGATAGGACAGTACACGTCTTAATAGCAAGGCATAGCAACAATTTGTAGCCGTGCACACAACTAGCCGGCAGTGCTTAATTCTTATTGCAACTCAATGTTCTATTTGTATATTGCTTCTAGACATTATTCTTTTAGTGTAGGAAGGATAGGTAATAAGCTAGCAGCTCTAGAGCCTAGCGCATAAGTATCATCTAATAAGGTAAATGACATCTGATGCTAGCTTACATTCCTGCACGGCCTTGAGCGCAGAGAGCGCAAACCCAGAGGACAAAGAGGCCGCAATTTCTAGCAGCAATGGGACAATACAACATTACAATAAGCTAAAGGAATAGACTTGAAGGCAAAAGGATTGCATAGAAGGTCCT
>Ga0160429_1002133_pt1 | contig 10567 bp, 9 predicted proteins | sample SolpanmetagenomR_FD_108199 | JGI IMG/M metagenome (GOLD analysis project Ga0160429, IMG submission 108199) | Solar panel surface microbial communities from Lawrence Berkeley National Laboratory, California, USA - R | ecosystem: Engineered > Built environment > Solar panel > Unclassified ... | reverse complement strand
CGAAAGAATATCGGAGCTGAGCAATCCGCGGCTTATGATATGACCCAGAGCTTCTCGCGCCCAATTCAGTTCAGCTTGCGGAAAGACCACCCGCGCTGGCGGAGCCGTGTCAGGCCGATTGCCGCTCTTGGCTTGTTGGATGGTAATGTCGCTGACATTACCAGCATCAGTACGTGGGGACTTTGCTGCTGTAGCTCCGTTGCGGCTGGGGCTCGGTTGCCTGTCCATGGCATGCTTTGGGACGTCGTCCGCCACATCCCGGGAGATTCCAAGATGATGTTTTGCTGTGCTTGATGTCGTCTTTTTGGACTTCTTACTTGGAGATCTGTTCGACACCGCGAAACTGGGATCATCTTCCTCTCGCTGACGCTTCTTGCCCCCAGACTTCGTTGCCGCTGAGCCGGATGTCTTATCGACAAGTGAAGATGACCTCGTTCTAAAGAGACCATTCCGACGAGCGGTAATACGATCTTCATTAGCGGCGCGTACTCTTATTAGTCGCTGCTTCTCTGCATCTTTCTCCTCCATGGAACGGCGCGGTCCCTGTGACGGCGTGTTCCGGATTGTTACATTCATGGCTTGAGACGTGATGTAATCGGATTCAGTCCTTGCTACTGGTGGAATGCTTCCCAGAGTGAGCGCTGCTGATAATTTCGGGAGGACTCCGTCTGCCGGCTTGAGTAGGCAGTTTAGCTGAAGCTCGAGGGAATGGCAATGTGTAAGATGTCAGGTAGATGGACGTCGAGTGTATTACCAAAGTCGGAAGTTGTTTGTGCAAGATTTTGGTAAGCTGCGTTATTTGGAGTTGCTGTCGTGTTGTTGTCGTGTTGGTTGAGACTGTCTGCGTTGAAGAAAAAAGGGAAGCGAATAAGTCGACTATCTGTATGATTCGAAAAGGAAGAGGTGTTCATTTGTTAAACAAGAACAACACCAAGGATCCGCCCTCTATGGTTGTTCGTGAAGGAGGCAATGTTTGTTTCGCTAACACCATATGACGAGTCCGTAGTCAAGGGCTTGCGACGGCTCCTTGAACACATCGGACCTGCAACGGTTGCTCGGCTCTAGCGCTTTTCCACACATCGATCCTGCTCCTCTGATTGTGCTCACAAGAGCGCAGGCTTTCGTGTCCATTCAACAACAGCTACCGCATGCTATCGACCATCATTGGCGAACCTCCACCGTGCGTCAAATTCACTACCTGTTGGCTTCCGCTCCGAACGCTGCTGGAGTTTGCAATACATTCCTCACTTCACGGTTTTGCAATACGTTCCTCACTTCACCGTGATTCACGTAAAATGTACGGAATGAGACGATGATATGTCTTTCGTTGCGTGTTCTGCTGAAATTGTAAAAGTGGATAGCATCAAGCGCTCAAACGCAAGACCGTACGACGGCATTCTACCACCCCATCTTCCAGAAGACACCCTTCTCCGCTTCGGCCTCTAAGTCCTTCCCTCTACACGCCGCTTCGTGCGCAATGATGTCGCTGTACCAGAACGGCAAAGGTCCGGTTGCCACCGTTGGTACTCCTCGGAAACGACGTCCTCCAGCAGCTCGCCAAGCCGCTGGCGTGTCATCTCCTTCGTCCTTTCTGCTGCTGGACGAGGATTCTTCCGCCGGCGATAGCTTTCCTTCAGGGCTTGACCCCGGCTTCGGTGCTATCGAAACTGGTGGAGCCTTTGACGCTGCGCTTATGCCCTGAGGCTGCTTGGGAGGGACGTAGCCGGAACGTCCAAGTCCTGACTGATCCATCGTCCCTTGGTACGCTGATTCGCCAGCACCGGCATACCTGCGTTTCCTCGACATTTCGGAAGGGAGTCGCTGCGGTGCTGTCAATGCCAGACCTTTCGAACATGGAGGAGAAATGTTTACACTGCTATCCCTGGAAGCGGACTCAACCTTGACGCGCTTTTGAGGCTTATGTGCCTCGATAGTACGATGCTGTTTGTCCGGTGGACTGGCTGAAAATCCTGTCTTGTCGCCATCATCACGCCGTGATCGCTTTTTGCCAGCATTAAGACGTTCATGAACCTAATTTTGCTCAGTATCTTGGCTGCTGCGAATGTGGGCTTGAGCTGCACTTACGTCCATACCGTCCATGTCAGCCGAGCTCTTCTTCTGGTTTGCTCCAGAAGCCTTCTTCCTCAGGCGCCCAGCCTTCTCTTCTCTATTGTTGTTCGGCCTTGCCATACCGACCTTTGCGGATGATGAGCGTTCATCCGTCGTGCTATTATTAAGGCGCGCCTTCTTCGGAGACCGCGCTAGCAACGAGCTTCCGTCCTGCTCCTCTTCAGGCCAACGCTCCCAATCTCGCTCTCGGCGCTCCGCCAATCGCTTCGCTCGCTGATCCGACGCGGCATCCTTCGGCATCTCGGTGCTTCTGGCCTTCGCATTATCTGTTCCGCCATTTGGTTTTAGCTCGAGGACCCATTGCCAGTCTTCTTCGCCCTCGCTGTCCTCGTCAAAGATTTGTAAAGGCTTGGGCTTTACAACGCTACGCTTGCTGCCGATGCCATGACCCGCGGCATTCTTGACCTTGCCGTTTGGTCTGGCGGCATTGTTGCCGCTGATTACAATGGCATCGGACTTGGCCAGGGAGAGAGCTTGACTGCGTGTGGAAGTCGACATTGCGGCTTGGTGTATCCGCGGACGTGAGGTGCTGTGTGTTGGACGCGCGGTAAGATCGTACTCGAATGTGTCTCTGTAGTAGTGGAAGGTGTTGCTCGTGGGGGTAGCTAACTTGACCTTGCAGGCTAGATCGTATAAGATCAGATAGGAGTTGGGCGGGAGAATATTGCAGAGGTGTGAGAAGGTCCTGGGACGTTGCTATCAAGAGCTAAGGAGCTTGCGTGAATCGGTCTTGGTAAATATTTAAGATTTTCACCAGCAGATATTTCGATAGGGAAAATAAGAAGAGCGACCAGCGGCTTGGTTTTATAGGTCAAGGAGACCGTCGGCTTGAATTTTTTAAAGGTTAAGAAGACCGTTGGGCGTTGGTCCCATCCTCGTATTCTCTATTCTTGGGCAGCCGATATTGCTATTGTCGTCTGTGAAGGTGGTGATGCTAGACGGGATCAAGGCGGACACCTGAGGTCTGTGTCATATTACTACTGCGCATTGTTGAACCACTTTGGCATACCGCCATGTTATTGTTATAGTGATTGTGTATATGCCCGTATTCACTATGAGAATGGCATGCTCAATAGTATCATGTGAATTATTGATGGAAAATGGCGGTACGCGTGCTAGATTGGAACCTGGTAGCCACCATACACGGAATTCTTTTCTTAAATTTTTTTTTTCTTGAAAAATATGTGTAAAGGGAATGTATAGAGCTACAGCAGATTGACAACATACTCGTTGTCGGCAAATGCTTTTGCCCATGCTTACTCTCTCGAAATGCTCTCCAGCTTTTTACTGTAGTTGCAGCGAAGCGTCCATAGCGTACTGAAGCCATCAGTCTTTGGTTGTCATCCACATGCTAGTAAGCGGCATACGTGTGCTTGCTTGCTATGGTTCAGTGGTCCAATGGGACTATTCTCGGAACATGCCGCCAGGTACCGTCGTGGCTCTAATTCTCAGCTTCCCCAGATGCCGCAATCTCCACTCCCTCCACTACCTCTACGTATCCCAGTATATCCTTCTGCAACCGCACCCTACTACTACACTGCCGAAATGAAGGCCTCAGTCCTAGCTCTCCTTTCCTTACCTCTCCTGGCCTTTGCTCTCGACAAGCCTCTCAATGTCGAAGTGACGCAGCCCGCCGAGTGCTCGCGCAAGACGAAAAAGGGCGACAAGGTCAACATGCACTACCGCGGCACCCTCGAAAGCGACGGCAGCGAGTTTGACGCTTCATACAACCGCGGCACGCCCTTTTCCTTCCACTTGGGAAAGGGACAGGTCATCAAAGGGTGGGACGAGGGATTGTTGGATATGTGCCCGGGCGAGAAGAGGAAATTGACGGTGAGTACAGGATCACTGGCGAGTATCTGAGGACATTAAGGATGGTCGTTGATGGTGTGATACAGATCCAGCCAGAGTATGGCTATGGTAGTCGGAATATGGGTCCTATCCCTGCAAACAGCGTTCTGAGTATGTATACCCTTGCGGGCAACGACTCGCCGCCCATTGGACTTCATGATGCTGACGATTCTGTCAGTATTCGAGACCGAGCTGCTCAGCATCGATGGCGTGAAGAAGGACGAGTTGTAGGGTAAGTATGTTGGTAAGAGAGTAATCGAAGATCAAAAGATCGGATTGGCACATGAATGAAAAAGAAAGCGTCGGACGGCATGATCAAAAGCTAGAATTGCAATGCTTGCCTCATATAGGCTCAGAATACTATACAGTGACCTCAACCGAAGCACGTCTAATGGCATCGTTCCTGACGCTGTACGCTATGCATCTCACCGTCATGCAGCACCGTCGAATGTGCTGCCCTATACCCAAGACTTAACCAGCGCGCGTTTCTCGTTCGTTGTGTGATTGCTAACATGGCGACCTAGCCCGCTTGTTATCTGAACATCGATGCTGCTCAGTCCTGATTCTGCGCCAACTCTTCCATCGCAATAACAGCATTCTCCAATTCCCGTATCCTCTGACCAACCCTCGACTTCACTTCCTCCCCAAGTGACCTATCCGGACCGTTTACAGCATCCTCAAACACCTTCTTTAGCTTGTCAAATTCTTCCCGCGCCGCTGCTCGGTCGTCTGCAGCATAGACTGTGTTGCCTTCTGTCTCCTCAGCCGCGATCTCAAACTCGTCCTTTGCGGTGGCATAGAGTTCCTGGATCTCTTCGATCTTCTCGTCCGCTGTCACATGCGATGCGAATCCCCGTGTCTGGGTTGACGCTGGATATGAAGATCGTATGGCAGGTCGGAGAGTTGACCGCGAACAGGTTGAGAGGGTATGCTGTGCTCGTGATACTGTGCGCGTCTGGCGGGGAGCTTGTCTGGCGCAAGCGGCGCAGAGTTGGGCGGCGGCTCGACGAGCGAACATCTCGTTGTAGTGGTAGTTATAGCAACGGTGCAATTGTGAATTGCGCAAGAATGCAGGTAAAAAGCTGCAAGACAGAAGGTTGTGATAGATTCGAATGACGTTCGCGGAGGACCTCGACCAAACCTCCGAAGTTCGCCGCAACTTCCTCAACCTCGCCCCTCCATACTCCTACCCTCACTTAACATCAGCCATGAAATGCTCGCCGGTCTGCTGATACTGAGTGTCTTTATACTCAGCCTCTTCCTCTCCAATCCGGACAAGACATGGAAGCCCATGAAATCCTTCTTCGGATTCGGGGCGCTCACACGCCGAGCGAACGATAACACGGAGAAGCCTAGCGATGGCGGTCGAAAGGCAGAATCCACCTCCGGCGCGATAAATCCTCAGCGAGATAGCATGGTAGAGTCGACTGCCTCCGAAGAGACAGATGAAGACGACGATGGAGAATCCACACCTCGTGCAAGGCCTGCCGACAGCACTGTTACTGCCTCGGTGCCATATTTCAATCTGGAATCTGAAGAAGATGCAGCGAGCGATGATGAGACGGACACCATGCCTCCACCGTCTTTTCCGGCACCAAACTCAGCACAACGAGCAGCTGGCACACCAGCCCCTCGCGGGCCTCCGAAGCTGAAGCCTCTACCACAGCAGAACGCTTCGATGGCCTCTCAACGAATGCCGCCGCCACCTCCTCGAGCTCTAATCCCTGATCGCGCTCCGCTATTGTCTCCGCAAGGCGCGTTGCGTGCGCCTACTGCTGGCACAGTACCAAATCGCGGCCCACCGACCGGCTCCAGTGGACTCATGCCTCCTCCCTTCAAAACGACCAACGCGCGGAACAAAGTCATGCTAGCACAAGGTCGCTCTCCTCTAGACTGGGCGAGTCTACAGAAATCGGGCAAGAACTTGTCGGGGGTAGACAAGCTCATTCGCGTCACGCCATCAATGCTAAAATTCAACAATGGGCGCAAAGGCCGACCTTGCTGGAGTAGTTATGGAGGCAAGGTTTTTAACATTGGACCTTACCTGGAGTATCATCCAGGTGGCGAGGGCGAACTGAGAAGGGCGTCTGGCAAGGATGGGGAGAAGCTGTTCATGGAAGTACATCCATGGGTCAACTGGGAGAACATGCTTGGAGAGTGCTTGGTAGGAATTGTGGTTAGTGAGGACGATGCGAGGGCGAAGGAGCAAAGCAGTCCGTTAGACGAGATGGACTGAGCGTGCGGAATCCAATTGAGGGCACCTTGATACCCGTTGATAAAGCATAGACTTGTTTTAGCCGTACATACGTAATACCATATTTCAAATAAGCCATGGATAGATACTAGGTACTAATGGGCAATCACATGTGAGATTGATCGCCTGAGGCAATATCACGTGTTTTCGCTCCACTTCCGCGCTTTCCTACACGCGCCCCGCACGTTATCCCACCTAAGTTTTTACCTCTAGAGACTCTCGCCTCTATCGAGATGTGGACTCTCGAGAGCGAAGGCAATCTGTTCGGAGGTGCGGACTTCGTGCCTTAGCAAGCTTTCCTTCTATTCATATTGACTTATTGCAGGAAAAAGGTTGTGGCTGCGGCCTGGGACATCACACCTCTTTGGACGTACGAAACCGGCAAAAGGGTCTCCAAAAGAACGTAAGCAGAGACGTCGGACCAGTCCTTGCTACTCTCATCTCTAACGTATGCCAGAGAGCCATGCCATTGATCACAAGTCTGTGTCAAGGAAGCATCTTACCATATCCGTAGTGGAGCCAGGAAGGAATCTCGCTGTCAGCGAAGCAGTGCCCTCTGACGGTCCAGTCCAGCTAATGCGAATGCTAGCACGAGCCGCATATCAAGTCACAATTGACGCTGAACGACGATTCAAAGATCGGCACGACGCTCGATGGCGAGAAGTTCAAGCGGGAAACGCGCGTCCTGAAGGACGACAAGCATACGATACAACTTGGCAGCTGGGACCAGAAGTTCACGATACGATGGCAGCCCGTATTACTCACCTTCCAGTCGTTCACGAGAGCTGAAAAGGCGAATGGAGGTATTGACTACTTCCGCTCGCGACTCGAGCCGCTGGACGTCAAGATTGCTGAAGACTACTACCCGCGAGATACGACCCACGTTGTGGCCACCAAGCGCAACACTCCAAAAGGCCTCCTGGCTCTCGCAAATGCCAACTACCTCGTCACAAGCGCCTATGTTGACGCGATTGAGAGAGCTGCCACTTCTGCGCCCAATCCGAGTGATCCCCAGAATCCTGTACCTAGTCCGCTGGAAGAAGACTTCGATACGAATTGGCCGGAGGCTATGCCCTATGTTCCCGAAGCTGGAAAGGAACCTGTGCAGCGAGATGCAGTATTGTTCGAGCCTGACGGTGATCGAGCAACTGTGTTCTCTGGCTACACCTTCGTTTTCGTCAATGAAAATCAGTATGAGACTCTTTCGAACGTCGTCTTCCAAGCTGGCGGTAAAGCGCTCCTCTTTAAACCAACTCCTGGAGAAACAAGACCAGATGAATTCGTCGAGTACGTCAAGAACACTGCGGGTGAGAAGGGGCTTGGGGAGCTTGAGGATGGCAGTGAAGGTAGAGGTGTTGTGGTTGTTCGGCTCACTGAAGGCTCTCCAGAGTTTGACGTGTGGCGAGATAGCTTTGTTACGAACGTCGACCTTCAACTAAACCAAAGAAGCATCAATCAAAATGAATTCCTTGATGCTATAGTCATGAAAGATGCGAGACCCCTTAGAAAGAAGCTAGAAGAGGAGGTTGAGTGGATGTCAAGTGCAGTGCAACCTCCCAGCAGTAACGGTAAGGCATGTGTTTGTATCGTTGGAGCGCTGATTAACGGAAATCTAGGTCCCTCTGCTGCTCCATTAGAAGGATGCCAACGACAGCCAAACACGAGCATGAAGCCACCACCAACGCCCTCGCATACGCAGCCAGCATCTGCCGCTCCTCAAGTGCCACCATCAGAGCAACCTTCAACTGCCAAACGCCGCGTCCGTCGCGCAGTCACGCAGAGCCGTTTCAAAGGCTTCGATGACTTCGATCCATCGCAGCTGCCCAAGCCATCACCGCCGGAAGATGATGGAGAGGAGGACGTGATGCAAGGCATCGTAGATGCAGCACCAAGCCAAAGTGTCGCCAGTCCCTCCCAGTCATCGGAAGGCACCCAGAAGTCGACGCAGCGTGGCCGTAAGCGCCAGGCATCCTACGACGAAGAACGACAGAACTTGATGGACGCCATCTTGCCCGCTGCGACGGCACTCAAGCGCCGAAAGCTCGCCGAACGGGAGGCCCAGGGCGGTGCTTCGGACGTGCAGCAACCGGAGGAAAAGGCAATCCCGGCGAGAGACCGGCCAAGGAAGAGGAACGAAAAGGAGATTGATGTAATTGCCCTTGCGCGTGAGCGTCGAGAGGCGGAGGAAGAAGCCGCTGCTAAGGATGCAGAGAGCCTGCGGGAAGCGATGGAAGGTATGGATGTAGAGGATTTGAAGAGACTGGTGCAGACTGAGGAGATGGAGATCAAGCCCCGAAGACGTCCTGCTAGAACACAGGGCGAGGACGAGGAAGGACAGAACGATCGATGGGATCCAGCCTGGAACGGTAGAAAAAACTTCAAAAAATTCAGACGACGTGGCGAACCCGAACGAATGCGTGGACAGCGCGTCATTGTAGGACTCGAAGAGGTGAAGAGGAAGGGTCTTGGTATTGGCGAAGAGTACTGGCTCGAGGCTGGTGGCAAGTCGCAGCCGCAACGGCAATCGCAAACTCAAAGCCAGGCCCAACGCCGTGAAAGCCAGGGGGCTACGCAGATACAGAACGAACCAGGAAGCAGGAAGAAATTCAGCCGTATAGTGGAAGATGAGAGTGGCTCCGAACCTGAGGAGGAAGCTACTGCTATCGATACGGATAGGCGCTCGCAGAAGGAATCAAGAACGCAGACTTCTAGAAGTACTGGGAGGGCAGAAAGTTCCACGGCGCACGTTGCGACAACTTCGAGCGGATCAAAGAAGAGGTCTGCTACTGCAGCGTCTGCTAAAGCTCAGCCTCCTGCTAAGAAGGGAAGATTCGGCGGTCGAAGGGACGATAGCGATGACAGCGACGAAGATGAGCTCAAATTCAGATTCAAGAGGAAAAGATAGGAATGGTGCAGCTACACTAGAAGAGATCTTTAGTCTATTTACTAAGCGGCTTTTCTTTGATCCACAAAGCTGCCAAAGCGGCGCCGAAAACAAGGCACACCTCCAATGCAAACGCTGCTCTTGTGCTCCTGGCGTAGCAGTCGCGGACTATCCCTGCGGTGGCGGGCTTAAGGGTTTTGATGTAACTCAAGCTCTCGCGCACGCGCTCCGCAATCTCGAGGGCGTCCTTGCCGCTGCTCAACTCTGACCTTAGAGTAGTGCGGAGGACTTGGTTGGCAATGGTGGCTGATAAAGAGATGCCGAAGACAGATCCTAGGGAGCGGAAAAGGTAGGAGCAGGCTGTGACTACGGCTTGATCGGAGTGGTCGGCGTTGGCGACTGAGATGGTCAGCTAGATAGAAATGAAGTGTGCATAGCACCAAAGACTTACTTAAAGCAATGAGCGCCGTGGTAACTCCAATGCCGTTTGAGAAAGCGCAAACACACATCCCAACGATCATCCCAACTGTTGAAGTTGCCACTACTCCGGAAAACAAGACGATGATGAGCAGACCGATCGTGAGACTGCAGTAGCAGCCCACAGTGATCCAGTAATACTTGCCCGTCTTTTGCATGTAGATACCGCCAGACAGACTGCCGAGTACTCCGAATAGAATACTCGGAACCAGCCTCAGCCCTGCTTGAGTGGCAGAGAGGCCATGTACAGCCTGAAAGTAAAGCGGAATGTAGAAGAGCGCAGATAGCCATCCACAAAAGGAGAAGAAATTGCAAAGATACGCGGCGAGATGACTACGCTCAAAGATGATATGTCCCGGCGCGAAGGGCTCGCTGGCGACATAGATTTCGATCAAGCAGAATACGACGAAAAGTGGGATACTCACGCTGAGCGTCGCGATGGTCACCTTGTCGCTCCACGCAACATTACTTCCCCTATCCAACCCCACAAGCAGCGTCGATACCGCAGCGATCAGCAGCGCCGCTCCCAGAAAGTCAATCCTTTTCAACTTATCCTTCCATCTCCCTTCCGCCTCCTTCTGCGGCAACTTCAGCGTAAACCCAACACTCACAAACGCCAACGCACACATTGGCGCCTGCGCAATGAACGCCCATCGCCAACCGACGCCATCACTCAATATCCCACCCAGCGGCGCCCCACACGAAGCGCCGGTCGCGTAGACAATGTTCAGATAGCCCTGCCACTTCCCCCTTTCCCTCAGCGTTACGACATCAGACAGCAGGATACTGACAACCGTCGTCATCGCACCACCTCCTATCCCTGCAAACGCCCGCGCGGCGATCAACTCGCCAATGTTGCGCGCGAGACCGCAGAGCAGGCATCCTGTGCCGAACACCGCATACGCGAACAGCAGACACGCTTTCCGCCCAAAGATATCAGACAGCTTGCCATACAACGGCTGGAAAGAGGT
>Ga0160429_1002130_pt1 | contig 10574 bp, 12 predicted proteins | sample SolpanmetagenomR_FD_108199 | JGI IMG/M metagenome (GOLD analysis project Ga0160429, IMG submission 108199) | Solar panel surface microbial communities from Lawrence Berkeley National Laboratory, California, USA - R | ecosystem: Engineered > Built environment > Solar panel > Unclassified ... | reverse complement strand
GGCGGACTTCCAATCCGAAGTGAGGTTATCCCGTTCATGCACGAGTGACATGTAATAACGTGATGACAGGCCGATAGCTGCGTGCATTGGTGGTATGCGAGCAGTACCTAATCGTATTATGGGACACGCAGGAGCATTCGTATCTTTGGGCGAGTGTGATGCCCGTACTAAGTACAAGGCTCTTGAGGATGCTGGTGTCACAATGGTGAATCATCCGGCGAAGTTTGGCAGTGTGATGAAGAAGATCCTCTCACAGGCTGGCAAAGATGTAGGCAAGATTGTAAGCTCGTAACATCGTGGCAGTGACACAATGGTCCCTGACTTTCGCAGCAACAATCTGCCTCTATCAACCAGAAGCGACAGCTTCATACGATGCACAGGACTATGAATAGATCTCGGAGTCAGCGTACAGCACACGTGATACCTTCTTCACGACGGGATCTGCACCTCACAGCTGAGCAATCGAAAAATCTCCTGCGCGAAAGGGGTATCTTAGGCACAGATGCAAAGGCTACAGGGCAAGATCGCCGCTTTCTTGCGGTCACTGTCGACCGGTCAAATCGCTGCCCTGCACTTCTTGCCTCTCCCTCGGCTGAACCGAATCAAATGTATCAACGAGCGAAGACATTCTCTTACGATTACAATAACGGACCTGATCAACCGATGATCAAGGCCGTCCTAGCCCACCTCCAGATGGATGCTGCACCACCAGCGGCAATGGCAGGAACCGCTAAGCTTGTTATGACACTGGTAGACATATTCAAGCAGAAAGAGGCATACGCACTCGCAACCTACATCAGTGGAACTCAAGATGGTAATATTCGAGTTGACGACGCAGCCTTTTCTTTTGATGACTCTGCCTACAAGAGCTGCAAACGACAAGGAGACATCTTTGCCTTACGGGATAAATCAAAAGAGGACGCAGACGAGGTCGAAGCGGAAAAGGATGGTATTGTATATGTGAAGTTTGATGACCCGAAAGCCCATGTAGGTACTCTCATCAATGGTGCTGGACTTGCGATGAATGCTACCGACGTGCTATCGGAATATGGTGTCAGGCCGACAAACTTCCTGGATACTGGAGGCAAAGCGACCAGTGCAACAGTGAAGAAAGCATTTGAACTTTTGCTGAGGGATTCCCGAGTTAGGGTCATATTCGTCAACATCTTCGGCGGTCTGACACTGTGCGACATGATTGCCGAGGGTATCCTCCTTGCGTTTAAAGACCTGAACATGAAGATCCCCATTGTGGTCAGGCTCAGGGGAACGAACGAGGAAAAGGGGCAGAAAATTGTAAGCTTAAAAACGGCAGTGCATCACGTGGACATGGTCCGCCCCTGAAGATCGATCGCTAACAGAGTTTTTTTCGGCCAGATCGCTGAGAGCGGACTGCCGCTGCATGCTTTCGACGATTTTGAAGAAGCGGCCAAAAAGTGCCTGGAGCTGGTCAATTCGTCCTAGACAAGGGCAGAACAGAAGAAAAACGCTCGCGCAAGTTCCTTGGCATTGCCCACCCTGTATATATGTGGAGAAAAAGAAGGCATTTGAGCGAGTAACATTTTCCAATACTCATACAAGTAAATGACTGCACTACGGAACCAAAACGTCTCAACTCCACCAAAGCCACATCCAAGATTGTCTAAATGGTGGCGTTGCTTGGCTTCTGTCAGGCCAAGAATGACATGACGTCTTGTCTGGAATTTTATCATTGGCGAAGCAAGCACAATTGTCACAGCTTTACTGTAATCGTACTCAGGAATTAAGCCTCGGAGGAGTGGAAATCGAAAACGGGATGTGGTGAACGGGCAAGGTCAGTGAATGAATCGCATGACGAAATAAGTAAGCAGGGCCTTGATGCTGGTTGGTTGGTTGGTTGGTGGACCAGGGGTTCCTCGGAGCCATTGAGTTCAAGCATGAAACCTGGCACGCCGACGCTCAGAAGTTCAGTTCTACGAGTATTCGTACTTTGTCACTATCCACTCACCACTCTAACTTACGCCTGGAAACCTTCGTGTCTGTTTCGCCCGTAGTAGTCTACCAACCAGTAGATAAGCCAGTCTTCTGCTGTCAAACAATTTCCACCCTCAGACACGCTCTATTCAAACCTCCTCAGACAACAGAGTGGCACTCTCGCCCTCGCACCTGTCTGCATTATCGCAAGTTCGCAATTAATGCTGCCAGTAACCAACGTTCGCTCTCTTACTTTTTTCCTCTCGCTCATCCGAGTGATTCGTCTGATTAAGTGGCGCTGAAAAGCTCTCATTTGTGAAGAGATCAAAAAAGCAGCACAACTTGATACAATAATGTCAACCAACGCAGACGAACCCATGCAGGCAGGATCATGGAATCCAGAGCTGCCGATGGCTCAGCCGCATGGCCACTTGGATGAGGAGAAGCAAACGGTAACCAACACCACCAAGAAGATGAACAGAATCGATGGCAGATACACAGGCGCTACCGGCACCGGGCTGGATTCGGATTCGGATTCAAACGTGTCGGTTGAAAAGCAGATGGAATTGGAGGCAGGGAACGCCATCAAATATCGTACTTGCAGCTGGCCCAAGGTCGGTATCTTCTAGGCTTTAGGATTTCTATGTACTCGGCTAACATCTGCTCTGACAGACTGCCGCTCTTCTCTTCTCCGAGTATATTTGCTTGGCCATCATGTCATTCCCTTACTCTTACGCTATCCTTGGCCTTGTTCCTGGTCTAATCTTGACTGTGGTTGTTGCTGGTATGGTCCTGTATACATCTCTCGTTGTGTGGGAATTCTGTCTCCGCCATCCTGAAGTGAGAGATGTTTGTGATATCGGCCAGCTCCTGTACTGGAACAGCAAGATTGCTTGGTGGTTTACCGCGGTCATGTTCATCCTGAACAATACATTCATCCAAGTACGTGTTTTCCTGCACATGAAGCCAGTCGTGTATTACAGGTCTAATGCTCGCAGGGTTTTCACGTCTTGGTCGGATCCAAATACTTGAACACGGTTACCAACAACCAACACTGCACAATCATTTTCGGGGTGGTCGTGGCGGTAATTTCATGGCTTTGCTCCCTCCCTAGAACCTTTAGCACTTTGGCCAAGCTCGGAACTGCATCTGCTCTCTTCACCTTCATTTCCGTTCTTCTCGCAACCATTTTCGCGGCCATTGAAGGACCCCCTGCCGGATACCCCTACGCAGGACCTGTTCAGGTGTTGGCTTTCCCTCTCAAAGGAACTACGTTCGTGGCTGCCTTCAGCGCCTTTCTCAACATCAGTTACACCTTCATCGGCCAAATCACCCTCCCTTCGTTTATCGCTGAGATGAAGGACCCCAAGGATTTCCCAAAGGCGCTTTGGGCGGTCACCATCGCCGAGATCTTCGTCTTCTCCATCTGTGGTGGCGTTACTTACGCCTACGTTGGCTCGAACTACTACACCGCCCCTGCATTCGGTTCGCTTTCCAACCGCACCTACGAGATTGTCAGTTTCAGCTTCATGATCCCCACGCTCATTTTCCTCGGCGTGCTCTACGCCTCCGTCAGCGCTCGTTTCGTCTTCTTCAACATCTTCAACGGCACCCGCCACATGGGTTCTCACACGGTCGTCGGATGGGCCACTTGGGCCGGTATCCTGGCCATCCTCTGGATCGGCGCCTTCATCATCGCCGAAGTCATTCCTTTCTTCTCCGACCTCCTCAGCCTCATGTCCTCCCTCTTCGACAGTTTCTTCGGCTTCATCTTCTGGGGCACCGCGTACCTCCGCATGCGCCGCGCCGACTGGGGTCCTGGCTATTGGCGCCAGCGCGGGATTCGCGGCTACGTCGGCTTCGCGGTCAATATCTTCCTCATCCTTGTCGGCTTCTTCTTCTTGTTCGCGGGCACTTACGTGTCCGTTCAATCGATCATCGACTCTTACGCCGCTGGTGGCGTCGGTCATCCGTTTACCTGCAAAGGCAATGGTTTGGCGCCGGCTGTTAGTGCGCCCAAGGATCCTCAAGCCACTGGTGCCGCCAAGCGTTGAGTTGCGAAGTGCTTGCTGCAAATGAGGATCACACTTTAGATCGGAAATGTTTGAAAACTTTGTGAATCGGTGGCAATTTTCCTCCCTCTTTTTACTCAATTTTAGGTCGAACACCACAAAAACAACAAAAGACAAACAAATATATAACGGCCTGTTTCTTTTTGTGTAAATTCTGGCTTGTGTTGGTTTTGTACCGTCTCTCTTGGTTTTAACTTTTTTGGTAACAACGAAAACGATTTTTTTTTGTAATTATCCATCTTTCATTCTTTCAATGATTTAGTTTTTTCGTTTGAACATTCCGGACTTTGGTAGCATTTCATGCTGGTGTCCTTCAGTAGCCATACTTTGGTATGTTGATCTATTATGTTAATCTATTCGCGCTGCGATAACTCGTCACAGATCCTTCTAAGCGATAGCAAACGTCTTTGTTGAACAAATACGGCCCTTCTCGTCATCATGCGCTGTGGCCTCCCTTCCCCCGTTGACTAGACATTAAATCTCGTTGTGCTCGTGTTGAATCGTGCAAAGTCGTCAGTACTTCATCTTCCTCAAATATCCACTCCATTCCACCTTTCCAATGCCCATTCTCCCGTCCCTCCGCCTCACTCTATCCATTTTCCCTTCTCCGCCTTAAGCTACCACCTCCTCCGCAACCCACCTCACGACCAACGCCCCTCACAACACCTTCTTCCCCTTCCCCTTCCCCTCCCTCTCGTCCCTCGCCCTATAAATCTCCGCCGTAAACGGATCCTCGAACCCCAACGCGACCTTATAGCAAATCGCCACAAGCGCACACAGCACCAGCCCTCCAGGTCGACCATAGTACAGCGCGGTCCCCACGAAGCTCATCGTGCTGCCCCAGTACATCGGCGCGTCGGTGACGTTGAACGGGAACCCCTCGACGCGCGCCGGCATGAGCATCCCGAAGTAGTCGCCCAGATACGTGCCTGTCACGCCGAGGGCGTACATGGATGTTAGGACGAGGGTGTTGCCGAGGGTGAAGAGGAGGTAGGAGAAGGGCAGGGTTAGGGAGGAGTTGAGGAGGAAGGGGGAGGCGGGTTGTGCGGTTAGAGCGCGGGTGTAGCTGGGAAGTGGGTGTGTTAGTGAGGGAGGGGTTTGATGGATGGGGAGGGGGGGGAAGAAGGTTACAGGACGTCGCGGATGATTCCTAGTGAGAAGATTGTTATGGCGAGAGCGTAGCAGCCGTAGAGGCGGTTGCCGTTGAACAGGCTGGTTATGGTCTTGTTGTGGTATTCTGTGTTGTGAGAGGTTGGCTTTAGCTGCGTTTGTGCTTGGGGTCTACTTCAGTCTTAGGCTTGATTACTGACCACTGCGTGCGGCGAAGCTGAGACGTAGTGTTAGCGTTTTAGATGTACCACCACAAACATGGCCTTTCCATGGGAATTGGTGGAACTTACTTCCAGAAGGTGGGGTTGAAGATGATCGATGCTGCGGAGACTTCACAACTTTATTAGTGAGGCCCTTCTTTTCATTAGGAGTCGCACACTCACTATACAGCGAAGGCTGACTTAAGTCCAGATAGGAAGCCATTGCCTGTATTTTACGAAGATTATTGTTGAAAGATAGGATGTGCCTTCGCTTTGGCGAAACGTAGCGTTACAATGATACCCCGCTAGAGGTAAAGGCCCCACTAAATATTTTGCGAAGGAAAGTGTGCATTCTATACATATTTACTAAATATATAATGGTAGTAAATACCTAGATTCGACGTTGTTGGAGGTCTTTCATTGTGTACATAACATAGTCTGCTTCCTATCAAAGAATCAATCCGAAAATCTGAAATCAAAGTACAAGAAAATTTGGATTGAAGATTGATAACCTAGAAAGCCTAAAGATAACCAGTACGATCGTGACCCAGAACTCCTACGCTGAACTACAACAACAAAAACAAGAATCCCCGTTCAGAACATCTCCATCATAAGATCCCCAACCTGACCCTCAAACCCCGAGGACAAACCGGCATTGAGATCTCCAGACTCGTAAAGACTGACGAGCTCATTGGCCATTCCATTAGGGCTCGTGGTCAATCCCGTAGCAGATTCGCCTTCAAATTGTCCTTGGCTAGCATACTGGCCAGCAAAGAACACATTACCGTCGACAGGATGGCCAGCCAGACCCGCCAACCCCATTGCGGCCGAGGAGTGCGCATCATGCTGTTGGTACTGCTCCTGAACCGGCGTGACTTCTCCTGTGACTGAGTCCACATCTGTGAGTCCCATCTTCGGCGCGACATCTCGAAGTCCCTTTATGGTTGACCAAAGTCGCTTACTAACGTAAGAATCTGCACTAAGGCCGCGCACAAGCTCCAGTGCTTGATAAAATTCGGCGCGACCATTCTCTGCAAACTGGTCAGGCGCATTAGCAGCAGCAAGAAACAGAACACCCAAGGCTGCGACAAGAAAGTGGTTGAATGTCATTTGTTGTGAACGATAAATATCTGACGTTTGGTTGATCTGTGCGAGGAGACGGATGCTGTCCTTGGCAATGTTGACAACGCTTTGTGCCTCGGTCAGGAACGGGGCGAGATTAGCGGCATGGAGCACCGGACGATAAATCATTATTTGCATCTGGTTGCGACGTAGGTAGAGGAGTAGTTGTAGTCGATAAGTAGCACGGTCGGTGACTGGCTGCGCAGATGCAATGTCGTATTGCAGGGACTTCGGTAGGCCCTGGTACCACTTTGTCAATTGAAAGTCCAGAAACTGCATCGAGTCTCTCGAAGCAGACTGCTTGTCGCCTACAGCCTTCTTAAACTTTGCGACGGCCTTCCAGATCTTGGATCCAATATCGGTCAGGGAAATCATGGCAGTCAGATAAGGAAAGGCCTCAGTCTAGGTGTGGTCAGTAGACAACAACCATGTCGATTGAAATGATAAATGCTTACCGGCTTTGCCAATTTCGGGTCGATTGCATCTTCTTGTAATGCAAATTGAAGCCCCGTGCCAAAGCTCCAGCGGCGGTCCAGGACGTAAACGGACCAGAAGAGTAAATTGGCTTCAGTTTTCATAGCTTCATCAGCAAAGATGGCGTAAGTGTCCGCCTTATTCAGACCAAGCTCTAGGATTAGACGAGCCGCATGGCCGATTTCCCTCCAAGCTAAGACCTCGTCATCTGAAAGGAAACGGAAAATGGCCTGAATACATCAGCTGGTACACTCGCAGGGCTTGCTTACGTGATTGCAGGTACGATTTCACCTACCTTGAGAGTTACAATCTTGATGGCTTTCAAATTGGCTAGATCCTCTGTACCTTGCTGCTCTCCACTCTCCAGTACGCTCGCGAAGAGTTTTTTGCCTAGTTCACTCTGGCCATGACCCTTCGTAAGCATGGCATTGGCGAGAATAAGCTTGACGATGTTGGTATCAACATCCTGCATCGCATCTTTGCCTGGTAGTGACTGTCGAAACAAGCCACTCTTCTTGATCCCGTCGATGAAGTTGAACAAGGTCGACGTCTTTGCCGTGAGTTTGTCAAAGTTTATGATTGGGTACATGATCCCGATTTCATCTTGCCACGTTCGCACGAACCTAACCGATTCTTCCCTGTTGAGCGCCCATATCGGGTCTTTCTCGTCATGAAGAATAGCGGGGTCGATACGTGGGCTGCCAGTGTCGCCTCGATGCGCCTGTTGGTGGGCTTCCAGCGACGCAAGCCCGTCTTGAGCCAGGCCAACTTCATCGTTGAAGCCGTAGGTCTGACCTCCATAGTTACGAGCGAGAGGCACAGCATTGCCGTGCGACATAGACGCCTGGGGGGCTTGGGGGAGGGCATCCAATCCTTGGGAGTGATGATTCATCGGCTGTCCTGATTGATCCAACCCATGAGTTGGGATGTCCATGCCATGAGCTTGGTGCTGCATATCGTGGCCTGGGTGGTGATGTTGCATCCCGGCAGGTTGGTACATCTCCACTTGTTCGAACTCTTGACCAAGAGCTCGGCGCAAGGCATTGATGTTTTCTGTCAGACCTGCAACGTGATGCTCAAGCATATCGATGCGTTGCTGTTGTATTTTCCAATCGCTATATCACGTGTCAGATAGGCCAATGTTGGAATAGTTCGAACACTTACTTGCTGTCCTTGAAGCCATTGCCGCAGCAGTTGGCTTCGTAGATGCAATCCTTTGTCAGAGTGCCGCATCTCTGGCATGGGTTTTCACCATTACACTTGATCTTTCTACGTTTACATTCATTGCTAAAAGTATCAATTAATAAGTGACATTGGCCAAGCAGTTTGTCTGCATTTACCAAGCTTGGGAGATATAACGATTGCGCTTTGTCCTTTTCTCGGGCGGGCCACCGTCATTAGTTTTCTTCCTCTTTCCATTCTCGTTGTCATCACCTGATGAGCCTGGTGGCAAGTTGGGGTGGCTGGCTTGCTGCAACAGCTCCATTCCGCCCATAGAAGCCATTGCTGGATTTTGCGGAAAAATCACCGTCCTTGTAGAAGCAAGTGAAGTTGGTTGATGAGGAAGGGAGGTAAATTCCGCACGCGGTGTTCGTTTGTGTGGCGAGGCGATTCCCAGTTGGGCTTAGCCATAACAAGTCACATGACCCATGTGTAGAAAATCTGGCAGTGACAACTAGTACTGAAATGAGATGTTATTGTGTGAAGATTTATCATAAATAATGGCTGATGAAGATAGTAATGAGTGAGACTGAATGAAGCAACTACATGCGATCAGTGCCTCCAAGTAGACCTGCCTTACGCAGCGATTACGTGACTATCAACAGACCGGCCTAGAAAATAACTATTGCATAACCAGCACGCTCTTTATGCCAATTAGGAGTAGTGCAATGACCAAGAGATATCCATACAGCAATGATAGCCCTCCCGAGATTGTAACGACCCTCATCAGGCTTTGAGAGCTTGCAGTGATCTGATCGTAGTCGAGAGCAATGTATTCCTGCAGCGGTTGAGCATATTCCCGAAGTAGTGGAGGCCTGCGCCACTCTGTTTAGCACGGTAGGCACCAATAATTGCCGCGGCAGTAAGCAGCACTTTCAGTGCTTGCATTGCACGGAGCTTGATAAGACCTTTACGAGTATAGTTGATATTCCAATCAGACCATTTCGGGAACATGCATCTCAAACCAAACCAGATTTGACCGTAACTATAGTAAAGCTATATTAGCATCGCCATCAGGAGGGTCTTGGTAATGCTCACGGCAGGACTGTTCCATTCCAACCATTCTCGGTAAAATACCACGAAGAGCAGCCACCACTCAACCATATAGTCTTCTTCAAGGCGCGTTGAAGGTCTTCAGTGTACGCCTCCTCGGCTTCTCGTTTGACCTCTACGGTCGTAACATCGCCCTTCAAGATTGGTTTGATAAATTTGAGAGTGTATTCCACCATGTTTTCAGAAGCCAAAATGACGGAGGAATGGCCAGTGGCTGTATTCGGACCGAAGATCATGAAAAAGTTTGGGAAGCCGTCCATTGCGGTCCCCTGATATGCTTGTGGCCCTCCCCGTTCCTCCATGGTTTTAACAAGGTCTTGTCCTTCGCGGCCAATGACCTCCAAGGGATGCAACCAAGTTGTGGTGTTGAATCCATTTGCAAGGATGATCACATCCGCTTCAACCTCTCTTTCGTCGGTGGAGATTTGCGGTCCCTCTTTCGGATAGGTTTGACCAGCTCCTAGAATAACAGACTTCCCTCGTACTCTTCGAAGAGGTTGTGTGGTCAACTCAAGTTCCTCATCGTGCAAGCTTTGGAACCATGCTTTGTCAAATAATCTCCGCTTGCATCCGACTCCATAGTCTGGAGTGAGCATAGCATGATACTTCTCCGGCGTCTTAGTTTGGATATGGTCGATCAACGCTTTCTCGTACTACATCAACTCAGCTTAGATCACCCTTCAGACGTTTCGCCGATGTACATACCACCTCTCGTGCTTTAATACTCTTCTTACCTGAGCCAAAGAGAACCCATTCACTTTCGGCCCCGAAGAATATTAGTGTACGAAGGAGCCAGCCAAGAAGTGGAACGTTGGTCAAGACTTTGCCACTGTTCTTCTCCCAAGCATCTTGTCCGAAAGGTGGCACTGCGCGTGGTACTACCCACGGAGGTGATCCTGGAAATAGATCAGTTACTATTACATGCAGTCGAGGTAAAGTTCAAACACTTACTCATTAGCTGTGTCACTTTTTTTGCCTTGTAGGTTTTCGCCAATTGTGGCACGAACTGAGCAGCTGAGCATCCTGTGCCTAACACAACCACGTTTTTGTCCTTCAAGTCGACATCATAGTTCCACCGTGCTGAGTGGAAGATGTCTCCTTTGAACTCCTCTTTGCCAGGAATGCTAGACGGAAAGTCATTCGGCTCAACCAAACCGCCAACAGCAGAGATGACAATCTTTGCTCGAATAATTTCTGTCTTAAGATAGACGGAATTTTCGCCATACTCGGCAATCCTTTGCTGACGGTCCTTGGTACTCAGATCACCGGTGCCGGGTGCCATGTGACGGAGGCGGACTTCCCAAATCTTCTCGTCCTCGATCCAGCGGCATCCTTGGACATCGGTGTTGCATTGAATCTTGTCTGTAATTTC
>Ga0160429_1002128_pt1 | contig 10579 bp, 14 predicted proteins | sample SolpanmetagenomR_FD_108199 | JGI IMG/M metagenome (GOLD analysis project Ga0160429, IMG submission 108199) | Solar panel surface microbial communities from Lawrence Berkeley National Laboratory, California, USA - R | ecosystem: Engineered > Built environment > Solar panel > Unclassified ... | reverse complement strand
TGCAAAAGCAGATGATCTCTGGATGATGCTGACGTAATGGGAGGTTATGTTTCGCGGAATCTATTCGCGTCCGGCTCGCTCGTCGCTAAGCGGTCAGTAGCATATTCAAACATGGAGAAGCATCAGTTTTTCTGCAATCCAGCATCCTAGTTCCAAGTGCCCCTTGTTAGCCCCGTATTGACAAAGATAGTGCTATGTTAATGACCGATACATACTGCCTCAGTGCCACTGCCTCTTGCTCGCCCTGTTTTTGACTGAAGTAACTGTGATGAGCGATCTAGGCCAAACCACGCCTGAATCCGTGATGTTGACGAGCGAGGATGCCAAGATAGATGGAACTCAAAAAGGGCTACATAAGGCTCGGCGGCATCTTCCATGCGCGGAGCGTAGGGCGGAGAGGAGGCTATATATCTGAACGTGACAGAATGATAACAAAGCCTTGCCAGGAACAAGATCTCGTTGAGTGAGGAGCAACACGACAAATAAAAAGCCCAAAAACTCCGCCATGAGAACTAACCGGGTTCGCAGGTCAGGTCTCACAGGTAGGAGGATAAGACATCTCCGAAATGAACATCTTTTTGTTGTTATCGAAATGGGCGCAGTGTCGTTCGAACTCCAGAGGGGGGGGCGCGTCGAAACTAACCGGGTTCGCAGGTTAGGTCGTAGCAGTCGGTACATGACCAAACTGATAGGTTGGTATATACGTTAGAAGGATTTGGTCGGAACGGGAAAGGAGCGTGAGGATCATTTGCGCATTCGTCACGCGGACGTGGTCGGTGAACCAATATTCTTGTGTCAACGTGGCCGAGGGGCCCTCTGAAAGTGAGTCCTTCGTTCATGTATATCAGGAGAAAAGTGAAACACCTATTGCATCACGCCTTCAGTGGAAACTTGCGAATCTAACGTGAATACCTCACCCACCCTCCTCCTTCAAACACCTTTCTTTCAACCTCCTCACACACGCCACAGCCACCAGATACACACCCGCAGACACGGCATACGGGGCACCCAGCCACACTCCACCCATTCCGATGCCCTGCGCCCATACAGCAGTCATCAGCGGAATACCGATGAGCTGACCGACCGTCTTAGCCAACATGACGATACTGTAGTCCTTGGCGTTCGAGTCCGCGTCATCGCCAGCAATCTTTGGTGTCTTCACGAGGGACATTGTGAACATGGGTAAGGCGGAGCCGAGAGCGTATATAACGAGAGACGTTACGAGAAAGCCTGTATGAGCGGACAAGGCAATGAAGAGCGCGCCGGCTACGGAGATGATGAGACTCGCTTCAGCGCCGAGGAAGTCGATGCGGAGAGCGGACATGCCGCGCCGCGTTGAGGCGTAGCGGACAAGGAGTGGGATGATGATAGTAAGGAGCGTGATGTTGACGGACGCTTTGGCCGAGAGAAAGTAGCCGGCGTTGGCGTAGGTCCAGGCGTAGCGTTTGGTGATGTAGATGATGAGGAGCGTGGTGCTGCCGCCAGAAAGCTGGGCGAGGAGGAAGACAAGGAGAAGGAGGCGGAAGTTGGGGCGAGCGAGTACGAGGGTGGGTAGAGTGCGAAACTCATGGGCCATGGTAGTGAGATAGCTTGTGTGGGTCGCGTCTTGTTTCAGGCGTTTGATTTCGGATGAGGTCCGGCGCAACATAGGCTCGGATTCGTGGCCTACGTTGATGCTACCTATCGTAATCGTAGCAGAGACACGGAGCAGAGATATGGCTGGTAGGCCTAGCAGCAGTAACACGACACCAATACAAAATGGCAGCCAGAGACTCAAGGTCATGATGAACGAGGCAAGGGCCGGTCCAAGAAGCGTTATAACGTACTGCACGGAGCTGATATATCCAAAGTACACGGTTCGCCGATACTCATCCGGGGAGATTCTCGTCGTGATAGCAGCTACGATGGAGTTGATCACACAAGTACTACCGCCCAAGAGCGTGAACAGTGGAGCGACCAGCATAGCATTCTCGGGCAAAGCTCTTCCATAAAAGCCAAAGAACAGGATCCAAGAGTACATGGCGGCCAGACCAAGGAAGTTGAGGCTAAGAATAAGACGAGGGCTGTACCTGTCCGCGATGACGCTCAGAGGAATCGCTACAACAACGTCTGCAACACATGAGTGAATGCACGTAGGATTCATACAGACTGTTTCTGACCGCAAATAACGTGCAATGTTTCAATCATGCCCTGAAGCCAAGCCAACTTCTGCTGGATGCTGTCTAGCTTGCACATGTGCTCCGGCACATTGCCATCCGCGGGAATGGTGGATGGGCTATGCTCCAGATAGAAGTCCTGGCAATACTTGAGCTCAATGACCCGGTTCAACGGCAGGCTCATAAGGTTGACGGCCAATGCCTGGCATCCAAGAAGGAAGAGGAGCGCTCCAAGAGCGACTTCCCGATTTCTGGACGTCATCCTGGGGATGATAGTAATAAGAACGTGAGAGCGATCATATTTACATCTATGTTTGTAAAATGTCGAAGCGAGAGGTCGTAGAGGTTGATGCAAGGGGCGCGGATACGGAGAATGCCTCCTGATAGCGTTCGGCAGATTCTCGGCCTCGATCTCTTACTAAGCTATATCGTACGTAGGTACAGACTCGGGAGGCATACCTGGTAGAGCTCAAAGGCTATAAGCTTAGGAGCAGCACATTACAAAGCTCACGTTCATTCAAGATGGCAAACGGGTAAGACATATAGCCTTCCAAGTTAGCAAGACATCTGTCTGACAACTTCGCTACAGTTGGAGTGTCATCATCGGCCTCGCAATCATCGTCGCCTTCAGCGCCATATCCTGGTTCGCATCTCCGAAAGGCGAAAACCAAACGTCAGTTGCCCTGCTTTCAAGCTGGCGGACTTCTATCCAGACTGCATGAAGGCTAACACCAAATATCAGTGTCTGGCGTTCGACTCTCATCCTCTCCGCCTGGTCCTGCTACATCATGTGGGCGATCACCTTCCTCGCGCAGTGGCACCCTCTAATTGCGCCGCAACGAAACGATCTACGACCGGAGGTGTGGAACAAGCAGAAAGCGAACGCATTTTGAAGAGCTGGGTGATCCACACATGGACAGGATTGACGTGGGATTTCGAATGCTGAATAAGCCCGTCCGCCGTGGTCAAGAGAAGGACCAATAAAGCACCTCCTTGCGCTCAGATCATGCGTAGAGCGTAGGAGATTGGCGAACGGCATGGCGTCTCAGGAGCTTGTTCGCTATATCGGAATATTAAAAAACAGTTCAGGGTATCATAAAGTCACAATCAGATTACATCCCATCATAAAGAGCTCATCCAAGATACCCCCTCCGCCCCAACATCAACAGCCCACTTCAAGGCAGCTTCCACCTCTGTGCCTCCTCTCAACCCCACCAGCCCCAGCATTCCCCAGCTCACAAGGCTTCTCGCTGCCGCGCCCATCGCCACTAATAAGCTAGCCCTGATATACCCGCAATCCATCAATATCTCCAGCGCCGCAATGTTATTCACTATCACTGCCCAACTCACTGCACTTGCCGAGCTCGGCAGGTCGTACTCCCATACAATGAGCACCAATGGGAACAGCTTAGTGCAGCTACTGACGAGCAGCGCTGTGCTTATCGCATTCTCGTGCGTGTATCTGGGCACTAGCTGCCATCTTGCGTTACGAATGACATTTGGCGGATGTCCGCAGATCAGCCTGATTGGGAGGTGGAAGGCCAGCGTGGAGAGAAAGCACAGGAGAAGGAAGAAGAGGTACTGGAGGACGAGTGGTTGGGTGGAGAACATCGGCGCGTTAATTGGAGGTGGCGCGCTGCTTTGCGATGTGCTTGACGCCTTTTCGATACGTGCCCATGTGAGGTAGACGTCGAAGAGCAGGAGCAGAATGCCGAGTCGGAGCATCGACGGCTGTTGTGATGTATTAGACGCGGGATGGCGGGAGGTTGAATAGAGGCGCGTACGTCAAAGCGATCATCGTCGCGGCCGAGGCGGTTAAAGAGTAGATGTCGGTAGACCTGAGCCTTCTATTAGTCAAGTTGAAGCCAGCGAGAGAATGCTGGAGAACGCAGGTGAGGAAATTGTTGACCGGACTCGCTCGTTCGCATGCGCCGCACCCAACGCGTTCTTCAGTCGCATGGACAGAGGGGTTTCTTATTACCCACCTGCGGCTTGATCAACACAAGGTCGATGAACAATATCACGAAGTCATGCTCGACGTATTTGTCGGCGAACTGCTTGCAGTGGGGGCATTGCGTCAAACGCACGCCTTTCCCAAGTGATCGGTCGTCTGCCTTGCTGTAGGTCGTGTAGAGGCTCTTTACAGGATACCTGTGTTTGGTCAGTGATGCGTTGCACCAAGTGTTGTTAGATGAGGGACTTGCCTGCATTCAATGCAGAGCATCTTCGAGTGCTGGGAGTTGAGGTGGGCGGGATGAAGCACGCTTGGATTGCGGTGATGACGCGTGAGGTGCGGTTACGCGGTAGCACGTGCGAGCTCCTTGGTTGAGACTTGAGCATCAGGTAGCTAAGGTATGAGATTATTCTCGACACTCATTTGCAGGATCGACTGGCATGCGATCTCGCTTTGGACTTGATTGGCACGATTTCGTTAATTCATTACTGCTCAAGAATTGCTGTGGCCGCCCGTTACCCAGCTGAAACATGCTGCCTCCGGCATGGAGATGCCACTCAAGCCAAAGAAAGCACCAGAATGCTATTCGAGAAAGCGTGAAGTACCTAGGAGACAAGCAAAAAGGCAAACCAGGAAAGGGAATGGAAAACTCAGAGGCCCATAGCGCGAGAAAGCGCTCTCCATGACCACAGGTACAAGATGCCCTCCCATCAATGCCTCCAAATCGAAAGTAAAGGCAGTGCCAGTGCAGACGCCCGGCTCCTCGCCAATAAACACACCAAGAAACCTCATGCTCCCATAACTCCTCGCTTACAACAACGTACCCACAGCGAGTGCGACCGCCTTGGGATCTGGTCGACGTTTGACTGTTACCACCATCAGCCCCGGATCTATCTGGCGGACTTGACAAGGGCTAGCCGACCTTTTCTGTCCTTCTCCACGCGGACAATATCTCTGTCTCTAACGTCGCGTCTTTCGATGATCTCATACTCTCCGTCGTAATATTCGTGCTCGCGTAGCCTCTCTGCTTGCCATCGCTTCTCGTCCGCTTCACGTTCTAGTCTCACCGCACGTCGCTCGGCTTCCAGTGCTCGTATCTCCGCCTTAATGTCGCGGTCACTTCTGTGGCTGCGAGGGGCGACGACGGTAAGTGGGCCGCTGATGTGGTTCGTAATCTCCTCGTGTTCCGATATGATGGTCCTGTCACCTGGAGATGATGCTCTAGACTTGCTATATACGAAAGCAGCCGGAGGAGGTGGTGGCGGCATGGCAGAAACTGGCGGCGGCGGAGGTGGAGGCGGTGCTGGAACTGACACTGGGGGCGCAGGAGGGGGTGGAGGAGGAGGCGCTTCCGACTTCTTCTCTTCGATGACTGTCTTCTTTTCTTCAATGACCTCCTCCTTGACTATCTCCGCCTTTTGCGCTTCGATCTTGTATGTTGTTTTGTCTTCGCAACAGCTGTTAGTGCGGCAAGCGTAGGGAGAGTATACTGGTCAACTCACTTTCTTTGTAATCTTCGCTAATTTTGATAATCTCATCGATATGCTCTTTTTGGAGAGCTCTTTTAATGACAATGAAGTCGTCCTGTTCATCGTCAGAAACGGAACGGTCGCTTTGTGCAAGCCTGCTTACCTCCTCCTCGAATGGGTAACCAAGCTGAACGACAGCCTTCTTATGTACGAGGCGCTTCGGCATTCTTGTTCGTCCTTTCTTGCCAACCTCGCGCACAGGCGAGGGTTCCTTGGATACTTCCTCGAACGAGGAACTGGAGCTCTTGCTTTTGACCGACTCGGAGCGCACACTCTTCGGGGCCTCGCTCTTTGGCGCCTTGCGGTGAGTGCTGCGCTCACGCTTTATCCATATGTCGCGATAGTCGGCATCAGGCTCTGCGTCTCTGTAATCGATCTCCTCGTACTCTGTTTCCCTGTATCGACGACGAGATGGCGACCGGCGGCGGATAGGAAGTGGGATTGGCACGCCTGCAGGCGGTCGCCAATCATCCTCGTAGACAGGACGGACCGGGCGCCTATCGAAAGTATCGAGTGATGACTGCCTGCGCAAATAGGTAGGCCTGCGCGGGGGTTGTGGGACATACTCGCGATCAACGATTGACTTGCGCCGGTACGGAGCTAGAGCGCGGTTTGCGATCTCCGCAGGCGTGGGCTCGTCAAGGATGATTTCCGTACGATGACGACCTGGAGGTGCGAATCGCTCAGCGTAGCGATCTTCTTCGAAGAATCGGTCACGCTCTTCGAAGCGGCCTCGAGGGGCAGGAGGACCGCGTTCCACACGGTCTTCGACGGCGACAGCTGTTCGGCCAGGACGTTCGTCGATTCGAATGGTTTCTCGCTCGAATGGGGGAGCCGGAGGAGGTGGAGGTCCACGACCGTATGCCTCGAATCTGTCCCTATCCCATCGTTGGACTGGCCTTCGAGGGCCGTCGTAGTAGGACATGTCACACAAGGCTTGGATGCGTTGTTCACTCCGGGGGATCGATCGCTAGCACTGCTTGGAAGAAGGCTTGCAGCTTCGAGCAACGGCCAGCCAGGTGCACAAGTAAATGTGCGAGATAGTTAGTCCAAGAAAGAAGTGTGAGTAGTAGTGAGAAAGTGAGAGGTTGAAAGCAAGGCGAGAGGTGGGTGTGACACGATGACGCAGTCGGCGTTGGACATGGGCAGAATAAGTACGACTCGTACAGCCTCGCAACACCTTTCTTACACCCGCATTTTCTCCTCTTTCTTGGGCCAAGTCTCACTTTTTCCAGGGCTGGTAGACCACTTGTTCAATCTCTACGTCCATGAAACTCTAGAGCCGAGGCCGCAACTTGCGCCAGACACCGCTTGTACAGAGAGGCGGCGCCTTCATCGTAGTTGGGCAGCAGGCCTGCCGACCAGCCATCTTCACGCGATCCCAGCCCAACTTCCATAACATCAACGTCCTATTGCTATAAACCGCCAGGATGCCCCCGACGACCGATCTCTCATGGCCAGCGCATTCTCGTTCAAACGCGCGTAGTGAACAGTGGCTGGTGACCAGGCCAAAGCAGCCGTCTTGACAAACACTCAGCACAGTCCTCAACCGTGTTCCAAGGTTGTCTTCAATTCCCAGCCACTCCCGCTGCCCGACCTCACTTCTACCGTTGCGGCGAGAGGCAATCTCGAGCTCACTGGTGGCCTGACCCTCAGACAGCGCACGGCTGTCTTGTCGACGTTCCTCCGTGTCGATCACAGCTGAAGATATCTCTTTTGACATCGTCTCTGCAAGTAGACGCACAATGAGTCTTACTTATCCCATATTCCGTGCATCCACGAGCTAAGCGCTTACCCATCGACACTGCACTATGAAAGCGCGCGTTCGGTGTAGGGGTTGTCGAGACTGACTGACAGCTCATTCTTCGTCCTGCGCTTTTGCGGTTATTTCCACCTTTTGTACCTATGTGCTTGATCTTCTTGAAGAGTTGTTTGACCGAATCGGGTCGCTTGTAAAACGACAGTAGGATGGCCTTTTAAGCAGCAATCAGCCGTACATGCTGCGTTGCTCTAACGTCCTCCCAAGGTTGAAGCGCATCTCTCCATCCTCAAGTCGGAATGGTTCGCTGACTGCATTACCTTTTTCCAATATCAGTCGTCGTCGAGCAATAGTGTTCTGCATGCCCACCGTCGACGAAAAGATCGATTTGCTTAACGTGTATGAGAACGGCGCCTGCCATGACTATACCTACAGTCGAACTCATACTGAGGATCAATCTGTAATCTCCTTCTCAGTCAGACCCAACGCAACAAAGTACTTGAGCGCCCACGGATTGTACGTTACCAGTATAAGTCTGGTATCCTTCTGCTACCACGATACCGGGCTTCTCGCGAACATGAAGATGTTCTCCCGCACCTGGTTAAAACTATGCTTCGGAAAGGGGCGCTGCAGCAGCTTTGTGTAGGAGCTGCGCCTTTTTACCGCATTTGAAACTGCAACGACGAAGAGGTCTCTGACAAGCTCACAAAAGCCACCCCCAAGTCGGCTCTGAATGCAACGAGCGAATTTTCCATTAGCTGGTGGTGCCAGTATTCGGTTACCCAAGCGAGACTGTTCCAACGGTCACCTTATGCGATACCAGAAGCATGGAAGCCCAACAATATTACCAATTTTCAATATTCAGAAGAGCATACCCTACTGAGCCAGCAACCTGTTCATCATCGTCACAGGCTTCTTTTAGGTAGCCTCTTAGCCCCAACAATGCAATCAGCCAATATGGCCAGTCTTCGATTTCATCATTCTGGCGGATCCTGGCTTCTGCGCAGCATACGCCAACAGGACACGAGAGCGTTTTTCCTCAGCGTCATAGGCATGGGATAATTCCACAACGATCTTTTCAAACACTCAATTGCTGATGACCTCCAACCATACTAGCTTTTCCAACGTCTCGGCTTCCCACCGGTAAGGTGACCTGTTTTTATTTATCCTTCCTTGCTTCTCCGCGAATACCTTCGATGCGCGGTCTCTGACCCCTCAACATTATCTTGTGGGCCAGTGGACCAAATTGCCAGCGATCCCCAAGCTTTAAACAATTTAACAACTATATAGTCGCTAAAAGGACTCTTCAAGTCGCTTTCTCTCCATTCTCCAGTCAACTCACACTTCCATTGCGCAACCCGTTCGTCCACCATCTCCCAGCCACCATGAAGTCCTTTAACCCCATTGCCTTCGCGACTGGCGTTGCTGCCCAGCAGTGTTGCTTCGGCTTGACTGCCAATGGCTCTGCCTCTGGCTCCGTCGGCCAGATTGCTGATGGTCAAGCCCGCATTGGTGGCGGCTATGCACCGGCACAGTTGTGCTTGAATGGCAACACCCTTACGGACTCGCAGAACCGCGGCTGCATTATCACTCCGCCTACTGGTCAACTTCAGTGTGACTATGGTGCTGCAGGTATGTTCATGATGCAAGCTGCGTCCCTTGGAACAAGCTCACAGGACATAGGTACCGCTGCTTTCTCCAGCATCGATGGTGGTCTCTCCTTCAACGGCAGCACTGGCTTCTGGGCTTGCCCCGTTAACGACTTTGGCGCGTGGAATATCTATAACCAGGGCATCGCCAACCCGGGCAAGTGCGTCCAGATCACTTTGACCATCAATGGCCAGTGTGGCGGATCTCAACAGTCTTCTGTATCAGCGTCGCAGTCGACAGCCATTCAGTCTTACCCGGTCTCAACAAGTTTCGCTCCTCAGCCGACACAGCCGGTACCGTCTCAGCCTGGGTGCCAGCAGAGCCCATGTGCGTCCTGCCAGCATTCATCCTGCGCAGCCTGCACGCAATGCCCAGCACCTCCGCCACCGCCACCATCATCATCCGCGGCACCATCTTGTTCTAAGGTCTGCGGGAGCCCTCCTTGCCAGCCCCAAACAGGCTGCCCTCAGCCAACCACCTACAACCTGCCTACGCCCATCCTGAGCACATTCCAACAGTCATCCATATCGACGCCCTCCCCTGTCTATCCTACGCCGAGCAATACTACGTCCATGATGCCGACCGCTACACCTTCCAGCTACTCCACCTCGTGCAACTCCACCTCCTCGCAGCCGACACCGATCATCCAGACGTACACCCCACCAGTGATCATCATCACCTCCACGCCAAGCCCGACATACATTACGTCTTGCGCAACCGTCAACATCTCGTCGAGCAGCACGCCTGCTTGCATCACCTCTGTGCTACCCCCACCGGTGCCATATTGCTCCAAAGTCTGCTACTCCAGCCCATGCGTGCAGACCTCTGGCTGCCCGAGGCCCACCCCTTGCTCTGGAGGCAGCGGCTGCAAGCTTGTGTAAGTGGTTTACCATATTGACGACATGGCGTACAGCATGACAATGAGCTGGAGGATACGGCTGTGTTTGGGCATTGAGCATGGTGTTTCTCGGGTGGAGGACCTAGATTGGAATACTAGCAGCGATGGTCATTGCTGGCGTGTGTTTTAAGTTATGCTGTGCCTCTGGATGATTAGTCTTATTGCTTGAATACACTCTTTGATTATAGGCTTGCCCTAGCTTATACGGCGTTGTTCAATCCAACTTCCAGCATGCAAACGTGATATCACGTGTTCGCCCCATATGTGCGCCGCAGGACCTCGAGGCTTGCCATCTGCATCTATCCCACAAACCTCTTAGATTCAACAACTTAGAAGCTGCATGGTATGTTGTACATTATCACCCACCAAATGAGACTTCGCCAGTGGCAGACTCTGTCCCTGGACCGGGGTGTTAGACAGTTGGTCAGATGGCCTTCTCATGGACCCCACGTCGTCACCAGGCAACTCCTTTCTGAGGGTGTGAAGGCCGAACGTGTAACGCCACTCTGGGCCAATATGGGCCAAAGCACGTGAGCTTACGTAATTGGCATACATAGACATCGCTGCCCTCCCAATATTGGGAGAGTCAGCGATTGTCCTAACAACAATACTACACCTACCTCTCTAAGCCTG
>Ga0160429_1002127_pt1 | contig 10579 bp, 10 predicted proteins | sample SolpanmetagenomR_FD_108199 | JGI IMG/M metagenome (GOLD analysis project Ga0160429, IMG submission 108199) | Solar panel surface microbial communities from Lawrence Berkeley National Laboratory, California, USA - R | ecosystem: Engineered > Built environment > Solar panel > Unclassified ... | reverse complement strand
CACGCGGTTAAATCGATTGTTTCTCCTGTTTCACCTAAACTGTTAGTTCGCCAGAAAAATTACACCCAAGGATCGTCACACGAGCTACGCGCACTGCCAGACTGGACTTGGCTAATCTTGAATCTTGAATCCGACACACATCAATCAAAATGAAGCACCTCGCAGCATACCTTCTCCTTGGCCTTGCCGGCAACACCTCTCCCTCTGCTGAGGACATCAAGACCGTCCTCAGCTCTGTCGGAATTGAGGCCGACCAAGAGCGTCTCGACAAACTTCTTTCCGAGCTTGAGGGCAAGGACATCAACGAGGTATGGAGGATGCTTGGAGATCACGAATCCACAGTCTAATAATGCTACAGCTCATCTCCGAGGGTTCTGCCAAGCTTGCCTCCGTGCCGTCTGGTGGCTCTGGTGGTGCTGCCGCCAGCGGTGGTGCTGCTGCCGCTGGTGGTGCTGCCGCCGCTGCTGAGGAGGAGAAGCCTGCTGAGAAGGAGGCCGAGAAGGAGGAGGTAAGGATACTCATTATGCTGAGTTGCTTCAGTCACTTGCTAACATCCCCAACTAGTCGGATGAGGACATGGGCTTCGGTCTTTTCGACTAAACGCATCGCTCAGAAGCTCTTGGTAGCAAAAGTACGGGTATTTTCTGAAGTCTGTGTACGGGCTGCAATCTTCATGGAGGGATGATGTAAAGGAAGCCGCAACTGGCAACCTGGTCTGATATTGAGTCGACCTTATCTGGATCGCGTTCTCGTGGACATAGCGTTTCGTAGCACAATCAGATCCATTATACCTACATTACTTTCTCACATCATGAAATCTCTGAATTAGAGCCCCTGTATTAAAACCCACATAGTCCTTAGTATCGCAGCAGGTGAAAATCCGGGTTTGAATTTGTTGTCACGTGATCTAAGGAGGAAAATGGATGATGAGTAATCAGGTCAGCCCTGCTACGCACCGCATTTTTCACAATGACCTTTGCGGAGTTCAGTAGAAACTAAATTAACAACAACCGCCAACATGTCTGACGCCGACTACGTGAGTCACGTTTATTACTCTGCGTCTAGCTTCCATCTACTGATCCTTTTTACAGAATGCTGAGGAAGCCGCCGGTACGTTGCGCAAATCCACGAATGAAATTCTCCCTTCCGCACATATCTTCCCATCGATCACTCACTAGCGCAAGATCTTTGCGCGCGATAATCATAAGAACACGAAGCTGACATGATGTGATACAGAGCTCAAGCGCAAGAGAGCGTTCCGCAAGTTCTCCTACCGTGGAGTCGAACTTGACCAGTACGTGTGAAAGGGGGAAAAACTACCCTAGCACGGTATACTCATCAACTCTCCAGGCTCCTCGACCTCTCCTCTGAGCAGCTCCGCGATGTCGTTCATGCTCGTGCCCGTAGACGGTTCAACCGCGGCCTGAAGCGCAAGCCCATGGGTCTAATTAAGAAGCTCCGCAAGGCCAAGCAAGAGGCAAAGCCCAACGAGAAGCCCGACCTCGTCAAGACTCACCTTCGTAACATGATCATCGTCCCTGAGATGATCGGATCTGTCATCGGCATCTACTCCGGAAAGGAGTTCAACCAGGTCGAGATCAAGCCTGAGATGGGTTAGTTCTTCTTGTGTCTTCTTATGCTTGTTGAGCTTGTGCTGACCTCCTTCATGTCGCCCACTACCTTGCGGTTGGAATTTCCCATGCCTTGCGTTGGTTTACGATCGCTGATAAATTTTTAGGAATTTTCCATCTCTTACAAGCCAGTAAAGCACGGTCGCCCGGGTATCGGAGCCACGCACTCTTCGCGTTTCATCCCCCTCAAGTAGAGGATTGTGCTATCTCTGAGGCGTCTTTGTATCAGTGTGCATTACACTATCAGATCGCAGTACTCATAGACACAATGAAAGTACCAGATCACCTTCAAAATGCCTTTACATTATACAGCTATGAGAACGGCGACGCATTCTTGTCTTCATCCTTTTGTCCACCCAAGCCTGCCGGAATATTTGTTAAAAACCTAGATACACCCCTTGACGGAATCCATAGGCATCATGTTATGCAAGAACTGCTCTGAAAGACTCGGACACGCTCGTGCCTTCACTCCTCTAAAATGGCGACACAGTCAATTGTGGTCACTTTCACGGGACTGGAGGCTGTCTCCTTACGTGACGTAGTTCTTCTCCATGTGATTACTACCCAGACACATCATCGCCGGCAATGGTCCATAACGCCATTTGAGAAATATACTTGGCGAGCAAGACAATTGCTGCAGAATCCGAGATCATAATTGTCGTACCCTCGCTCCTTCGCATCCCCCATTGTATCCAAAATACCTTCCGGTATGAGCTTAGACCTTACGTGCTGATCACACTTTGATAGTTATACATGTTTCCTGCTGAACTAATCTATCTCACAATTGTACGTGACGTATGCTCACCAACTGTTCGACGCTGGCGAGTAACGTACGTTTTTGTCCATTGCCTTAATATAGAGGATCATCTGCCAACGGCCATCGGAAAAGGATCCAGACGAAATAGGTGCTCAACTGTATGCCAGCACCCACTCAGGGCTGTATCATGGAATCTTTTATTGCTCCTGAGCTCAAGTTTATGCCATCTGTGACATACGCTTGCAAGATGATCATAGCGGGAGAGGCTGATTCCAAGACCAGTGTCAACCTGATATCATGCAAAAGATTATTTCTACGTCGTTCGCAATGATTCCACATCCTTGGAACCCTGTTTTGATAACCACCATAACGGCAGGAAGGCCAGACGTTTGGAGGCACTAATAATAACATCCCCCATGCAAGGGGCAGCCGCCAATAAGCGTCGAAGACCCCGAGGACCATGATGGATTACCAAACAGAAATTCCGTATTGTATGACGACTTATTTCTTGCGCCTTCTTCTTACCTTATTACCAATACAGTACTAATTTATCTTCGCTCCTTCCACTCCTTTAATATCTTCAACACTCTTGCACATCTCTACAACGGAGTTCGTAGTTATTGAATTGCCGCCACATGCCCAGGGGCCTACGGAGTGTGTCAAATCCAATTAAAACAGACGCCTTCGTCATGACTGTCCCTCAAAGTACCAACGGCGAAGTCTCTGGACATAGGTTTGCGACACTCGCTGTACATGCCGGCGCGCCTATTGACCCCTCAACTGGAGCTGTAATTGATGCTGTGAGTCACCGTTATAGTATTACCAAATGGCGACTGACTGACGTGTTATTGTAGATCTCCTTATCTACAACGTTCGCCCAGACTGCTCCTGGCAAGCCAATTGGACCTTACGAATACTCACGGAGCTCGAATCCCAACCGAGAGAATTTCGAGACTGCCGTCGCCGCACTCGAACATGCTCGACATGCGCTGGCGTTCTCATCTGGCTCCGCAACGACCGCAACTCTTTTGCAATCACTGGCTGTTGGCGGTCATATGATATCTATCTCGGACGTTTATGGTGGCTCATACAGATATTTCACGAAGGTGGCAGCAGCACATAACATTGAAGTGAGCTTCACGAACAACATTGAAAAAGAGCTTGCTGGCTTGATAAAGCCGGGATCCACCAAATTGATCTGGCTTGAATCACCCTCCAACCCCACGCTTGGCTTGGTGGATATCCGCGCCGTCGCTGCCATAGCTCATGAGCACGGAGTTATGGTTGTGGTTGACAACACATTCCTTTCGCCTTATCTTCAAAATCCACTCGACCATGGCGCGGACATAGTCATGCACTCGGTCACGAAATATATTAACGGACACAGCGATGTGATCATGGGAGTCTGCGCATATAACTCTTCTGCGCTTCATGAACGCCTTTCCTTTATGCAGAACGCTATTGGCGCTGTTCCTTCAGCTTTTGATTCATGGCTAGCACATCGCGGCCTAAAGACACTACATCTGCGTGCTAGAGCTGCAAGCATCAACGCCACAGCAGTGGCACAAGCACTAGAGGCGTCTCCCCACGTGTTACGCGTCAACTACCCCGGTCTCGACTCACACCCACAACGATCAATCGCGCGAAAGCAACACCGTGACGGTATGGGCGGTGGCATGATCTCATTTCGCATCCAAGGTGGCCAAGCGGCAGCGGAACGTTTCTGCAGTGCGACTAAGATCTTTACTCTTGCTGAGAGTTTAGGTGGTGTTGAGAGTCTTCTTGAGTTGCCTGCTGTTATGACACACGCCAGTATCCCCAGGGAGGTCAGGGAAATGTCTGGCGTATTCGATGATTTAGTGCGGCTGAGTTGTGGTGTGGAAGACGAAGTGGACCTGGTGCAAGATATACTGCAGGCCATCGATGTTGCAGTTGGCAAATTTAATAACGCCGCGAATGGAAATGGGACGAGCAACGGTCATTGATGAATTATTGAGCATTTTCAGGCGTGAATGGGTGGGTTAGACTGAATAAACGGCGTTTTCAAGGCGGAGCCAGGGAGACTGTTGCATCAGATTGGGTTTGCGGAGCTTTCATAACGGAACTATCAGGTTACGAACAGATCATCTAGCTGATGCGATTTACGTTTTGTTTTCTTTACTAAACATTATTATGCCAATTACCACCAAGTGACCAATCCGAGCCCTCCCTGTTGCATGCTGCCCTATTAATAGTTAGGACTCCATAGCAAGGCAGCTTTATTGGGTATTTCAACTCACCACTATCCTCCAAGCGCTTCTTCGCGGCTTCTTCTCCTCACCGTCTAGTGCCTTCCCTCCATCGATCTTGTCACCAGGAGCCTGGTCATGCCACACTTCCTCCTCCACTCGTAGCCGCACACGTTCCCCTTTATCGAAGTAATACGGCGTGCCATCGTTGGTCCATACCCATACCGATTCTGTTGCGTCACTGTATGGAGTTTAGTACATGGATTTGAAGACTGAACTCACGAGATTCATTCACAAGTGAGAGTCTTCGAAAATATTAGACGGGCAGGGAACTGTGAGATCTTCGAAGAAGTCGAGATTGACTGTGTCATGCCCGTGCGTTAGTACCGTATTTCAATCCACGAACCGATGTTCGAACTATTGGGTCGAGTACACGTACTTCGGATGCCAGTCGGGGAAGAGTCGACAATCTTGCCCTCCAGGATCTCGCCTTTGAAGGGTCTGAAGACAATGATTCGGAATTCGACTAGCATTGGAAGGTTAATTGATGGTTTTCGACGTTACGATCCTTGCCTTGATTGCAACGGGATTTTACACACCATTAACATTCACAAGCCCATCAAGATTCCCAATCAACCCATCCGTAGCACTGAGAAGGTCGTAAAAGCAGACACACAAGCCGACTTGTTGAATTATCTTTCACTTTATGGTTAGATCTCGGCGTTTTTCTATCTTGAAAATAGCAGATATCACCTTGTTAGCATATTTGTGATTGATATTATCTTCAAGCGCTTGGGCACTGGGTTTTCTGAAGTCATTCGGCTCGATTTGAATCACGTCTGAAATTGTCGATAGAATGAACATTTTTCCATTGTCTTTCTTTTTATTGTTCAAGTGTAGATGAAGGAGTTGGAATTAATTGAGCTGTAACATTACGTGAAGCACTGGGCCTCTTACAATAAGTCAATGAATACGAACTTGATCGTGTTTCGTGAGTGAAATGCTTGATGATTTTATGTTTGCGGTGTCACGATTTGTGTACTGGTCCCCACCTAGCCCCTTTTGGGGCACTTCCCTTCTCCTTTCACTTGGAGCAAGGCATCTTTCACTTTCATGAATGAACAGTATTCGCAGGAATATAAACTTGTAAAGATTAGTGAGAATCTTGTGAAAATTTATATCTGAAACATGCCTCTCCGACATCTGTATTACTCTGCGAAAGATGCCAATTCGAGAAATGCTCGTGCACGTGTCTGGGCCCAGTACGAGCAAAGACGATGACCGTTACAGAAAAATGGCAAAAGCGTATGAGGAATTTGAAGCGAGGCGAAAGGTTACCATTGGAACGGTTGGTCTTGTGCCTCAGGAAATTCAACCTGGTTCGACACCCGTCCCAATTATACCGTTTGATCTCGAATATCACTGCAGACTGCGAAATCCCCATCTTGATGTAAATACTACGCCCAAGCCACAGCAAGAGGAGCGTGACCCACCAGCTGAGGGAAGCGCTGCAATTGAACATTCTGCATCTGTATTCATTGAGACTACCCAGGCCGCAGGAGCCTACCTCGAAAGTCAACTGTTTACTTCTTCCCTGCAGGCGTTGTTAAGTCCTCTCAGTTCCCGTTATTCGAGTCCAGATGTTGCAGACCCGGGTTCTTTTGTCACACGAAATGCCTCATCTCCGCCTGTGGTCGCTGGCAACCAGCCTTTATCCACCCCGGGAGCATGTGAATCTTCTCTAGAACTAAGCACTTTTATTCCCACACCTTTAGCACCTCGTATCACCTCGCCAACCACGACCACACCCATAATTCCCATCACCAGACCTGATGCGCCACTGCAGCTATCTATAGCTCCGACAAATACAAAAAGTACTCCAAGTGTCGAAATCCTGACCCGAACACCGGCACTCAAACGCAAGCGAGAATTACTAGAATCTGAAACCCGCCGGGTCCGCACTCCCAAGATCTTTTTCAATGCAGAGATTGCCACTTCATCTACGTTGTCAGCACCTTCGAACGCTTCTGTTCAGCCTATGCCTGCGCCTTCGAGCGACCTGTCGAATGCTCAAAATGGACCGAGTAGTTCGGCTAATGCTCACGAAGCGCCTTCCCACGACTCTGCGCAGCCTGTTCCCGCGCTAGGTAGCTCATTGCTTGTCGTTGAGATAGCACCTAGTGCTGCGCGTGTGGACCAAGAGGCGCCTATATCCGTAGCCACACCCGTTCGCCGCTCTCCTGTGCAGTATACACGGCCACTATCACCGGAAAGAATTCTCTCCGCTGCTCAAATTGTGCCGAATACTTCGATTCGACGCCAAGATGTGCCAATCTCTGTCCCCACGTCCATCAAACGCTCTCCTGTTTATGGGGTACTCCCACCACAACCACCGACACTCCTCGCCGCGTCTTGGTCTTCAGCGGCAGTAAAACATACGTACATCACACCATCACTACTAGAACTTGACGGTACGCTTTCGTTGTCGAAACGTTTCAGACCTTCAGTGTCTACACGGGCTCTACGACCTTCAGAGCGAGGGTGTTGGCTGGTGGAGACGGGCACTTGGGATGTTACACTGCAGCACGAGTTTTGGGAGGAATTAAGTAGTTTTGTGATTGATGGACGGGCCGGATGGGGTGTGACGTGTTTTCGTGGCGAAGATGATATGGGTCACTCAACCAATGTTGAGCAAACAGGATTGGTGAGGGTGTATTGCTGGGGTGAGGTAGTCGGACATGTGTATCTGCTGTTATTTCTGGCCAGTAAAAGCAAAGTCAAAAGGACGGGTGCGCAGTGGGTTGATGCTGGTGGGACAATGGTTGTTACGATGCCATGAAGATCATGGCGATTTATTTGAGGAACGAAATTTATGTATTTCAAACACACTTTGACAACTATACAACCATTTTATTCAGGACTTATCTAGCCATACCCGAGCTCTTCGGACATGCGTTAACAATCCAAGAACGTGCGTGACAGTGGACGAACCACCTACAAGTTCGTCCTCAACTCCATAGTCCCCTTCCCGGGAAACCACTCGCTCTTAAGCGGCGCCCCATTCTCCCCACCACTCGTCGCCTTAAACAACCCATTCTTCTTCCTCTCAATGGCCCAACGATCACACCACAACTTCATCTTCTCCCTGCTCTTCGCGCTGCCCACATTGACCGTCGGCACGATCTTATCAATCCGCAGCGCGCAGCAGAACATCGTCAACTCCCTGAAACTGCTGTGCTCGCTATACGGCACGCCGAAGCAACTGGCACGACTCGTGCTGCCACGCTGCGGCGCGAGATTGCGCATGCTGTACCCGCTCTTCCAGTTCTCACTGTATAGCACAGTACCCACGGCAGGGCTCTCCGTGAACCTGCTCCCCGGCGGACGGTAGTTCCAGCCCGACGGCCGGAACCCCACGGCGCGGCTGAAGCGGTCGCGGTACTCGGTCAGGTAGTCGCCCAGCGTCTCAGCGCGGATCTCGAACAGCGGCGTCATGTGCACCTGCGCCTTGCGCGGGTCGGACGTCAGGCGCGCGTTGAGCTCTGGGTCTTCGAGCGCGGCGCAGATGCGCTGTTTGCCTGGCGGTGCGTAGATCTTCGAGTCGAGTGCTTTCGCGATGCCTAGGCAGATGCGCTCCTTGCCGATGGAGTAGGTGCCTACGATGACGAGGAGTTGGCCTCTGTTCTTCTTGGCCGGTTTGGAGGGCTCCGCTGCGTCGTCGGCGGGTTCGCCTTCGCAGCCTTCGTCCTTGGAGTCGACGCGCACGAAATTCGCCATGCTGCTTCCCGCTCGCTCCTTTTTCATCTGCTCCCTGCCGTCTTTGTCGTCGACTTCGGTTTTGTTGAGACTCACGCACATGTCGGCGCAGGCTTGGATCACGTCCTCTTGGCTCGGGAAGGCGTATTTCGGGTTGAGGTAGGTTGTGTCGAGATAACAGACGTCGATCTTTTGTTGCTGTGTCTTGCCGGTGATGGCGTCCATCACGTCTGGTTTGAGGAGAGGATGTTCAACGTGTGCCGGGCAGGCTCTGAAGTCGCCACAATGTAGGACTCTTTGGACTTTGGGGGCTAGACCTTTCCTCACAACCTTTTCGAATAGATATATCGAACTCCCTGGACAATGATTGGCTGGGATCATCGTTACCGACACTCCTTGTGTTCCTGGTAATTCCGTCTTCTGCTCCCATTCGAGATCGACCACCCACTTTGGATCCACTCGTAACTGCTGCTTAACAAGATTTGCGGTGATATGGCTGCAATAAATAGGTCCGTGGCACCATGTAGAAGTCAGTCCGATGTAGTGATCACTATGAAAATGGCTCAAAAAGTAAGCATTGCATCCTTGAACGGCACCATAACGAAAGGCATCAACACAGGTGAAGAATCCGGGTAGGATCTTGTAGAAAGGACAAGTTCTCTGATAGGCTGGCTTCCCACGAGCAGCGTGTTCTGCGGCAGCTGCTGTAGCCCATGCTTCGTCTTCTGCATGGTTTGACATGAGCTTTGAGAATGCTGAAGATGTCCCATTTGCTGTGCCCAACATGAAAGGATTCTCTTGTCCCGGCTTTGCAGCTCGTACAGGACGTCGATATTTTGCAGACGGAGCTATTTCTGACTTGTCCTCGTTTTTCGTCGCCGGCTCTAATTTCGACTGTGGGATGGGAAGTGGAATAGGGTTGCCGTCCAGACATGCATTCACGTGAACTGATGCTTCCTGGTCTGAGAGACCGTTCAGGATTGCGCTACACAGCGGGCACGTGGCGGTCGTGTCTCTTGTTGAGTGACTCGTCTCAAATCCAGAAGACTTTTCCTCAAATTCTTCATCTTTTATAGGATCAAATTCGCCATCCTCAGGATCTCCCTCAAATCCTCCTTCCTCCATTTCAAGCTTTCTCTGCTCTCGCATCCATCGTTTTTCAACATTCTCATCTCCCTCGGCATACTCGTCATCAAAATCATCCAAGCCTTCAAAGCCTTCAAATCCATCATTCCCTTCTGTATAGCTGGTTTCGTCTCGATTCAAACTTGGAGGCTCAAGTGAAGTAGGCGTAATCAACCCACCTTCATCGTTTTTTTCTTCCTTTACCGTCATTGCACGTTCTGCATACCGATCGTCAAAATCCGCGTCATCTTCGGTTTGTATTGTCGTGTGTATCTCTTTAGCGCTGAAATCGATCGAAAGAGGTGTTGTCGTATCATCATCCCCCTCGCTATCAGTCTCGTCCAGAAATGGACCTTTTGGACGTTGTGGTTTCTTTGCCTTTGAGTTGTTCTTCGTTTCCGTGGTAGCGAGGTTTAGGGGAACTCCAACAGCCTCCCTGGGATTGATAGCAGTTTGAGAGGGACTCCATTGAGCATTGATTTCCCTATCTGTGCTATGCGAAAGCTTCCTGCGCTTGCTTGCTCCACACTTCTCGTTGTACCGCTCTGCTCCATCGGTTACGTCCTGTGCATTGAGCCCGCCCTTGAGATCCACTGGCAAAGGCTCATTTTGTACGGTCTTTGGAGTAGACGTCAAGAGCGTCTTCTTAGGTAAATCCTGGATGAAGAGACCCTCTGGTTTGAAAAAGCTCAATATGCTCCCATTAGCTGGTCCTTTTGGCTTCGCTGGTAATGCTTTTACAGCAGACAACCGCTCTTTCGCTGGGTGAACCTCGCTACTACTGTTCTTCGTATTCTTCGATCCCTGTGGCGTAGTAGCGATCGTCTTCGAAGGCATTGTTGGCTTGCCTGCTGGTGGTGGAGGAGCTCGGTTTATGCTTAAGGATAAGAGTGGCGAGGGTGGTCTGCCCACGGACGGTTTGAGAGGATTATTTGGGTCGATTAAAGCATTCTCGCGGGGATTGCGGAACATCTTAAGATTAATCACATTTAGCTTGGAGGATGTTGTTCAATTACTTTGTAGCTCAAGGTGTGTGTCTTGGAGTTACTTTCATGATGCATCATCAAAGTCTTGGCAAGAAT
>Ga0160429_1002126_pt1 | contig 10580 bp, 8 predicted proteins | sample SolpanmetagenomR_FD_108199 | JGI IMG/M metagenome (GOLD analysis project Ga0160429, IMG submission 108199) | Solar panel surface microbial communities from Lawrence Berkeley National Laboratory, California, USA - R | ecosystem: Engineered > Built environment > Solar panel > Unclassified ... | reverse complement strand
ATGCCAGGGTTGTTTTGTCAGCGAACAAAAGTTTTTCCCGCGTATGAGGCGGTTGAGGGGGAAGAGAAGAAGCACGAGCACTGTAAAGACGTTAGAATGCGGGGGAGAGACTTGGGATGTCCGGGCATGGTTGTGCGCGGAACTTTGAGAGAGTGGGGAGGGTGGGGGATACAAATCGAGTCGGTAGAACTTGCAAAGAGAAGTCAGACGAACGCGCAAGGGAAGTCGGTATTTATAGGGAAGAGAAAAACTGGAGTAGGAGAGTAGGAGAGTAGGAGAGTAAGAAGGGGGGAGGGATGGGAAGAGGAATTGATTGTTTGGGAAGTGGAAGCTGATTCTTGATGGGATAGGAGATAGGACAAGTGAAGTGGTCGAGATGGATAACACATTAGTGGAAATCAGAAACCATGTGGCTTTATAGCAGTTACTGCAAAAGCCACTTGGGAACCGACAAAATCCACATGAGGTCGCACGTGATCGCAGCTGACAAAAAAGAAGAAAAAAACAGATTGAAAAAGAAAATAGGTTGATCAGAGTTTAAAGTGGTATACGGACTAGGAAATTGTTATACGTCACTTACTATATACATAAAAATGCTACACAAAATATTTGGAGGCATAGTTTGTGCTACGGTTTGCTTCGTAGTGATTAGCATGACTTGGAGTGATACTATGATCGAAAAGCCGCAATTCGCCGTAGATATAGGATACATTCCGAGACACGTAGCAGAAGCAACCTCAAATACGGTAGCAGAGATCAATCACCTTAGTGGTCTGGACTCCGATCAAGCTATACCTTCAGCAGAAAATGCATTCACCCAAGTTTTGGCTCAATTTGAAACACTTCAAACGAATTTGAAGGTTGATCTTGCTTCGGGATGCAAATTATACACTAATGCGTCGGATTGGAAGGTCGTGCGGACTGGTGAGTCACTAATACTTTAACGCACCTATAACTTCAAGCAAGTTCAGAAGCCTCGATCGTCATAAATTTATGAAGCGATACGTGATTATAATGACAGACCTTAGCTCATTTCTCGTGTAGGCCCACTTACCTTCGATATCTTATCTCCTCCAGATATCTGTCAGCATTCGAATCCGATATTTGATGTTCGGCTAATCAATAAAGAGGTGCTGAGAACAATTGAGCTGAAGCCTCCGGTTCAAGGCGAGAAGCAGTTATACTCAGTATCGATCGATCCAGCAGAGATACTACATAAAGGACGATATGAGCTAGAAGTCACATTACAATTTGGTCACTATCTAGGAGGACAGAGTGGTCAGCCATGTCCAGCGGAGGTTTGTTCAGAAGAGGAAATTTTATCAAATATGCGGATGGTTCAGTGGAGCGGTCAGTCGATACAAAATGAAAGTCCCCTGTACGTCACAATAGCATCAGGTACCTTACCACTCAACAGTCCGATTATGTAGCCTTGGACTTATCCTGTTGTGTAGAGAGTGAGTCACTCCCAAGCAGTCCCCAGCTATGTACAAGCTTCAATGAACTGAATGGATATTGGAACAATCGCACCTTCCAGCCTGTTCACTCCGAGCTTCCGAGGAAGTGTCATTTGATGCTCCCAGATATGAATATGGTGAGCCTTATCATAGGCACAAATTCCAAATGGCTGCATTTTATTGGTGACTCGAACACCCGGGAGTTTTTCCAAAAGTTCACTGCTCATCAATTATCCATCCGTGGATGTCAAGCACATACCTTCTCGGGAGAAAAATATCCTGGACGACTGTTATGTATGAAGAACGACATGATACTGAGCTATGCCTGGTGGTTTCAGGAGGAAGCCTCAAATCATACCGATGTTACTGCATTGCACGATCTTGCTACTATGTCGTTGTCAGAATTTTGTGCAACGAGTGGTTTCAATCATATGTCTCCGCAGATGCTCAGACAGTTCCAAGGACTCAAAGCTCAGCGTATTTATATATCGATGGGATCTCATGCTCCTGCATTGAGTGCCTATGGCGCTGAAGTATCACTAGATCTGATACTGGATTCAGGCCTACAGAAATCGCATGTATGGAAAAGCATACGGTTCCTACCAACTCTTGCAGTCAACCCGCAGAACATACCCGCTAGGTTTGGACAACAATCGCTCGTGCGCAATAACGTATTGATCGCTGCCAGGAATCAAGTGCTGAGCAGGAAAGTACCTGATAAGATTATAGACATTTGGTCGCTATCGGTCGCAGCACATCGAGAATTCATGCGAGCAAATGACGCTGTGCACTATCAGAATCATGTATACTTCACCATAGGCAATGTCTTGTTTACTGAATGGCTCAAAATTCGGGATTGAGCAGAAAACAACTTGGTGTAGAAACAAAGAAGTAGACATACAATTATCACGAAATTGTATTGAGGGTATCGATGGCTGCTTCGAAAGACTGCAACGACGCATTCAGCTTATCCCTCTCCTCTCTCACCCAAGGATCCTCCTCAATAAGAGTTCCAAAGTGTGACTCTTTATAGAGTTCACTGATCAACTTGTTCTGCAATTCATCGCAGCAATGATTGACGAATAGGTGCATTATAGCTTTCGGCACGGTATCCTGTATCGTCCTTCTGGTCACCTGTAAATATGCAGTCACCAGGGATCTGATCAATCGAATTTCCGGTTCCTCATCGGAGACGGAAGATATAACACGGCTGCCGGACGGCAGAGACATACTAGAGAATGCTTGAGGTAGAGATTTGCCCTTGATCAAACCCGGTTAGCTGTGAGTATAAGAAAGAAGTAGATGAGATACTTACATCCGAGAACATATTGGACTCCCTTCTTTTTTGCTTGTCTACATTATGTACATTGCGCATATGATCTATTCCTTCCGTGGGTCCATATGATGTTCTTGTGCTGGCAACAGACCCTACGCTCGCATCTCTCACCATACCTCCAGCTCTAGTTGTGGTATCAGGGGCTCTACCCCTTCTATCAGGAAATGGTGTGACCAGATCCCTTCCCATCATACCCCATCCTTCCTCGGCTCGTTCTCTTCGTTTCCTCTCCACTTCCCTGCCAACGGACTCGAATAATGAGGTAGCTGCTAAGAAGTCCGGATGACTAGTATTTATATAGCCAACTTGTATATCTATCATTGACTGGACATATTGTTGTGTTATCGGAATACGTTCTTTAAGTAAATTTAGAGTAATATCCTGCACCGATCTTTTCAGATTCGGGTATTTCTGTAGTTCGGTCGTGCTTATGTTGAGCGCAACAGCCTCCATCTCCCGTGCAACATCTGTAACCACGCTCCTACAAGGGTAACTGAAATTTCGTATTTGCGGCTTGACTAAAACTTCAAATGCCAGCTCAGGTAAAAATACTGATTGCCTTGGTCCAGTACAGTTCTGTAAGGCTGTTCGTATAGACGATGGTGTCAAGGCCTGAATGTTGAAGAGTCCATCCAAGAGAGCAGGAAACGTCATCTTGAATACTTGGGCAATCTTGGCACCACCGCATAATTCTTCATAGCTCTCTGTAAAGCCCCAGCCCATGATACCACTCGAGAATGCATTGCAATATTGGGTTATCAGCCTCAAAATCAGAGGTCCAGGTCCGTTCAGGGCACTAGCTGACCCTAAAGCAGCTAGTTTCATGTTGATCTCAGACATTGCTTGCGTGATTTGTCTCCGTATTGTTGGCATTTGCTGTTTTAGTCGGTCTTGGAGTATCTGTGCCAAGTTAGTCTGGAAGTATGAGACAATCAATGGCCATACCTGATTGAGTCGCTGGGCTAGATATCCTGCACCCCACTGACCGTTTAGACATTTGTACACCCCGCCGCTGCGTCCTAAACCTCCTTTTAAGCCAAAGCCATCGCTGTCCGCATCAAGCCTTGTTTCGACACCCTCAAAGAATCTCTGCTCCTTGAGCTTGCCTTCGTCTAGCGTTACGTTATCTATTATATCTTGCTGAGATCGACACACCACCGGTATCCATCCCAACTTCAGAGGTACGGTCTTGTTTTGTAGAATTGACAGAGCATTCGTTCCGTAATCCATCAGATCAAGTTTCGTAAGTACACCGACGGTGCGAAGACCTTCACGGTAATATATGTCAGCTTGACGAACCACATTATTATGGAGAATATGTACCCAAGGGGTCGACTTGCTTGGCCATCTTTAGACCTTCGGAGTTGGCAACATCTTGATTTGCAGGAGTGACTGCAAGTATAATAGCATTTGGGTTTTCAATATAATTCAGTATCAACCTCTTTATGCGTGCTTCTATATCAGTTGGCTGTGCGCCTATCGGTATCTTAGTTATTCCTATTAGTCTCTGTCAGTCAAGTGTCTGATTGCCAATAATAAGCTGATGGTACCTGGCAAGTCTATAATTGTGAGGTCCATCATATCAGGTCCACTAATCGAAATATTGATGGGTGTATCACTGATAGTAGTTCTATCTATGGATGTTCTAGGTTCATCTATCTGTTCTGCGTTGATTGGCGGTGGCTGTTGGCTGAGACTGCTCCCACTGTCTTCTATTTTACTGTTCGTCCCTTCTATATTTACGCCATTACTGTCAAGTTGGAATTGATTTTCATGGACCTGCTTCTTCCATTCATGTATTGTAATCTTTTGCATTTCATTCTGTATTCTCTGTATGATTTCCGTCCGTTTCACTTGCGAGTTTTGTATCTTGATGCTGATGTCTGTATCTTTGTGTGTTGTTGCTTTTGTTTTCCGTGATTCCACGATGATGGGACACCGTGTACATATTTCCTTCCCTCTCGGTAGGATATTCTCGCACTGGAGTATTGTTTCTAGGAGCGATGATTTTCCGGAAGACTGGGAACCTATTGCTACTATTGTGGGGATGGGGAGGAGGGGGAGCGTCATTGGTTTCTTGTTGCGCTGTGGGTGGATAGTGGTAATAGTGAGAGAAGTGTGGATTGAGCAGGAGCTTAGGAATGAATGTGTGTCAGAAGAAACGGTATGCGCTGCGAATGAAGTTGTAAGTGTATGGTTTGGTGGTTGCTGAAAATGTATGGACGCGATGGGAAAAAAACAAGTCGGGGAAGGCGGCGAGGACCGGGAATGCTTGAAGTGTTGAAGAGTGGAAAAGGACAGAGAAAGCAGGATAAGCAATGAATGAACATGATTTTATATATATATAATATATACTTGGTTTCATACAAATAGTATATCCAATCTCCTGAGAGTTGAATCTGTGGAAAAGGTCTGGTAATGTAATGCATACAGGTAGAGCACGGCTAAAATACAAAGTTATGCAGTCACACCAACACGACCCTTCAACCGTTCATTCTCCTTCTCAGCACGAGCAAGACGATCGCGAAGTTCAGTCGCCTCACGTTCAATGCGACGGCGAGCAAGTTGGTTCTCAGTATCGACATGTTCCTAACAAACAAATCAGGTCAATATACTGACGATACTAACCAAATACAGGAAAGAGGCTCTTACCAATTCCTCTAACGATTTCTTGCCCTTCGAAAGTTTCTCCTCGAGTTTCGTAATCTCTTCCGCTTGTTTTGTACGGCTGCGCTCAAAGTCTGTAACCTGAGTCTGGAGATTCTTGGCGGCACGTTCCGCAATGCGATGGAGCCGTGAAGTTTCGTTCTTCTCGCGAATTTCGGCATCTAACTGGCCGCTCAGCTCCTCAATGCGAACCTCGAGACGCTTAGCATTCTTGCTCGTATCCTGAGTATTCGATCCCTCCAAATCAAGAATGCGTATATTGAGTTCTTTGACTTGGCGATCGAGAGCAATCTGGAAAGATGTTAACACTCATAATACGATATCTCCTATCCAAGAGAGCACTTACCTTTGATCTTTCAATCTCGCTGCTAGCTTCTCTTTCGCGAGTCAATTCTGTCTGCAACTCTGCAGCTGCTATTTCTGCTCTTCTTATCCTCTCGGATGCTTGAGCCTCTGATTCTTGTGTTTCTTCGAGTAATTTCTGATTCTCCTTGAATTCGAGCTGCATAGAAACGAATGATTTTTCGAAGTGTTGCTTGCTTCGGGATGCTTCCAGGAAGTGCTCCTGTGCTTGATCATACCGTTCGTCAGCAATCTTCTTTGACTTCTCCAGCATTGCGCAGCGACTTTCACTCTCGTCAACGCTCTGTCGCAGCTCACGAGCTTGACGGGATAGATTCGCAATCTGAACTTGTAGCTCGTCGTGGCCAAGATTAGAGGATTCATAGTGTTTTGTTAGTTCAATCAGGCGAATTTCCAGTCGCTCTTTATCCTTTCGGAGTGATTTACATGCCTCCGACTCCTGATTGTACTTGATATTGAGTTCGGCCAATTCTGCATCTAAGCGTTTCACACTTTCTCGAGCACTCTGACTATTCAGTTTTTCGAGTTCAGCTTCCTCAGTCGCAGCCTTGAGATCTTTCTGATATTTGCGGCGCATACTCTCCATCGTACTTTCCGACTCAGAGATATCTCTCTTGTATCTTGAACTTTCTTCGTTGAGATCTTGTTGCAATCTGTTTGAGCGTATTGTGATTTCTGATATCTCAACAGCATCTTCTTCAACTTTCTCTTTCAAGATGGTAATCTGATCTTCCATCGCTTTGACCTTGGACTCAGCAGTTACTCGTGCTTTCTCTGCATCATTGAGTGATTCTTCTAGTTCTCCGATCTGCGCCTTGTAGGAGGATTCATTCTTTTCCAATTTGATTAAAGCAACCTCCGCAGCCTCCAATTTAGCGATACTGGTATCAGCTCTATTCCGGAAGAATGCGATCGACTCGGTCGAATCTTGTAATTTCAGCTGTAGAGCTTCAAGCTTGATTTGCAATTCCTTCTGTTCTGCACTTAGCTGTCGTCGCAAACTACTCTCACTCTCTTTGGCTGCTCTTTCTTCCTCTAGCTGTTGTCGAGTCTCCTCAATCTCTTCTTGTAGCAAGGTTCGGTGCTTCTCTACTGCCACGGTCGCCTTGATCTGATCATCAAGTTCCTGCTGACATAAACGCTGAGCTGCAATAGCTGCTTTCCTGCTTTCCTCGATCCGCTCAATGCGGGATTCAGCTTCGGCTGCGTACTTCTTGCGCATTTCATCGCCATCAAGACTGCTTCTTCTCTGATTCAGTTCGAGATGACTGCGAATGTCAGCTTCTTCCTCAAGCTGACTCTTCAATGCAGCAACTTCTTTTTCTAATTTTCGTTTTGCATCAGCTAAGAATGTCTTCGAGCCTTCTCCGCCTTCAAGCTCTTCATGCAAGTCTTCGGCTCGTTTCTCTGCTTGTTTTCTCTGTCTCTCAGAGGCCTCGAACATTGCTTCTAATTTCTCATATTCGGCTTGCAGAGTATTGGACTTCTTCTCTAATCGAGCTGATAATTCTCCAAGGTTTTGTGATTGTTTCACCTCAGCTTCAAGTTGGCTCTGCAAATCTCGCATTACTGCTTCAGCTTTTTTCTTGGCAGCCATGACATCAGTACTTGATCGATTCGAGATGTCGCTCTTGGAGTTTAGATCTTCGATCTCGGCTTCCAGCTTCTTTTTCTGCTTAAGCCACTCTGATCGGCCATTCTGTTCTTCATCCAGGCGCATACCAAGCTCATTGATCTCACGCATGAGACTGGATCGGACTTCAGCGAATTGTGCATCTTTCGCTTCGTATTCACTCTCCATCTTGCGACGGTATGTGTTATATTGATCCTCCAACGTTTTACGCTGAGAGTCGCCAAATTGACGAGCAGATTCCTGTTCTTCCAGTAAGACTTCCATCTCTTGAATTCTAGCCTCGAGCTTTTTCTTTGCTTTCTCAAGCTCGTGTACATTCCTTCCTGTATCTCCAATATCATCTATAAGAGATTTGAGCTCAGTCTCAAACGCCTCTTTGGCTCTTTGAGATGTTGAAAGGGCATTGTCTTTTTCCACTAGCTCCAGCTGAACTTTGTCAAGCTGATTCTGAAGTTTGCGCATGCCAGCTTCGTTGTTATCACGCTCTTTCTTCTCCTTTTCGATTGCAGCTTGAAGTAACACCATTTGACTCTCCGTCTGCTTCTGCGACCTCTCAATGGTTCTGACTGCCGATATCTGGGTGTCAACTTCATGTTTCATATCTTCAATCTCGTTGATCAGTCGCACTTTGGTTTTCTCAAGTGTATCATTTTGTCGCTGCAGATCAGAGTTGCGAGCTTGTGCTTCATGAAGTTCCTTCTCAAGGACTCTCTTAGCTTCTTCCCACTGAGCCTTTGCATCTGTTGCATCTTGTTGATAGCGGTCTTTCAGTGTATCTAGCTCAGCTGACTTCAACGCAAGACTTCGTATGCTTTCGATTCTTGTGGTCTCGCTATCTTCCAACCGAACTTGACATTGTTCGAGATCTTGGCTAAGCCGTTTCTTGCTTGTTTCCGCGGCATTCTTCTTGATGAGTTCATCTTCCAATTCGCTTTGAAGAACCTCCAGCTGTTTCTCTGCAGCAGATTTATCTTTGCTAACTCTAGCAAAATTCATCTTCGTTTCGTCAAGCTGATTGTTGGCCGATTGCAATTGTCTTTCGAGCGTTTCTTTGGCCACCTTCAGTTCTGCTAAGGTCCCTTCTGACCCAATGACCGATATACGAGATTGTTCAAGATCATTCTGCAGTTTGCTCAGGTTTTTAGCCGCTTTACCAGCAGCATCAACATGCTCCTCATTCTCCGATTCGAGTTCCTTGATTCTCGATTCGAGAGAAGTTTTAATCTGTTTAAGACGATTGCGCTCGGCTGTAGCGTCATTGAGCTCAGTTCTGATACTTTCAATTGCATTCGAGTGGCTTTGTCGGTTAATCTCTGTATCCTGCTGCAAGGCTGCCACTTGTCGATTGAGTTCGACAACTTCAGCATCGCGGAGGCGTTTCAGTTCAGCTTGGCGACTTTCTTCGCTTCCTTTTGCATCCACGAGATTGCGCATTTCTTGCAAATTATTGTCTAGCAGTTTCTTCTGCTGAATAAGCTTGTTCTTTTCTGCTCTTTCTGACTCTAATTCGGACTCGGCAGATTGAAGTTTAGCATCAAGATCACGTACTGATTTATCCGCAGTATCTCGAGCACTTGTCTCGTTATTAAGCTGATTTTGCAACGAAGATACTTCAGCCTCTTTCCTTTTGAGCTGATGTTCGATATCATTATGCTTCGCTGTTATCTGTGCTAGATCGTTCAGCGTTTGTTGCAATTGTTTATCAGTATCACTGCGCTTTTGGGCAAGGCCGGATTTCTCTCCAGACTCACGCTTTAATAGTTCCTTCGTATCCAATAACTCTTGTTGAAGCGATGACTTCAGCTTTAGCAATTCTTTCTCACGGATTTCCAGTTGGCTCATTGTCGAACTTTGTTCCTGAAGTTTTGCCTCGGTGTTACGCTTCTCGATACGCAGTTTATCCAGGCTATCGGCATGTTCCTGCACTTCATTACGGAGTTGTTCCAGGTTAGAGTCTTTGATAAGGGTTTCTCGTTGGAATCGAGCCACCGAAGCCGTTGCTTCGTTTAGATCAGCCTGAGCTGCCTGAATCTCTGACATGAGCTTGTCGATCTTTGACTTGTTCTCTGTCTGGTTGCTCTCTAATGCTTCAATGTTCTCGTCAAGCTGTTTGATCGCTTCTTCCAAAGCAAGCTCTCTAGCCTTGCTTCTAGCCAAAATATCAGCTTGACTAGTCGCGGCGTTCCGTTCACTAACTAATTGCTCCTCAATTGTCAATCGTTCTGCCTCAAGTGATGCTTTAGAGGCCTCAGCACTCTTTAGTAGTTCAGCTTGTTTGGACAATTGTTGCTGGAGCTGAGACATTGCTTGCTGATTCGCTTTGAGTTCATCCTCCACTCGACTAACGTTGAGCAATGGCTTGACTTTCGAGTACAGTTTCCACCACTTCCACTCTTTGAGCTGAACGTATACACGAGCATTGCGCTGAATGACTTTGATTGCTTTTGTGCGATCTCCTCTTCTACGAATAGCTCTCCTAGCCAAAAAGCCTCGAGCTAAGGCTTGGAAATCCGTTAGCACATGTGACAAGACTACATCTCTGCGATCTTCCAACTCTGCAAGCTATCATCACCAGTAAGTGAACAGAAGTGGTTCTACAGGAGTCAAGCTTACCACACCAGCCTTAAAGAATACTTTCGTATTACCGAGCTTGAACTGAGAATCTTCCAACTTCAACGCTTTCAGTATGGTCTCTGCGGCTGTCCTTCCATTGACGAAGCCTTTAGTTACTTGTCCAGGTGTAAGGATTTCGTAGCGTTGTCGGAACTCAGCAAATGGAAGTCGATTAGGATAACCCTGTCGACAAATTCTGATACCTTCAAGTACACCATTGCATCGCAATTGATCAAGCACTTGGGCTGCGTTGAACTTGCCTGCCTTCTTCTCGCTGTTTGGTACGATGCAGCGGACAAAGTGCGGTGATGTAGAGTGTAACTGTGCCATCAATGAGCTGAGTTGTTCGCGATGCCTCTGAGCTACAGTTCGGAAAGCTCCCTTCTTAAGTATTTGCTTTGCACGAGCTCTTACAGTGGTATCCTCATCCGCATCAAGATATTCTGAGAACATGCTTGCGATTGACTTCTCAGTGGACACTGCAAGTAATCTTGTCACATTCTCATTGAGT
>Ga0160429_1002125_pt1 | contig 10583 bp, 11 predicted proteins | sample SolpanmetagenomR_FD_108199 | JGI IMG/M metagenome (GOLD analysis project Ga0160429, IMG submission 108199) | Solar panel surface microbial communities from Lawrence Berkeley National Laboratory, California, USA - R | ecosystem: Engineered > Built environment > Solar panel > Unclassified ... | reverse complement strand
TGCTAGTATAGCCGACCTACATCGCTCGCGCAATCTTGCGCATGGCAGCTGGCGAGTCGCCAAACTTGCATAGGGCCTCGCAGTGCTGGCGCAGCTCCGAAAACAGGATGTAGTGGATGACTGCCCCCGCTGCCCGAATGGCGGGGCGCGACAGCTGGGCCTGTACTTCGTAAGAGGCTCGTTGCAGGGGCCTATCGAGCTTGAGCAGCTTAATGAAGTGCGAAAAGCTGAGCCGGCTCAGTAGCAAGGTCGGCGCTAAGCCAGGCAAGGCATTGGGTAGGGGTAATTGGTCAGACAGTGTCTGACCAATTGCCCCCGTCGGCAACGATACGCCGAGCTGCTGCCAGGTAGCCGCTTCGTGCGCGAGCAAAGCCGGGTAGGTTTGGTAGAACTGCCGACACAGCTTGAGGTTGGTCAGCCCCAACCCGCGCACCCCGCGCGCCGGTAATGCACGGGCCAACTCCCCCAGTAAGCGGTCGCCATAGGTCGCGCGGTCGCTACCCTGCTGTTCGTACTCCGCCAGGTACCAGCCGACCACCCAGTTGCGCGCCGTCAGCCAGTAGTTGACCTGCTGCACAGCGGCTACCTGGGCACGGTCGTGAACTTGGGCAATCTGGTCGGTAAGTGTGGCGAGGGTGGAATCCATAGAAGAGTAGGAACTAAGCTTGGGGCACGACAGGCAACAGGCGCTGCACGGTGGTGGCGTGAAACTCTTTCCCGCGCCTGGTACGGTAGCCGGCTTCGTTGAGCTTAGCAGCAATTTGCCACAAGGTCTTTCCCTTAGCCCGCAAGAGCTCGGCTAGTTGTGCGGCCTGCCGGTTAGCCTGGTGCTCGCGGGCGTTGCGCTGCATAGCTGCTTGCCCTTGAGCAATCACGACCGTGGTAAAATTTTGCGGGCTGCCTAATTGCGCACCCCGAGCCTTCTTGGCTTGGAGCGCATCCTTAGTCCGTTTAGAAATGGTTTCGCGCTCGTGCTGGGCAATGACTGCGAATAACCCTACGGTTAAGGTATTGGCGTCGGGCATATCGCAGCAGACGAAGTCTACCCCCGAATCGCGCAAGGCGAAGATGAAACCGGCATTCCGGCTTAGGCGGTCCAGCTTGGCGATGAGCAGCGTCGCCCCGGTACGCCGGGCCTCGGCGATGGCCGCAAGCAATTGGGGCCGGTGGTTCTTCTTGCCGCTCTCCACTTCCACGAACTCCTTCCCGAGCTGCGCCGGGTCCGACACGAACTGTCGGACGGCCGCCTGCTGCGCTTCGAGGCCCAGCCCCGAGTTGCTTTGCTTTTGGGTGGAGACTCTGTAATACGGAGTGTAGGTACGTGCAGGGGTCAGGGGGGTAATCACAGTACAAAACGGGCGGGTTAGCACAAAACACTCACAAGGTACTGGATTTTACATCTTGTAAACGTTCCTTTACAATATGTAAAAAAGCGCCACTGTTCCCTTTGTTGGTCTGACACGCTGGCAGTCGAGCAGCAATGGTGCTCTTTTCGCAAGTAGAATTAAGCAGTCTACTCCTTCTTGGCTAGCTCTCCAAACCTGGCTGGGAAGCCGCATCCGCCTATAACTGGCACTACTCAACTGGTCTCCCTAGCTACAGAGACTTTATGGTGGATGCGCCAAGTAAAAGCGAGTGGTTAGCGACGCAGCGCAAAGCGTATCTCAGCGGCGGCCACTTCTGCGGAACCCTTTGGCCGACGCAGCCAATCGGATTCGCTGACAAACGGCTGAGTAGCGGAAAGCGGAACGCGGTAGAGGTGTAAGTAGAAATACAGCATGGTGTACCACTCCGGCGACTTGACCGCGGGCAGCCAGCCCCAATGGTGAAACATGCGGTGCAAGTAGAAATTAGTAGCCAGATTATCCGTAGGTTGCAAGAATAATCTTCCCGTTTCCTGCACGTGCTGCAAGCGCTCTTTGAGCGTCGGGTGCACCTCTTCCTCCTGACAGTGCCATACCCCACGGGCATATGCATAGCCGTCAAACACCTGCCCCAAGCTTAACAAACGATGTTCTGTATCGGGCGTTAGACCAGTTTCCATATTCTTCTTATTGGCTACGTAGCAGTACACTTTTTGATTGGCCGCTCAAAAGTATTTCCCTCGCTTGAGACATTTCTCAATCGGACGTGGCTGTTGCAGAACTCAGTCGAGGAGCTAGCGGGAAGCTACGAGCAACCGAATCGAACCTGAAAATGGCCAATCAAGCCGCTTTTACACTAGCTGGAACTGTTTGTTAAACGAGCAAGAGCGTTCTGCAACAGCCACGGACGTTTCTAAGATGACTATAGCCCAGCTTTTCCTGACCACTCCTCTCTATAATAGAGCTGCGCCGTCTACCCGCTACACACCGCTCATTCTACGTCGGTACAGCGGTTTCTCAAGCGACGAACACAGCAGTAACTGAGTTATCTGGTAAGCACTCTTTGCCTGAATAGTAGTCCGGTATTAACAGTTAGCTGATGAATCGACTAAAAGAATTTGACAGCTGGCTAATTCATTAATCCTTCAGCTTATCTTGCCGCACGTCACAGCGAAATGCCTTACCCTCTTGAAATTTAATTAGTCCGATGTGGAATGACAAAGAATCTACAGTTGATTTTCTTGGGCATAAGCGCATCGCTCAGACTATTACAGATATCATAGGGGAACAGCACCTGCGGCCATTAACCGTGGGGGTATATGGCGACTGGGGCGCTGGCAAGTCGTCGGTGCTCACCTTCATTCAGCAACAATTTGCCACCGAGCCGGATGTGCTGGTCATTACCTTCAACGGCTGGTTGTTTCAAGGCTACGAGGATACCAAATCGGCCCTGATGGAGTCTGTTGTTACTGAGCTAGTGCGCAGCCAGCCCAAGAACCAGCAGGCACTGCGGCTAGGTAAGTCGTTACTAGATAAAATTAACTGGTTTAAAATTGCTAAGGTTGGAGCTGCAGGGATGATGTCACTCGCCGCGACGGCTACCGCGGCTCACTTGGCCCCAGCAATGGCCCCGATTATAGCTGGTCATGGTGCGCTGTCGTTTATAGGTAACCTATTTGCCGGCAAACCAGATAAAAAGCCGGATGAGAAGGAAAAAGAAATTGACTACGAGGAATTTATTCGGGACGAGGCCAATGGGACGGTACCTGGACAGTTTCAATTATTTCGCAAGCAGTTTCGGGAATTGATTGAGGCAGCGTCGGTCAGCAAGCTGGTGGTCCTTGTGGACGATTTGGACCGCTGCCTGCCGCAAACAGTTATTGAGATTCTTGAAGCCATCCGACTGTTCTTGTTTGTGGAAGGCACTGTGTTCGTGCTCTCGGCTGACGAGCACTTGATTGAGTACGCCGTGCGCAAGCATTTTCCGGATTTACCCGTTGACCGGACCGAGTACACGCGCAATTACTTAGAGAAGCTGGTGCAAATCCCCTTCCGGCTGCCCTCACTCAACCGTCTACAAAGCAGTAACTACATCAGCTTTCTGCTTCTGCAGCAACACCTGCAGACCGCCCCCGATACCCTTGCACGCATTGTGGAGGCCTTTGAAGCCTCCAAAAAGACTCCCTTTGATAATGTGGTGCTCGATAGTACATTCATTGAGGCCACACTGGGAAGCGGAGCAATACCCAAGTTGCGGGGCGTACTAGCAATTGCCGGGCAGCTAGGCAACGTGCTGGCCGATGGGCTGAAGGGCAACCCGCGCAACATCAAGCGGTTTCTGAATACGTTGTTTCTGCGCCAGCGGGTGGCCCGCGTGTCGGGCATCGCAGACAGCGTAGAGTTAGCTGTACTCGCCAAGCTCATGATTTTGGAGCGCTTTCACGACCAGCTCTATGACACAGTTACAGAAGACGCTCTCGCTGACGAGCAGGGGCATTCAGCCCTCATCGCCGCAGCGGAAGCGCGCGTGAAAGAGCTGGAAACGGAAGCGAGCGGTGCTGGTGCCAAGAAGGCAACTAAGAAGGTAGAAAAAGCCTCCGAAGACGGTGACCAAGAATTGCTGGCTTGGGCCAAACTAAAGCCTGCTGTGGGCGAAATAGACCTGCGGCCCTACATTTTTATTTCTCGCGAGAAAACTATTGCCTTCGGCTTTGAACAGGAACTACCTAAGCACGTCGCGGCACTGTTGGGCCAGCTAATGGCTGGCGACCGCATCTCGCTCGGTAATGCTGCCCCACAGTTGCCCACACTAAAGCCCAGCGAAGTCAAGCTGCTCACTACCCGCCTCCTGAGTGAGTTGCGCGTCACCTCTTCCTGGGTCAAGAGCCCGCCCTTGTTGGACGGCCTGTTTACCTTAAACGCCGCCCACCCCGACGAAACCCGAGAAGCCGAACTGGCCGCCACGCTGGAGTCTATTCCGGCAGCAGAGGTCAAAACTTGGGCCGCCTTCAAGCTAGAGGAATTTCTAACGGCTGGCGGGCAGGCTAAGGCTGCAGCTATCCGGCAGCAGTGGACTGGCTCCGTAGCAGTAGGTTCTACTGTCAAACAACTGCTCCTCAAACGTTCCTCCCCACCCCGCCGCCCTAACTAACTCGCACCTTGGGTACTTCTGCTTCTCGAAACGGCCCCCGGCCTACTACCCCCTTGCTGCCTAACTGGCCCGGCCTACCCCCGCTGCCGCCAGTTCCCCCAGTGCCACCAGTTCCACCGGTGCCGCCTCTCCCCCCCGTTCCACCGGTGCCGGACCCTTTGAATACACCCCCAGTACCCGGGGACCCCGTGCCAGTAGTGCCTACGCCGCCAGTACCTACTGCGGTGCCCCCAGCTCCTGTGCCTTCTCCACCGGTGCCACCCCCTCCAGTTAACCGTTACAACACGCCGCGTCAGGCAGTGAAAGCCTACGCACGTTCAGGTGGCCAGGACAAAGCGAGTCTGCGCAAGGCGCTACGTGAATACGTGAAGACCTCGGGGGGTGGCAAACAGGTGCTGGCGCGCCGCATGTATGCCTCGGTGCAGGCTGTCGACCGCTTAAATAACGTCCTCGGCAACTTTGCGCAGAATGGGGTACAGCCCACCCTTACCGCCCTAAACCTGACCAGCTATGCTGGTGGTGCGGCGCTCGACGTACTCAGCGCCCTCATTGATGCGGTGGCCCCAGCCACCGGGCAACTCGACGATGCCCTGGCGCGGCAGGCTTACCCCCTCATGGTCGAGCGGATTGATGCTAATCCCAACCTTAATCTGAACAGCCTCAGCCAGACGGATGTGCACGAGATACTGGCGGTTTATATAGAGGAAACCATTGTTTGCCGCGTCATCAACGACATCGGAGCTACCCTGACCACCGAGCAGCATGACCCGGCGGTGTGCGCCGATATGATTGAGGACCTCTATCAGATAGTAAACGGGGCAGTGCACCACGACATTCTTTCGGGGTTATCGGGTACGAATTCCCAGCTGCCGCCGGATACGGGGCAGCGTATGGAAAATATTTATCAGCTTGCCTTGGACGTGCTTAGCAATGTGTAAAGTAGCCGTAGTATTCAAAGTAGGTCCCTCGGACCCGGGTCTCACTCCTACCGATGCCTCATTTGAGCGGGTGGATAGCTACGAGTTTGGTACCCATGCCCTAACCGGGTCGGGCATCAACATCGAAGCACTGACCGACCAACTCAGGTCGTTGCACCTGCAACCCAGCGAAGATGCAATGGACTTGCTGGTACTGGCTGCGGCCGTCTTCACGGCCGACACGACTGTTAGCCGCTTTCATTACAGCCAAGATTCATGGACGCGCGAATTTTACCTGTACGTGCCGGTGGAGCAGCCCGCCCGATGGCAATCTCAGCAAGTGCTAATTCAGCAAATCCTTCAGTTTCTCACGGGGGATTTCTGGACTATCACGTTCCGGACTCGGGTAGCCGACGCGCCCCCTCTGGCTCCTGGCACCACCTATACTAAACGCCACCCCGGCTTTGCCACGCTCCCCACGGACGTGTGCCTGTTTTCAGGCGGGCTCGATAGCTTTATCGGCGCAGTTGACTTACTCAGCGCCGGGCGGGTGCCGCTACTGGTAGGCCATTATAAAGCCTCGGACGTATCACCTTTTCAGGCGAGCAGTTTCGACCAGCTACAGCAGCACTACCCCACCGCCCCTATCAAACGGCTGAAAGCCTATATTCGGGCTCCCAAAAATACGCTGGGGGTACGTGGCAAGGAGAAAACGGAACGCGGCCGCTCTTTCCTCTTCTTCGCGCTGGGGGCATTGTGCGCCCAGGCACTGGGACCCACCGTGCCGCTGATTGTGCCAGAGAATGGCCTGATTAGCCTAAACTTGCCGCTCACTCTGAGCCGCCAGGGCGCTTACAGCACTCGTACGACGCACCCATGGTACATCCAGCGCATGAATGACCTGCTGCATGGGCTAGGCATTCCCAATCTTATTGAAAATCCCTACCAGTTTCAAACTAAGGGCGAAATGCTAGCGGGCTGTGCTAACTCGACGCTGGCCGCGCAAGCGGGCACCATGTCGTGCAGCCACCCGGCCACCCGACGCTTTTCTACTACAGGCTACGGCAACCGGCACTGCGGTTACTGCGTGCCGTGCATTATTCGCGCGGCTGCGTTCGGCCGGGCCGGGCTGCCCGACGCGTCACCGGACCGCGGCGGCATCACGGGCCCAGGCAAGCGCCTGGACGTGAAGAAAGCAGAGGGGTCTGACGTGCTAGCGTTTAAGTTCATGCTGGAAATGCGCCGACGCCGGCCCACCTACGTCACCGCCGCCATCCGGCTCACCGGTCCTCTGCCCGACCAAGACGTGCCGGCCTACATTGCCATGTACAACCGCGGTCTGGACGAAGTAGACGCGTTCGTGCGGCAAGTCACTCTTACCTAGATGCCCACTTACGTTGACGCTCACTGCCACCTGGATTTGCTACCCGGCATCCATGAAAACCCCTTGCGCGAAAACGAGAGGGATATTAAGACCTTGACGGTCACGAACGCGCCCTATCTGTTCGAGCCCAATCAGCGCCTGTTTGCTGGCTGCGACCACATCCGGGTCGGCCTGGGCTTTCACCCCGAAGCACTAGGTGACCCACGGCTGCTGGCCCAGCAAGGGCAGCAACTGGCTCTATTTGATGCGCAGCTCCCCTCGGCGCGCTACGTGGGTGAGATAGGGCTGGACGGCTCTCCAGCCTGGAAGCAGACGTGGTCCGCGCAGTTGGCCGTGCTCCAGCATATTGCTACGCAATGTGAGCAGACTGACAATAAAGTGCTCACGGTGCACAGCCGCCGGGCCGTGGCCGAGGTCCTAGCCCTCCTAGCCTCCAAGCGTATGGTTGACCAAAGCAACCGCCTTATCCTGCACTGGTTCTCAGGCAGTGCACGCGAGTTAGCAATGGCGGCGGCGGCGGGCGCGTACTTTTCAGTCAACCATCGCATGCTTCGCTCAACCAAGGGCCAGCAGGTTGTGGCCTCGATACCTCAAGACCGCGTGCTCACAGAAACAGATGCTCCGTTCAGTTTCGATACTGATATCCAATCTCGGGAGCAAAGCTTAATTGAAACAGTTAATCAGTTAGCCACCATCTGGCACCTGCCGCACGAGCAAGCCCGCGACTTGGTATGGGAGAACTTTAAACAGGTGCTTACCAACAAGTAATGCAATATCAGTTGCAGTAGTACTACCCTTGACAAATTACCCCTTGTCAATTCTACCAGCCCACATTAGGCCCATACCGATATACTAACCGCTACTACTTACTTTAGCAGTTCTTTCGCGCTTCTTTCCATTCATGCTTACTCCTAAACAGCACGCCCGCGAGCTTATTGACGTCCAACTAACTACCGCGGGTTGGCTAATTCAGGATGCTAATAAGGTGAATCTGAGCGCTGGAATAGGTGTGGCCGTGCGCGAGTTTCCAACCCAAAGTGGCCCGGCTGACTACGCTCTATTCGTGGATAAGAAGATGGCGGGTATTGTGGAGGCTAAGCGGGTAGGCACCTCACTCACGGCCGTGGCCGAGCAAACAGCCCGCTACTAGGCCAGCGCCACCATGTACGTGCAGCGAGCGGCGTCCGAGTTACCCTTTGGATATGAAGCCAATGGCGATGAAATACGCTTTCGCGACCTGCGTGACCCGCACGCCCGCTCGCGCAATGTGTTCGGCTTTCACCGGCCAGAAACCCTTCGCGGGTGGCTGGCAGAAGGTGCCTCGACAGTGCGCCACCGCTTGCAAACGTTGCCTGACTTAGCGACTACCGGCCTGCGAGCGTGTCAGGTGGAGGCTATCGGTCAGACCTCGAAAGACGCCCTCAGCTACGAGCGTACCGACTTCGTAGCCACCACTAGCAACAAGCAGCTCGACTTCCTCCAGCACATTTACACCATTCTCAAGGTGAACGGCACCGGGGCAGTGGTACTACCCGACAATGTACTCTTCGAAGGTGGGGCCGGTGAGACCATCCGCCGCAAGCTGCTCAAAGACTGCGATGTGCACACGCTACTACGCATACCCACCGGCATCTTCTACGCCCAGGGAGTAAAGGCCAACGTGCTGTTTTTACCAAAAAGACTGGTGGTGAAACTGCCCGCACCAGCAAATTGTGGGTGTACGACCTGCGCACGAACCAGCATTTCACGCTCAAGACTAATCCGCTTTCTTGCCAGCACCTCGACGACTTTATTCAGTGCTACAGCCAGCCCGGGGAAATTGGCAAACGAGTAGAAACCGAGCGGTTCAAGGCTTTTACCTACGACGAGTTACTAGCCCGTGACAAAGTGAATCTCGATATATTCTGGCTCAAAGACGAAACGCTAGAAGACAGTGCGTCACTGCCCGCCCCGGACGTGTTGGCCCAGGAAATTCTAGACAACCTACAAGCCGCTTTAGCGCAATTTGCTGGCATTGCAGAGGAGTTAGAAATAGTAGAATAAGGAGGTAATCTGGGCCCCTAATTGAAAGCAACTACCCTCAAATCGGACTCCTTTTAATTACGGGTTCATCGTTCAACTTGGTAACAGGAGGGTGGAGCACTAAAAGCTTCTCTAACATGTACTTTTACTGCTGTGCTATCTAGTACGTATCTCTCATGGCTGCAAAAATCCGCTCGGATATCAAGATTGGTAATCTGGAAAAAAAGCTTGGGTTAGCAAAGGGCGCCATTCGTAATCCTGATGGGACGGATGCTCGCAGCGATAAGCGCCTGGGTACGTTGCAAAAAGAATATGAACGCATGTATGCAGGGCCTCCCGTGCGCACTAGTGCCAGCATGAAAGCGACAGCTGATGCTTTGAAGCAAGCCGCAGCAGCTAAAAAAGAAAAAGCCAGCGCAGCCGTAGCAAAGTCTAAAAAGGCGACCACCAAAGCACCAGCAACTAAAAAACCGGCCACCCCTACACCCCGCAAGAAATAATGGTGGCCCCTGCTGTAACTAGCCATCGTCCGCCTCGGCCCCGTCGACGCAAACACCCTGACTACGATGTCAACGTGTTCATTAATTGCCCGTTTGATGACGACTACGAGCCGTTGTTTCGGGCTATTGTCTTTACCGTCTTTTCCTGCGGGTTCATTCCCCAATGTGCCAAGGGAGAAAGCAATCAAAATCTGCGTTTCCAACGCATAATCGAACTCATCGGCGAGTGCCGTTACGGGCTGCATGACTTGTCCCGCATCGAGTTAGGAGAAATGCCCCGCAATAATATGCCGCTTGAATTAGGCGTGTTTATTGGTTGTATGCGCTTCGGCTCCCCTTTTGACTACGAGAAAGAATATCTTATTCTCGATAGCGATGCACACCGCTACAACCAGCACACGAGCGATGTGAAAGCAGATGATGCCGATTACCACCATAATAACCCTGCTGAAGTTATCGAACGGGTACGTGACTGGTTGGCCAACCGTCCATTCCGGGACCGTTCACAACCTATTCCGGGAGCGGATTGGCTTCTTGAGCGGTACATGCGCTTTGACGTCGATGCGCCGGCTTTGTGCCAGGAGTTATTTTTGACTTTTAGCAAGCTGAAATTCAACGAATTTTGCACTGTCACGATAGAATGGCTAACCCAGCAGCAAGCTATCCTCGAAGCTGCTCGGAAAGAGTATTTGAATCCGAAGCATTCTGGTAAAACCTAAATTTTCAGAGTCATTCTCAATGTCAGGAACTTATCTCTATAAGCCAAAATTGGTTCATTGGTTATCATGGTGATAGTCACTAAATTCTCAATTATTATGGCTCAGACCGATAAAGGCCAGAAATTCATCCGTGTCCCAGCCCATGAACGGGAGCAAGGAGACAAAACCGTTAAAGTGCCTGCTCACGTGCGCAGCACGCCCAAAACGAGTGACGGACCAGCTAAAAAGAAGTAGTGCATGGTTTAACAGGTACACATATTCTTTTTTAATAAAAAAGGCTGTCCGACAAAGGCAGCCTTTTTTTATGCATAATCAACCTTACTATTTGATACTCCAATAAGGGTCAGCAAAAAAGCGTCGAAAAAAGCGCCTCCACATGCTGAAAACGCCCTCTCGAAAAGCATCCAATAAGGGCCCCATAATCAACGTACTACTTCTGTAAACATGAGAAAGCCCAACTGATTGGTTGGGCTTTCTCATGTTTGACGAGTTGCTTTAGCTTCCATATCTTGAATAAGTAGCATTC
>Ga0160429_1002124_pt1 | contig 10587 bp, 7 predicted proteins | sample SolpanmetagenomR_FD_108199 | JGI IMG/M metagenome (GOLD analysis project Ga0160429, IMG submission 108199) | Solar panel surface microbial communities from Lawrence Berkeley National Laboratory, California, USA - R | ecosystem: Engineered > Built environment > Solar panel > Unclassified ... | reverse complement strand
GGAAAACTGCTGATACGGTGAACTAACCTTGCGCAATCAAGCGATTAAGGTTGGGGAAGTTTGGTCGCTCAATCCCGAGATTACGGCGGCAGATATCATAGATGGCCTCATTGTCAACCATGAAACTGCAGTCAGAGTGCTCGAGAGTAGTGTGAGTTGTGAGGATAGAGTTGTAGGGCTCGACAACAGAAGTCGCAACCTCCTTGGCGGGATAAACACAGAATTCGAGCTTGCACTTCTTGCCGTAGTCAACAGAGAGGCGTTCCATCAAAAGAGCTCCGAACCCAGAACCAGTACCACCACCGAAGGAGTGAAAAACAAGGAAACCTTGAAGACCAGAGCAGTTGTCTGCAACGCGTCGGACCTTGTCGAGGACTTGGTCAATAAGCTCCTTGCCGACAGTGTAGTGGCCTCTGGCATAGTTATTTGATGCATCTTCCTTGCCAGTAATCATTTGCTCGGGGTGGAAAAGACTGCGGTAGGTTCCTGTGCGGACCTCATCGACAACATTGGGCTCAAGATCGCAGTAGATGGTGCGGGGAACGTATTTGCCGTTTCCTGAAGTGACTTATGTCAGCACTAAAATCTTTGAGAACTACAGAGATTCTTATGCTTACCGGTTTCTGAGAAGAAAGTGCTGAAACCGTGGTGGTTATTGACCGCCTTTTGCTCCTCGGTAAGGTATCCATCAGGCTAGGAACGCGTTAGTTCTAGCAGTCTTTGAAGATCAAGCTTGATCACAAACCTGGATACCGTGCTCGAGACAGTACAGCTAGATCGTGTTAGTGATAAGCCACATATCATGGTTTGCACAAATGCCATTTTAGTGGCACTTTGTGCTTCATGGACTAGGCTTTTCTTACCTCCCAGCACGAGTTGGCGATTTGACAACCGGCCTGGCCGACTATTCGACAGACAGTTAGTACAGATGAATACATTCTGGTGGACCTCCATCCGATATTGCATCAAACGGTTCCGTCCAAAGTGGCATACCGTTAAGACTGATGACTTCTCTCATTTCGTCTGCTATGAAGAAGTATTATTGTTCAGACCAGAGATTGCCACGTCGATACGGAGATCAGGAAGCTGAGGAGGAGAGGTTGTGGTGGAGAGGTTGTGGTAGAGAAGTGAATGGCGGTTGAGTTGTTGTTTTTGTTTGTGTCAGGGTCGAGGTTCTTTACGCGCAGTTCCGCTCCCCTCCGCACTAGCCGCATTGAGCCATCGCGACTGCCCACATCAACGACCACTTTTATCTGTTGATGCATGGGAGTGATATTACATGTCAGTTGTGTTTTTGTTAGAGACTGTTCCAGATACCTATGATGAATATAAAAAGTCTCATAAATTGCATAGCATTGGTCGTTTATGCCCTTGCGAATACAGAAAAAACGATTTTCATAGCACCACCAAGCATAGAAATACCCAATCTGCATCCAAATCTAGATAATCTCAAATTGAGCACCATCTCCGTATCTAATAGATCATTGCGGACAAGCATCAGTCGAGAACTTCCAACATCCATCACGAATAAGGGCTTGGAATCATGGTATATTCTCAGGGACCTGAACCCTGGACAACGATATGAGCTTAGAGCTTGCTGGGTTGCTACAGTACGTAAATGATAATGAGAGATGTGCATGTAATTATCATAGGGCTAAGTTACACTAGGAACCAACAGAGTTCTGGCTGTATATTTGGACAATGCAAGAGGTTTTTGATACACCTGAGTTAATCACTAGCCTTGCCAACTACTCTAAACGGCTCATCAGCCAGAACGGTGACAGCGTTGGCGAGAGTCAACTACAAAATCAAGCAGGACGCAGTGCATCATTATTATTCCTCCAGGTCTTCGCTGCAGCGGATTACTTTACGATGAATCACATTCTGATGACCTTTCCACCGCCGGTACTGGTTGATCTTAGTAAGTCGTGGCAGTTCAAGACCGGTTATCCTTCACTCATTAGAACCAGTCCTTGATCCTTATATCTACAATGCGGTCCCTCAATCACTGCTGCCAATAGCTGCGTATATTGTAACATTGGCTTTGGCCTCATTGTCCATCTCTTCTTTTGTCTGGAAGTGGTTACAAGGAAGCATAGCTTCAAAACTTCATACTGAATAAGTCATTTACGCCCTTGGAAAGTTCGAGCCTCTTACCTGAGCTGGAATTCGTACGAAATCACCGTTTAACATATTATACATTATAATACAAGAGGAGTCCTGGAATCCTACCAGGATATACTGCTCCTTGGAGAGGCAAACTTTATAACGATGCCATTATCAGGAATAATTTTGAATCTTCATTCCTCTCCCAAGACACCCCTCTGACACCTACCAAGCATACCTTCGAGAGCTCTCTGGCTGATCATCGTCGACGTCTCCATTCCAATCCTCATCGCCACTCTTCTCAGAGTCCATAAAATCGCCTTCGTCGAATTGCACTTCGCTCGGCCTCATATTATCAATGGTCACGTCAACCACGGAACAAAGTCCCTGGTAGTGTTTGGCGGCCGTCTGTTTCCAATCTCTTCGTGGAACGACCTGAACATCCGAATCTGACTCCTCGGCCGAGGCTATCGATTGTTCTTGACTCGTTCTGCGAGCATCAGAGGCTATGTCTTTGATCCTACGACTTCTTCGTGAGGTTGCGCTGGAGGCTCCGGTTGAATCGCCATTTATCTCACGTCGATTTTCATTCTCTGAGAGCGACCGATTTGTAGCGTTCTTTTCCTTCCACTCTCGATAAGCACGAGCTGAAGCAAGAAAAGGACTTGGATCCTGCGACTTTCGCAAGAAGGTCTTCTGGAGTCGAGATATCCATGTCTCCCTAAATCCTGCACGATCCCTCCAACCGATATCTATGGCTGCCCTAAGCGTCAAAACTCTAAGATATGGAAGATTTTCTGCAGACTCGATCAGAGAACCGAATAGTGTTTCCGCTGCATCGGAATTCTGGAATTTTCGCAGATGCAATAGCTCAATTTTTTCTATTGATGGTGGCCAAGTAGGTGTATCGTCGGCATTGAAAAGAGATTCAAAGGTTGGATCCGAGTCCTTGGACATTATCAGTGTGCTGTAATACGTAAAGTCCATCGTGAATTCTCGAAGGTTAGGGCATGCAAATTTTAGGCTTGGCAAAAATGCAAGGTTTAATGCCTTGTTGTGACTGAGGACAAGACTTTGAAGATCCCGACCGTGTTCTGCCAAATAGACTGAGAAGATATCAGACTTTAACATGTTACAGTTCTGAATGTCCAAAACATGGAGATTTTGCGGAATATTTGACAGCAAGCTCCAATCACTACTCTGACACGAAGTAATTCTTAGACTTGTCAAGCTAGACAGTTGACCAACTGCGGTAACCAAGCTTTTATGTTTTAGATCAAAGTCCAAGTTGGAAAGAGCAAGAAAGCGGAGGTCGCTAAATACAGGGGCGCTAAGTACCTGTAGCCATGGAAATGCTGCACCCATGAACGCAAGGGGATGGGTATAGTAGTTCGCGCCTTCATGTGGTGTTATCGGAGGTTTACGAGTGTCGTTAAATCGCAAGAAATTGCCATTTATTCTGAAAGCCTTGAGACATCTTTGACACTCGGGAAAAGGAAAGCTTCGGAAAAAGCCATCTGGATAAAGATACCTCGGTCGAAGACTTCTTTGTGCAAAAGGAGCGTAGTCTGTTTCGTCGGTAATATTGATAGACGACAGATTTGGCAGTTGAGGCAGAAGAAAATCGATGTTGAGCGTACCTCTACCAGGTGCCGCATATCCAAGTGTGGAACGAGCATCCAGCTCAATCTTGCGAACCTTTAAACCGTAGTTAATCGTTAGATTTTGGGGATCTTGACTGAGCAAATGTAGCAACCCATGCGGTTGTAATGGATTCAGCAGGGGTGGACATTCATAGAAAGCAGTAAGAGCAGGTTCACAAAAAGCTCTACAGACACGTGCGGTCTGTAGGGGCCAACTTGTTTGGGAAGTGGCATTGAAAAGATCGTCTCTTAATGGGATAGAGGCATATCTGAAGATCGTGAGAAGAATTTCATAAGGCAAGGAGCTCCAATTTGGCACCACGCCATCGCTAGGCACAGATCTTTGAGTCCTCACATGCTTCTCTTGAGCTGATCGTTTCGTTGATAAACGCAATTGAGAGTTTTGCTGCGTATTAGTTACTCGTTTTAAATTCGCCACAGTCGCGCGCTTTTTGCTGCCAATTGCCACAAGTTTTCTGGCAGGCTCGAATGTTGTGGTTCTTCGAACAAATGCATCGCTATCATCGGATTCTTCAGTGTCACTGTCTTTGTACGAAATTGCTTGACGAGTGGAGCGCTGTGGTATGCGTCGCTTAGAGGCGACCATGATCCAAGAATATTGAAAGTGTTGCTGCGCCGCTGCGCAATAATCTTTGTTGATATGCCTCGGTTGCCACCTGTAAATCTTTCAACAAAAATTTTACGACAGTTTTTATAATACACAAGAGCCCCCGTATTCCATATACTCCTCTTAAAAGACTATACTGCAGGTCAAATGTCAAACGAGGGTGAAGGACAAGGCGATGTCGCGCCGGTTGAACGGCGGGCCGTGAAGTGATCCTTCCTTTTTGGCCAATCACAGCTCTTATTGGAGCCCATTGACTACCCCCGCAAAGTTGGTTAGCAAAACAATGCATCTCGCTTCACAAGATCTGTTATTTCAACACCTGAGCCACTCCGCAATTTATCGCACATGTTATCGTTGCTTGCTTCGAGCCGTCTTTAGACGACTATATTGGTTCAACCGGTTTGGTGGTGAATAAGCTTGCATAATGTTAATTACGGAGGTCCTCGTGTTTATCACTTCATGACAAAACATGCAAACACTCTTCGTTTGTATCACAAGATCTTGCAAGAAAAGCCTTCTCTCATTGGCGTGTGTAGCAAATTTCCTGAAGGTTTGAATGTGCAAAGTCGTGTATCTCAGAAGAAGGCAACTGCAAGTGAGATCATCCTAGAACAACAAATTGATTACTACACTTACCGGGAATCGAGAAGCGCTCGGTTCTAACACATTTCTGTTGGCGTACCCTCCTGGGTGGACGTATTCTGGCTGACTAGCATAACCATGTTTCTCGACCCATCTCCTACGACAGTTCGACATCTGAGTCAACATCTTTCTCGAAGAAAGAAGCCCAGTTTCTTGCCGCGAAACAATTTGCAGGACTGCTCGAATCGACCAAGGACAGAATATTTGGTACAAAAGCAGTCCAAACAGAGTGCGGTTGATGTCTCTTCATTGGAGATCCGAAAAGAGCATAAAGGTGTAGCTCAGTTAAAAAATGGCATTCATAGTGGCAACCCGATGGGAATGCCAAAGCCCATTCCACCTGTGTCCTCGGCTGCAGAATTGAATATCACGCCAGAAGCTGTCTGTTATATGCAAAAGATCGAGGTTAGTCTTACGGTCGGGATGAAAAGCTCCTGCTAATCCTGTTACAGTGTCATTTTGCACAACAACCAGAAACATATGCACGGTTTTTACGGATAATTCAAATGTGGAAACGTAAATCAAGGCCTTTTCATGAAATTTATGCAGAGGTTAAGCAGCTTCTCCACGGAACTGCACCCGATCTTCTAGAAGAGTTCAATAAATTTTCAAGTTCAGCCGCGCGAGTGAAGCCGGAAATTGCCGAAGGAGCAGTAGAGGATTTGGCGCCAACCCAAGCACGAAAAGACAGGCGTATTCTACTTCGTGGAGCCGAGCCAACTCTGGAGTTAATTGTCAATGGCATAGGGCATTTACCAACCATGATCACCACCCTAAACATGAAGCACACCTTTCAACTTCAATGTCACATTGAAGTTATAGTGTACAAAGAACCTGAAGTTGTCGCGGGCCTTGCCGGTCGCCACAAAGTTTCACGTTACCACGATACACAGAAGGCAATCATTGAGGGTATCGAAGTGAAGAATCGCTTATCCTGCAAACTTCTGCTTGAGGAAAACTTTAGGATTCCAATCGGAAAACTTTCCAAACGCAAGCACGAAGGGCTTTGGTGGGAACAATGCTCCCAAACAGACCACGAAACAGAGTTTGTGATTTATGGCCAAAATTCCGAACAACATGCTAGACTTGTGCACTACTTATTCCCAGCCTGCAGGAGTCAGTTGGAAGGGGAGATTCTAGATATCCACGCAACAGGCCTCCTCTCCTTTGGCACACCGCTGCAGTGTGAGGCTCCACAGTATTGGGCTATGTCTCTGAGTATGCCTTCCGGTAAAGTATATGAAACTCCATGCGTTTTAGAGATTTGTGTCAAATGGCAGAAGCCGTCGACTTTGATGAAGACGATTTTCGCCAGTGAACTACAGCTTCAAACTCCAGTCTCGCCATCACCTGAGCCGTCCGCATCTATCTACGTGGCAGGGGCTGTTATCCCAACATATTCCGAGCAATCCGTCTGTTCAGACGTGGCTGAGGATCTGCTACCATCAGCATCGAAAGTTCCTAGTATAGTTCAAAGTAAAGCAGTTAATGCGATTTCAGTCAACTACTGGAAAGATCTTACCATTCCGAGTCCAGCTCTGAGTCCAGACAGACAGAACGCCCAGCCAAGCCCACCAGAGGAAACTGTTGTGGATTTAATGCAAAAAGACCTTTTGGAAAGCATGATCATTGACTGCCAACAACCTATACAAGACAACTTAGGCATGTTGGATGCGCTTTGTGGGCCTGCATCGCCTATGTCAGCTCTGCCTCTCTCACACCTAACGAGCAGTGAGGTGGTAGAGAAAAGTAATGAGGTGGTAGAAAACACTTTGAGCTCTATTGACGCCAAGACTATCGCTAAAAATTTCAAAGGGCAAGAAAAGTTATCAATAGTCGAAATAGTGGACAGAGCCGACAGCTGGCTTGCTTCAGTAGAAAAAAACTTACGGCCAGTGAAGCAGCGAGAAGTATTGTCTGGAAAATTGATGAAAATAAGTGAAGTGTCTGAGAAGCAGGAACTCAATAATGTGGTAATTGAACCTGATAGCCATAATGCTAAGCGACAAAAGACTACCCATGATTCAACAAAGGAAGTCGGTGACACAGTCAAAAAATACGAAACAACTGAATGTACTATAGCTGTGACACCAAAGATGGATGCAGTAGACGGATCAATACAGTTAACTGACCAAACTGGAAAACAAGAAGCAGAATGTTTGGAGATTGCTACAACCAAGAAAAACCTAACAAACGAACAAGCGCAGCTGATTTTATTACAAACACAAACACAAAGTCGCATAGACGAACCTACGAGCACGGAGGCACATATATCAAACATCGAGACTGACGATCAAGTCTTGGCAGAGGTCACAGAACCGACACAAACTCTTCCCAAAGGTTCACAGCCTAAGATGGCATTAAAATCAGTGAAAGAGATTCCGGAAACACCCCAATCAGAGTGGCCTTCTATGACCACGAACCCCGCCTCGCAGACTCCAGGATTATTAGCTTCTACCCGTGCACAGCGCATTAGATCTCCTCGGATTTCACCTTCAACGATTCCTAGCACCCCGCCTAACTTCGTAAAACCTCTTTCAGCCAAAGCACATTTCGGCATTCGGGTCCAATCACATTCTAAACCACCAAAGTCTCCTTCTAAATCCATGTCTATCAGTCCTAACAAACGTCAACGCCTGAATCCAGTAGGGAGTCGAGCCACTTCATTCATTCCACGCCATGAACCAATACCGTCGCCACCAAGACCTATTCGGCAAAAACACCGCGTTCCCGCAGTGGCGGACCCAGACATCTCATTTTACCGACGTGTGTCCATGCGACCGCTCGAAGAGAATGAACTTCTTAGTGAATCAGAAGACGATGTTGATACGACCTGGCTTTCTCAACGACATCGTGATTCCTTAGCTTTGAATCCTTCATTAGACCTAAAACCTAGGCGTAGACAATTCTACCAACGATTTGATGCACATTTCGACGCCGAGGGTGCGGTTACACGACATGCCGCCTATCTTGGAAGAATGCTGATACGATTTACACAAGAGAATGCAGTATGGCTAAAGCATACAGAAGGAATGATGAAAGAGTTTGGAATTGAGGCTCGAAAGATGGTGATCGAGGAGGTTGTGAAAGAGGAGGATGTTGGACGATGTTTCGACATCGTGAGAGCCACGAACAAAGACATCCAAACAGATAATAGTCGAATAGGGCGGCAGTGGGCAAAAGATGCAAAGGAGAAAGCTGCATGGGAAAAGGGCTGGAAAGGCGGTTGCCCTTGTGGTAAGCCAGTTGAGGAGGCAGAGCTGAGAGAAGCTGTCTGTTGTGCTAGCGTCGTACGTTCCTTCTTCCGGATCATATTCATTCAATACTAACAATGTTACACGCAGACATGCACCCGGCCTGATTTCCATATGAAGTGTGTGGAATTGGAATCTCGAACGTTTGGCTGGCTATGTCCGAAATGCAGGCCATGATTATGAACATGATATTTTGCACTGGGAGGTGTATAAAATCATGGCTTTTATGATATATTCTGCTTTTCATATATAAGATACCAGTGTTGTCTTTCATTCCAGCATAGGCGAACGCTATACCAGTCTCGCATGTTTCTTCATGCTATAGAAATTTTATTTTCCTTTTATGGAGCCGCAGCATTCACTTCTGAGCGGAAAAATGTTATGAAAGATTACCAGTTTTCAGTGATGGTACATTACTGCACATTGCACACAATTCACTCTTGATAGGATTTTGGCTCGCTGGTGGTATAGGATTTAGGAACACTGTGTCGCGATTCTGTTCAGTGCATAAAGTATCTGATCTCTTTTCACTGGCGGTACAAAGATGACCAATATGCATCTCGGGTTTTAGGATGTTTAAGCATGTATCGAATCCCCACGTAGACTGACTTGAAGCTGAGTACTCAGCATGGGACAACTTGATGCAGGTATAGGTGCCTCGACTTTTAGTAATACGTTAAGAACTACTGAGTAAGAAGCGCTAATGTTATGATTGCAAGTGGGCAGAACTCAGCCACATTCCACATGCTTGGCAATGACTTAATAATACTACAAGTAACGTCTCCGTTGTAACTCCTTCCCAAGTCTCAATCACAAAGTCTCTCAATCCAAAGACCTTAGATTTGAGTCAATCGAATAAGAAGATGGCAGACTATTCGCAAGATCACGGACGATCGTCGAATCCGGACGCTGGTCCTTCAGAAGCACCTCCTTCCGTACCTCCGGGATGGTAAGTGTAACAGGAATGGCGCATTGTTATATAACTAATCCCAATATAGGATCGCGCAATGGGATGGGAAGTGAGCATAACCCCAAAACACTGGTTCCTGGTAGTAAAAAGCTCAACATATTCAGTCAACGAAAGTACTACTATGTAGTAATCAGCACAGGAGAATCGTCCTGGGAATTACCACAAAATCCAGCTCCAGGATATCCAAATCCAGGACCAACAACAGTCTCGCACGACAGCCAATTCAAGAGTCCCTCGGATGAACCTGGTACACGCGGTATGGAGGGTGCGGAAGGAGATCGGTCACTCGGGGTTCGTTTTGTGATGTGGATGAATGAATGATAGAACTAATAACAGTATAGTCATTCGCGGTCAATATGCTTATGAATAACAATCAAAAGCAATCGAGCAACCCGTCTGGTCTGGGATCTCTAGCTCAATCATTACTTGGCGGAAGCTCCAACAACAACAAGTACAATAACAACACCAACAATAACTCAAGTGGTGGTAGCGGTGGCTTGGCTGGACAGCTCATTGGCAGCTTTCTTGGCGGCGGCAACAAGCCCCAAAATCAGCAGAATCAACAGTACCAGTCGCAACAGAATTACGGATCGAACCAGCAAGGTCATGGATCGAATCAATACGGTCAGCAACAGCAACATCAGACTTCTTACAATCAGCCCAACCAGGGACAAATTAGTGGTAGTGGCACTAACCTATTGGGCAAATTATTTGGGGGTAGTAGTTCAGTATGTACCCTAGACAAGATCTTCCAGTTTGTTAATCTAACACTTCACAGCACCAAAACTATGGGTATACCACCAACGGCTCGTCACAGTCTGGAAACTACAGTGGCGTAGCACCACCAATCCAATATCAATCACCGAATGAACAGAACTCGAGCTTTAAGCCTTCGACTACACCATACAAACCACAAGATTACTCGAATCAAAGCTCGCAGCAGTCTTCGGCATATCCGAATCAGCAATCGCATCAGCAGTCTCAGCCACCGCAGTCGCAACAGCACTACCCACAATCTCAACAGCACCAATCTGCACCATACGGCAGCGCATCTTCGCATCACAATACTTATGATAATGCGAACACCAGCAACACATACGGCGCCCCTCCACCATACTCTGGCGGCCACGATCAATATCCACCCTCCAACCAGGGCGCCCACAACCAGTACGAATCCTCGTCGCAAGCCCCTCAAGGTTACGCTCAGCCGCAACATCACCAAGCTCCATACGGCGGCTACCAAGATCAAAATCAAGGAATTCAACATTTCCACCCTCCACCAGGCCCGTACGGCGGTGGTGGCAATCAGCAGGCTTACGGTAGCTCGGGCGGTTATGATTCTTC
>Ga0160429_1002121_pt1 | contig 10598 bp, 15 predicted proteins | sample SolpanmetagenomR_FD_108199 | JGI IMG/M metagenome (GOLD analysis project Ga0160429, IMG submission 108199) | Solar panel surface microbial communities from Lawrence Berkeley National Laboratory, California, USA - R | ecosystem: Engineered > Built environment > Solar panel > Unclassified ... | reverse complement strand
GAAATGCTTGGTTGTACAGTACATTTAGACTTCTCAAAGCACATTCTCCGCCTGTCGTTGTAATATATCCGTCTCTGCGAGACATGAGCGTAGATCACCTAAGTGAATCTCACTCTGAACCGTGTACGAGTTCTTTTAGCATCGGTATAACAATTCTTTCTTCGGGACCGCTGGGTAAGGGGCTGTGGGAAAATGTTGTGAGTTTTGAAATTTCATTGAAGTATCCCCCGACTTGGACACCGAACCCCGAAACTGTGTGTTCCAAACAAGAGGAGGCTAATGAAGCTGCCATATCGATATTGCGATCCTGCGCGGAGAGACGTCCTGATATATTTTTGCACTGATATGCATCGTCTGAATCTATTTCGCCATACCACTACATACAACATTTTGGAAGCAAAGGGAGTTTTTAGGTGGCGGAGTTCGTCGATGAGCGGATTATAGGCTGGTGCTAACGGGTAAAACGCTTGCTTTTTGGATGATGTGGGTGTGACTGCTAGATACCGGTTCACAGGTTCACGGAGTCACCGTTTGAGGGAATTTTTTGTTTGAGTGCTGATGCAGATGCAGGAGGGTGAAATTACCTGGATTCGATTACTCCGCACGGAGGTGGAAGAGTATGACGACAAGGACGAGGGTTCGAGGGATGGTGCAGATATCAGAACCAGGAAGGTGGATGTACGTCCGCAAGTAGAATTTGGAGATGTTTCGCGCCACGACGTTGTTCATGGTAGATCAGCTTGCGGGTATACATATTTCATCTACAGGACCGTAAATTTGAGGTCCTACAATATCCAATCGTGCTTTGCTGAAAGAATTTCGCGAAATAGTCAAAGTGTAGTCGGACTTTCACTGTCAGATAGCGTCTATCAGTTTAGCTGCACCACTCATAGTACTCTCCACGGTATGCGAGGCTGGATACATGAAGTGGTCCGTCAGATGGCCGAAAAGCTTAGCACCTCTAAGACGATAAGCATTACTGTAGCGAGTGAATCAAGCAAAGAAACCTCCGTCGTCGTGCAAGGAAACACTCCATCCTACACAACCGCACATTGCATAACCCTAAGCCGTAGCCATCAACATCTTCAAGTATCTGACCTCCTTTTCCACACTCTCTACTGCTCAGCACCCGCCTCTTTAGCAGCCGCCTCCATCCCAACTTCCAGCTCAGCAGCCTCAACCTTCGCAGCCTCTGCCTCCGCAGGCGTAACCTCTACAATAGGGCCAAGTGCCTCCGCCACCTCAGCGGGAGTGACCACACGTCCCGTAACCTGCAATCCAAGCCCGCTCTGCGCGTCCCGGATCCTTTCCGTCAAAAACGAAACAGCCTGGGGAGCGCGCCTCACGTAATCCAGATGCGCTGGCAGAATCGTCAGCGTGCCATCGCACACCAGATCGCCAATGTTGCAGATGACCAGCAGCTTCTCTCTCGGAAAGTTCGGGATGCGGCCCAGGTCTTGCAGATTCTGCGTGTCCCCAAAAGTGACGGCACCGGCGATGCGGTCCTTAACGCGGGCGGGCAGGTCCTCGACCGCGCGGTGGACGAGGGCGGCGCCCTGGGAGTAGCCGCCCACGGTCAGAACGCTGTCTGGGCAGCGGCGGGCGGCGTCGCTGAGGAGGTCCTCGAGTTCTCTTATGCCGAGGAAGTCGGCGCCGCCGATGTTGAAGTTTGTGGAGAGGAGGGCGGCGTAGTCTACGCCTTCGACTGCGACGCTGCGGTCGCCGAAGACATCCTTGAGTCCTTCGCCAGTTGCGGGGCCAGCGGTAGAGCCCTGTTCAACGAGTCAGCTTCATGGTTATCGGAAACAAGTAGCATGCGAGCCTAGGGCAGCCGTACCATGTTGCCGATTTCAGTAGAGCCGCGAGCGAAGAAAAAGATGATGTCGCGGCAGCCTCCTCGGGAGAACTCGTTTTCAGTAATGCCAACATTACCGAATTGACGTGCTTGGAAAGTCATGGACTCATCGATGGGAATGGCGACCGCGGTGGCGGCCAGAAATATAGAACTCAAGAAGGTCTTCATGTTGATAGTGGAGGTAATATGAGCGGATTGTTACAGTGAACAAAGTGTTGGGAGCTCGGGTCTCGTTCTTCGTGCTTGTTCTTCTCATCTTGTTCGTTCGTCAGCTACTTATACCTGCGCTCCACCAAACGATCCGGGATGCTCGGAGGCGCTGAGAGAAGACGACGCGGATTCTCTCCGTGATCTCCTCGCCAGGTAAACCTCGCTGCCTCGGAGTTTCCTGCTCGCTGCATTGTCAACCTTGAAACTTCTGAATGCCCAGAGCAACAGCGTGTGGGGTTCTTAGAGCCCAAGCCTGAGATGCTGCTGTGCTGGTGTTGCGAGCCGTCGAAACTAGCTGTTAGTTCGTTCTTGAAGACAGGGGCCAGAACAATGAGTACATGTCCAGAGGTCACACGCTAATTTCAAGGTGAATTTGTGCATGGGATGTACATGATCAGATAGCGCGCTCGCATAGCGACGTACTTACGAATCTTCCGGTGAGGGACGATGACCTTGCGGATCCTTCAAGCAACTGTGCCGCAGATCCACTCGTCGTCCACTACGAATAAGATAACAAACGTTGTCTTGCCTGCGTATGATGGTACTCGAGATGATGTACCATGACACATCGAGTCTACGAAGGCTGATCCTGGTTAGCAACCGCAGGAGCTCATGATCATCCCGGGAGATGGTGGCATTCAAGAAAGAAGAGCGAGTAACAGAACAGTATTAATTGGCTCGGTGGAAACCGAAGGCTGGGAAAAAGTATGAAACGTTTGAATAGGCGCAACTGAGCGAGGCTCGGCCCCGAGATCGAGATGTAGGATCTGTGAATGACTGCGGAGAAGACGAGAGATGCTTGAGAACCCTTTGACTGCAGAGCCAATCAGACAGCAGGAAGTAGTACGGTCACAGTGCGACAGTTGTCGGACCAATTCCGAATACTGCCGTCAGGCCTCTTTTGGGGGATCGGTGCGGGTAATAGCACGTCAACCCCACTGCTCTCGTGGCTGCTGGACATGGTCCAGCAAACATGGATATTGCACGGCGTGACTTTCGTCAAGAGAACATATAAGCTTGGTGAGGCCGTTGGCGAAGCTTGGATTTTGCGTGGTGACAACTTGATTCACGAGCTCAGTCCACGCCTAGGAACTGCCTCGGACTCTTGTGTGACAATAGCAGACGACCGAAGCTTGGCCTACAGAGTCAAGCATGTCACCTGAACGTCTCCAGCCTGGGCAAGAGAAGGGCAGCGCAGGATCTCAAGTCAACAGCGTTCCTTTCGGCTCACCGTTTCTTAGGCAGAGGTTCTCAAAGCTGGGCGATGGTGGAGAAGACGTAGCTTCTATCATCGCCAAGCCAAGGAGAGGCAGGTTGATATCTGCCTCGGAAGGAGTCCGCACATGGCCCCTCTTCATCGATAAGCGAAACTCTTGGACGGGGATGTGGAAGATTCCAAGCTCTGAAGCCACTGTCATGACGGAGTTGCGCCGGAGGAGTCTCCATGATCTGAACGAGGGAGGCATCGACAGAGATTGTTGCGTTGATTGACAAGTCGCAAAGGCGACGATTCCTTAAGAGTTTCATGGCTCTCGTGATTATGGACTTGCCTTTCGAAGATGCAAATTCTCGACTGCGGGAAGGACTACTTGCGACTGATTCGATAGAGTAAGAATTCCACGTCGAATATGAGCAATCTGCAAAACATGAAGATGACCGAAAGGGACTTGAGGGAAAACGGTTGGCCAAAGGGCGGCAAAGCTGTCTGCGTTAACGGTCCCGTTACTGCTCGACGTGTAGTAGTACGACATTTGTCACCACTGCCACGTCGACAACGATAATCTGTACTATTAGTGTCATCACCATGGAGTCGATGTTGAAGGAAGTCAAGGCTATGAAGTGTTTTGCAAGTGCTTGTTGCCTGACTTGTATGCCAAGAAGGGGATGATCGTCATCGCAAAAGAATGCGGGAAGTCGCATAGTCTGTTCTCACACATTGGAAAACCAACACAGACAAACGAACTGCTAAACTCCAACGCCTTACAGAAGTAAGAACCCAACTTTGCCCCATAATTCGAAGAACAAACCAACATGGCATCCTCCCGCATCCCCACCTCCACCTCCGTCCTCGAATCGGCCGTGATCGAAGCCCCCTTCAGCGCCGTCTGGCACCTCATCAAGCTCCAAGATTTCAGCAACTGGTGGTCACAGCTATCCAAGAGCGAAGTCGTCAAGGGCGCAAGCCCAGAGACCGACATAATCCAGTGGACATTCAAGGACAAAGAGAGCACTGTTATTGAGGTCAAGCAGGAAGAGCACTCTGTACGTCCGCCCTGCCTTCACACGCCTGCCTTCTCTTTCCACAGAATGCCATAAGAGTGATACGGCATGCTGATACGTGTCGGCCTCTAGAGCATCGACCACTACATCACATACAGCGTCATCACATCCACCCCAGCACTCGACTACACTTCCGTCATGAGCACGATCCGCGCCTACCCCATCACGTCCGGCAAGCACGAGGGACACACATACATTACGTGGAGCGGCAACTTCAGCAGCGATGCCAACGCCGGTATGTCTAGTCACTCTGCATCCTTTTTCCTCTTCCGTGTGCGAGAGCTTTGCTGGCTGACACCTTCCGCTGTACAGATGTTATCGAAGACGCCAAGTACAAGCGCCGTGAGGCTCTTGCAGACCTTGCTACTGCGGTTTCGAAGAAGTAGGTCAGCATGGTAAGGCAAGGAGCATAGCCGTATGCGAAAGAGCTGCCATAGGACCTAGAGCCAAGGTCTCTGCGAACATAACATACCAGAATGACTTGAAGCGAATTCACGCCTTGAAATCCTTCATCTTCTGTCCATTTCTATTCATTCCCGCCCATATGAGTTGTCTTCCTACCTTGCGATGTAGCCTCCGCATCTTGCATTGTTGCCTCACTGCCATTGACCCTCGACAAAGTGTCCCTCCATGATGTCACTCGTTGTGATAATAGCTTATCAGCAGGTGATCAAACTGATGGTCACGTTGCCAATCATCACGTGCCGAAGAGATGTTTTCGTATCAGTCATCAGATCTCATAACATGAGTTGCAGCAAGTCTACATCCAAGGATCTAACCTCAAGAAAGCCATATTATCGATGTATAAAGAACTCTCTGATCGTGACCAGACTGATAGTCGACAAGAACATATTTCCATCTTAGCTTCACTTTTGAGACGGAAGACGCTCGTCTGCAATGGCGCAAGCACACCATTCAATCAATTCCCAATAGCAACAGGTGCTCAGGCTATCAATACGAGCCTCCTTTGAGCAATGTTGGGTTACATCTCGAATTCTGCTGGGCTACTGTGCTACCTTTGGCCAGCGGATTGATGGAATGGATGCAAGCCGCTGATGTAAGATTCACAGCGCGGGTTTTCATGGGTCATGATATGGTGTTTGCTATATTTCCAATATCAAGTTCTAGCGTGCAGTTGGGACAAGACTTGTATTCTGCGGCCGACTGTCGTGTAGCGATACAGGTTATGTCTGCAACTTACCCAAGATTAGAAGATCGGAGAGCTACTCGTTCACATTTCTGCGACAAACACCGAGTTTGCATTGCAACCATCATTAGAGAATTGACGTCAATGTAAATTTATGCCTTGAGACCAAGCAGTGCACGACTGACATGAACGCAGTCGGTGTTCGGTGATGGCAAGGCCGATGGGTGTTGGAAGCTTTTTGGAGAAGTGACTCGAGGGCTGCAGCTTGTAGCGTCGTGCATGAGAGGAAGATGCACGTAGATTCATGCGGGCGATGTATCCTTGACGGTGCTGTGGGGAGTGTGTATTATGGAGGGAGCTGTTGAGACCGTGTTCCTCGTGCGCGAAAACGTGGCTGTCGCGGGCTAGGTTTTGAGGTCTGCGTTGTGGCTTGCATGTCCTTACATAGTTGAAAGGATGTTGGAAGTCTCGACGTACGACTTGTATCGCGGTAGAGTGATGACATGGGTTGGTAGATAAGGAGTGACGTATTGTAAGAGGGGGTTGTCAGGCTTGTTAATAAGATGAAGCTGGGAAGGGGCGCACAGAGCGTTGAGGGCGTTCTTGGTCGCGTTCTTGCAGACACGAATAGGATGTTTCATAGAAGGAACGGAGTTCTGATCATGATATTGTACAAGTACCATGGTGCAGGACTCGGTCGAGCATCGTACGACAGATCGCAATGTAATATCATAACCTCCGCGTCGAGTGGACGTGGTCTTCGTGGTCGGGGGGATACGATCCCAATTAAAGCGTGGCATGGACCAGCTGTCAAGTGTCAAGAGGCATGAGCTGATAATGGTCGCAGTCGCACCTGTTCGCAACGCTTGCCACCTCGAAGACATGAAACGTCTTCAGAGGAGGGAACGGCCTCACATTACGATCGACGCAGGGGGTTCCGCAGAATCCTCGCCGTGCAATTCCACGGGCTTGTGAGGGCTTCACTTCCTTGTCGTTTGGCTGCGGTGAAGGTGGGGACGGATCCGACGGAACGACAATTCGAGCAGCAAAGCCTCACGGAACCATTTGTCGCTGGCGAGTGGGTGCGCATCAAAACTCCCCAATGGTTTGCGAGGCGTCTCTGTCTTTTGCTGTCGGAGATCATGGCGGTTGTGTGGCCAGCTGTGGCTGCGAGTCAACCCGGTGAGTGGCATGGATGTTTCGGGTGACGGTAGAGGCTTCGCTGGGTGGAAAGGCCAATGAGATTGAGTGGCTAGCCTTGGCGCCTGGCTACGACACCCGGGAACGGGTTCCTGCGTTGGCCGAAGTGCTACTGTACCTAAGGTTACTTTAAGGTGATGAGGGCCATGGTCAACGTCGAGGTTCTGCTGCTAGTGATAGCTTGCCAGCCTGTTCGGGGTTCTGAAATTGGATGCTGGAAAGGCCCTTGGGTCCTTTGTTGGAGGTTGTAGAGTGCAGACGCGAACGTTGGTAGCTGGCACTGAAGGGAAGATGGAGACGAGCATACCTATACCTAGAGTCCTAGATAAGAGAAGAAGAAGAGGGCGTTTCGGGTCGGCATCGGCCAACGGACTAGTCGGGGTTGGGGTTGGCGGAAATGATTGGCGGGAAGGGAGGACGGGGAGTGGACCAATGACGGAAGGCCTCTGCTTGTACGGTAGGTAGATTCGCAAGTCAGTCAACTCTCTCCTATCCACCACCAGCTCCTCCGCCAGGTGCTTCGTCTGCAACAATCTCCCGGTTGTGTAGCCTACCTTACCTAGGTGACTGCGTCACTTCAGCTCCTTTCTTCCCACGCAAAACTTCCCACTACTGTCGCTCCTGACTACTACCTTAGCTACTACAGTATCCATCAAACCACACGTTCGCTAAGTTACTTTGTTTCGAAACCACCGGCTTCACCAGCAACCAGACCCACTCCAGCATAATCGACGACCGAAGCTTTCATCGTCAACAAACAAGAATAGTACCTGTTCTACGTCAATGCGATACCATTCCTACACGCCACCACCCTGCCTATACAGCTTTACAGACCAATTCCTTGTTCGAAACGGACAAGAGTGAACAAGCCTACATCTCGCCAGATACCCAAGCTTCTTGCATAACATATCGAATCCACATACGGTACTGCTCAACGACCACAACCAGGACGTCACCAAAACAGATTCACTTGGCCTGTCGAAGTGAAAGCGATTCCATCTTCGGCCACCTCACTAAACATTGTTATTGTCGACCGCAATGTCATCACAATAGTAGAACAACGTGGTGTGAACATCCCTTTGTTCGCCTGACACTGTACAACCACCGTTCAACAACACCCTGCGACACATTGTCGTGTCTGATATGATCAACGTCCGATTCCTCGAGAGCTGGTGACTTACTCCGTAAATACCCACACAACACACATCACACAGCACACATCACACGACGAGCCGCATTCCTAACCCGCAAATTCCGCATCCACCATCTACAGCCGTCACCTCGTCACAACAAAGCACTCCACGCGAAAGTTCCGCTGCGGCCGGCCGCTTGCGACAATGACTCCACACGCTCATTTCATACACCACTCCCGGAGGGTGGCACAGCACATAGTACAACGAATGGCATTAGCAGACTCCGTGTCTCTACCACGCAGCAACGACACGGAGTTAATAAAACCGAAGATATTATCATTCGCCTCTGGACTCCACGGCGTAAATCAAGACCTCAACTACGTATTTGTCCATGCATTTGTTGGCGTGCTCATCATCGCATGCGCCCTCACACTCGGCCTACGCTTGACGCGGAGATTGAGCAATTACCTACGCCGCATCTCGACACAGACAAATTCGCAGCAGCAATTCTTCTGGTCGACGAACCAAACACGGTGGTGGCCAGCTTTGAAACAGCATCTACTCTATGCACCGTTCTGGAGGCATCGACACAACCGGGAGTTCCAACTCTCGGATGCGATCAGCATGGGAACGTTGCCGTCGCGCTTCCACACACTCATGCTGCTCATCCTGGTCGGCACAAATCTCACCTACATCTTGGTGCTGCCGTGGTACCAAGCCCAGCCTGAGATCATCGCCGAACTCCGCGCTCGAAGCGGTGTCATGGCAGTGATCAACCTGATTCCGACCGTGTTGTTCGCCATGCGCAACAACCCTCTGATCCCACTGCTGCAGATTTCCTACGACACCTTCAACCTCCTCCACCGCTGGGCTGCACGCGTAGTCGTTGTGGACTCACTCATTCACGTCTTCGCTTGGGGAGCCAACACTTACCGAGAAGGCAAGATGCAAGCGATCAGCACATCCCTCGCCAACACACCCTCCTACTCCTGGGGCCTAGGAGCAACGGTCTGCTTCACCGTCATCTTCCTCCAAGCCTGGGGGCCCGTCCGCCACGCCTTCTACGAGACCTTCCTCAACGCGCACCGCCTGCTCGCCCTCTTCGGCGTCATCGGCGTGTACGTCCACATCGACACCCACCACCTCCCGCAACTCTTCTGGATCATCATCGTCATCCTCATCTGGGTCGGCGAGTACATCTTCCGCTTCGGCTGGATTCTGTATTACAACCTCTCCCTCCTCCCCAGCCAACACTCCAAGCGCCTCACCCGCGTCACCATCGAAGCCCTCCCAAGCCAAGCCTGCCGCGTCACCTTCACCCTCGTCCGGCCCTGGGGCTGGCCACGACCCGGCTGCCACGTACACGTCTACATGCCAACCCTCAGCCTCTGGTCCTCCCACCCCTTCTCCGTCGCCTGGACGGAAACCAAGCACCCCCAATCCGCCAGCCTCCCCCTAACCGAAGAAACAAAACGCATGACAGTCGCCGACCTCGACCTCCGCAACGACACCCAAACCACCCTCTCCCTCGTCATCCGCGCCCGCACCGGCTTCACCCGACACCTCTACGACCGCGCCTCCGCCTCCGCCTCGGGCATCTACACCACCTGGGGCGCCATCGAAGGTCCCTACGGCGGCTGGGACTCCCTGGAATCCTACGGCACCGTCCTCCTCTTCGCCGGCGGCGTCGGCATAACGCACCAAGTCGGCTTCGTCCGGCAACTCGTCCAAGGCGCCCACCTCGGCACCGTCTCAGCGCGCAAAATCATTCTCGTCTGGTCGGTGCCTAATACCGAAGCTCTCGAATGGGTTAGGCCGTGGATGGATGATATACTCAAATTACCGGGGAGAAGGGATGTTTTGAAGATATTGCTGTTTGTTACCAAGCCGCGCTCGCATAGTGAGGTTATTAGTGGTACGGGCACGGTGCAGATGTTCCCCGGCAGGTGTAATCCGCAGACTATCTTGGATAGGGAACTTGTGGAGAGGGTGGGTGCGATGGCGGTTACGGTTTGTGGACCGGGGGCTTTTGCGGATTGTGTGAGGGCTGCGGCGAGGAGGAGGGTTGGGAAGGGGGTGTTGGATTTTGCGGAGGAGGCTTTTACTTATTAGGTTTTACTGCGTTGGGCGAGATGGTTGGTGGGCTTGGGTAGGAGTGGGCTGGCTAGGTAGCCCCTTTTGTTGTGCTACGGCATATTGGGTTTGCATATCATAGCGACACTTTTCTTGTACGTTCTTTCTGCTTGGCTTCTTTATACACTTCTCTTTTCTCCCTTTTTGGAGCGTTTCTTCGTGCCTCGATTGCGTGAGCTTAAACTGGAGTGTCTGCGTTGCATAGCGTTTTCCTGTGGCGTTTGGTTATGTGTGACTTGATTCTGCTTTCTTGGGATATATATATACTTTGCACACTCTCTGAGTCTCTTGGGTGTGGGTTTGTTTCTTTTCTTCTAATGACGGAGAGAGAGGAAGGGGATGGCTATGCTGGTGGTGCGGTGGTGAGATCTCTGGATGTTTTTAAGTATGCTAGGTGGGGCTGCTATGTTGTGGTGGTGGATAGGGATAGTATGGATGTGAGAGGAAGTGCGCGTTTATGAGAGGAGTGTGTAGAGATACTTTGTACGTTTTGATAGTAGACGAGGCCAAGGCGATATCCGAATTTCAGATGAGGCTTCGAACAAAATGTGGATTCGTGGTAGATTGTTTTGATATGTAATGTGTGAGAAGCGGGTATACGCATATCCAAGAATGCCACCCATTTTCCGTTGCGCCGTGG
>Ga0160429_1002119_pt1 | contig 10605 bp, 7 predicted proteins | sample SolpanmetagenomR_FD_108199 | JGI IMG/M metagenome (GOLD analysis project Ga0160429, IMG submission 108199) | Solar panel surface microbial communities from Lawrence Berkeley National Laboratory, California, USA - R | ecosystem: Engineered > Built environment > Solar panel > Unclassified ... | reverse complement strand
CTGGCGTTACCGTACATAAACAGCACACGTTCATCGTCACCCTCGTGCAGATGATCCCGTGCGACAGGGCCTAGCGGACATCGTCAAAAGAATCGTCTGCTCGGTTGTCCACGTTACCCTGACAAGAAAGGAGCCAACGCGTGCATCCACTTACGGGCCGGGGAAGGCACATGCTCTGAGTCGTGTGCAGGCAAAGCTCGGGCCACATTCTCCCGTCCTTTCTGTCAGAGCAGCTCTCCGATAGATGCGCGCGCGAATGGAATGCTACAGTAAGGTAACTTATATCTGTGAGCCCCGCATACTGTCGGTGGCTCACTCCACCGCAACTGTAGCCATCAGTCATACCGTACATTGTCTTAGTAATATCACCGCCGGCCTGCACATGCTAACATGTGCAAAGCGAACAACTACCAAAATGCGAGTACAGCGATGAGAGCTCGGTTCGCGGAATGATTGTGTCAGTTACCCTGATAAGATGGCGATGGACTTACAGACTGCGCATCCGATCCTGCACAAGGAGCGCTGCAGCCTCTACGATGAGTCGCTCTGTTCATGCGCCTGGTTGCTGGCGGCACATGGGGGTCGGCCACCATGGATCGCGCACCGACCCGACGATGTGGTAGGTGCACGCCCATACACCGGAACTCTATAGAGATCCGCTTTCTTGGCTTCTGGATCTCACATGAGGTGGCGCGCAGAATCACCTATAAAGACTCGCTTTCTTGGTTTCCAAATTGAGAAGTATACAAATACTAGGTTATCTTCTATAGCCCTACTAGATCTTTACCCAATTGCGTGGATACTATACGTTTGAATAGAAAGTAGCCTTATACTTATTCAAATCTCTAAACATGATATACTAGCGTTGTAAAACATATACAAGCTCTTATTATGTTAATAGGCCTTTTGAGCTTTAGCTTCCCAAGACCTAAAACATAGTAGCTATACGTAAGAAAGGTATAGTAAATCTGGGATCTTTACCTCAATAACCTCAAAGGTTGGAAATAGTTAGTCTATTTTATAAGACTTTAATAAAGAGCTATTATTCTAGGGAAAAGAGTCTACTTTAAGGACTTATATATAACATATTACATGCTATAAAGCTATATATATCTGTAATTATAGTTATAACTATTAATGATTAACAATGACATATTTAGATAGTTAGAATAAATATATAATTAAAACTTTCTTTTCCTTTTTCTTCTTACTTATTCTTTTCTTCTTCTTAGTATAGTGCTGCTATCTCTCTAACTCTAACTATAATAAAATAGCCTAGATACTTATGTTATTAAGTACTAGAGAGTTTTCTTTATAACATAGTATTTACTATATTCTATAAGTATACGCATAGTTTCATAGGTAACTAATATAAACATACTATAGAACTCTATTCAATTACTTATAGGTCTAATACTTTAAGTCTACTCATCTAGATATTAGAGAAATCTATAACAATTAAAGTATCCACTAAACCCTTTAGATCTAGTAGCTTCTACTATATATCCTCGCTCTTCTAAGGTCACATTTACTAATTAATAGCTCTATACTTCTTAAGCGTAGATTAGTCTTATGATATTATCACCTTTACTTTAGACCTAAGATACTATTGCCACGTTGCCTTATCAGAGAATCTAGTAGACTAGGTAGTCCTTGTAATATATACATTTATAGGGCTATTATATGTAATCCCTCATCGATAAGTGCAGACTATCAATTCTTTTTAATAATCAAGCATACTATTAAGTATAGTAAAGCACATAGTTAGTTGAGTAGCCCTAGCTACTCTTAGGTAATACGATATCAATATATAGAAATGGATATAGCTTGCTCTAAGAAGCTTCGTACTCGGGCCGTTCTTTCATTTATCGTACCCTAATTGGTTGTTATTACTTTTCAGCGAAGCGTACTCGGCACCAAGCACCTCAAAGGTCGTAGCTAGTGTGAGGTAAAGGTCGTGTTGGTGGGAATAACACAACAGACCACTTGGAGTGATATCTGCCCTAACTAGAGACTAAAAATACTCGTTACCATATCGCCGTATTTCTAAAGTAGCTCCAAGTCCCGACTTGCAACTATGCCCTTGGCTTCTACTACTACGTCATGGGTGTGATCGATCACCTGCTAGACCCGCTAGTGGCGGCGGCCGGGACGTCGCTCCTCGTCTCGTCGGTGATAGTATGACCCTCCACTACGTCCACACCGATATCGCATTGGCCATGTAGCGGTAGAGACTGTGATAGACGTGATCGGATAGCCTCTAATTGCCTCTCCAAGGCCTGAACGCGCGCTTGTAGAGGCGCAACTTCTTGGACTACACGGTATAGATATTCCACCTCTTCTTCTAGCTGCATCACGTCCTTTGCTACCCTAAAACAGGGGTCATATGTAGCCGTCTTGTCTTTTGTGCCTCGTGCTCCGTTGCGCCCCCTTTTACTGCTAGTCAAGGTTGCCCTCCTCTCCTTCTCGTTGTTGATGGTGTGTGAGGTCGTGAGCGTGTCAGCATCCTCGAGGACCTCTGCAATTGTGGTCATTGCCATCGTCTGCGGCATTACGCTCGCTGATCAGCCAGCGAAGCACAGGGTGGGGTACTGTTAGAGGCGAGGGTTGTGAGCAGTTAGTCTCAGCGACGCGGATCTCGCAAGTGGACTATTGGTTACATGTATAGCATAAGGGCTTGCAGCAGTCACGCCAATACTGTCAGTTTTGGACATGCAATGACCGGGCGTGCACGGAGGCCGTTCATCTCTGGCTACAGGGATGAGCTCGAAGGTTATGGTCTTGATGTATGCATATCTTTAGGTACAGCACCCGTACACATTGAAAGGAGGATATCGCTTTGATACTGGACTGTTTCTAAGACGTCACGAAGGCGTCCGAACCCCCTCTACTCGACATATGCACGACAGTAGACACTTGCACGATGGACTTGTAATGACAGTCACTCGCTCCTCATAGAGTCACAATGGGCGAGGCAACGGCTATCCGAAGGTATCGGGATACTGTACTTTGGTCACACCGAGGTTCACAGAGTAAATGAGATGTCAATCAAGTGACACAAGCGAACCAACATACAAATACAGTGAACACACTGATGCTAAAGCTCGGCTCCCCTACGAACACCTTTGGAGGCTACGCGCGTCTTAAGAGCCTGGCTTAGGATTTGAGGGGTTTTACCGGTAGCCTAGAAAGGCTTGCATTATTGGCCACTACGATAGCATACGAGACTTTTGTTGTATTTATTGTTGCTTTTACGGACTGTCTTATTCGATGGGTCACGAGACATGGAATTTGCCATCATCATACTCACGTATAAAAAGGACCTTCGGTGCCTGCATAACAAGAACGCCTTGATCAACCCATCCTATCCTGCGACATCATACAAACATGAAATAGTGCGTTTAACCATGAGCATCAATACCTCACCGTCTAAGATTGCGGAAACTAGCTGCCCTCAAGCCCCGCTTCTCGCCAGCAGTACTCGCACTGTCGAGGGCCGGACAGCGGATCCCTCTCCAAGCCAGAGTTCTGTGACTGAATACGGTGCAACCCTTGGGCGCTGGAGGCGTGCGGAGCCCAAGTATGAGGCATCCTCTGCTTTTAACGATCCCAGAAATGTCGCTGCGGTCAGTCACAGAGCAAGATTGAGGCGTCGTAAGGGATACAAGATTGACAGAGAACGCAGATATGGGCTACAAATCGCTACTGCCAGTCTTGCGAGCGCTCTTCAGCTACCTTAGCGGCCGTAACTTCGGAGCGAGACTATATTAGCAGCCATTGTGCCGAATTGAAGCAGCAACTCTATGAAGAGCAGGCATGGTGCCGTCAGCTGTCGGAGGATAATAGAAAGCTCCTAGCGCTATTGTACCAGAATGCGCAAACCCCAAGACCAACGCTACCTTGGAGTCACACTAGATCAGATCTCAGGATCATGACCAGCTCGAACATTAAAGCCTCCGAAAGCGAGTCTATCGTCGGAAGTCAAGCATTGGAGCCGTATAGGCAATGTGTCGACGGCAACAATTCATGTACGTCAGCTTTCTGCAGCGCTCTTGGGATACATGCCTGACCGCACATTCAGTGTCCGACTACGTGGGGCTCCCTAGTGCACAAGTTTCGGTCGAGTCACCAAATTCAGCGCTGGAAGAGTGGAATTTATATCGACAGGAGCGTCCGCTCTCAACGCCTTACCGTTAGTCGAAGAGCTACTGTTTGACTCTTGTTTACTTTGATCATTCTGTGGTCTCGAGTGCTCGAGAAGAGAGGATATCACAAGCTCTCCTGTCCGCAGGCGCAAATTTGGTGGTTCGACTAATGAAACACCTTGAGGAGCCACGTAATAATCTCGATATGAGCTTTCTTACTTGCACGCCGCTATTCCCGATTATATTTGAATGCCATCGGAGTACTCGTAAGGCCAAGGTAGCTCAGAGCATTGGGTTGCCCTTACTCAATTCACCCACTCGAGTGCCTCTTGTCTTGGTCAGCTGCTCACGTGATTGATGCTGGCAAAAGCGGAATACATGTCGATGCGACTGTGATTCATGCCCCAGAGTTTGAGCCGACAGGAGGACCCCACTACGTTGCAATCTGCCAACGCCTCGCTTCGAAGATCCCGTCCCTCAAAACTAGACTGCTGTAAAGCAGCTTCCTGCTGTGAAATGTGGCAGTATTCGCTGGAAGTCCCCCGTCAAGTGGGACTTCCCATATAATGTTAATTAGTTACAACGTTCGACATCCCGTCCCGGTTCGATAACCGTTCTCAAAACTGTCGGACTTTCGGACGATCTTTTCTTACGATCTCTTCTTACAATCTCGTCCTCTCATCCTCTCGTACCTATAGTCCATCTTTACCCGACGTCCCTTCTCCGCTTGAGAAGTTCACACCGAAAACCTGTTGTTCTACCAAATGCATCCATTTGCTTGCATCGGGGCATTCCTGACAGCGCTTCCCATCTCGACCGAAGCCGGTCCTGTCCACACACTCGGCACCAGCATCGATCTGGGCACACCGACGCTACCTTAGAGTTCTCTGCCTTTTCCGCCTGGCGACTTGATCTTGAAGCACGTCGTGCTTGGTCTCGGCACACAGAATTATTCGTGCGAGGACGCGTCGACCGACGCCCCCTCCGCCAACGGAGCACTCTTTGCGAAAGTACTGTCGGTCAAGCGAGACTTCGCGACTACCACCAAAGGTTAGCTGAGAACGTAGATTTTGGCTTGTACCGTCAATACTAGAATGCTGCCGACCCTCTTTTTGAAGCCGTTCACAATTGCCTAATATAGTTAGTGTCTCATAAAGCTTTTCTTGCCGTGGTGTAGCAGTTTGTGAGCGCGATATGGGCCAAAAGCGCCGCCGAGCAGCAGCTACGCGACCTCAGTGTAATCCTGGCCACACCAGGCACCTGCCGTGACGTGCGATTCTTGAGAGGCAGAAGCAGAGGGAGCTTGTGAGGCAGGCAGAGGAGGAGTAGGCGGAGGAGGAAGAGGATGAGGAGTCTACAGAGTCAGAGTTAGCGCCAGATCGTCAATCTGAAAATGAAGGAGGCTTCACTGATGAGGATAATGTGGAGGCATCGCTGCAGATGAAGCTTTAGAGGCGATACTCAAAGTATGGTGTAGAAATAGTCGTCAAGGATGAAAAGTTACGGATGACTGCGCGTTACAGGCGACTATACAGATGACTATACGTAGCGTACAGTCATTAGGAGCGTACATTCGCAGCGTACATTCAATCGCAGCGTACATTCAATCGCAGCGTATAGTCATTAGGAGCGTATGGTCAACCGCAGCGTATAGTCGTTGAGAGCGGATGGTCAATCGCAGCGTACATTCAATCGCAGCGTACATTCAATCGGCGTATAGTCATTAGGAGCGTATAGTCAACCGCAGCGTATAGTCATTAAGAGTGTACATTCATCTGCAGCGTATAGTCATCTGCTGCGATTGAGTATGCTGCGGTTTGACTATACGCCACTTCTGGACAAGATCATATGAGGGACTCCAGCAAAAAGAGCAACCCATACAAAGCCGCGACTCCGGTCTGAACGCGAGCTGTCGAGCTTCTCTGATCCGAAGTAAAAACTCTTCAGCACATTACGAATAGCCGTAGCGGAGTGCTACATGAACAGCCGTGCAGAGACTCGACGCTAATGCAGGGACAGCTAAGCGGCCTTCCAAGCAAGCGATTTTCGTTGCAGATGTCGTTGCTTAACGCAGACAGATTAGCAACGGTGCGCACCGGCTTCTTGGCTCGGCAAGATTCAAAAGGCATTTTCAAATGCAACAAAGCAGGTGTCAGGGACTGTTGGAGTGTGCTTCACGTGACCCTGCTCAGTCGGCAGAAAGCCCTCGTATTCATCCTCCATCAAGAGCTGGCGACGGACTATCATCAGACTTGAGGACTAAAGATATGGAGGGAGACAAAAGCGAAAGATGCACTGAGATCACGATTCATCGTGGGAACAGCAATACGGAAGCTGCCGTACGCGGTGGTCTCGTGGAGCAATCTGCTGCTGCAGTTCGCAATGTGCTGGTCAGCTCTTACTTCGGATCAGAGAAGCTCGACAGCTCGCGTTCAGACCGGAGTCGCGGCTTTGTATGGGTTGCTCTTTTTGCTGGAGTCCCTCATGTGATCTTGTCCAGAAGTGGCGTATAGTCAAACCGCAGCGTCTAGTCATCTGTAGAATCAACCGAAGCCCGCGGGTTCGCAACAAGAGCAGTCCATTCACGACCTTCGTCTGAATGGGACCTGTGGGGTGTCTCACTAATACAGCTTCTGCATGACCTATCGCGTGCCGGACTGACGATATATATCACGTCTTTGCACCCACTCTTGTTTCATCTGTGGTCTGTGTGAAGCACGATGACTTCTCGGAAAAGAGCCTTATCGGACATTTCCACATATCAGATGCACGGAATGAGTGAGTGAACTGGGTCTAAGAAATCCCATATACAGTACTGATATCCTTCAGATGTGAGCACAAGAGCCACTAGTGTTCTCAATCGTATTGCTGTGCTTGAATGCCAACTTCAATTTTGTCTTGAGGAAATGAGGACCCTCGTTGACCAGGCTGAAACTATCTCAAGACAAGATACACCTGCGCATCATCATCGATGCAAAAGACCTTGTCTAGCATCTACGGAAGGGAACTCCCCTCCAGTTTATCATGATCACTTTCGAGCTGGTGCCACTGCGCAACCGAGGAATGCAGCATCGTCTACCGCCCTAGAGGTCGCCTGTGGCTTGCTGAGCAGGATGGTGGAAGAGGGACGTCTTGGTAAGTGTTCAAACACGGACTTTGTTGTCATCGCTAAAGTGAGCCGCCCAACATTTAGGAGAAAGAACGTGGAGGAGTCCTCTGTTGCATCTGAACGTCAACCGGCTCATCCGGTCTTTTGTTGCTCGTCCTCGTGAATGAGCACCGTATACGGTGTGCGCGGCATATCTCGTCAATGGTCGAGCTCGTATGCTGAAAGATGCCATATGCCAAGTCCGTCTAGTTGCTTGTTGTATGACCATAGACTGACGCATTAAAGCGAAACGGCGTGGCGCGCATTTGTGATAAGGACGAGCCGTGGCTGCTCTTCAAAGCAGTATGTGTTACTTCGAGCTTGCTGGCTTCTTGGTACGAAGAGTGAATGTCAATGGGAAGGCAGCTGCTACACCTTTGTTCAAGTCGTTGAACGAGCAATGGGAGCTTCGCGTGTTTCCACTGCAACAGGCTAGTACCGAAATGGTGGAGCTTGGGACCTACGTTTATGCAACAGAGTTTGTGATCTGGTCATCGTAAACCATCGGAACATACAACACTACTGCATAGACATACTGTAAAAGACGGTGGCCGGGTGAGCTGAAAAGACCGACTCCAGAAGTCCACTTGCCAGTTGAATTCCAGCGTAGATGGAGGGAACATACAGCAGGGCGTTTTGGCAACTGAGACCTACACTATGTACTGTATTGTATGTCGATACGGACTCTGTCAAGCTCTCATAGTGGCGTGATGAATGCCTTGCTCGCAGCAATTGCTTGGGGCTGGGCACGATTTCCACGAGCGAGCATGCAACGCTATGTTGACGCCGAAAGCGTAGACTAATTCGCATGCTGCAAGTGCAACAAGCTGTCGCCTCTAATTCGATATGTCGAAGCTACCACGACGGCTTCATGGTACAGCACAGCCACTTCAAGCGTCCTTCCGATACTGCATAAAGTGATCCCAAGAGCGCTGGTTCAAGAAGCGACCACGTATTGCCTTTATGACCGTTTCTGACCTATGGCCATCTTCACAGAGACTCCGAGTGATATACTGAAGGAACTATCCACACACCTCACGTCCCGAGACCTCTGGAGCATGCGGCTTGTCTGCAAGCGCTTCTGTTGGGAGTTCGCGTACGAGACATACAGGGCATGCTTAGCGGACTGCACCGTGGACGTCTCGTCCGTGGAAAGCCTGAGAGGGCTTTGGGAAATCTCCAGAAAATGTGAGCTTTCTCGGCATCTACGAAACCTGACCGTTACTGCGACAGTTGTCCCTTACGTCGAATTCTCCGAGGGGCATGCCCAGGTACGTGACGGGCTTGTACAGTTTTACAGATCGACCGGCATTGTTGGCTCGCAGGTACGAAAAGAAGAATTGCAGGTCATGCCTTCACGGTATCGCCGCTTGTATGCTGCTGCCCGTTCACCTAGGCGTCATCTTGACTTTCTAAAGGACATTGTCTCGAGGCTTCCGAACTTGCAGCAGGTTACAGTTCGACCAGCGAGGCTGTATGGGCTTGGATCGAACCCTCGAGAATGGGAGATATGGCTGCCTCAACCACTCCAGTCTGCGGTCCTCGAAAATACAAAGACATGTTTCGAGATGGTGACAGAGGTGCTTGCGTCTGCATCGGAAGTCTCGGTGAGGGCTTTCAAGCTTGAGTCGTGCCCTTTCGTTGAAGATCAGACATGGGGAGTGCTAGCTCCGTCTCCGGACCATACAAGGCGAGCTAGGGCTATGTTCGGTCGCATGCGCAGCATCGATCTGGAAGTAGGAGCGCGTTTCTACAGCGATGAAGCGTCTTGTAGCTGCCTGGATCTATTATCTCAGAGCAACGAGCGACTCGAAGATTTCCGTCTAAAGATGACCGGCTCTGAATGCTCGCTCAGCGACGCAGTCTCGCCTTTCATAATGCGAGCTGACTTCCCACGGATGGGAACTTGCAAGTTCACGTCCCTATCCATTCAGCCGGATGCCCTCTGCACTTTCCTCCGGAGGCACTGCCGTTCGCTGCGCATGCTCCATCTGGAAGATTGCTCACTCCTCACAGGCACTTGGCACGCCGTACTTGACGAGATAACACAGACGCACGTAACGGATCTTTCCCTGTTCTCACTACGCCACGGCGAGATGCAGTTAGCCAGCGATGTAGGACGGGATGACTCTGACGAAACAGAAGATGATGTTCTAGTCTACTTCGTTGTGCCCGTCGGTCAGCCGCCACGTTCTCTGAACATGGTTAAGAAGACTCACCGCCTACCAAGGCCATGTGAACACGAGTACTCTGGTAACGAGGTTCTGGTGCCAGTATACGCGAATCATTTCGTGGACGGCTGGCATACGTGGGAATGCAGGACGAAGTTCTTCAAGACAATGCTCCCACAAGACGGTGGTGGCCGTCATCAGGGAGTATATGTCCAGGGCGGCAGTACATTCGTCTGCGCCACGGAGCAGACCACGCCGCAGGGCTATGAGTCTTTCTGGAATAAAGGGGTAAAGTATGTCAGGTTGAGTCCGAGCTTAAGTATGAAGGGACAGTCGGTACCATACAACCTACTCCGAACAATGCGCAATGGATTGTATTGTAGCCAAAAACGTGCTTGAGGCAGGACGCCGCAAGCGATACGGAGTCCGGAGTTTCCTACGCCTGCTTTTACACTCTATCTAAGGAGAGAGGGAGACATTGGATTGAAGAAGACGTACAGGCTGGTCCTGGCGATAGCTCCAAAGTTCACCGGTTATCGGTGGGTGGTCCGACAAGCTAGGCCGGATACAAAACCATTCAATGACGATGGACGAGCTTAATCTTGCAGTTGCCGGGAATCGACGACACGAGCATTCCCAATGAATAATTTGATTCTGCACAAGCTGTCTCTAAGGCTAGGCTGTGATCGATCGAATCGCACTCCTAGCTGGGTTCAATTTATAAATCATCGCAAAGATAAGGTATGGCTGAATCTGTGTACGCATTGACGAATGGCAGATATTGAGTGTAAACCCAGCGTACTGTGAAAGATGGCTTGTTGATGCTGTTGTAATTCCCCGTCAGGTTGTCGAGTCTCCTGAGCATTACAGTAACGTTACGAGAGAACGTATGCTGGCTCTGAGTAGTTCAGGTGTCTGAAACTATATAGACACACATCTTCGTGCGATAGGTTTCGACGAGGAGACCCTCCCTTGGTAGAGTTCCTCGCTTACAGAGGAACGACCTTACTACAACACGATAATCTCATGTCCGGTAGAGCCAACTATGGCAGATATCGAATACATGTTATTGGTCTAGTGGCATCCTATAGAAGCTTGTCTGTGCGGATGTTCACCAAACAGTTGAGGTTAGGGTGTTCAT
>Ga0160429_1002117_pt1 | contig 10607 bp, 15 predicted proteins | sample SolpanmetagenomR_FD_108199 | JGI IMG/M metagenome (GOLD analysis project Ga0160429, IMG submission 108199) | Solar panel surface microbial communities from Lawrence Berkeley National Laboratory, California, USA - R | ecosystem: Engineered > Built environment > Solar panel > Unclassified ... | reverse complement strand
TCCCGATATCCTTTTCCGTGAACAGGAACTGTCGGTTTAGGTTTGTGAGATCTATGGTATCCATGTCTATTATATGGAGTTTGAACTTGTATGTTTGTGTGTTCCTTGAGGTTGAGTTTGCGGGAGTTGCGGGAGTTGCAGAAGGTGCGGAAGTTGCGGAAGGACGGGAGGGAGGGGAAAGAGAGGAGAGAGAGGAAAGCATGGCCATATTCTTGAGTATTTCACAACCGAGCCCTCCTGCTCCTATGATTAGCATTGTGGTTTCTGTTTGTGTTTGTGTTTCGGTTTGAGAGTCGTGTGGGGGGGTGGGGAAGAGGTAGGAGGGGCGGGAGAGGAATGACATTTTGTCTTTTGTCTTCTTTTTGGTTGGGGGTTGCTGAGGTTGGTAAGCGGATGGTGGAAGTGGAAGCGGGAGAAGAAGGGATGGAGGTAGAGAAGGAGATCAAGGGGGCCCGCACCGCTGAGCATCAGAAAAAGCTGGCTACGGGACCGAGACCCGAGATCCCAGACCCAGAGTCTCGATCAAAACGACAAAAAATGAAAACTCACCTCGCGTACTCTGTAACGACACTCTTCTGATTACCCCACATCACAACACCCCTACATCTACAAACCACCACGGCTAGTACGAAAGTCACCCTTGGGAGAAGCAAGAAAGGGAAAGGGGGACAGGGCGATGGCAATAGACAAGAAACGCAAAGCGAGAGCGGAGAGTCATACTAAGAAGGTGAAGAAACGAAAGGAGGAACGGGAGATGGAGATGGTAAGTCGGAGCACTCAGGTGGTTAGAGCTGGTAGCGTAGAGATGAGCGGGCATGTCAGCGGAACTGGGAGATGGTAGTAGAAATAGAAGCAAGCGAGAAGGCATCACCCACACGGGAATGCAGCAAAATAATCACTGATCAGTTGCAAAAGATTGAACATAGACGAATCGCATACTTTTACAAGAATCGACATCTACTAGAGGGATTGCTACCAAAGACACGAACATCATATCTACATAAGATAGAGAAGCGACCTAACGATCATCACACGGTGCCGATCGAGAAAATCATTGATCAGCCAACCACGGTGACTGGAATATTGAAAGATCATCAGTTGAAAGGGCTTGCATTCCTCATCTGGCTCAATAAGAATGGATTGAATGGTATTCTTGGAGACGAAATGGGCTTGGGTAAGCATACTTCACTTTTAGAAATCTTGAAAGACTTCTGATCGTGTCAGGAAGGAGCGACCAAAATGTCTCGTGCATGTAAGAAAATGTTATCCAGCTAACGGTTCTCTCGCTCAGGCAAAACATTACAGACGTTGTCCTTACTTGCCTATGTGAAGGAAGAAGGCGTCACAAAGCCGTCTTTGGTTGTGTGTCCACTGTCTGTCATGGACACTTGGCTCAACGAAGCGAAACGATGGGTACCAAGCATGACTGTATTCGCTGTTCATGGACATGAACAATATCGTCGCAAGCTGAAAGATGAATGTCTAGCCAACGGGAAAGAGTACGATATTTATATCACTACTTATGAGCAATATGTCACTGAACAAGGTTAGCAATCATATCTTACAGTACGGTGCTTGCTACTTATCAGCGAGTTCTAGCGTGGTTTCGAATGCACTTCAAATGGAATTACGTTATACTCGACGAAGGTCATCGAATCAGGACCTCAACTACGAATGTCGCTAAAGCGCTGCACGGAATATATGCTCACTATAAACTCTTACTCACAGGAACGCCTATCCAGAACGATCTCACCGAAATTTGGGTAAGGCCCTCAGTGAAGTGCAAACTACGTATTCTGATCTTTCCTTTCTGAAGGGGCTCTTTCATTGGCTATACAAGGACATTTTCACAGATGAGACGGCAAATGAATTTCGGAAAAGCTTCAACTTGGATAGGGGAACTTATAATCTTGACTTTATCGAGACAACCCGCTCCCTATTGCAGAATATCATGATACGAAGGACCAAAATGGATCTGGAAACCGAATCAAATTTTCAGCTACCACCTAAGGAAGAAATTACTCTCTATCTACCGCTTTCGCCAATGCAGCAATTCTGGTATCTTCGCCTTATACACAAGCTGGACTCCGCGATGGGTGAAAAGATTTTCGACTCTAAGGCAGAGGAGCAGCTGGAGCCTGCCAATCAAGAAGGTAAGCGGCCGAGTGCTATGTCCGAGCATTTACTAAGCGACACTTCACAGCTTTCAAGGAAATGGTGGAAAATGTTGAATATAAGGAAGCGGAGCAGACAGGCACTTATCAGAAGATGATGAACTTATTAATGCAGCTGCGAAAAGCATGTTTACAGTAAAGCTTCAGAAGGTCATATCGATCTCTATTGAATTCCCGATAGCCCATATCTATTCGACGGAGCGGAACCCTTGCCACATGTTTGCGGCGAGCACCTTGTATTTGCCAGCAGCAAGCTTATAATACTGGACAAAATTCTGCAGAAATGTCAGAAAGAGAAGAAGCAAACACTGATCTTCAGCGGATTCACAAGAATCCTCGACATTGTGCAAGACTACATGAATATGAGGCAGTTTCGTTATGCGCGATTGGATGGTATGAGCATCTCAATACGTCAAGACATGTACTGATACCATATGCAGGTAAAACTTCGAGGCCGCGGCGTGCACTAGATATTCGAGTAGGTGAACGGCAAGCACTTGTTGAAAAATTGTTACTGACTGGTATCATAGCTGTTTCAGAAGGCGAATTCGATATACGATCACTACCTTATATCCACTGGTGCAGGAAGTCTTGGGATTACCCTTACAGCTGCTACGGTGATCATCTTCCTCGATCACTCGTGGAATCCTCAGTAAGATTCCCACTAGGATTCACTGCGTCATACTCACATTGAGAACAGAATAGATTTGCAAGCATTGGCTCGAGCACATAGAATCGGTCAAACGAAGCCCGTGACTATATATAGACTTGTAATGCAGGATACAGTCGAGGATCAGATGATGACAAGAATTGTAATTATTAGCTTGGATCTGAATTTCAATATCTCTTACAAAAGGTTGTAGCGCAGAAAGCTGTACTTAAGTCTCAAGATGGATATGAAAGGGACTACTGCAAATGATGGAAGTGTTAATCCTCTTAGCACGACGGAATTGATCAATATGTTAAGAAGTTCCGCAGCAATCTTAGCGGATGAAGTAGATGCAGACAGCGTTCTCAAGTTTGAACGATGGATTGCCAGTGATCTCGATGAAGTCATCGCAGTTTCGAAACGGATCTCTAATCAACGGGAGGAAGCTATCAGCAGTAGAAATGAAGATGAAGAAGAAACAACTATTGTATCAGGCAGAGATGCAGAAGAGAAGTATTTGCGGGGAATTGCGAAAGTTAATACCCGAATGTTTCGCGGCCAAGAGATCCGTCGGGCAGTAAAGGCACCCAGTGAAGAGTGGCAGGAGCTGGCCAAAAGGGTGTCTACCGCAAGAACGACAAAAGTTGGTGGTCACGATGTACTCAAGTAAGGCGAGGAATACCTTTACATGCCATTATGCTGATGGATGTTTAGGAACAGTCTAGGATGCGCAACATGGGAAGCAGCTTCTTGCTTTACCTCTGGGAAAACTGTGGGCGAGGTCAAGCTTAAGAGACCCCGCAAAGAGTTTCAGCATCAAGACTGGTGCTTCGTATGCAATGACGGCGGTGATCTAGGGTGTTGTGATCGATGTCCCCGTGCATATCACTATGAATGCGTGAATTTGACCAAATCGTTATTTAACAAACTAAGGAACTGGGTGTGTCCGCAGCATGATTGCGGGAGTTGTAGCAGGTCTACTGCTGATGCTGGAGGAATGTTATTCAGGTGCCAGAAATGTCCGAATGCCTTCTGGTAATTTTGGAGTACGTTGTGAGCTACTGAGTAACTAACGACCGTTCAGTGATGCATGTTTGTCGGACGATACGCATCTAGTGGGGGCTGTGATACCGGAGCTGTTACGTAAACATTCTATCTGACATCAATCTACAGCGATCTAATCCTTTCTAGTGATGGACTACGATGAATGCAGTCAAGCGTACTATATCCATTGTAACCTTTGTGTTACGTTAGACAAGAGGAAGCCTGCCGAAGTCAGAACATTTGAAGCCGAGCAGAAGTCGCTTTGGAAGCAGGTACAAGCCATGGAAGATGCCCAATCCCGAGAAGAGGAAGAAGCACGCGAGGCAGAACGGCAAAAGAAGGCAAAAGCTTTACAGGACAAGTTGGATATTCAAGCAGCGATACGGAAAGAGCAATGGAAAATGGTTCGAGTGAAACGGGAGCTGGAATACATGGAGATCTTCCGAAGTCGTTTCGATGCGGAAAACGAGGAGTGTGAACGCATGATGCTACAGATTGACTTTCAGGAATCTCGTGATCTTCGGAAGTGGGTTGTGGAAAGTGAATCAGTTCCTAGTTCTTGTAGTGACAGGCTGAGATCATTACGTTCAACCAGCAGTATCACCTCGTCGTTGTTTAGCTGATACTATGATTTTACATACTGTACATACTTTGTAAGATATTCGTATATATATTAGACATACATGTATATATACATACCGCAATCTTGCTTTGATCACGTTCCTTTCTTTGTTGGCTGATCCCACGTGTGTGGGAATTTGCCTGGTCAGCTCAGTTAGGTCTCGAATTATGTAGCATACTCGTAGTTTCCGATTCTTTAGATACTCGTACATCTGATTCTCGATTAAAATTGCTTTAACTTGATGTGTAGAGTAGTTGTGCACTACGTATTTGCTTCCTAGTATCATTTTACCTCGTCGATGTCATACTCTTCTTTTGTATTCATATTTTGGTGTGACTATACGATGCCGCTCGATCTACATGCTGTCATATCTCCGAGATAGACTTGGTGCTAATACATATGTATATGGTAGAAATCAAGAATGTGGATGTAGATAGAGTTAGTCCCACCCATATCCCCTTCTCACGTCACTTTATCACCTCCCTCATCACCGTTCCCTAAATGATATGGTTCCCACGCGTTGGCCGGGTCACACAAACTACCTATCCGAACGCGATTTCCCCCACAGGCGATGCACAATGATCCACTCTACTAACCTTTTTATTGTCGCTACTATGATGTCACTGTTTACCTTATTTCTCTCGTTCTGTTTCGCTTCCCTCTCCTTCCTTTTCCTCTTCCCTTCTTCTTCTTCTCCTTCATTTCCTCTTTCCACCACACCCCGTACCCCGCTCATCCGCTCATCGGCTCATCCGCTCCACACACACCACACTACAGTACACTAAAATGGCACCCCCAAAACACCCGCAGCAACCCACCACCCTCACCCGTCTCTGGGCGCTCTCCCACCTCATCACACTCATCACAACACTCGTATACGCACTACTACATACATTCACATCATACATCACGCTCCAGAAATACACGTTCGCGATGGGGATGGCGTGCGCGGCGGTGGGGTGTGGGATTGTCGTGTTTACGAAAGAGGTAACGTCACTGGAACACGGGGGTATAACGCGGGCATATAAGATGGGGGGGATGGGAGTGATCACGAAAGATGCAATGGAATGGGGAACGTACAGAGTGTTGATCAGGATTCACGGAGGGACAACTACATACTCAAAATCAAAATCATGCAAAGTGAGAACAAAGACTCAGACTTACATGATACATAGAAACCGGCCCCAACAATGATATACCTCAAAGGATTATTACAGCAAAATGATTTCTACTATATCGCTCTCGCTGCGTACTTCGCAGTTACGCGACACAACTATCTAGGTATGTTCAACACGCTTCACTCAAAGCGAAAGCTCGGCTAACAAGGTGATTTAGCCGTGATCACGCCGTATGCAGTATTCGCGCTGTTTCATCTAGCGACTTTCACCAGCGTGTATCTATTACCTCAGATGAAGGCGAACCCTGGCACAGCGAAACAGTCCGAACAACTAGCCAGTACACTTGCACAACTTGAAGCGAGAAAACCCGTCATTACCAAGAAGATCCCGCAATTAGAGCTGTTTACCTACTTTACCATCATCGGATTTACATTATTGTAAGTAAGGTTGAAGCACTGAAAGGTAGCTTCACTAACGTTTTACAGTGGCAGGGGATACCTTCTTGATATGCTAGTATACCATCTCTTCATCAATGCTAGAACAAGATTATCACCTGAATTCTCTGAGATGTACGCGGGCATCGCACAGCAAGTCAAGAAGGGAATAGACAGTCCTAGATGTCCAAACGTCGTGCGCAACACCTTCAACAAAGTTGCTAGCTTTGCAGCTAAAGCACAAGCACCTCCTGTCGCAAAAGCACAATAATAGTCAAAATGTAAATACTCAAATTGTCTACAAAGTGTAGTTTCAATATCATCACATCTTTATTGACTGCTTTGCATATCTCTTCTGTACTTGAGCCATTCGCTCATCTGAGCTGTATGGTCGATGTTTTCCTTTAAAGCGTTACCGGCGCTCCTTAATCCAGGCAGCCAGGATAGACCGCTCAACACTCTATACACGAAACTTCTGTGTAGTTCCTTTTTATGCTTAATCCCGAGATCCATTTTAGCAATCACATCATTCCATTGTATTTCCGCGGGAGGACCACCATTTCTAGCCCTGACAACATCTGTAAACCTCGAATCTGGTTTGTACTCCCACCTAATCAGCAGCCCGTAATGATCACTGACTTGCATTCGAACGCTTTCACGACCAACCTGATAATCTTGGAACTCTGTGAAGGCAAGACTCAACGCTGCAGGGTATGCTCCAGAGTATAAGGCATGATCGAGCTGTTCACTAACTTCTGCTGAGTACTTGATCAGTTCAACATCCGACACGTTGGAAATGCCTTGCTTGAAGTGTGTATTGGTGAGCGCAGAGGACCAGCCTTTGTACGTAATCAGATTTCGCTGATCAAAATCGAGTGCAGCCTTCGCATCGAAGGATACTCCTGTAGCTTTGAGCTCCTGCAAGAAAGCTTGAGGTGAGATATTAGCATGTGCAAAAGCTGCCCGAGCATCGTACAATCCTGTCAATTTCGAATGTAAAATCTGCATCACATCGCTTCTCGTTTCGGAGTTTGAGTCACCCAAAACAATAACGGGCCCTTTGTGAACTTTCTTGAGCTTCTCTATTGCGCGGGCGATCTGGAAAGCCTGAGACACTCTATCAACCGCATCTGTGTCGGTGACATTAATCACAGGGCCGCTCCTGTCCTTGTTACTGACAGTCTAGAATGCCATCTGTTAGCTTTCATCGGTCTTGACCTACAAAGTGGATGCTTACATGTAAATTAACGAATAGCCATTCTGTCTTGTCTTTTGTCACTATGCAGCTTGTAAAACCTTTTTCAGCAAACCAGTCAGCTTGTGCAATATGTGTGGGCATTCCGTTGACGAGGAAGGTCGAATCGGTGACATTAGAGATTGGGTATTTCGCGCATGTCATGAGTCCAGCTCCTTGGTGATGAATACAGTGACTGAATATTGAGGGTACAGTCGCATTCTTAATGTATTGATATGCTTCGGCGTCCCATATTTCCTGCATTGAGATGACTTCTAACCCATCGCCCTCCAATTCCGCATTCCGTTTGTGTATGAGGCCTGGTAATGCCTGTAGTCTCTGCTTACGTAACGGACATGACTTGTTGAGGAAGTAATTGATAATCTTCCATGGTGACTGTGTGAGCTGCCATGCATTCAATGATGCAGTGTTCATGGTTTGTGTTGTATGGTATGCGCGGGCTAATGTTGACATTTGGAAGACTAGGTAGATGTGGAGGAGCATGGAGTATAAATCTTTGTGATGAGTTGGTTTGTTAGAGGAAATATGAATAGATGTGAATATGGGAATATCAATGTATCGCTCGAGTAGCGGTGGTAGCGAGTAGAAAGGGCAGTGGAGGTCACCAGCTAAATCACGGAACAAGGGTAGATGCTGACGTGGCCTTTTTAGCGCGAATTGAGTAATTGTCGTTGGAGGGTGATGACGATAGCAACCCCCTTAGCGGAAGATGTTTTCAACACAGGAGTTGCTAAAGGCATGGTCTGTCCATTTACAGAGACACCGTCAAGAGTGATCTTCACCCGTGCCAGGATAGGAGAGTGGGAATCTATGAGTACATGCTGTACAATGTGTTGTACCTAAGCTCAAATGGCTGAGACGGATTCTGTAAAGCTCCGCCCGAAACGTTGAATGAATGTTTCCCATTGATTCATGTTGACACTGTGCTCACTACTTAGTTCTTGCATTTCAGAGCATCAAGCTGAGCGTTTCAGGCCAATTATAGTCTCAGACTCAATTATGAGATCAGACCATCTTTCTCGAATCGGCAACTCGCGACCAAAGCACACCCTACGGTAGGTTGCTTGTCACTCCATTCTTACAGCAAGCTCGCTACATGATCATATGTCAGTACGTGTCATCCTTCGCTTCCGTCCGCCGAACCAGCTAGAAAAAGAAGCAGGCTCCGTTAATGTCATCGATTACCTACCACCCGATGCACTAAAAATAGCAGGAACGGAATATACGTTTGATAGAGTATTCCAGCCCGGAGATACACAAAAACAAGTATTCGAACATAGTGTAACAGGAGTCACGGAAGATGTCATGAATGGATTCAATGGAACGGTATTCGCGTACTTAGAATGATTCTCGTCACAAATGCGCCAAGGCCTGAGCTTATACATGTCACAGTTATGGACAAACAGGAAGTGGTAAAACATGGACAATGATGGGAGATGAGAAGAACGAGGAGAACAAAGGTCAGTCTCTACATGTGAGGTAAGGATAAGGCCTAACAATACGCTGAATACAGGTATAATACCAAGACTTGTAGAAAATATCTTTGCTACAATTACTCGAAGCAGTGACGACATTGAATTCACTGTGCGTGTCTCATATCTCGAAATATATATGGAACGAATAAGAGACTTATTACAGCCGGCGAGCAATAATCTGCCTATTCACGAAGATCCTCAGAAGGGTCCTTATATCAAAGGATTAAAGGAAGTATACGTTTCTAACATAAACGAAATTTTTGAAGTAATGCATGCTGGTTCGCAAGCAAGGGCAGTGACCGCCACGAAGATGAATGAAGAATCTTCTAGGAGTCATTCCATATTCATGATAACAGTACACCAAACGAATAAGCAGGATCAATCCAGCAAGTCATCCACGTTATACTTAGTCGATCTAGCTGGTTCAGAAAAGATAGGCAAAACTGGCGCTTCCGGCCAGACATTGGAAGAAGCTAAGAAGATTAATAAGTCCTTGACTGCTCTCGGAATGGTCATTAATGCGCTGACAGATGGCAAATCCAAGCACATACCATATCGAGATTCAAAGCTTACGAGAATTCTCCAAGAATCACTCGGAGGTAATTCGAAAACCACACTGATGATAAATGCTAGTCCTATGAGCTTTAACGAGACCGAAACGATAAGCACATTACGATTTGGTTACAGAGCAAAAAGCATTAAAAATAAGGCGAAGGCGAATGTGGATCTTTCGGTTCCGCAATTGAAGAAGTTGCTTGCTGAGAGTGCAGCACGTGTTGCGCAGCTCGAAAGTCATATAGGAAAGCTGACTTCTGAGATTAAGATTTGGCGTCAAGGCGGGACCGTAGCAGAATCCGAGAGAGCTGGCAATTTTGCAAATACCACCAACTCCACTTTGGAAGAAGTCACGATCGCACCCATATCGGGCGAAACTACACGCGATGCGGAGCTACTGGTCGACTTCGAAGCAAAGGAGGCAGAAGTTGAGCAGTTGCAGCAGACTGTAGACGAATTGAGAGCCAAGATGGAAGCACAACAGACGGAACTAGAGACTTGGCAAAAACGATGTCAGGATAACGAAGAGTTGATAACACAAATGAACGATTTGAATGCGTTGACAGCTGCACCAAAGATGGATGAGGAGATCAGAAGGAAAACATCGAACATGATGGCTGGATATGCTAGTACTGAGGAGGAGTTAAGCCCGCAGGCCGTTGAGCAGCCTGAAGTTGCAAGTGAGCAAGTCATAACGAAACCGGCCAGTACCAGTGAAAAAGCCGAAGGGGATGCCCAAGCCATGAAACAACTGATGGAAAGACAGGTCGCTGAGTTTGATAATATACGGAAGGAATTAGTGCGAGATTTACAGAATCGATGCGAAAAGGTTGTAGAGCTTGAGATAGCACTAGACGAAGCATCAAATACGAATGGAGGGAAATCACTCCATGGAGGCACAGGCAGTCTTAAGACAAAGATTCAGACGCTCGAATATAACATTACGCAGCTATTACAAGTTCACAAGCAGCTAATTCTACAAAACAGCAACACGAAGCGCGATCATATTATCCTAGACCGTGAAAGTACTGCCAAGTCTGAAAAGATTTCACAGTTGGAACGTACGATTCAGGGCTTGAACCAACGGCTTATTGATAGCGATGTCCGGCATGGTAAACAGGTCGAGAATCTATGGGCGAAAATCGCTGCTGCTGGAAGTGGTATGTTTTCTTTTTTTGTCTTCCCTCAATCAACTCCCTATTCTTTTTTACTAAGTGCTTGTTGATTATGTAGCAACAACAACTCCAGCAGGTCAATTCTCCTTTGGTGACGGTAAAATAG
>Ga0160429_1002115_pt1 | contig 10608 bp, 8 predicted proteins | sample SolpanmetagenomR_FD_108199 | JGI IMG/M metagenome (GOLD analysis project Ga0160429, IMG submission 108199) | Solar panel surface microbial communities from Lawrence Berkeley National Laboratory, California, USA - R | ecosystem: Engineered > Built environment > Solar panel > Unclassified ... | reverse complement strand
CGCGGTAGACTTGTGATACACGCGGGAGCACGTTGGTGTGCAGTATCATTGGCGTTTCGGTGCAGTAACAGGGTGGCAGAGAAGGAAAATGAACCGTTTTGTGGCGGCGGATGCTCTTTAAGGATACAGGAAGGCAATTCCGCTGAAATAAAGAAACATCGCATAGTGAAGGTATTTCGCAATAGCACTTACAGTTAAGCAGGACGCATGGCTGTCCTGTCTTGTTCGAGCCGTTGATCAGTGGAGTCTCGCATAGATGCCACATTATGAGCGGTCCGATCCAGACAGGGTTGGTCGTTGCCTCCCAGTGCCATCTGCTACTTATCATTGGCTGCGCATTCAATCAAGGACAGGTACAGAAGAGATTGACGTGTCTCAGATGTTTCCGAGATATTCACATGCTGTGATGTTGTTGATGGGCAGGCGTGCGATCCGGGAACTCGGAGGTTGACAACCTTGGAACACAACACACATGCTTAGGTAAGTCAACCTTGTCACGTGCGAGAAGACAGAAAGTGCTTTTATCAGTGTAAGATCTTGCCCTTCGATGTTCCTCAATGCGAAGAGTCACCATCCGAAGGCCTCAGTGTGAAGTGCGACCTCTTGGATCTCACCCTTCATAGCGCGACCTTGCACGGCCGCAACTGCATTAGACAGATCATTTCTCAAGCCATCCGGGCCGCAAGCGAAAACAAATGTCCGTCCAGCATCGAACATTCCACTCACGAGCTTCGAGATGTCAGGTCTTTCATGAACGACGCTTCCAAGCGATGTCATGCTAGTGGATCTATCGCTAGCAGCAGTGACCGCCTCAATGGCGTCGTTCTTCTCTTCGTTATCCTGAGCCTGGGATGGGCCCTTCGATGCACTGTCTGTGATGAAGAAGTTCATGACCAGGGCCAGCTCTTTGATACCATGTGCAGACGCATCTTCGAGAAGGCGCTTGACCCAGGCGAAGTGATCCGCTTCCTTCATGATCCAAACAAGAAACATCTTCTTTACCTTGACCGGGTTGGGGTCGAGCTGGCTCTGCGTGAGGACATGCTTGATCCACGGCATACAAGCAGTGATGCCAGCACCACCTGCGACAAGGATCATGGTGTCGAACAGGCTCTCTATTGGTCTGGTTACACCTCCATACGGACCATCGACCCAAGCATTAGCGAGAGCATCTGGGTTCGATCCGCAGTAGTGCGCAAGCTTTCTTGTGAACCCAGCTTGCGCCCTTGCCAGGAAGACCAGACTCGGACTATCCTGTATCGACGCTCTTTTAGCCACCTTGTCGCTCTCGGTGTTCTCGGGGTCGGGTGCAGAGACGATGGTGAAAGGGTGATTGTCTAGCGCATTGATTTTGGGGAACCGCAAGAAGACGTGCTGGCTTGGTCTCCACTTAAATCCAGGCGGTGCAACAACTTCTATTCTTGTCATGCCTCCAGGCATCTGGAAGAGAGCAGCTGGTGAACCAACTAGCCATTGACTGTGGATGTTGAGAGGGCGGGTGAACCAGAAGGCGCGAGCTAGGTAGGAGGCGAGCCAAAGGGCGATCGTCGCCCAGAGGTAGGACCATGAGTCTAGTACATTTCCAGCATGCCAGAACAGGAGTCCAACGTAGGTTATTGCCATGAGGACATGAGTGGCGTAGAAGGTTTCGTACGCGCGCTTACGGATTATTGGGAGAGAGAAGATGCAGAGGCCGAAGAGAATAGCTAGAGGAGGGACGCCAGAATACTGGACAACGCGTCAGTCAAGAATTCATAGATAGTCAAGCGAGAAAAAAACCTCATCCTGTCCGAGGATACCGACCAAGTCGCCACTGCGATAGAACTCAAAGGCGACATTCTCGGAGATGGAGGTCTGCTTATCCTTGGCCTCGTCGATCGAAGCGACGAAAAACGGGATTGTATGTATCAAGCTCAGAACAAGTGATATCCAGGCGACCCATTGATGCAAAATGTTCAGCTTTTCGTGACTGACTCCAGTGAGCAGAGTGACTATGTTTGCCTTTCCAGCGAGAGCGATCAGTATCGGAATGCAGGCAAATGCCATAAGTCCGCAGCGAATCGCGATGGGTGGGCCTCCAAAGCCAAAGTGAGGACGATAATACGGTCTCGCCGCAAAGACCAGACATGTGACTACGACGAGTGTCATCATCAGAAGTGCCAGGACGCCAAAGGAAGGAAGGCCGAGCCAGTTCAATGACCGTATATTAACTCGTCGGTATGAAAGGTAGCGTCCAGCAGCCATGAGCCTGGTCCTGATGCTGACAGACGACCTGGGTGACCCAGTGGGCTCAGGCTTGCTCTTGTAGTCCTGCCACAGGTGGAAGAAATAGACCGACATGAAGATGAAGATCAGACAGACATAGTAGTAGGTCAGCCAGTGTCCATACTCAAATTGGCCAGCGAAAGGCGTGACGGCTTGAGAGTCGTTTTCAGCAGCATAGAAGGCAAGACAGTCTTCTGCGACGAGAACACAACGAGGGTCGGAGAGTGGGAGGTTGACGACCGCCGGGTCAGGTTCATGGCTTGACATGTCCATCTTTGCAATGATGGACGTCTAGAATTCGCAGATCGCCTTGTGTATGAGCAGGACAGCAGCAATCGTAGTATGATGGGAAGAGATGCGGAGTCGTGGGAGAGTCGTGTAATAATATCAAATACTCACCTCTACTATTAACCGTAGGTATCCCGGCATGGGTGCTGCTTATTATGAATCAGCAATCAAAGCTTATACTGCACCAGCGATGCTTGTGCCATTCGAAGCAAGTGTCGTATAGCTTGTCCCATGCAATGCGCGCAAAAGTGCTCGTTCATCCCTGCCCGCAGACCATCGTTGCGCCACGGCGTCGACGGCTATGAAAGTGCACCAATACCATCGAGAGCGTCACCTCTTTCGTTGCTTTTTTGAGTCTAGAGGGTCAGCCGCACGTCGATTCTCTTTTCTCCAGAGCGGGATCTGAGCTGGGTATTGCAGGCGAGCATATTCTGGAAGCGAAGATGCAGAGGAGCGAAAGCGAGTGCCAATCACGTTATCGACGTTCTGAGATTGTCGTCGTACTACCAGTAAAGACGCTACGATTGTCATGAGCCACTTGCATGGCTGCACTCGGTTCTCATTTAGAGTTCACTGCGACATCGCAAAAAGTTCATTTCGAAGGGGCCGATCACGTGATAGCAAGTATCCAAGGACTCGATTTTCATTGACCAAGGGATCTCTAACGTTAGAACCAGGACTCAAGCAGGTCTATCAGACACGACTCACCTTTGTAGTTCCTGCAGGTACATGTGTGCTTCCAACGTGGCCCATATCGCTCGTGTCTAACACAGCATGCTCGTATTCGCAGATCGAGGGCTGTATCGGTACTGGATGCATGGCGTCGCTAATCCAACAATACAGGAACGAAGCAATCTGGCGCGTCGTCCTCTCCCAGTCAACATCTAAATACTCCTGCGCTGGAAAGGAGAATGCCTGATATACCGAGGACAGCAGCGGCAGGAATCAATACATCAGCAGAAGCAACTCGGTGGGTAATTGCTTCAGCCTTGAAGCTCAATTTGCTCGAGACTCGCATGAGTTGGACGTTGTAGTTCCCGTGGGCAAATGGAGATCTGAGCTTCAAGGTCGATGGTAGAACGGACGGATCTCTCGAAGATGCACCAGTAAGCTGGAGACCGTGGCTCAGTGGCAGAAAAGTCGTAAGTGAGGAGAGGCGTCCGCCAACGGAATATTTTGATATGAGCGCCACGGCTCGAAGAGACTCATAGTACCAGCGGTTCTCAAGATCACTGAGCGACCACAAGGTGCGGAGACGGCGGACAACGGATTAGTATGATATTTCAAATTGGGTATTGAATACAGTTTGTGGGCCTTCTCGCGGACTCCGGGATCATGATTGAAAAGCCGACAGTGGAGCGCTGAACCAAAGAGTACTCTCCGCTTCCTGTACCATGAACTGGAATCGCTTGAGTGAAGAAGACTTTGAAGACATGAAAAGGACTATCCCCAAGCATACGGTAGAACGGGCTCCGAAATCCTGCTTAGCAGAAAGACCTCGAGTTCCAGATGAAATCTCGCAGTGCTCGCAAGTTCATAATACCGATACCCCTTCCAAGGTGCTCACAACCTGTCTGCATCCATTACCATTCAGAGCAGCCCAACAATCCTCCTGAAAGCCGTATTACTCACAACCCTCCCCTCACTCTCCCCACCCACTCCGTCTAGTGCTTTCCCATCACCACACGCTAGATCCACCAGAAACTTCCCCAGATCCTGCGTCGGACTAATGAACCCCGGCGCCAGGAACCTAAGCGGCGGGCTTATCCAAGGACGCAATCTCGAGTTCAGGTCCGGCGTGCGTTGAGCTTGAGCTTTCTTCGTCTCGTTGTCGTATGTCGGATCGACCAACGCAGGCCGTACAGAAAACATCCTCAAAGACGGATGATCGCTCTGCAAGGCGAGGAGCTGCGACTCAGCGCTTCCCTTGACGCGGCCAAAGTAGGACGTAAATCGGCCAGGTTGCTGCGTCGCTCCCTCACCTAGTAAACATACAACAGACATTACATTAGCTCTTATCCCACTTTTGTCCGCGACCCATTCCCCCCAAAACGTCCAGAAATCAGAGAAAAGCGACTCACCAGAAACATAAATGAAATTGAACCTCTCCGCCAGACCCGCAAACGCCTCCGCAGCAGCGACCGGATAATCCACCGTGATCCTCTCATACTCTTCCTTCCCAACTTGCGTGACGCTGATACCGAGCGCCCACACACAGCCCTCGGCGCCCTTCAACCGCTGCAACAGTTCCGGCGGGTAAGTGCTGAAGTCGTTCGTCTGGATGACTTCAACGTTCGGCTTGCCGTCAGCAGCGGGCACAGGTTTGCGGGAGAGGATGGAGAGACGCGTGACGCGGCTGGGCATCTGTTTTAGGGCTTGATTGAGGGCGCCGGCGCCGACGAGACCGGTTGCGCCGGTGAGGATGAGGTGCATGGTCGGTTGGCTGGCAGGCTGGGCGGCGGGCTTGTAGCTACCTATACACTTCAGTCGATACAGGCCTCAAATTCTGAAAGGGCTGCCAGAGAAGGCTAGATGCTTCGATGCCGTTGATGGAGACGGTGAAATAGTATAGAACTAGGTGTATTAATTGGGTAGACAAATTTTGAATAATTGTGGTATGATGAAATACCCGGTATACCGAAGCTTATACTATATACCTTGAATGACAACGGTTTCTACAGTCACAATAGACATTGATCATTCGAGGTCAGTAACAAGTCTAGACATGATGGATAGAAGCAGGGCCTAAGTCAAATAAGTGAACATGCTTGGTATGATAACGATACCGAACGATTGGAAACGAGCATTGCTACGGTCGAGACCGCGGGATCATATAAATCCTGAAGGTTCTCACGTCAGCATATCTCATTGTCGTAAGCACGCAATCAAGTTCATGCCAACGCGTAGACCGACATAGCTTCAATCGGGCCGTAACACGTGATATTCGTGATCACATTACAGATATGTACAACCTTTTCAACTCCCCTACCAGCATCCGGCTTTTTCCAACCAGAAAGACTCGCTTCAGACCCACAGCTAGATAGAAGATCGTATCATACATCATGCACAGCCAGTTCCAGCGTCGCCTACCACTTCCCCGGCGTATTCCCCTCGAACGGCGTATTAAAACTAGGCTGCGGAAACCCTTCCAGATCGCCCAGCCCGTTCTCACCGCCATGCCACTTATTCCACCCATCCGTGCCGTCCCCCAATGTTAAGAAATCAAGATGAGAGTTCGGGTTGTCCTCGCTCAGGCCCGGGAAGTCCCGAATCTCCGGGAAATGCACCGAAGCCAGTGCAGAGATGTCATGAGCAAACTCTGTTGAGCCCATCCACGCGTTGCTCGCAATGTTGTTCGTGGCGGCGCTGTTGGGAGCAACACTTGCGCGTGAGTTTGGCGTGGCGAGGCTGTTGGTAGAGATCGTGGAGCCGGAAGAGAGGGAAGGGTCAATGGCCGTCTCGGGAACGTTGTGAGGCCAGGAGCTGCTGAATTCGCTACGAGGCGTTACCATGACGAAGCCTTCACCGGGGCGGTCGCCGTCAACATCAGACTGTTTGCGACGGTGCGAATGATCCTGGACTCCGGCCATGGAGACGTCGGCCATGCTCATACTTTCCCGGCGAAGGCCGCTTCGTGAGGAGATGGAAGCTTTGGATTGGCTACGAGCCGTGGCTGTAACGCGGCGCTTGAAAGTTGGTCGCTCGCCGCCTTGGGCGTCTATAGTGCTGCTTCCTCGCCTGGCGGGGATCACCCCCTTTGGCTGCTTGAACGCTGCGCTGGTCGGCGGGTAGCCGCGAAGCTCACCTAGCACAGCTTCAAGCACGATTGACATGCGTTCAGCAGGCTGATACGTATGTGCCATGTCGGTCAAGGCGGCTGAGAGGCATTCAAGGTACTGCAGGTTATTATTGCGGTCGTTGGGGTCCTTGAGGTGTGCAAGTGCGGCGACCAATGCAGTGGCAGCTGTGCCCTACAAATTGTCATTAGTCTTGCAATCTAGAAAAGGTTGGGGAGGAAAGCTTACAGCGTGCTGCATACCAGTCACGAAGATCTTCTTCGTGTCAAACCGCTGGCGGTGCTGCCAGAAGATTCTCGCAACTCGGATCGCATGCTTGGTGCATACTGTCCTAGAGAGGGCCGAGAAGTGATGCTCGGTGCCGTTGGCGTCGTCACCATCCGAACCTGTCGGCTCGCCATACATTGCAAAGGGCCGATGGAGCAATATTAGAGACGAATGGTACTGCTGATGGAGTAGAAAGAAGGAGAAAGGCGCCGTCTGTATGTTGATTGGCGTCCATCGTAATTGCTCGGGCAATCGAGCGTACCAATTGCCGAATTCTCGGTCAAGACACGCAGTCCGCAGGTAGTCGTTACGATCGATATGGGTACTCGACAGCTGCTGTGGATCTACGCTGTTCTCCGTTATTTTGCCTGCCAGCTCCATGAGGTCAAGCAGTGCTTCGTAAATGTGAGTCTCCAGGCCTTTGTCTGGACCCGCTGGACGGCACGTGCCCAGTCGCTCAAATTGCTTGGCCAGAGTATAAATCTCGAGATCCGCGCTCTTCATGCTTGTAGGTCTTCCCAAGAAGAGTGCCCAGTACTTGTCATATATTACACACGCCCATAGTGTCATGTGACGGATTTCGACTTCGCGCTGCGGGAGGCCGGAATGTCTTGTATCCAGATGCAGCCCTATGTCGAACGCAATGCTGTGATTTCCATCAGCGAGATCCTAGGGACGCTATCGTCAATATCTTACCGCACGGCAATTCCTGCGTAGAGCCAGCCCACGTTATCCCTCCCAACGCCACACTCAAGGTCACCCAGTAACAGAAGCGCTACTACGGATGTGATTCCGCCGGGCCTTTCCAGCTCGTAATCTAGCATGTATTTCGCTTCGCGATGCAGCGTGCTCTCTCGTTGAGGCATGTTGATCCTTTGCATGTCCGATCGGTTTCTGTCTGCGAATCTGTACCCCATGGCTAGGACGCAGATGTGGAGAAAAGGTGAGTAGAACTGCATCCTACCGTTCTCCTTATCCTCTTCAAATGCTTCCTTGTGCAGGACGTGCAGGACTGAATTGTAATTTGTCCAGAAGAGGTCCATAAGATAGTCATGTGTCTCCGTGGAAAGATATCGGATGGTCTTCTCAGCCCGCCGAGCCTGCTCCTGGGATTCTCGACTCTCCTCAACTGATTGGCCCAGCTCCGAGTGTACATGGCAGTTCGTAGTAGGCCCGAAATACCTCAAGCGACCACTGAGTTGATCGAAGCTCAGATGACCCCTGGTAGACAGCAGCCTGCTGACCATTCCTTCTTTCTTCTGCGTAGAAATGACAGGGGGTGAAGAGGCAGAGTCCGCGTCGTCGTGGCGGTCGCTGTCTTCATCGACCTGGTCGATATCAAGGAAATTGTCTTGGTTACTGCCAGGGCTTGAGTTGTCTTGCTGGCCTTGAGAGGGCCTATCTTGCTGCGATTGGGACTCGTCGACAGCTGGCAGACCGTGTCGCGTCTTGGGAGGGTAGTTCGCTGGTGGTGGCTCGGAGCCTTTGTCCTTCAGCATGGATTCGAGCATTGCGACGCGGTCTGTGAGCGAGCACATATATGCTCGAGAGATGGGTCTACGTGACCGGTAAGCGAAGAAAGAGTGGAGGATTTCCTCAAACTTACCTTCTTCGCTCGTCGTCGTTCTTAATTACGCACTCGATGCCAGATCGCTTGCACTGAGTGCACTCGCCTTCACCGGGAGGAACGACGCACTAGAAGCTCGTCAGTAAGAAAGCTGCTCAAAGAACAATAGCCGTCACGCACTCGTATTCTCCTGTCTCGACATGAGGCACACGCGACGGAGGCTCGGTGTCGTGACTTCTGTCTCTTTGAATTGGTAGTCTGTTCTACGTTGGCAGCATCGTCCGCACTAGCATTGTTCTGCTGATCAACGGTCTCGCTTTGAGCACTGTTCTGCATTTTTCAACTTCGAAACCGCTCGGTAAATAGAGTGGTTCCTCCAGAAGGTGACAGCTCGCAAGTGACCGCGTGAAGATGTCAAACGAGCAATTGAAGTTAGCAGAATCACGAGAAACAGTTGCTACGGGGTAGCAAGGCAGAAAGGTAGGTGAAAAGCAGGGCTCACGGCACGAGTAATCTAGCGGCCAAACAGCTTTGATCGGGGGCTGAGTGCAAGTTCACATGAATCAGTTGCCGCCTCGAGCCGTCACGGTTCCCAGAGGGCCAGCAAGCCACAGCTGCATAACCCCAAAAGCTAATGAGATGGGGTGTTGTATGCGGGGTCTCCATGGTTGCCGTCAAACTCCACAAAGGGACCCGAAATTGGGCCTGCCGATTCGCCTCTTGTCCTGGGCTGTGGTTGGTGGTGGACTGTGGTTCGAAGGGAACCTTACAAGGACCCTGTCTACAAGGAGCGTCTCGACACTGGCCTGTGAGGGGTAGCGAGGAGGCGTATCGCTGCTCGTGTGCTTCGAGGCGCAACTCATGATCAGTCCAAGGGGCGTGTTCGTGGTCCAGGACAGCCCGTCACAATGCCAGCGTCCTGTTCTGGATCTGCGTGGGCGACCTACAAATGCTCGGCTGACGGCCTCGTCCCAATTGGAGCTGGTACAGTAGGTACTTTACTCTGTAGTTGTTCGCGAACCTTTACGCCAGACGGCTAGAATTGCTGACTTGGCAGCAAAGTAGCGCACCTGATTCGTAGGTGAACCGGTACAGATGATTAACTCTACCTCCTTGACTCAGTCGCCTGGTGTGAGCCCGAGCTCGCGAAGGATTGACCACGATCCCTGGGTACAGTAGTACAGCGCAGGCGTTAGACTTGCCCAGATAACCAAGGGGAACAAGCCCGAGCATACGCGGGGTGTATAAAGGTACGAAGGTACTTGCGAGGGTACAACACAAGGCTCCATCATCAGTCCGCTCCGTTACTATTTGTGCGAACGAAGCGATGGGAGAGCATTGGAGGTTCCATTGGTAAAGACATTTCGCATGCTTGCTGCCGAATAACCGTGAGTCCTACAGGTATGTCTCGGCAACGCCCATTCTACGTCATCTAGTATGATACCACACCTGGAATTGCGGGGTGCTTTGTCTTGGGAGAGAGGGAAAGCAGTATACGGGCAATGCTTTCTGCGAACGATTTGAGAGGTGGCTGACTCTGTATGCTGGGCATGACTAGCAAGCGTAACATGTGCAATCGTTCTACGTCTACAGGACAGTACCGGACAAATGTGCGTGCGCAAATGATCCGCAAGTAACGAAAAGACGATTGGCAGTACTCCCGGAATGCATCCACATCATAACTGGGGCCCAAACCGGGACTTCCGAAAACAAAGAGCTAAAAGATGTCGTCGCAAGCTGCAGCAGGTTGAATCGGTTTTCGATCATGTCAATCAGTCCACATCCCATTCATGGTCAGTATTTCGAATGTATGTGCTCAAGCCTTTGACGTCTCTCGTCGCCGTCGCTTTGACATCGCCGGTGCCCAAGTACGCGAAACGATTCTTGTAGCGATACTTGATGTCGTAGTCTTCGAAGCGGGGGTTCTTGATCGACTTGAGGAAGTGGATGGTCTGCGCCGTGCATCGGTTAGTTGCTGAAGATCTATGCCTTGTCCAGTGAAACTTACAGAGCCAGGCCATAGATAGATCCTATTCTTGACTTTCCCGTCCTTGAACCATGAGCGGCACTCCTCCTGCCAAACTGTTGTCTTGTGATACTCGTCGAAATGCGCGTAGATCTCGTCCAACGCTTCCTGCTTCACAGCCATCGACTTGATGTGCTCTGACTGGATCTTCTTCATGCACTTGATCGAGTATTCGATCGTCGTCTCGATCGATGGCAGCAGTGTGCCGTTACTCCATGTCGCTCCTGGACCGACGATAGTGTAGTAATTCGGGAAGCGCGGTGCCGAGACTCCAAAGTACAGGTTGGGACCATCACTCCAATCCTCCTTGATGGATGTTCCTTCACCATTTCTCACTGTGAATGCTGGCTGAAACGCAACCTGGAACCCGGTAGCGCAGACCAACACGTCCATCTCGT
>Ga0160429_1002113_pt1 | contig 10611 bp, 16 predicted proteins | sample SolpanmetagenomR_FD_108199 | JGI IMG/M metagenome (GOLD analysis project Ga0160429, IMG submission 108199) | Solar panel surface microbial communities from Lawrence Berkeley National Laboratory, California, USA - R | ecosystem: Engineered > Built environment > Solar panel > Unclassified ... | reverse complement strand
TTCTGACAGTAACAGTAGACCGCATCGTCTTGCTCGTCATCGAGCTCAACGCCCTCTTCATCACCAGCTCCGTCAACACCCATCATTGACGTGTCCTCGTCCTCTTCCCCTTCCCCCGAGTCGACAGCGCTTTCACTTTGATCATCGCCCGTGGTGGAGGGAGATGCGCCTTTCTTGAGACCAAGAGCGCGTCGAGACTTCTTTGACGTGCCATGCTTCTTTCGCAGTTGCTGGTGAGGCTGTACCATCTTTGACGTTGATTTCTTCGCCGGTCGTGGTCCCGCACTGCCAGCTCGACTGCCTGGTGCTGAAGGCCTCGGCGTACCCGGACCCAGTGAAGAGTGACGTGCGAGCTGAGAAGATGCTGGAGGAAGGGAAGCCATGCCGCCCGTGAGCTTCCGTCGCTTGGACTCACTGGCCACTGACGTCTCCCGCTTGTGCCTGTCACTTATCGCTGTTGGCTGACTTGCTGATCGTACTGCTGCCTGGTGAGCTTGCATCTGAGAAATGTTGCTGCCTGGACCTAACGATGCAATGCGCGCAGCAGAGGACGGTGCAGATATTCTCTGCAAGTGCTGATTGATGAGATGTGGTGCGCCGCCAGTCGTCGTGTTGACGGATAAGGGCCCCAAAGGCGTGCTTGCGCCTGTGTTGAAAGATGACGTGGGTTGCACACGGTTTCCTGAAGATTCACGCAGTAAAGAAGGAACCTGTGGATCAACTGCAATTGCACCTGAGTTTTCAAGTTCGCGCATCTTGATGTCAAGTTTCTTGACTTCACGATCTAACTGATCAAGGAGTCAGTACTCGTGGAAAGGGTGAATGTACTCGGCATGACTTACCAGACGAGTTGATCTATCCGCAAGCGAGCACTTTTCATTTTGTAGCCTTTCTACATCGTCGTACAGACGCCTAACCTCTTTCCCGTTCGGCTCTGCCTGAGGATCAACCATCATGCTACCGTTCATCTTGATGAATCTTTGAACTCGGTGATTCTCCTTTTCGACTTTCTGCAACAGCTTCTGAATGTCTTTCTCTTTCTCTTCCAGCTCTTCCAATATGTGACATATTTCTGCAGGGACGTTGCCGATGATCTGCGTGAAGTCTTCGAGCACCACGGCTGGGTCGTCGGCGGTCATGAGTGACATGTTGGGGTGGTGACGTTCGAGCAGACGAAGAAGACTTAGTCGACTCTGGCACGGGAATCTATGGTTCGAAAGCGTTCTTCAGGCGTCAGTGAATACTGATGACTATTGCTTCCATTGACAAGTCGTCGTGATGCGCCTGACGCTGTTCGCACCACCACGGTGGTAACGGCGGCTTCTTAAAGTGGTCTTTAGCCTTTCCAAGGTAGGTCCTCTTTCCAGTCGACACGAGTAGATGGAAAGACCCGCAGTAAAGGGTGCTTTGATGGAGGAAGTCATCCTGCCGTGTCGAGAGTGTTGAAGTTACAGCCGCAGGCGACGCGATACGAGTCATGCTAGCGGTGGATTTCCCTGCAGGGCAAGTGCGGGAGTAAGCGAGAACGACACGTGAGCAAGCTAGACACGCTAGAATCGGAGGTTCAAGCGCGAACCTTATGTGCTCCGCTTCCGAAACATATAACATGCCATCGCTGAGGAATGAGACTATGCTATCGTGGAAACGGCACTTCAGCTTCGCGGTACTTCAAAGGTAGTCCTGTTGCAGCCCACCTCAGGCTCGCAGCACGAGATGAACAATCTAGCCGTCGACCCGTGTTATACACTGGACGCCCAAACCATTGTTGAAGAATGGCGCAATGGACAGCCAGAGGTATACGAGGACCATAGAGGGTACGACTACCGGCCGCCATGGGCTCGCATGACCGAAGAAGATGCTGAGCGGTATGGCATTGAGCGCCCGCAGAATCACGATGTGTCTTTCCACTACAATGCGAAAGTCGAACAACACCACTTCGGCAAAACGCATCCAATGAAGCCGTGGCGGTTGACTCTGACGAAACAGCTTGTGTTTGGGTATGGTTTGCAGTGGGCTATGGACTGTTACCAGGCGCGATCGGCGACCAAAGAAGAGCTGGCCATCTTCCATGATCGGGGCTACCTGGATTTCTTGCAGAGGTTTGCCCTCCGTGTAAATGTGCGCGCGACGAACGACTGACTTCCACAGGGTACGGGAATCGGATGAAAACAGCGCCGACTACATCAGATATCAATTTGGCGAAGACTGCCCCGTGTTTGACGGCATGTGGGATTACGTCTCGCTTTATTCCGGCGCTACCATCTCTGCTACGGACAAACTCATCAACGAGCAATCAGATATTGCCATCAACTGGTCCGGTGGATTGCACCACGCAAAGAAGATGAATGCTTCTGGCTTTTGCTACATCAACGACATTGTGATATCCATCCAGCAGCTCTTGCGTTTTTACCCTCGGGTGCTGTACATAGACATTGATGTCCATCATGGAGACGGTGTGGAACAAGCTTTCTGGTCAACAGACCGTGTGCTGACGTTATCTTATCACAAGTATAACCCAGAAGAATTCTTCCCTGGTACTGGCGGCGCTCAAGAAACTGGACCTCCGGATACGTACACGAACCCTGGCGCCCATTACAGCCTTAACGTCCCTTTGAAGGACGGAATAGACGACGAACAGTACACGAGTTTGTTCAAAAACATTACAGGAGCGTGCATTAACGACTTTGACCCTTCAGCCATCGTCCTCCAATGTGGCGCGGACTCTCTAGGAGGAGATCGGCTGGGGAAATTCAACCTCAACATAACAGCTCACGCCGACTGCGTCGACTACGTCAAATCGCAGTGCCACGATCGCAAGCTCCTGATCATTGGCGGCGGCGGGTACACTCCGAGAAACGTTGCCCGCGCGTGGTGCCACGAGACGGCTCTCTGCACCGAGAACGAGCTGCCAGCCAATCTGCCAGATAACATCCCTTTTCGGCAAGCCTTTGAAGGAGTAGCAAAGGGTGACGGCGTCTTGCTACCTAATCTCTCCCATCTGAACCTACGGCATCCGAACGAGCACACTCCGATCTATCTCCAAGGATTAGAGAACAACATCCTGACTCAGCTGAGATACATCCAGGGCGCGCCGAGCGTGTGTATGCAGCAAATACCACGCGATCATGTTAGGATCCGAGAGGAAGCAGAGGCTCGCTGTAAGGAGGAAGGCGAAGACTATGACAGGGAAGAAGCGGAAGAGCGGCGGGTCAAGCTGGAGAAGAACCTGGGAGGTCGAAGAGAGTACCGTGGTATCTGAAAGTCGACTACGGTGCTCACAGTCTGCCACGCATGGCACAGCGGCCTGCACGTGTCGAGGATTCTTGACAGCTGTGCTCTGCGTGCATATGCTGAGGCCGACCTGAATACCACAAGCTGACTTGGATCGAATACGTGCGATTGCATCCCACGATATGGGCAAAGGAGACCTTCTCCGCGCAAGTCTTTACGCCCGACTGCAATCACGAGACTTGGCTCGATCCGTGGCTTTCCCTATTGTGGAACTCTTTTCACATGCATGGGACGAGTGTCCCCGGGCCGACTCAACCGCGATTAGCGTGTCTGCACCGCGTAGGAGTAGATGGACGAGGTCAGCCTGGGCAGACTGTCGTGCCAGGGTTTATGCTCACCATCACGTCTTTCTGATGCAGGTTGCCTGTACGTGATTCATTGTTGGGACGCTAGCTCAACAAAGCCCTATCTCAGACTACACGGAACAGCTTCCAGGATCCGGAACTTCTCATGGCTTAGGGTCGATGCAGACAGGAGCGAGCGAACACTTTCTGCATGTAGTGTTGAGCATACTGTCTTCCTTCCGTATCATCCTAAACTCACTAAGTGAGGTGAGGCTCTGTAGGAGCGATAAGATAAATCGTTCAATCTATGTTTGTAATTTCTCACCTTCTTCTCACTTTCCTCCCCATCGCTGCCTGAAGGTCCCTTTCCACGTCTTGCAAACACTGGACCTTCGCGCCCACCACGCGCGCCCATCCCCTTTCCTTCCCACCGAACCTTCCACGCTGTCCACCCACCAACCCAACACCCTTTCCCCTCACAATTTACTCCCCTCCCCTTCCCCCACCCCTCCTAGTCACGCCAACGCAATACACTCAATCTCCACCGGCACCCCCTTCGGCAACTGCTTGACCGCAACACAGCTCCGGGCCGGCCTATGCGCAAACCACTTCTCATAAACACCATTCATCTCCGCAAAGTGCGCCATGTCGTCGAGAAAAACATTGACCTTGACCACTTTATCCATGCTCGAATTCGCGGCCTCGAGGATCGCGGCAATGTTCTCGCAGCATGCGGTCGTCTTGTCGGCGATGGAGCCCGAGACTAGATTGCCGGAGGCGTCGGCGGGGATTTGGCCTGAGACGAAGATGTGGGGGCCGGAGGCTATGGCTTGGGACTGTTGGGAGATGGCAGGTTCGTGTCAGCACTCTGGTTGTATGTGGGATGGGACGTTTAGGTCTCTCTGGCTGTTGCTGCCTTGGTGTAGCGTTGAGTGTGTCTTGTTGGTGCAACCGTGTGGTTTGTTGCTTTCGCTGCAGTATTCATGGGAGCGTGGGTAAACGTACGTATGGTCCGGCCGCTATGTGGAAATTGTCAGCTTGAGGCTGTTTCATTGGGGATGCAGTGTGCCTGTGGAAGCTTACGAGGGCAGGCTTTGTCGGTAAAGATCTTTTGCATAGACATAGTGCGGCTTGTTCGCGTGAGGTCGAGGGCTCGGGGTATGAGTGGTAGGAGTCTGGCGGTGCGAGGCGCGGAGAACGTCAGTTGGGGCTTGCTGGCTCTGAATGTACTGCGAAGCATTTGCTGACGAAGCTTGCTGGAGCTTCAGATGTCGAGCTTTGGTGGGGGTAACGGAGGATGCCGGTATCGGCCTTGGTGGGCTGAAAATTTGTGTGGCAGACAGGAAGAAAGCAAAGATTCAGGTTGCATGTTAAACGGGTTTGTATAGACTCGCATCCTCCTATGCAGCCGAGATATTAGAGAGCTGTGCTAGCTCTTACAGACCTTGTACCGTGCAAATTGTGATACATTTCCAAAGCCTGCTTATCGCAAAACGAACAATCCATCGCTCCGCTGGGGGGCGAGATCAAACGACGCCGTGAACACCACGCCATGCGCCATACGCTGTCCCCATGCTTTTCTATAATGTGTCGGTCGTGTATATAGAGCTTGTCTAAGCTTGTCAGACAATCAATGTTCTGCATTCCAGAACGGTCTACTTCTCGTCCCCTTTCTCTTGACCGGTGAGCAACGTATATACGGGCGCATCGAGCTTTTCGCGACCCTTGAGGAAGTCGAGTTCGAGGATGAAGACGTAGCCTAGGAGTGTACCGCCGAGTTTCTTCACAAGCGATCCTGCCGCTGATGCTGAGCCTCCTGGTCGGAAATTAGCCTTGTCATACGACAAATGCTCTGACGGCGAGCTTACCGGTCGCTATTATGTCGTCCACAATCATCACCCGCTGACCCTGCTTGATTGCATTTTTCTGAATCTGGAAGAAATCTTGTCCGTACTCCTTCTCGTAGCTAGCCGTTTCTGTCGGTCCAGGAAGCTTCCCTTGCTTTCTCACGGGCACGAAGGAAGCTCCGAGTCTGAGAGCCAAACTTGGCCCGAACAGGAACCCTCTAGCCTCGAGTCCCACTATCACGTCCGGCTTCTCGCCGTGTGTCTTCTCCACGTGGATTTCAAGGGCGCGAACAAGGGCCTCGTGTAGGCTCGGATCGGCAAATATCGGAAGGATGTCTTCGAAGAGGATGCCTGGCGAAGGGAAATCGGGAAACTGCCGCAGCGCACTCTGGAGTCTTATCTTAAGACTGGGGAGTTCGGAGGCGCCGGTGGGAGCGGAGGAGGAGAGTCCTCTTTTGGCATTGTCGCTGTTTACTGTAGGGTCGGGCTTGCCAGTGGGAGGATGTGAGGCGGTGGAGGGTTTATCTGCACCTTGGGTGGCGGACGTGGGCTTTGGCAGGCCGTGGGACGGATGGTCGGTCGAGGAATCGGGTTGATGAGCGGACATGCTGGGGAGAAGGGGGATTGGAAGGAATAAGAAGGAAAGGAAATTGTGTGAGTATGACTGTTTGTGTTCGGGAAGATGCTAGGGGCAGGTATTCGCCGGTGCACAGGTTGCTTGGATGTCAAGGTACAATAGCTGTGTGTAAGACGCTTATCCGCGTACGGGCGATGTTTGCGCGAATTGGAAGGTTTAAAACGCTAGCAAAGCCATGTCCGATGCGTCTCGCTACGAGGTTCATCCATTGAGCACCCATCAAGCCCGAACAGGCACAAGTTAATGGAACATTCGAAGCCATCTCCAAATTATGGAGTTATGTAAGGCTGAGTGGATCTTTGTTGCAGGCGCGTTTCGTTGATGGACGGAGTGCGGCAGGAAGCAATCAAACCGCACGCACTGTAGGTAGGTATGTAGCAGTGTAGCACCTCATTGAACGCATGCAAATGCAAAAACTCTGCGGCCAAAGTGCAAGTGGTGGCACGACGTATGCACGTTACAGCTGGTGGAGCCATGCACACCACCTTGCGGCACTCAATAGCCTGTGAGCCTCAACCTAGCCTTCGGCGCCTCACAATGATCCAAACAGGCCTCATCGATAAGGAAGACGGCCTTGCTCATCGATTCAGGCGGGAACATGCTGCTTGCGGTACACGGAGACACGGGCTATTGACTTAGGCGGCAGAGTCTGGTTTGATGGAAGAGGAGGTGGATCTCCTTCCGGATGATGCTTTGATTGAAGGGAGAATCGTTGGGGTGGAGGCCGCATAGAATTCTTACAGGTAAGTACCTAGTCATCGCCATCCACCTTACGACGCCTACTACAGAAGGCCTTCGGGTTCGCGACGGTTGATGGAAATGTCATGACAAAGAACATCCCGCACACGCCGTCCATACCTGCATGCGTTGCCGATGCTGCATCACCATCAAGGGAATAACCCTACATGCTGAATGCATGGGCGTTGCAGGATCGAGAGAGACAGTTACAGATCTGTCTGACTCGGACGTCGTTGAAGATGGGGACGTACCCTCTACTGTATCTGACTATCAAGGGCCTCAACTCCTCCGTGGCCCACTCGGGGAAGCACGCATGTGAAGATTCGCTGGTGGATAAGTGGACTCTTTGCCGTTGGATCGATAGAGCCGGTCGAGAACCTTTTGCGTCGAGGTGCTGCCTGAAGTCGATCAATCGGCAAAGCTGGGTTAATCGCGGTAAAGCGGTTCCCTCCGACCTGAGCAGCTATTGATATAGCATTCGTTATCATTCACAGGTTGGCGGACTCGCCGACATGAGGGACCCTTGATGTCGCTACATCTACATCTTGCTTTTGCCTTCTCCTGTTCATTGTAATCTGTAGGTATGGAGGACTACGCAAGTCTCCACGGAGCGTACACAACAGCGATCCGGCTTGGGGACTCCGTAACGCCTTGTGGATAGTACTTGGAGGCAAGTCCAGGCTACTGTCCACGCTCTCCGCGTGCGGTGAAGAATCATGCAATCGATCTTACCTTGAGGGTGTGTCGCGGACGCGGGCTCGGCGGACAGAGTTGCGATCATGGCGTCTGCAGACTCCACACCGGCTGGCAGAGCTGGACAGCCAACATAGCACAAGCCAGGGTGATAAGAGTGGTGCACGCCACGGGCTATGGACGAGAAGATGCTCTGCGCAAACAAGACAGATGTACCGTACTTCATCTGGGTTAGATGTAGATGAACGGGCCGGCCAAGCAATCCCTAATGCTCCCAAAGCGTGCCGTGCTCATCGGGCCGAGCGCGAGAATGACTTTGACGACGTTCGATCGCATCTCCGTTCACATCTTCGCCTACCAGCACACAAGTTGAACTTTTACTGTGGTAGTGCTCGGTCATGAACACTCTCTAGCGAAGGTGGTGCATTCGTGCGAAGCACATCCCAGCATGGGACGCCTTAGAGCTCTGCTGCCTCGTGCCCACTACAAGAGTACCTGCACTAATTCACTTGGTCTACGTTCTTCCTGCAATGTCACGTTTCTCTCTTTAACTACCTACGAAGCAGTTTACAGGCCGAATTGAATTCATTGTACAACTATCTGATTGCTGCGACGCAAGGTCGATGATTGCGGGTAAGGGACCGCTGATAGGACTGCGCTCTAGTTAAGATAACTTCTACTAATACCACCAGCACAGTTCCCAAATCATCGCAGTGACAGCCTAGAATAAACAAGAAGGGGAATAAAGAGTTCTCGCGCACAACCTTGAATGGCCGACATATTAAGAATATTCGAGAACGAGTCAGATGCTGGCTCGATGGCACAAGGGGACGGTGCTCGAATACAAGCACATCGCGAATATGATGGACCTCACGCAGTGTCTCCACACGATCACGCAGGTGCTGGAGCATACGCAGGAGTAGCCTACTTTTGAGCTGAGCGATGTTCATCGAACAAAGTATTTGCGATCGAACGAGCCGTACAATATAAATCTACAGATGGAAGGTTACAGTCACTCAATATCACTAAAAGCGACTTATATGACACTTGCTAGAGGATCCATCATTAGCACAAAGTTGGAGTTGTACATTCAACGCAGCAAATACAGTATGAAGTAGTTCTACTGCTATATCTATTCCCCGCCTTCATACTTCATAGCCTTCGTGCTCCACAAGCAGACCGGCTTTGTCAAGAACGACAATTGTAGCGAGGGCCGAAACACCTCGTAAACCGCACTTCTCGATCTGCTGGCTTGACAAGAAAGCGGAGGTAGGCCAGATGGTCTCGGGTGGCGAGAACTCCTCCGCAGGCCCCCATCTCCACGTGATTTGCTTGTTGGTCTCGCATGTTTGATCCATCGTCATCTACAGGGAATGCTGTTATCTGAAAGAAAATGGACGCCTTTGTTGGCTACGTAGACATCAAGTTCTGCTCTTCTGTGGCTGCTTTTCCATCGCTCACAGTGGCTCTCGTATTTCGCGAGCGAGCGTGTTGTCAGTTGAACGTAGATAGTATGGTGACCCTCGCTTCGTAATAGTGCCGGTACATCTAAACGCAGAGTCTCGGCATACTCGAGCGTAATCACAATAAAGTCCATGCGCTCACGAAACCGCACCATTGTACACACTCACAGCATCTTCAAGCGCCATCTCAAGCTCGGTCCACCGCAACTCATACCGAAGTTTAGTCGGACCAACCTCCACTTCCAAAGCGGAACCCAAGCTCCGCATACCTCGCCTGTGGACAGTGAGGCATGCGGCAAGACCTGTACGGGAGGTCTCACTAGATCTTAACAGATATCTACAGTCCACCAGCTGCGACAAAGCGCTCGTGTGATTGAGAGTAAACTTCGCCAACGTCAACTCATAGGCGCGAAGAGGAGAGGGGGACGAATGCATACCCTCTTGATGGCAGCTTCAGCGTTGGCGAAGTCTCCCTCAGTGTTAAATTGCGTACTAGAGCACTGCAACGTCAGCGCGAGTCGTGCAGATGTTGTGCCGATCCTCTTCATCAGCGTCATTGTTCGTTGAAGTACCAGAAGCAAAAGGAGAGCTGCCTCAGCATCTATATCGGAGCCTTGCTCACGGGGCAAAGGAAGGACGATTGCGTCTAAAGGTGCGTTTCTGCGCAGAGGTCTCAGCGCCGCTTCATGGTCAAGAAGGACGGATAGATGCCGGCGTAAGGCGGTAGATGTTGCTGTAAGTTGGTAAAGCTCTGCTGTGAGCGAATATGAAGCGGCATTGAGACCGGAGTTTGACTGACTGCGTTCCCCATGATTCGGTGGAGGCCTCGGTGTAGCCCTGCTCGCATGCTGAACAATGAGGAAGGGCATTAATGGCGGTCCAGCAAGGTTGATCTGCACGGACTGACGAGTTTGGTATAAGTAGTGACTCAGCCACTATGGACTATTTGATCATTCGAGGAGGACGCTGAGATGTCTGGATCATGATGCGCATGACCAACGCAAGATCGGCCTGGAAGTGGTATATCACAACATGGGCATCGAAACAAAGCCGACACATTGCCGTTCCCAGGTAGTCTCGTGTTACGCGATTGCTTTGCAAGGCTGGTTTCTTTGACGTCCGAATCTTGAGAGAAGGGTCTTGCACAAAGCTTGACCACTAAATGATATCGGTGAGCGTGCGTTACCGAATATTCTGCCCTCGTGTGTGTCTCTGCCATGCTAATTGAGCCATGTTCCTCCACGTAGACCTTCGAAGCGATATGGCCTAATGGATGCATTTTGCTCGTGCAGTCCAGTCATGGTCGTCTTGTGCAGTCAAAGCGTGAATCAGTCGCCGGATTACCTACTACGTGACGGAATCCTCTTTGTCAGAGGTGGCACCAGTGGCCGAGAAGGAAACCATAGGCGTGCAGATGATTCGATATGGCTTCGACTCTCGACAAGTTTTAAGGAGGATCACACATGTTTGCTTATCCATACTCGTATCCGCTCCCTGAGCTCTTTCTCTACTCCCTCCTCTCGCCAGAAATGGCCGGCACCATGTATGGTATGGTATTCGAACTTCGAGGCAGCTTCTCCACTGAACTTCTCCGCCCAAGCGCGTAACTTCTTGATAGGAGTGAAGCTGTCATTGTCTGCGAAGATTGCAAGCGTATT
>Ga0160429_1002112_pt1 | contig 10614 bp, 9 predicted proteins | sample SolpanmetagenomR_FD_108199 | JGI IMG/M metagenome (GOLD analysis project Ga0160429, IMG submission 108199) | Solar panel surface microbial communities from Lawrence Berkeley National Laboratory, California, USA - R | ecosystem: Engineered > Built environment > Solar panel > Unclassified ... | reverse complement strand
CTCTGCTCGGCGGCGCGGGCCCCGTCCACCGGACACCGGCACCCGGGGTCGCCGTCCCGCCACCCGGCGGAGCCGGATCGTGCTCAGCGCCGCACCGGTGACGCCCAGCCACCGGCCGGGAGGCAGCGCGGCGCCGGGTGCCTCGGGGCAGGTCGTCCTCGACGAGATCGACGCCCTCGGGGGTGCGCTGCGCGGCGCACTCGCGTGAGCGGGGTGCCGAGCCCGGAGACGACTCAGGGCGCCCACTCGGAGAGTGGGCGCCCTGGTCAGGAGAGTGCGCCGCCCCGGACTCGAACCGGGAACCCGCTGATTAAGAGTCAGCTGCTCTGCCAATTGAGCTAGCGGCGCAACGGGACGGAACGTTAGCAGGCCCCGAGGCCCGCGACGAAATCGGCTCCGCGGGGCGCGAGAGGGGTCGCTCCCCGCGTCGCGGAGGGTCGTCGCAGGACCCGGGCGGGCCTGCTCCCGGTCCGCCGCCGCCGGTGCGTGCGGCTACGCCGGCCTCAGTCCTGGTGCCACCACTCCTCCTCCGGGAGCCCCTCGGACTCGAGGAGCTCGGCGGAGTGCGGCCCGTCGGGCGAGGCCATGTCGATGAGGAGCGAGAGAGGGATGTGCTCGGAGAGCATCTCCATGACCGGCTCCGCGCCCGCAGGCGCCGTCTTCTCGTTCGTCATGCATCCTCCCGGTGATCGCTCGCGTCCCGTGGACCGGGGACCCTCCAGCTTCGTCCTGCGCGCGCCCCGCCTTGAGCCGCGGAGGACGGGGCGTCAGCGGTGGGGTGGCGGCGCCGTCCGCAGGAGCTCCGTCGTCCGGCGCGACGCCGTGCGGATACCGGCGCGCTCGTCGAGCCAGCCGCCTGCGACTCCCACGACGGGGAGCTTGCCGAGGGCCCGGGTCACGAGGCTGCCTCGCGGACGCTCGTCGAGCAGGCCCTGGACGCCGAACAGCGCGCGAGCCAGGTGCCAGACGGTCCGGGCGGCGCGGCGCGGCCCCGACCCGGCCCCCTCGTCGGACTCCTCCGGCTCCTCCCCCCGCAGCTGCTCCTCGGCGGCGGCGTCGGGCACCGGCTCGGCGGCCCGCGGCAGGTCGCGGTCGAAGAGCACCCGCGCCAGCAGCGGGACCCAGTCCGCGGGCTCGGTGCGGCCGTGCTCGCGCGCCGTCGCGCACACGGCCAGCCCTGCGGCCGACGCGCCGAGGGCGGCCTGCAACGGCACCCGGTCGCTGAGGGCACCGGCGAAGCGGGGCGCCGCCGCGGCCAGGCCGGCGCTGATCCCGATGCGCGTCACCCACCAGTCCACGCGCCGCGGCAGCGGCTGCCGCTCCCACGCCGGGGAGGCGGGCGTCACCTCGCCCAGGGCGCGGTCGCGCAGCGCGTCGAGGGCGCGGCGCGGGAAGGGGGCGGACGGCGGGGGGTCGTCGTCGAGGCCGAGCCAGCGCTGCGGCGCCCGCAGCACGTGGGCCACCATCCCGGCGTAGAGCCCGAGGGCCCGGGCGAGCTGCTCGTCGGTGACGGCGGGGTTCCTGGCCACGGGCTGCTCCTCGGACGCGCCGGCGCCACCCCGGCGGGGGGCGTCCGGCGGCTTCACCGTAGGAGCGCCGGCGCCGGCGCTCACCTCGAGCCCGGGCTGCGGGGAGGTCAGTCGGGTCAGGGCAGGCGGAACTGCGCGACCAGGGCGTCGAGCTCGTGCGCGGCCCGCGCGACGTCCCCCGCGGTGGTCGCGGTGTGGCCGGCCCCGGCGCTGGTCTGGTCCGCGGCCGCCGCGATGCCCGAGACGGTGTGGGCGATCTCCGCGCTGCCCGCCGACACCTCCGTCACGTCGCGGACCATCCCGGCCGTCGTCGCCGACTGCTCCTCCACCGCCGCCGCGATGGTGGACTGCAGGTCGTCGATGCGGGCGATGACCGCGGTGATGCCCGCGATGGCCGTGGCCGCCGCGGCCGCGTCGGTCTGGGTGGCCGCCACGCGGCTCGTGATGGACTCGGTGGCCCGGGCCGTCTGCTGCGCGAGCTCCTTGACCTCGCCGGCGACGACGGCGAACCCCTTGCCCGCCTCGCCCGCCCGGGCCGCCTCGATGGTCGCGTTCAGGGCCAGCAGGTTCGTCTGCTCGGCGATGGAGGTGATGAGCTCGACGACGTCGCCGATCTCCCGGCTCGAGGCCGTCAGCCGGTCGAGCGTCTCCCCCGCCGAGGTGGCCGCGGCGACGGCCGTGGCCGCGGTCGTCGTGGCCGCGGCCGTGGAGGCGGCGATCTCGCGGATGGCGGAGGTCATCTCCTCCCCCGCGGCGGCGACGGTGCCGATGTTCGCGGAGATCGTCTCGGTCGCCGACGCGACGACCTGCGACTGGGCGGACGCCTCCTCGGCGCCCGAGGAGAGCTGGGTCGCGACGGTGGTGAGCTCTTCGCTCGAGCCGGCCAACGCCCGCGCGGCGGCGCTGATGCGGGTCATCGTGCCCGCCAGGGTGTCCATCGTGGCGTCCAGGGCGGCGGAGAGCCGGCCCACCTCGTCGCCCGTGGCGGAGCCCACGCGCTGGTCGAGGCGGCCGCCGGCGAGGCCGCGGACGACGTCGAGCGTGCGAGCCAGCGGGCGCGAGATCGACCGGCTGACGGCCAGCGCGACGCCGGCCGCGACGACGAGCGCGGCCGCGCCGAGGACCAGCAGCAGGAGCACGGCGCTGCGGTGGCGGGAGGAGCCCGCCCGCTCGGTCGCCGTGGCGTTGTCCGTCTCGGCCCGCTGGACGCGCTCGAGCGTGGCGTTCATCCGGGCGGCCAGCGTCGTCGTCTGCCCGTCGCGGGCGGCGGCGAAGCCCGGCTCGTCCCCGGCCCGCGCCAGGACGAGCAGCCGCTGCCGCTCGGTGCGGGTCGCGGCGAGGTCGGCGCTGAAGGAGGCGCGGTCGGCCGGGGTGGAGACGGGGAACGTGGCCAGGTAGCGCGACCACGCGGTGTCCAGCGCCGCGTCGTCCGCCGTCACCGCCTGCTCCGCCGCGGCCCGGGCGCCGGGTTCGTCGGCGAGGACGACGGAGTCCAGGTCCGTCCGCGACTGCGCGAAGGCGTACTGCACCGTGCCGATGCTCTGCACACCGGGCACGACGACGGTCGACATCGAGGTGACCGTGGACTGCGAGACGTCCAGCTCGGTCAGCCCCAGGCCGACGACGGCGGCCAGCAGCAGGCACACCACGCCGAAGCCGGCGAAGAGCTTGGGAGCGACGTCCAGGTCGCGCAGGAAACGCATGGCAGGCCTTCCGGGGGCGCGGCGCCACCACGCCGCCGGGTTGGCGGCGTGCGCACCGTCACCCCGCTCATCGGGTCGCGCGGTGCCCGACCTGAGCCGGAGCGGACCGGTCCCAGCAGACCCCCAGGGAGCGGGACGCGGTCGGGGCCCGGCTCACCCGTTCGCCGAGGTCGCGGGACGGCGGGCCGCGCCTCGGTTATGGTCCGGGGGACGGCCGCCCCCGCGGACCGTCGCCGGTCGAGCGCCCCCGGAGGGCCGTGACGGAGGGACCCCATGACCGAGCAGCTGCGCCTGGACGACGGCACGCGGGAGGCTCTCGCGGCGCTGTCGCTCATCTCCTTCGGCACCCAGTCGCTCGGCGAGGTGCTGCGGCAGATGGCGGAGCTGGCGGCGGCCTCGATCCCGGGGGCCGACGAGGTGTCGATCACCCTGCTGGACGACCGCGACACGGCCCGCACCGTCGCGTTCTCCGGTTCGCTGGCCACGGTCCTGGACGAGCGCCAGTACACCGACGGCTACGGCCCCTGCCTCGACGCGGCGCAGTCCGGGGAGACCATCCGGATCGACGACACGTCGACCAGCGAGCACTACCCGGAGTTCGCCGCGACGGCGCTGCGCGCCGGGGTCCACAGCACCGTCGCCGTCGGGATGCCGCTGCCGTACGAAGGCCTCGCGGCCCTCAACGTCTACTGCCGCACGCCGGGCGCCGCGCTCAGCGACGAGGCCCTGACGGCGGTGCGCACCTTCGCCGACCACGCGGCGGTCACCATCGCGAACGCGGCGCTGGTCTCCAGCCGCACCCGCGTGGCCGAGCAGCTGACCACGGCGATGCGCACGCGGGCCGTCATCGAGCAGGCCAAGGGCGTCGTGGCCACGATGTGCGCGTGCGACCCCGAGCAGGCGTTCGACTTCCTGCGCAAGCGGTCGCAGTCGCTGAACCGCAAGCTGCACGACATCGCCGCGGAGGTCGTGGACGACGCCGCCCACGGCCGGGTCACCCCGTTCTCGCCCGCCCCGGCCCGGGAGCGCACCAGCACGCGCTGAGCGTCCTGCGTCGACCCCGCGCGGACCGCCGGCCGCTCCCGCCGCAGCGGGAGCGCGCGGGCTCAGACCCGGACGACCAGCAGGGCCACGTCGTCCTCGCTGTCGCCGTTCAGCCGCAGCAGGTGGTCGCAGATCCCCTCGACGTCCTCGGGGGCCTCGGCGAAGGCCGCCTCCAGGCGCGCGAGCCCGTGCGTGAGGTCCTCCCCCCGGCGCTCGACGAGGCCGTCGGTGTAGCCCAGCACGGTGGAGCCCGGCTCCAGGTGGTGCCAGGTGCTCGTGCGCGCGCCGGGCTGCACGCCGAGCAGCAGGTCGTTGGTGTGCGCCAGCGACTCCACGCGGCCGTCGGGGTGGCGCACCATGAGCGGCGGGTGGCCCGCGCTGGCGTAGGCCATCGACCAGCCGCCGTCCGAGGCCTGCTCGAGGCGGGCGTAGGCCAGCGTCGCGAGCGTGGGCATGCGCAGCGCGGCCAGGAGCTCGTCCACGCGCTCCAGCACGCGGTGCGGGTGCGTGCGGGTCGTGTCCCACGCGCAGGCGCGCAAGAGCCCGCGCAGGTGGCCCATGGCGGCGGCCGCCAGCACGTCGTGGCCCACGACGTCGCCGATCGCCAGGCCGAACGCGTCGCCCGGCAGGTCGACGAGCTCGTAGAAGTCGCCGCCGACCTCGGCGCCGGACTCGCTCGCCCGGTAGCGGGCTGCGGCGCGCACGCCCTCGATGACCGGCAGCTCCGGGAGCAGGCTGCGCTGCAGCGTCTCCGCGATCCGGTGCTGCTCCTGGTAGAGCCGGGCGTTGTCGAGGATCAGCCCGGCCCGCCGGCCCAGGTCCAGCGCCACACCGAGGTCCTCGTCGGTGTGCTCGGGGGACTCCTCGCCGCGCACGAGGATCATCAGGTCGCGCGGCTGACGCCGGTGCGGCAGCGGCACCATGAGCACGGACGACGCCCCGAGGGCGGCGGACTCGTCGATGACCTCGCCGTCGGAGACCCACGTGCGGCGCTCGGCCCGGCGCGCCTCGCTGCTGTAGTCGGTGATGCGCCGAGCGGTCGCGCCGGCCAGGACGCGCTCCACCCAGCCGCCCGCGAGGATCGAGGCCTCCAGCCGCTGCAGGTAGCGCTCCATCTCCTCCGCCCGGGCCGGGTCCCGGTGCCGGCCGGAGACGTGGTCGACCACGCCCCGCGCGTCGGTGCTCGCGACCACCACCCAGTCCCCCAGCGAGGGCACGACGAGGTCGACGAGGCGCTGGCGGCACTCGTCCACGTCCAGGGTGACGGCCAGGCGGCTGGTGGCCTCCGCGAGCAGCGCGAGGCGGGCGCGGGCCAGCTCCGTCTCGGCGTGGGCCTGCTCGGCGGCGTGCCGGGCCTCGCGCTCGGCGACGAGCGCGCGGTCCCGCTCGTTGTCGGCGGCCACGCGGTGCGTGACGTCGGCCTGGATGCCGACGAAGTGCGTGAGGGTCCCCTCGGCGTCGTGGATCGGGCTCATCGACAGCTGGTTCCAGAAGGCGCTGCCGTCCTTGCGGTAGTTCAGGACGGTCGTCGTGGTGGCCTCGCCCGCCTCCAGCGCGGCCCTCATGGCGGCCACCACGGCGGGATCGGTCGCGGGGCCCTGGAGGAACCGGCAGTTGCGGCCCACCGACTCCGCGAGCGTGTAGCCCGTCGTCGTCGTGAACGCCGGGTTGACCCAGACCAGCGGCAGGTCCGCGGCGCGGGCGTCGGCCACCGTGAAGGCCAGGCCCGTGGCGAGCACCGCGCGGTCGCGCAGGTCCGCCTCGCTGCGGGCGGCCGTGACCGCGGCCTGCGCCGTGACGCGGTCGCGCAGCGGCAGCAGGACGACGAGCGCGTGGCCCTGCAGCATCGGGGCGTCCAGCATGGGCAGCGCGATGACCCACAGGGGCTCGCGCTGGCGGCCGAGCTCGCTGACGCGGGCGGCCGAGACGGCCTGCCCGGCCACGGGACTGGACCGGGCGACGCGCGAGAGGGGGTGCACGGTCTCCGACAGCGGCGCACCGTCCACGTCGCGCAGGACGGCCGCGTCGGACCAGGCGTCCAGCGGGACGGGCAGCGAGACGCCGGGCGCGAGCTGCTCGGCGACGGGGTTGGTGTAGACCACGGCGCGGGCGTCGAGGTCGACGAGCAGGACCGCGGCGGGTCCGGTGCCCGTCACGAGCGACACCTCCGCCGCACCCACCACCGTCGAGCTGGTGTCCGAGGTCAAGGACCCTCCCGCTGAACCGCCGCCACCCCGCTCCTTCTGAACAGGCACTCGCTCGAGACTACGGGGGACCGCCGACACCCGGGGCCGTGCCCGTCCCGTGGGGGGACGCGTGACGGACACGGCGTGCCCCCAGCGCAGCACACGCGCCTGGTGATCGCTCCCCGGTGCGCGGCGGCCCGCGTGGCGTCACCCGCGTGACGGACCCCTCGGGCAGCGCGCACGTCGGCGGCAGCGGCTGGTACGTCGAGGGCGAGCGCGTCTTCGCGCCCCCGGCGGGGGTGTTCGACGCCGACCGGGTGGCCGGCATCGTCGTCGACCGCGAGGGCCCGGCCTTCGCCGACCGCGTCGAGCCGGCCCGCGCCGCGCAGCTGGCCTGGGACGCCCGGGGCCGGGGGGTCGACGCGGCCCAGGAGGTCACGGCCGTCCTGGCCGGCGGCTTCGACGCGCCGACCGCCGCCGCGGTGTGCCGGGCCGTCGCGGACCACGTCGGCGTCTACGGCACTTGACCGGCCCGCGCGCCGCCCTTGCGCGGCGGCCCCCGGGCCACCCAGGGTGCACCAGGGAGCCGCTGGGGCGACCACGACGACGAGGAGGTCCCGTGCTGGTCCGCGAGGCGATGAGGGTGCCCGTGGTGACGGTCGCCGAGGACGACGACGTCCCGCACACCGCCAGGGTCCTGCTGCACCACGCCATCTCCTCGGTGCCCGTGCTGGACCGCGACGGCGCCCTGGTCGGGGTGGTCAGCGAGTCCGACCTGCTGCGCGACCGGGTGGGGCGCGACCCGCGCGCCCACTTCCTGCCGCGCGACGAGGACGGCGAGGCCCCGCCGCAGACCGTGGCGGCCGTCATGACGTCGCCGCCGCTGACCGTGGACGTGGGCGCCGACCTCGCCGACGCGACCCGGCTCATGCTGGGCCGGCGCATCAAGGCCCTGCCCGTGGTGGACGGGCACCGCCTCGTCGGCGTGCTCGCGCGCCGCGACGTCCTCGCCACCCTCGCCCACTCCGACGAGGACGTGCGCGACGCGGTGCTGGCCCGGCTGCGCGAGCAGGACCCGTCGCAGTCGTGGGAGGTGAGCGTCGCCGACGGCGTCGTCACCCTCGACGGGCCCCTGCACGGGGCCGCGCAGCGCCTGGCGGCCGTCGTGGCCCGCACGGTGGCCGGCGTGGTCCGCGTGCGCACGGGCGACGGGGAGGTGGCGGCGCGGTGAGCACCCCCCAGGACGCCGCCCCGGGCCTCGCCGCCCTGGTCGAGGAGCTGGAGGAGCAGGAGCGGGAGCTGGTGTTCGGCTCCTTCGACAACCTCACGGCCTGGCGGCTGGGGACGGCGCTGGCCGAACGGGCCCTGGCCGAGGAGCTGCCCCTGGCCGTCGCCGTGCGCCGGGGCGCGCAACGGCTCTTCCACGTCGGGCTGCCGGGCTCCTCGGCCGACAACGACGGCTGGCTGGACCGGAAGATGGCCGTGGTCGACCGCTTCGGGCACTCCTCCTACCTCGTGGGCACGCGGTTCCTCGCCGCCGGGGGTGACTTCGACACCGACGCGCGCCTGGACACCCGCCTGTTCGCCGCGCACGGCGGGGCCTTCCCCGTCCTCGTGCGCGGCGTCGGGTGCGTCGGGTCCGTCGCCGTCTCGGGCCTGCCCCAGGCGGTCGACCACGCCGTCGTGGTCGGCGTCCTGCGCGACTTCCTCGCCGCCGGGGCCGCCGCGAGCTGACCCCGCCGCACGGGCCGGAGGGCGCCGGACGTGGAGGCGCCCGCCGCAGCGGTGATCGCTGGGGCGGGCGCCGGCACGGTGGGGAGGGCCTCAGAGCGGCAGGCTCAGAACTCCCAGTCCTCGTCCTCGGTCTGGACGGCCTTGCCGATGACGTAGCTGGACCCGGAGCCGGAGAAGAAGTCGTGGTTCTCGTCGGCGTTCGGGGACAGGGCGGAGAGGATGGAGGCGTCGACCTTGGTCATGTCCGCGGGGAACATGCCCTCGTAGCCGAGGTTCATCAGCGCCTTGTTGGCGTTGTAGTGCAGGAACGTCTTGACGTCCTCGGTGAGCCCCACGTTGTCGTACAGGTCCGCCGTGTACTTGCACTCGTTGTCGTAGAGCTCGTACAGCAGGTCGAACGTGTAGTCCTTCAGCTCGTCGCGACGCGCCTGGTCGACGAGCTCGAGGCCGCGCTGGAACTTGTAGCCGATGTAGTACCCGTGCACGGCCTCGTCGCGGATGATGAGGCGGATCAGGTCGGCCGTGTTCGTCAGCTGCGCGCGGCTGGAGAAGTGCATGGGCAGGAAGAACCCGGAGTAGAAGAGGAACGACTCCAGCAGCGTGGAGGCGACCTTCCGCTTCAGCGGGTCGTCGCCGTGGTAGTACTCCAGCACGATCGAGGCCTTGCGCTGCAGCGCCTCGTTGTTCTCCGACCAGTCGAACGCCTCGTCGATCTCGGTGGTCGAGGCGAGGGTGGAGAAGATCGACGAGTAGCTGCGGGCGTGCACCGACTCCATGAACGAGATGTTCGTGTAGACGGCCTCCTCGTGCGGCGTGAGGGAGTCCGGGATCAGCGAGACGGCGCCCACGGTGCCCTGGATCGTGTCCAGCAGCGTCAGGCCGGTGAAGACGCGCAGCGTGAGGGTCCGCTCGGCCGGGGTCAGGCGCGCCCACGACTGCACGTCGTTGGACAGCGGCACCTTCTCGGGCAGCCAGAAGTTGCTCGTCAGACGGTTCCAGACCTCGAGGTCCTTGTCGTCGGTGACGCGGTTCCAGTTGATGGCGTTGACGCGGTCGATGAGCTTCAGCTTCTCCACGATGTCCTCGTTCGTCTCCTCCGGCGTCCGGGTCGACCCGAGTGCCGTGCTGGTGGGTGTGCCGGACTGGTCAGGATCTAGAGCATGCAGCTGACGCAGCCCTGCACCTCGGTGCCCTCGAGCGCCATCTGGCGGATGCGGACGTAGTAGATGGTCTTGATCCCCTTGCGCCAGGCCGAGATCTGCGCCCGGTTGATGTCGCGGGTCGTGGCGGTGTCCTTGAAGAACAGCGTCAGCGACAAGCCCTGGTCGACGTGGCGGGTGGCCGCGGCGTAGGTGTCGATGACCTTGTCGGGCCCGATCTCGTAGGCGTCGGCGTAGTACTCCAGGTTGTCGTTCGTCATGAACGGCGCCGGGTAGTACACGCGGCCGAGCTTGCCCTCCTTGCGGATCTCGATCTTCGAGGCGATCGGGTGGATCGAGGAGGTCGAGTTGTTGATGTAGCTGATCGAGCCCGTCGGCGGCACGGCCTGCAGGTTCTGGTTGAAGATGCCGTGCTCCACGACCGAGTCACGAAGCCGGCGCCAGTCCTCCTGGTCGGGGATCGCGATGCCCGCGCCCGCGAAGAGCTCCGCGACGCGCTCGGTCTTCGGCGCCCACACCGCGTCGGTGTACTGGTCGAAGAAGCGCCCCGAGGCGTAGGTCGAGTGCTCGAAGCCCTCGAACCGCTCCCCCGTCTCGATCGCCAACAGGTTCGACGCCCGCAGCGCGTGGTAGAGCACCGTGTAGAAGTAGATGTCGGTGAAGTCGATGCCCTCGGCGCTGCCGTAGTGCACGCGCTCACGCGCCAGGTACCCGTGCAGGTTCATCTGGCCCAGGCCGATGGCGTGCGAGCGGGAGTTGCCGTGCGCGATCGAGGGCACCGAGCGGATGTCGCTGGCCACCGACACGGCGGTCAGGGCGCGCACCGCGGTCTCGACCGTGTGCCCGAGGTCCCCGCCGTCCATGGTCAGGGCGATGTTCAGCGAGCCCAGGTTGCAGGAGATGTCCTTGCCGACCTCGGCGTAGCTCAGGTCCTCGGCCAGCGTGCTGGGCGTGTTGACCTGCAGGATCTCCGAGCAGAGGTTCGACATGTTGATCCGGCCCGCGATCGGGTTGGCCCGGTTCACGGTGTCCTCGAACACCACGTACGGGTAGCCGGACTCGAACTGCAGCTCCGCCAGCGTCTGGAAGAACTCGCGGGCGTTGATCTGCGTCTTGCGGATGCGGTCGTCGGCGACCATCTCGCGGTACTTCTCGCTGACCGCGACGTCGCCGAAGGGCACGCCGTAGACGCGCTCGACGTCGTAGGGCGAGAAGAGGTGCATCGGCTCGTTGTTCTTGGCGAGCTCGAAGGTGATGT
>Ga0160429_1002111_pt1 | contig 10622 bp, 11 predicted proteins | sample SolpanmetagenomR_FD_108199 | JGI IMG/M metagenome (GOLD analysis project Ga0160429, IMG submission 108199) | Solar panel surface microbial communities from Lawrence Berkeley National Laboratory, California, USA - R | ecosystem: Engineered > Built environment > Solar panel > Unclassified ... | reverse complement strand
GCAGAGCCTCTTCCGGACGAAGAGGAGGCAGTACCGGATGATCTCTCTATCCTGGAGGGTCTAGTCCTCAACAAACAAGGTTACTTGGTAACTCCAGACGGCAGACCGATGGGTCAACTTGTCGAGGGTAACCTTGAGGACCTTGCTGGTCGCAGATCGGATGGAGAAGGTCTTATCTACAACGACACCGGAAAGGTCGCTGGTCGTTGCGAGCTCATTCCGGAAGGTCAGCGCGTTCAACGTCCCGAAGGACCCTTTGCTGGCTACGAGGGTCTCCATGTTGTTAAGGGCGGCATGGTCGAGGACGAAGATGGTAACGTCGTCGGCCAGCTTGTCGAAGGTGATCCCAAGAAATTGGTCGGTCACCAGGTCGATGAAGATGGTGACATTCTCGACAAGTATGGCAACGTGAAGGGCCATGCAGACCCGTTCGAGGAAGAGGAAGTGCCTGAGGTAGACCTTTCTGCCCTCGCTGGCTGCACCGTTAACAAGGCCGGCAACATTGTCGACGGAAACGGCACTATCCTTGGTCGCGTTGCTGAAGGCGATCCATCAACGATGATCGGCAAGAAGGTGGATGGTCAGGGTCAGATCTGGGACAACGCCGGCAACGTCATCGGACGCGCTGAAATTGTCACTGGTGCTGACACAACCGCAGAAGGTCCATTCGCTGGCTTCGATGGTGCTGTAGTTGCCAAGGATGGCTATGTCTATACTCCTTCTGGGGATATCATCGGCCAAGTCATCGAGGGTGATATCAAGAAGCTGGTGGGACACACCGTCGACGAAGATGGTGACATCAACGATAGGAATGGCAATACTATCGGCAAAGCTCAGCGTTTTGAGCCGGAAGAGAAATTGCGGCGCATCAACCCCATGTCTGGCCGCCGTGTCAACAAGGAGGGTAATGTTGTCGACGAAGACGGCAACGTTATGGGTAGTCTTACGGCTGGTGACCTCGGCCACTGCGTCGGTCTCGAGATTGATGACAACGGCTACGTCATTGACAACGACGGCAACAAGGTCGGAGAAGTCACGCTCCTCGAAAACATTGCCCCGGAGGAAGAAGAAGAGATGCTTGAGGAGACAGAGGAGGAGCGCCTCAGGAGGGAAGAGTCCGAGGTTGCGGAGCAGATGGCAAACATCTGCCAGCAGTCGCTCGAGAGAGTGCAGCCCGTGTGCAAGCAGATCAAGGAGGTAGGTTCCAAGGCGTTCAAGAATCTATCCACACCAATTGCTAACGTGTTATACAGTACATGGACAAGGCCGACCGTACACCGCGCGAGGAGCTCGACGAAGAGCAGCTCGTCAACGACGTCAAGCCACTCATCGAAGAGGGCGGCCGCATCCTCCAGGAATGCAACGGCTCCCTCCGCGGCCTTGACCCGGACGGGCACATCGCCGCTCAAGCCAAGGGCCGCGCCAACACTCGCGAGGCCACACCCGAAGAATACCGCCTCGCCGATGTCCTCAAGGAGCTTACATCCACGGTCGTCACGACTATTGACGACGCTAAGAAGAAGCTCAACGACATGCCACACGCAAAGAAGAAGCTTAACCCGCTCTGGGGCCTGCTCACGCAGCCGCTGTTCCAGATCCTGGCTGCCGTCGGTCTACTGCTGACTGGTGTGCTGGGTCTGGTCGGCCAGCTGCTCAACGGTCTCGGCCTTGGTGGCCTTGTCAACGGTCTGCTGGGCGGTCTTGGTATCGACAAGCTGCTCAACGGCATGGGTCTCGGGTCCGTCACTGGCGCGCTGGGTGGCGGCAAGGACAAGAAGAAGAGCGGTGGTGGCATGAGCAGTTTGCCGCTTGTCGGTGGACTGTTTGGCGGCAAGTAAAGCGGTTGTGCGTGATACCTTCGGCTTCCACACATTATAACGGAAGTGCGAGACAAGGAAGCAGCCAGATCAGCCTGTCGTTTGGAGGAGCATGTCGGTTACCCGGCCAACATTCTTGTGGGGAGGATGTGTGGTCAGGATCTGGCCGTGTCACTCCGAAGAGCAGAGCTGTTCGTTGGAGGATGCTGAAACATACTACTCGGACGTGCTCCCATCATCTGCACCTTTCTTTTGTCTACTTTGTACTATTTGAAGCGATTTTCTGGATTCTCTAGATTGGAGAGAATTTTACGTTTGTCTAGCGTTGTGGTATCTGGCTTTGCATCAATCTCTCTCCTCTTTATCTAGCTACTTGTATTCTGTATCTAATGAGTGGCTGTATGTTAGGATAGTTGGAAGAATCTCATGAGTTTTTGAAATAGGTCTGGTCTCGACAGCTGCTGATGAATTTTCTTGTTAGTACGTATGAGTGCTTGTCGGGTTTGCGTCTGATGGGTTGTCTATCGTGATAAGCGATGTCGACGAGTATGGTGTGATGGACTAATGGTCCAATTTAAACTGACGCTATAATGCTAGTCAGGTACAATCGTCTGCTTATATTGATACCGGTACGTATTTGGCTTTTCGCGGTAGATCCTCAGAGGGCTTTGGAGATCCATGCCGGGAGGTGGGAGTCAGTCATCAACGCCCGCAATAGGTGAGTAGTATGACACCAATGATACGACTTGCCCACCACGTCACAGCACCCAGCTCGTTCTTGGGAAATAGAAGATATTATATAATCTGAAGATCAGGTAAGGACAGAAGTGCCAAGGCGACCGACCGGCAGCGCAACGGTTCCGCGCGAGGGTTGGATTGTCAAGCGCTTAGCAAAGCATTGCAAATGCCGTCCGTGCTGCACGGTCCCGCTTCGAGCTTCCACGCCGGAGCTGTGTGGATATAAACAACTACATAACCTCTCCATCCGCCCCAACCACTGCTTTCAATTGCTCGTAAAACCACGTCTCGATACCTTCTACACCGTCACACACTCAATTGAAATCTTGAAACTTAAATTCAACATGGCGCCAAAGATTGCCATCGTCTTTGTGAGTATCCCTGCCCCTCCACTCCACCTCCCAGCAAACAAGTCCCCCCTAAACTAATCCCACCATTCTCCATCCAGTACTCCATGTACGGGCACATCCAGAAGCTCGCCGAAGCAGAAAAAGCCGGCATCGAAGCCGCGGGCGGCAGCTGCACCCTCTTCCGCGTTCCGGAGACGCTCTCGGACGAGGTGCTCCAGAAGATGCACGCCCCGCCCAAGGACACGAGCATCGAGGAGCTGCAAGAGCCAAAGCAATTGGAGGAATTCGACGCATTCCTATTCGGTGCGTAGAGACACACTCCACATACCCCACCGACCACTCTCCTACACCCACTCTCTATAATCCAGCTAACCCTAGCCCCCTTTCCAGGCATACCAACCCGCTACGGCAACTTCCCCGCCCAATGGCGCACCTTCTGGGACCGCACAGGCACACAATGGCAAACCGGCGCCTTCTGGGGTAAATACGCCGGCCTCTTCGTCGGCACTGGCACCGCGGGCGGCGGGCAGGAATCAACCTGTATAGCCGCCATGTCGACGCTCGCGCACCACGGCTTCATCTATGTGCCGCTCGGGTACAAGACTACGTTTGCCATTTTGGCGGATCTGAGTGAGGTTAGGGGCGGGAGTCCCTGGGGCGCCGGGACGTTCTCGGGCGGGGATGGGAGTAGGATGCCGAGTGGGAAGGAGTTGGAGTTGGCGAGGAAGCAGGGGGAGGCGTTTTATGGGGCGGTTAGTAGGGTTAGGTTTGAGTGACTAGATGGTCGTGAGGAATGGGACGGGAGGGCTGGTGCGGTGGTGGCGGAGAGGAAGGTGGAGACGGCGGGTGGTGGTGGGCAGCAGCAGCGGCAGCAAACGGCGGGAGGTCCTGGTCAGGGGAACGGGACGCAGGGTAATGTTGTGGAGAGAAGGGAGGAGGATGAGGAGAAGGGGGGGCCTTGTGGGTTGCCGAGTAAGTGTGTGGTGCTTTGATCGGCATGCCTGATGAGGATGCCTTAGACATCGTAGACAATAGTGTATTACACATTCGACAATGTTTGCCACCATATGACTCAACATTCGTAATATTTCAAACAGCATCCATCCGAGCTGAATATTACTACCGAAATAGCAGACACAATAACAACATTCAAACCTGAAACGTGTAACAACAAACCCGTGAAGCGCAGAAACAAAGACCAAAGGAAGTCATGAGTTACGACAATTAAGCAATATCCGGTTCTGCCCAAAGGGAACGCCTCGCTGAGAAATCAGGGCTGACCAGTACAGACAGGCAAGAAACAAAAAGAAAACGCTCACTTTTAGATGTCCTTATAACATCAGAAGAAAACACACATACCCTTCATGACCGAGGAAAAAGCCAACGAGGACTCCAAAGCAGAAAGAAAAAAGAAAAAAGAGAACCCAAGCCCAAAAGCAACCTCCCCCTCTACAAGAGAACCCGCGTACCAACCCAGTCTTCCCACCAACATGCCCATCACTCAACACCAACCCACCCCGCACCCACCCCCCTCAAAAACTCCTCCTCGTCCACCTGCTCAAACACACTCTCCTCCTCCTCCTTCCCATACAACCCCGTACTCCCATACGGCCCCTTCCTACTATCCCCCCTCTGGCGCGGCGGCCACGCACCTCCAGCCAGCATACCAGGGTAAGCAAACACGCCATGCACCCTCCGCACATGCGGTTCAAAGATGAAATCGCTAAAGAAGAGCTCGATGGCCAGGTCGACGGGGAGGGTGCTAGTTTTCTGCGTGACGACGAGGCGGCGCGCCGTGGTGAGCAAGAGTTGCAATTTCTCGTGGGAAGAGAGAGGGGTTGGCGGGCGTGTGTTGTGGGATCTATGGGAGGAGTCGCAGAGGTGGAGGGCGCGGACTTGGCAGTCGCCGCGCCATTTGACGTTTGGGTTTGCGAAGAGGGCGGCGCACATGGAGGGGACGGAGATGCTGAGGTCCTCGAGTTTGGGGCAGTGGGCGAGGATGTCGCAGATGTGTGGGTTGGCGGCGGAGTTGGAGTCGAGGTCTGCGGGATTGCCGGGGTGGGGGTGGAAGAAGCCGTCTTCGGAGCGGGGGGAGTGCTCGAGGACGCGGAGGGTTTGCTGTGCGGCGCGGATGATGGCCATGACGCCGTTGATGGTGATGGTGGAGAGGGCTGTGATGTGGAATTCTTCGAGACGGGTGGCGGTGCGGGAGATGGCGACGAGGTCGAGGTCCGTGACGGGGAGGAAGCGGGTGTCGCCCATGAATTTGAGGCGGCGGAGGGTGGAGAAGTCGACGTGGTGCAGGGGGCGGAGGTCGAGTTGGTTGGCTTTGTCGAGCTCTTGCTGCTCGGAGAGGTCGATGCATTGAAGTTCGAGGGAGTGGAGGGGCTTCTTGTGCCCGTTGCCGAGGACGTGGGACCAGTCTTCGACGGAGAAGCGTCGCATGACCGTCCACGGCAGGCTCAGAGAGCGGAGATTGGGGCATGCAGAGATGATCTCGCGCAGGAAGTCGTCCGTCTCGGCGGTGTAAAAGCCATCGAACCACAGTCGGCGAATCTGACCGGCTGCTTCTGGGCATCGTCGGAGGAATCGGGCCATCTTTTCGAGATGAGAGAACGGGTTTTGGTAGCCATATTTGTTCTGCGGAGCATTCAGCTCAAAAGCTGAGTAACTCTCGCGGCGTCGTGGAAGATCGAACCACTTCTCTGATCCTCGCCATCGTCGGATGTAGACGTGCTTGAGGGTATATCGAAGTGCCCAATCATGCCATCTCGAGCACACATTGCGGATGGCTGACGCTGCAGTCCACTTCATCATGTCCTGTGTCTTCGTCAGCAATTGTTGTCTTGTTTCCATCACATGAGTGAACAAACCGGTGGCACCATGCCTCGAACGTAACGCTGGACTGGAGATGGACCGTATGGCTGTGGCGGCTGGCTGAGGCCAAATGTGAATTGGACGCCATCACGCTCATTCAGCTTGGCAGCCTCCTCCAAGATGGTAGTCAGGATCTCGCTTGGGATGTCGTTGATGTGCATGTTGATATATCACCAAAGAAAGAATGAAACGTCTCGTGGTCTGTTATATGGATTCAAAGAACAAAGAGAATGCTACGAGAAATGCTTGAATATGGCTGGATCGAGAATAAAGACGGAAGACGCTGACGAGAGGTGCAAAACTTGGTGGAAGTCCTACGGTTCCTGACGGCTATATACCTACCATGTTTTGTCGCCATTGCTTCAGCCGTGGCAAGCCAGAGTCTTCCATTCGGCTGGTAGCTGTTAGTCAACATCTCGAGAGAGGCAGGTAGCGTGCTCTGAAGGATTGGACGGAGTCATCGCTGGTGCGCCATATGACCTGCAACGTCCGCAGCAATTTGAAGAGCCTTCAGGCCTGTCCTCCATCGTGTTATGTCATAAGTATTCGATCATAGTCATCGGAGCAAGCACCGTGAGCATTCTCCGCGACGCGACAGCGCTGCTTGGCAACAGCCTTTACAAAGCATGCTTTACATGAACTTGGGGCTGAAGAGTCGGGCGGTTACATAGCATCGCTGGTCGAGAGTGTTACTGATTACCCTCTCATTACCCCCATTTTTTCCTAATGCGGATTCCAATTACCCCCGAGAAACTCCAACGCCTTCTCCGCAGCGCAACGGAACGAGCGGTTGCCAACGCTTTGCGACCATGTGACTGCGTCACCACTGCCTTGGAAAGCCGAACCTTTGGCACGACCGTGATTAAGCGTACGAAGCTTGTTCCGATGTGTTTTGAAGGGAGGTTAAGAGTGCATCACGAGGTGTCGTCGGAGCGTTAAGGTTGATGGAAGATGAGGCAAATCTGGGGTAACCAGTTCGCGTGGCAGCCAACCCCGAAGCATCGGCCAGCTCCATGACCTACTACATCGTTTCCTTTCCCCGCAAAACACTAGAGACGATAGACGGAATGTCAAGCGATCTCATGATACGTCTTGAAGGCCAACCTGCGTTGACACGAGGTCCCATTTGCACGAAGAAGGGGAGGGAAGATGGCCTCGGACTGCCAGTTTTGCATCGGAGTTGACTATTCCGATGCCAAGACAATGGTGAAAGAAATGCATGTAAAGACTTTTCCAATCTGCGATGAGAGTCTCGCTTCTCCTAGGGCTGTTCAAGCTATCGAGCGGCGAAGTGGCACTGCGGCAGATAGCACCATCTCGGAGAATGCTCGCGCCATAAGCAGAGTACTCTTGTCTTCCCGGCAGGTAGCATCGCGTTGCCTTACACGTGATCTCTACACCTATTTCGCAATATTCTCATTTCCCCTCCTCCCAAACGCGCCGAAGCCACTACCAGCATCCCGCCTGAAGAAGCTGCCCATCTTTTTCAAATTCTCATTCAAGTTCGAGGTCGTTGTCTCCGCCGCTCCTGGTGGAGGGGAAGTAGCCTCGGACCTGATACCGCTGCCGATTGCTGGAGTACCGAAGCGATCAACTCCCTCCCTTGCTACGTTCATCAGAACAGAGCCGAATGCTGTGGGGTCAAAGCGACCACCCGTCAAGCTCGGGGTCGCTGTTCCATCCTTTGCCGCTCCGGCGTGCGCTGGCTCGTTCAGATGCAGGTTAGTAAGCATTGAGTTGTTCTGTGCTAGATTGGCATTGCTCGGCGAGTTACAAAATGCAGTGAATAGATCGACCAAGCCTGATTGGTCTTGCTTTCTGATGCCCTTGAGCTCGAGGATCTTGCGGAAGTTGTCATGCGACTTGTCGGCTATGTGGATGAGGTAGGCCTGCACGAGCGCTTCCGGCGGTGACGGGCGGACCTGGAGCGTCTTGAGAAGAGGGTCGAGCTTCGACCAGGTCTGATTGACGCGCTTTACGAAGCTGTGAAAGAGTTAGCGCCTGTCTGCCTGACCTCAAACATGGAACGAGCTTACTTCTCGCGGGGCTTGGTGCCCGCCTCAGCATTGATCGTTTCCAGCTCCGTAAAGCCTTTCTTTAGAACGTACGAGTCCAGTAGCATCTGCTCAGCTCCCACTTCCGAAATTGGTCTGTTACGCGTGATAGCGATGATGTACGTGGTTGCCAACCCCTCAATAAGCTGATCGGAAAAGGCCCGCGCGTACTGCTGCTTATGCAAATACTTCAGCGTCTCACCGGCCCTCTCTTTCACCAGCCGTAGCATCTCTCCGACATATGTGCTCTGGTCACCTACAGTCTCCAGCCTGCTCCATGGCGTGTTCGCCATCTCGCGCCATGCCGGGCCACACGCCATCTCTACATGACGAACAAGCGTCCTGATGGAGGCACTTACGATGCCCATGAACGCATCGGCTTGGCTTTGCAGGTCGACCTGCTCTCGAAACTCTTCGTCGATGCGACCCTTGATCTTCTCTTCTAGCTGTTCACAAGTGATGTTGCAGTAATCGGCGGTATTGAGGATCAAAATGAGGTCCTCGAGTGATGGGCCCTCCTTGCCGAACTTGTCTCGCATAGCGTATACAAGCACTTGCTCGCCGTATTGGTCAAGATACTTGGCGAAGGTCTTCGACAACTCTAGCAGACGGCTCCCAGTAGATAATTTGGCACATTGAGCGAGCGCTAGTCGGTAGAAATGGAACAGCTCGGTGGAAGAGGGTACGACGAGCTGGGAGTGGAACTCGTCATCTGGACTCTTGAGAGGTTGCTGTTTGTATCTCGGTATCAGGGCTGCAAGCTGCTTGTCTTGAGACTCGACCCAGAGTGTCATATAAGGCTCGAAAGCCTCGGAGATCATCTGGCATAGCGCATGTCCTTTGTCTTCTCGGGAGGCCATCGTATCAATAGAGGCCCGAGAATCACTCGCGAAGCGTTTCTCTAAGCCATGTTCGAAGTTTAGCGTCTCCTGCAGACACGAAAGGAGTAGATTGACATCGATGGTCTGCCCATCATCGCGTTTGGACTGACGTTGCAGGATGCCCTTGAAGTCATCTCGAGTGCCTTCACAGAAGGCGCTGGCCAGCATCTCGTTGACTCGCCAGTGCGACGGGAAGATGTGTGAGTGCTCGTTATCGTACGTCTTCATCATCCGGTTGAACCAAGAGTATCTTCGGGAGATGTTATCGAGCGACCCAGCCTCGTCGTTACCACGGAACACTTGACGATATTCTCGAAGCTGCGTGTTGCAGTACCAATTGATCAGTCGTGTCCGCGCATGGTCTCCTAGCGAGTCCAGTACCAGACAGGCTTCTGCAAGCATTGATCTGCGTTGGGAAACTTCCCCCTTTGTAAAGACGACTTCGAAGTCCTCACATATCTGCTCCAGCAGCTCTCGTTGCAAGTCAGCAACCTGCCTGCTAAGCATTGCAATCTGATCGATAGACCTATAGCTCTTGAAGTGCGCCGCAAGCTGAATCACAGCTTGCAACAGCTGTGCGCACTCCCGGTATTGTCTCGCCTTGCTCAACCCTCGCAACTGCTCATACGCCGTCGTGAGCATCTGCAGCCTCTTCAGGGCGGTCATTGACAGCGTCAGATTGCGTTTCGTCCCATCCAATCTTTTGATGTCCGCTGTCATCTCGGTGATGGTCTGCTCCGTCTGCAACGCTCGCGCTCGAACTCCCTCGATTTTGCTAAAGAGCTCCGCAAGCTCGGCCTTTGCGGCCTGTATCCGCTGGACGCTGTCATTGTCCGAGGCAATCTGCGCTTGGACGAGCGCTGCAATGTCTCCGTCCAAATCATCTTGGTACTCCTGTAGAGCGTGAGAGGTCGCTGCAACGCTTGATAATGTCGACGGGTGGGAGAAGATGTCGTTCAAGTGGTCGATAGGGTCATAATCGGCTAGAAAGTGTGAGCTTGATCCGTACATCAATGCACAATCACGGACCTACGAGAGTCTAGGGAGCTCGTAGGGATAGCAGTTACGGCCGGCATGAAGGCATCTACCAAGAACAATTGAACGCACAGAGACACCACAAGAGGGAAAGAAAGATCGGCGAGCGTAGAATTGATCAGTTGATGTATACGATATCTTCTTGCCCTTGGTCGGAGTCGCCAGATGTTCCCACGCGTGGCGCGCCAAATGCGTCGATGAGCCACTTGGCGTTTGCGGAAAGTGGCTTGCCCAGCATCAGAGCATTTCACGTGCCTGGGGCAACACCAAGGGAAATGGCACTTTCATATCGCCGTCATACCTCCATGTTCGTGAAAAAGATCCGGGATCTTTTCGACTTGAATTTTCACAGCCATTCATCTCTGGTATTTGCAGGTCTTTTCGTTCACTCGACATACAGCTACTCGAGGTTAGCTGATGATGTTCCGCACGAGTCGTTATAGAGCTGTGTATCTATATGAGCAAGCTGATTTTTCCAGCAAGCTAGGAGAGTGGATAGGCAATGTTGGCTCGTACTGATATCTTGACTTCCGAACCGAACCCGCAAGGGTCTCTTTCATTTGCTGGTGATGTGGTAACTAAGATGACTCGTTGTCTAACGTTCCAACGACGACATTTGTGTACTGAGCCGTCTAGAGGCATGCCACATCCCTTCGAACTCCCGTAACACCTCGCTCAAAGGTCGTAAAATGCATGGTGATACAGGGCATGTTCCACTTAGAACTGCCTTCGCTGGCCCCTATTTCCCTTGCCCCACCTGCCTCTCCTCTTGAATCCACCCCTACCCCGGTCCCCGCCTTGTGCCAGATACCTCTCCTCCAACTCCCTCTGCCTCTCTTCTTCTTTCCGAAGCTCCTCTTCCCTCTCGAG
>Ga0160429_1002110_pt1 | contig 10625 bp, 7 predicted proteins | sample SolpanmetagenomR_FD_108199 | JGI IMG/M metagenome (GOLD analysis project Ga0160429, IMG submission 108199) | Solar panel surface microbial communities from Lawrence Berkeley National Laboratory, California, USA - R | ecosystem: Engineered > Built environment > Solar panel > Unclassified ... | reverse complement strand
GTCGCGGGCGTAGCCCATCGTGGCCAGGAAATTGTCGTTCACATCGATCACGGTGCCGTCGAGGTCGAAGGCGATCACCGCCTGGACCTTGTGGATCGCCGCGATCTGCCCGGCCCGGTCGGCCTCCTCGGTCCGCTGGCGCGTGATGTCGGTGGCGAACTTCACGACCTTGTAGGGCCGGCCGCGGCCGTCCAGCATCGGGTTGTAGGAGGCCTGGATCCAGATCGGGCGACCGCCGCGGCCGACCCGCTGGAACTGACCGGACTCGAAGGATCCGGACCGCAGGCGCTCCCAGAAGGCCCGGTATTCCGGCGTCTCGCGCTGGACCGGGTCCATGAACAGGCTGTGGTGCTGGCCGACGATCTCCGGCAGCGTGTAGCCCACGACGTCGAGGAAGTTGCCGTTCGCCGAGAGGATCCGGCCCGCGAGGTCGAATTCGATGACGCCCTGGACTCGGTCGAGGGCCGCGAGCTTGGCATGCGCTTCACGGGCATTCAGGGCAGCGAACATGGCGGGTGCGGCTTCCGCTTGGCGGATCGGCTGTCGCGCGGCGCCCTTCAGGGACGCGCGCTCGTCGATCCGGAGACTACACCCGGAAGTTGCATGTTGATGATTAACATAGGATGACCTGCGCTCGGCATCCGGCCAAATGAATACGGTTTTCGCCGCCGGTTCATCGCCGAGGGAGGCTGAGTGACATGTTCCCGGAGACGCGCCGGTAGGGCTGCCGCCAGATCGGCGCACCGGGGAGCGGCGCGCACCGAGATCGGGGATCGGAGCCGTAAACCATAAGGCTCCGTTTACCATTCCTGCACAGGATCCGCCCTGACCCGCGCGGATCGGCATCCGCGCGGCCTGGAGTCGTTGCCCGGCATGATGTCACGCGCGGAACGCACCCCCCTGACGGACTGGTGGTGGACGGTCGATCGCGGGCTGCTCGCGGCCCTGTTCGCGCTGATGGTGGCCGGCCTGGTCTTCCTGATGGGCGGCGGCCCGCCGGTGGCGGAGCGGATCGGCCTGCCGACCTTCTACTTCCTGAACCGGCAGGCGATGTATCTCGCGCCGACCATCCTGCTGATCTGCGCGGTCTCGTTCCTGTCGCTGCGCGGCATCCGCCGGCTCGCGCTCGTCACCTGGGTCTGCGGGGTGGCGCTCTGCCTGCTCGCCGGCAAGTTCGGGCCCGAGATCAAGGGCGCGCATCGCTGGATCCAGTTCGGCTCGTTCGGCCTTCAGCCCTCGGAATTCGTGAAGCCGGCCTTCGTGGTGGTGGCCGCCTGGGCGTTCTCGGAAGGCGCGCAGCGCCGCGACATGCCGGGCGGGATCCTGGCGCTGCTGCTCCTGCCGATCACCATCGTGCCGCTGCTGCTCCAGCCCGATTTCGGCCAGACCATGCTGATCACCATGACATGGTCGGCCCTGCTGTTCGTCGCCGGCCTGCACCTGATCTGGGTGGCGGTGCTCGGCGTGCTCGGCCTCGGAGGGGTGTTCGCTGCCTACCTGTTCTTCCATCACGTGCGGGAGCGCTTCAACAAGTTCCTCGACAAGGATTCGGGGGGCGGCTTCCAGGATTTCTGGTCGCGCGAATCCTTCCGCTCGGGCGGCTGGTTCGGTACGGGCCCGGGGGAGGGCGTGGCCAAGCGCCACCTGCCCGACGCGCATACCGACTTCATCTTCTCGGTCACCGGCGAGGAGTTCGGCGTGATCGTCTGCCTGTGCCTCGTGGCGCTGTTCGCCTTCATCGTGCTGCGCGGCCTCAAGCTCGCGCGGCGGACCGACGACACCTTCTCGCGGCTGGCGATCACCGGCCTGACCACCTTGTTCGGCCTCCAGGCCTGCATCAACATGGCGGTGAACACCCAGCTGATGCCGGCCAAGGGCATGACGCTGCCCTTCGTCTCCTACGGCGGCTCCTCGCTGATCTCGCTGGCGCTTGGCACCGGCTTCCTCGTCGCCCTGACCCGCAAGCGTCCCCGCACCGTGATGCTCAGCCAGAAGCCCCCCGGCACCGCACCCGCCACCGTCGCCGGAGTGATGCGGTGACGGTCTTCACCCCCACGATCCTGCTCTGCGCGGGCGGCACCGGCGGGCACCTGTTCCCGGCCGAGAGCCTCGCCCACGCGCTGCGCGCCCGCGGCATCCGGGTGGCGCTCGCCACCGACGCGCGGGTCGACGCGATCGCGGCCGAGTTCCCGGCCTCCGAGGTGGTCACCATCGCGTCGGCGACGCCCTCCGGCCGCTCGCCCCTCAAGCGCGCGAGCGCCGTGCTGACGCTCGGCCGCGGCTTCGGCGTCGCCGCCAAGGAGATCCGCCGGATCAACCCGGCCGCCATCGTGGGCTTCGGCGGCTACCCGACCGTGCCGCCCGTGCTCGCAGGCCAGATCCTGCGGGTGCCGACGATCCTGCACGAGCAGAACGCCGTGATGGGCCGCGCCAATGCCTTCCTGGCCAAGGGGGCCCGAACCATCGCCACGGGCTTCAAGGAGGTCCGCGGCGTGCCCGACAAGGCCCGCGCGCCCCGCATCCACACCGGCAACCCCCTCCGCCCGGCGGTGATCGAGGCGGCCAAGATTTCCTATCCCGCCTTCGGCCCGGACGACGCCCTGCGGCTCCTGGTGTTCGGCGGCAGCCAGGGCGCCCGGGTCATGGGCGAGGTCGTGCCCGAGGCGATCGCCCGGCTGCCCGTCGCGCTGCGCGCCCGGCTGCACCTCGTCCAGCAGGTCCGGCCCGAGGACCTGACGGCGGTGCAGAACCGCTACTTGGCCATGGGGCTCGCGGGGATCGAGGCGGCGCCGTTCTTCAAGGACCTCCCGGGCCGCATGGCCGCGAGCCACCTCGTGGTCTCGCGCTCGGGCGCCTCGACGGTCTCGGAACTCGCGGCGATCGGCCGTCCGGCGATCCTCGTGCCGCTGCCCGGCTCCCTCGATCAGGATCAGGCCGCCAACGCCGCGACCCTCGACGCCATCGGCGCCGCGCGCGCCGTGAAGCAGGCGGACTTCACCCCGGAGCGCCTCGTGGCGGACCTCACCGCCTGCTTCGAGACGCCGGCAAAATTGACCGCGGCGGCCGATGCGGCCAGAAGCGCCGGTATCCACGACGCCGCCGAGCGGCTGGCCGAGGTCGTCGTCGCGACCGCTGCCCGCACCTGATTCCTTGAGGGATTCCGCACCGGCGATCCCGCCACCAGACGGTTCGACCCATGAAGCTGCCCGACAAGCTCGGACCCATCCACTTCATCGGCATCGGCGGCATCGGCATGTCCGGCATCGCCGAGGTGATGCACAACCTCGGCTACACGGTGCAGGGATCGGACGCCTCCGACAACGCCAACGTCCGCCGCCTCGCCGAGAAGGGCATGCGGACCTTCGTGGGCCACAACGCCGACAACGTCGAGCAGGCGGCCCTGGTCGTGGTCTCGACGGCGATCCAGCGCGACAACCCTGAGTTGCAGGCCGCACGGGAGCGTCGACTCCCCGTGGTGCGCCGGGCCGAGATGCTGGCCGAGCTGATGCGCTTCAAGTCCTGCGTCGCCATCGCGGGCACGCACGGCAAGACCACGACGACCTCGCTGGTCGCGACCCTGCTCGACGCCGGCAACCTCGACCCGACCGTGATCAACGGCGGCATCATCAACGCCTACGGCACCAATGCCCGCATGGGCGCGGGCGAGTGGATGGTGGTGGAGGCCGACGAGTCCGACGGCACCTTCCTGAAGCTTCCGGCGGATGTCGCGATCGTCACCAACATCGACCCGGAGCATCTCGACCATTTCGGCTCGTTCGACGCCATCAAGGACGCGTTCCGGCGCTTCATCGACAACATCCCGTTCTACGGGTTCGCGGTGATGTGCATCGACCATCCGGTGGTGCAGGACCTCGTCGGCCATATCGAGGACCGGCGGATCATCACCTACGGCGAGAACCCGCAGGCCGACGTGCGCCTGATCGACGTGGACCTCCGCGGCGGCCAGAGCCGGTTCCGCGTGATGATCCGCGACCGTCGTCCGGGCTACCGGATGGAGATGGAGGATCTGGTCCTGCCGATGCCCGGCAAGCACAACGCGCTCAACGCCACCGCGGCGCTCGCCGTCGCGCACGAGCTCGGCGTGAAGCCCGACGCGATCCGCAACGCCCTCGCCGGGTTCGGCGGCGTGAAGCGGCGGTTCACCCGCACCGGCGAGTGGAACGGCGCGACGATCTTCGACGATTACGGGCACCATCCGGTGGAGATCAAGGCGGTGCTCAAGGCGGCCCGCGCCTCCACCGAGCACGGTGTGATCGCCATCGTGCAGCCCCACCGCTACACCCGGCTGCAATCGCTGTTCGACGATTTCTGCACCTGCTTCAACGACGCCGACACGGTGATCGTCGCCCCGGTCTACGCGGCCGGCGAGCCGCCGATCGAGGGCTTCGACCGCGACAGCCTCGTGGCCGGCCTGCGCTCGCGCGGCCACCGCGACGCCCGGGCGCTGGAGCGGCCGGAGGAACTCGCCGGGATCATCGCGGATCTGGCAAAGCCCGGCGACTACGTCGTGTGCCTCGGCGCCGGCACGATCACCCAGTGGGCGTACGCGCTGCCGGACGAGCTCGCCGCGCGGGGGCGGTGAGGGGTGCGCGCGGCCAGTCCGGAACGGGCTCCTCCCCGGCGACAGCGGCCCGGGTCGCGGATTGAGGTCGGGCAACGCCCCCGGCACGGGCTCAGCGCCCGCCGCCTGGCCGGCTTCACATCGATCCGGCGGGCGTCGATCGGGCGCTGCGTCGCGACGTTTTCCGGCCGGGATACACGCGGGACCGTCGAGCCGGAGGGCGGCCGGCACGCCGACGGCCGGCCGGACCGCGGTGGCGACGCACGGCCGACCGCGCAGGGCCATCGCGTCCGGCGGTTCCGGAACGTGGAAATCGCACGCCGCCGCGCCGGTGTCCTGGACGCCGCCCCGGCCGCGCCTCCCTCTTCGCGCCGCGCGCAAGGGGAGGCCCGCGGCGGCCCCGCCGTCGCATCCCTCTCCACGCCGGTGGGAAGAGGAGAGATCCCAAGATGACCGCATCGCTCCACGACCGCATCCGCGCCGCCGCGCCCGATCTCCGCGGGCGCCTGCTCGCCGACCAGTCCCTGGCGGACCTCACCTGGTTCCGGGTCGGCGGACCGGCCGAGGTGCTGTTCACCCCGGCCGACGAGGAGGATCTCGCGCGCCTGCTCGCGGCCCTCGACCCCGACGTGCCGGTGACGGTGATCGGGCTCGGCTCCAATCTCATCGTCCGGGACGGCGGCGTACCCGGGGTGGTGGTCCGCCTGGGCGGAAAGGCCTTCGGCGGCATCGCGATCGACGGCGACACACTGGCGGTCGGCACGGCCGTGCCGGACATGCGCCTCGCCAAGGCGGCCGCCGAGGCGGGGCTCGACGGGCTCGCCTTCTACCGCGGTATCCCGGGCTCGATCGGCGGCGCGCTGCGCATGAACGCCGGCGCCCATGGCGGCGAGACCACCGACGTGCTGGTGGAGGCCCGCGGCATCGACCGGCGGGGCGACCTGCGCACCTTCAGCCACGCCGAGATGGGCTTCTCCTATCGCCATTCGGGCGCACCGGAGGACGTGATCTTCACCCGCGCCCTGTTCCGCGGCAGGCCGGGCGACCGGGCCGCCATCGAGGCCGAGATGGAGCGGGTCACGGCGGCCCGCGAGGCCGCCCAACCGATCCGCGAGCGCACCGGCGGCTCCACCTTCGCCAACCCCGCAGGCGGCAAGGCCTGGCAGCTCGTCGACGCGGCCGGCTGCCGGGGCCTGGCCCGCGGTGGCGCGCAGGTCAGCGAGATGCACTGCAACTTCCTGATCAACACCGGCGACGCGACCGCTTCCGATATCGAGGAGCTGGGCGAGGAGGTCCGCCGGCGGGTGCGTGAGACGAGCGGCGTCGCGCTGCGCTGGGAGATCCGGCGGATCGGGCGGCCCGCTCACGCGGCATGAGATGGGTGTACGCCACGTGCCGATGCGGCCGCGGACCGGTGCCCGACCGCCGGGGTCACCGCCCGGGTGCGTTCAGATCCTGATTGAAGCCGACCTGTTCGAGGTGCCCTGATGTCCAAGCACGTCGCCGTCCTGCTGGGCGGCACCTCCGCCGAGCGCGAAGTCTCGCTCAATTCCGGCCGCGCCTGCGCCGAAGCCCTCGAGGGGGAGGGCTACCGCGTCACCCAGGTCGATGTGGGGCCCGACATCGCCTCCGTGCTGACGGCGCTCAGGCCGGACGTGGCCTTCAACGCGCTCCACGGCCCGGATGGCGAGGACGGTACGATCCAGGGTCTCCTGGAGATCCTGAAGATTCCCTACAGCCATTCCGGCGTCCTCGCCTCGGCGCTCGCCATGAACAAGGAGCAGGCCAAGACCGTCATGCGCGCCGCGGGCGTCGACGTGCCGGAGGGCCGCATCGTTAACCGTCTTGAGGCCGCCCGGACGCACCCGCTGCCGCCACCCTACGTGGTGAAGCCCAACGCGGAAGGCTCATCGATGGGCGTGATCATCGTGCGCGACGGGCGCTCGCACCCGCCCCAGATCCTCGCCTCCGACGAATGGACCTTCGGCGAGCAAGTCCTTGTCGAACCTTACATAGCTGGCCGCGAACTCACCTGCGGGGTGATGGGCGACCGGGCGCTGGGCGTCATCGAGGTGAAGGCCGCCAACGGCGATTGGTACGACTACGACGCGAAATACGCCCCGGGGGGCTCGGTGCACGTGCTGCCGGCCGAACTTAAACCAAATGTTTACCAGCGTGTCCAAGAACTGTCGTTAACGGCGCATCAAGCACTGGGCTGCCGGGGCGTCAGCCGTGCCGACCTTCGATTCGACGACACGCCGGGTGGAACCGGCCGACTCGTCGTCCTGGAGGTCAACACGCAACCCGGCATGACCCAGACGAGCCTTGTGCCGGAGATGGCGGCCCATGCGGGCCTGAGTTTCGGTGGGCTCGTCCGATGGATAGTGGAGGACGCTTCTCTGAATCGCTGAGCGGCGGTGACGCCGCCGGTCGGAGCCGCCCCGCGCGCCTCGCCGGCGCCGTGCTGGGCCGGCTCACCGGTCGCCGCGCGCGGTCGTTCTCGGTCCGCCGGGCCCGGTCCGGCCAGCATCTGCATCAGCGCCTTCCGCGCGGCGTCGGCGTGGTCGGCGTCTCGCTGTCCCTCGCCGCCGCGGCGCTCGCCGGCTTCGTGGCGAGCGGGCGCTACGACGCCTTCGTGGCCGAGCAGGGCCGCCCCCTCGACATCGCCGCGCGGATCGCCGGCTTCGGCGTGGAGCGCGTCACGATCTCGGGCATCTCCCGGATGTACGAGCGCGAAGTGCTGGCCGCCGCCGGCATCGACTGGCGCACCTCGGTCCCGTTCCTCGACGTCGCCGACGTGCGCGAGAAGCTGCTGCGCGTTCCGCTGATCGCCCAGGCTTCGGTCCGCAAGATCTACCCCAACGAGATCGCCATCACGCAGGTGGAGCGCGAGCCTGCCGCCCTCTGGCAGAAGAACGGCGAACTCAGCGTCATCGCGGCCGACGGAACCGTGATCGACGCCATGCGGGACGACCGCTACGCCAGCCTGCCCCTGGTGGTCGGCGAGGACGCCAACACCAAGCTTCCGGAATACCTCGCCCTCGTCGCCGCCGCCGGGCCGCTGGCCGAGCGGATCAAGGCCGGGACCTACGTCTCGGGCCGGCGCTGGACGATCAAGCTCGACGGCGTCGACGTGCGCCTGCCGGAGATCGATCCGGCCGCCGCCCTCGCGCGCCTCGTCCGGTTCGAGCGCGAGGCCGGCCTGCTCGAGAAGGACATCATCGCGGTGGACCTGCGCATGCGGGACCGCGTGGTGGTGCGCCTCACCGAAGAAGCGGCGGCCGCCCGCGCGGAAGCCCAGAAGGCGAAGAAGAAGGGCACGGCCAGCTGATGTCCTTCCCGTCGACCTCCGCCCGTCCCGCACCCCGCGTCCGGTAGCGTCAATGCACAGCCAACACGGCCTCACGCCGCGCCTGAAGCCGCTCTCCGCCCGACGCTCGACCACCCTGTCGGTGCTCGACATCGGCACGAGCAAGGTGGTCTGCCTCATCGCCGAGCTGCAGCCCGCGGAGGCGCTGACCACGCTGCGCGGTCGGACGCACCTCGCGCGCATCATCGGCATCGGCCATCAGCGCTCCCTGGGGCTGAAGGGCGGCGCCATCGTCGACCTCGCCGCCGCCGAGGGTGCGATCCGCCAAGCGGTCCACGCCGCCGAGCGGATGGCCAAGGTCGAGGTCCAGTCCGTCATCGTCAACATGTCGGGCGGCCGGCTCGCCTCCCAGCACTTCCAGGCGCGGGTGAACGTCCGCTCCGGCACCGTCACGGGGAGCGACGTGGAGCGGGTGCTGGAGACGGCGAGCGCCCACGGGGTCAGCCCAGGTCGCGCGGTGCTGCACGCGCTGCCGACCGGCTACGCCCTGGACGGGCAGGGCGCGGTGATCGACCCGTCGGGGATGATCGGCGAGGCGCTGAGCGTCGACCTCCACGTCGTCACGAGCGAGCTGGCGGCCGCCCGCAACGTCATGCTGGCGGTGGAGCACTGCCACCTCGGGGTCGAGGCGGTGATCGCCACGCCCTACGCGTCCGGTCTCTCGGCGCTCGTCGACGACGAGGCCGAGATGGGCGTCTGCGTGGTCGACATGGGCGGCGGCACGACCAGCGTCGGCGTGTTCTCGGGCGGCCACCTCGTCCACGTGGACGCGCTGGCGGTGGGCGGACATCACGTCACCATGGACATCGCCCGCGGCCTCTCCACCCGCATGGCGGCGGCCGAGCGGCTGAAGACGCTCTACGGTTCGGCCCTCTCCACTCCCTCGGACGACCGCGACATGATCGCCGTGCACGGGGTCGGCGAGGATGAGGGCGAGGCCCCGGCGCATATCCCGCGCTCGCAGCTCGTGCGGATCATCAAGCCGCGGGTCGAGGAGGTGGTCGAGCTGGTGCGCGACCGCCTGCGGGATGCGGGCTTCGCCGCCCAGGCCGGGCGGCGCGTGGTCCTCACGGGCGGCGCCAGCCAGCTCGTCGGGCTCCCGGAGGTCGCCCGGCGCGTCCTCCAGGGTCAAGTGCGGATCGGACGGCCGCTCGGGATCCGCGGCCTGCCCGAGGCCGCCAAGGGACCGGCCTTCTCGGCCGCGGTCGGCCTGCTGGTCTACCCGCAGGTGGCCCACGCCGAGCACTTCGAGCCGCGGGGGCACGGCGCCTTCGCGGCGACCGGGACCGGCGGCTACATCTCGCAGGTCGGCCGCTGGCTGCGGGACAGCTTCTGAGGTTTCGCATCCGCCCCCGGGCGGGTGCGTCGAGAGATCATCCGGCGCTCCGGCGTCGCACGGAAAGCAGAGTAAGCGAGAGGCTCGACACCATGGCCATTACCCTCCAGGCGCCGGACATCCGGGAACTCAAGCCCCGCATCACCGTCTTCGGCGTCGGCGGCGCCGGCGGAAACGCCGTCAACAACATGATCGAGTCGGGCCTGCTGGGCTGCGAATTCGTCGTGGCCAACACCGACGCGCAGGCGCTCACCTCCTCCAAGGCCGAGCGCGTGATCCAGATGGGCCTGGGCGTGACCCAGGGTCTGGGCGCCGGCTCGCACCCGGAGGTCGGCTCCGCGGCCGCCGACGAGGTGATCGACGAGATCCGTGACCAGCTCTCGGGCGCCCACATGTGCTTCATCACCGCCGGCATGGGCGGCGGCACCGGGACCGGCGCGGCTCCGGTCATCGCCCGCGCCGCCCGCGACATGGGCATCCTGACGGTCGGCGTGGTGACCAAGCCGTTCCAGTTCGAGGGCGTGCGCCGGATGCGCACCGCCGAATTCGGCATCCAGGAGTTGCAGGCGTCGGTCGACACCCTGATCGTGATCCCGAACCAGAACCTGTTCCGGGTCGCCAACGAGAAGACCACCTTCGCGGACGCCTTCGCGATGGCCGACCAGGTGCTCTACTCGGGCGTCGCCTGCATCACCGACCTGATGGTGAAGGAGGGTCTCATCAACCTCGACTTCGCCGACGTGCGGGCGATCATGCGCGGCATGGGCAAGGCCATGATGGGCACCGGCGAGGCGTCGGGCGAGAAGCGCGCCAACCGCGCCGCCGAGGCCGCCATCGCCAACCCGCTCCTCGACGACGTCTCGATGAAGGGCGCCCGCGGCCTGCTGATCTCGATCACGGGCGGCTCGGACCTGACCCTGTACGAGCTCGACGAGGCCGCCACCCGCATCCGCGAGGAGGTCGACCAGGACGCCAACATCATCCTGGGCGCCACCTTCGACGAGAGCCTGGACGGCATCATCCGCGTGTCGGTGGTCGCCACCGGCATCGAGCCGGCCCTGATCTCGGCGAACTCGCCCAACAACCCGGCCATCGCCGAGACCGAGCAGCGTATCGCCGAGGTTGCCGAGCGCCTGCGCGCCGAGGCCCGCACCCGCGCTGCCTCGCCGGTGCCGAACATCCGCACCGAATCGGTCGCTCCGGCCCCCATCCCGAGCCCGATGCCGGCCCCCGCGCCGCTTCAGGCCCCGGAGATGCGGCCCGAGCCGCTGGCCAGCCGCGAGCCCGCCGCCCCGATGAACCGCGACGACGTGGTGCTCGCCCCGGTCCAGCCGCGC
>Ga0160429_1002109_pt1 | contig 10626 bp, 8 predicted proteins | sample SolpanmetagenomR_FD_108199 | JGI IMG/M metagenome (GOLD analysis project Ga0160429, IMG submission 108199) | Solar panel surface microbial communities from Lawrence Berkeley National Laboratory, California, USA - R | ecosystem: Engineered > Built environment > Solar panel > Unclassified ... | reverse complement strand
TACACAAATAGAAACATTCAGCCAGAAAATAGGATACTTCGGCTAAGGAAGCGGGCAGCTCGCAGCTTAAAAGGCTCCATTAGGAGAGCGGTACTAAGCAATGAGCAAGTTGGATTGTAAAAAGAAGCTGGCGGCCTCATATTTGTTCCATCAGTCGCAACCCCAGTTTCTAGTGGGGCCTGATTTTGATGGTTGCTTACCACACTTCTTGCCTTTCCTGACCATGAAAACAACACTTACCACCAGCTTTCTGCTTGCCCTAGCTTGCTGCCAGCTTTCGGCGCAGGCCTCCTCGCACGACCCCGAGCGCCCCACGCCCAGCGTGGGCATGCTGGCGGGTGGCGGCATTGGGGCCAGCCCACTAGTGCGCTACCTGGCCGCCACCCTGCAGCTTTCGCAGGCACAGACGCTGGCCGTGCAGGCGGCCGTGCAGAAGCACCAGCGCCAGACGCGCACGCCCGAGCTGCTGGCCCAGCGCCTGCGCACGGTGCTCACGGCCAGCGAATATGCGCGCTTTGAGCAGCTGCATGGCAATGCCGCCACGGCGGCCAGCCTGCGCGAGCTGGCCCTGCGCTAGGCCGCGGTTTCGGCGGCTGGCAGCGTGGGCTGCTGCACTGTAGCCAGCTGGGTATCGAGGGCAATCTCGAAGCGGTCGAGCTCCAGCTCGACCTGCCGAATGGCTTCTTCGCTGAAGGCGTCGGCCCGGTGCATGGCCACTAGGCGCGCCCGCTGGTGGTCCGTCACGGCGCGGCGGCAGCGCAGCAGACCCTCAAACGAGGCGGCGGCTTCAGTAGTAGCGGCATTGGGTGGGGCGCCGCCGGCCTCGCTGGCGGCCAGCTCGAAGGTGCCCTGCAAGCGCCGGGCCTGGCGCCGCATCACTTCGCGCAGGGTAAGCAGGCTGGGGTCGGGGGCGCCTTGCTCGGCATTGATGCGCTGTTCGAGGTAGTCCAGCGAATCGGTGGTGAGCAGCAGGCGCAGGGACTGCTCTTCGGCGGCGCGCTCGGCCGGCGACTCCTGCACCCCTAGCCGGCGCACCAGCCAGGGCAAGCTCAGGCCTTGGGCCAGCAGCGTAACCAGGATGACGGTGAAGGTGATAAAGAGCATGGCATCGCGCTGCGGAAACGGCTGCCCGCCCCGCACGGTGAGGGGTAGGGCCAGCGCCGTGGCCAGCGACACCACGCCCCGCATACCAGCCCAGGAGGTGATGAAGAGGTTGCGCTTGGGCGCCCGCTCCTCGGTGCGGCCCAGCCAGCGGCCAATCAGGTGCCCCAGATAGTTGACCGGGAACACCCACCCTAGCCGGATGGCAATGGCCACCGCGCTCACCAGCAGGCCGTAGCCAAGCAGCGGCCAGAAAGCGCCCGGACCCAGCCCGGCCAGAATGGTACGCAGCTCGAGGCCGATGATGAGGAACACCAACCCGTTGAGCAAGAAGCCCAGCACCCGCCAGAAGCTGTGCTTGAGCAGCCGCGTCTGGTTGTCGTAGATGTCGTGCGAGCGGCGGCTCATCATCAGCCCCATCGCCACCACGGCCAGCACCCCCGATACGTGCACGTGCTCGGCCGCCAGGTACACCCCAAACGGCAGCAGCAGCGAGAGCGCCGTAATGAGCGTGGCATCGGTGAGGTAGTTCTGCACCCGCACCACCACGTAGCCCACGGCCACGCCAATGGCCGCCCCACCCCCGGCCACCAGCCCAAAGTGCCAGCTGGCATCCCAGAGGCCGAAAACCCCCGTGACGACCGCTGCCACGCCGTAGCGGTAGGCAATGAGGGCCGAGGCATCGTTGACGAGGCTTTCGCCCTCCAGCACGCTCGTGATGCGGCGCGGCAGCCCCAGGCCCTTGGTGATGCTGGTGGCGGCCACGGCATCGGGCGGGGCCACAATGGCGCCCAGCACAAAGCCCATACTCCAGCTAAAGCCCGGAATAAAAAAGTGGGCCATGGTGGCCACCACCGTGGTTGTGAGCAGCACCAGCCCCACCGCCAGCAGCAGAATGGGCCGCCGGTTAGCCACAAACTCGTGCCACGAGGTTTGGTAGCTGGCTTCGTAAAGCAGCGGCGGCAGGAAGATGAAGAAGATGAGGTCAGGGTCGAGGTCGATGGCCGGCAGGCCGGGCAGCAGCCCGAGCAGGCCGCCCGCCACCACCAGCAGCACCGGGTAGGGCAGCTTGATTTTAGGCGCCACGGCCGAGAGGGCTACCAGCAGGGCCAGCAAAAAGATAATCAGGGCGAGGTGCTCCAAACGAATAGCGGCAGTAGGTGCGGGGGCTGGCTAGGGCCAGGCCGGGCTAGCCCTGGCCGGCCCCCGCGTGGTGGTTTGAGAAAACGGGCGCCCGGGCGCGCCCGGGCATTCCCTATACGTAGTGCCCCACCCGAACAGCTTGCCCGTCCGCCTCGTACCGCAGATGCTGTAAATCCGCGCGCCCGGTAGCCGCCCACCCCGACGCGCGGATTCGTAGCATCCGCGGTGCGGCCCCGCTACCGGCGCTGGAAGTGCAGCGGCAGCGCGCCGCCCGGCCGCAGCGTCACGAGCGGGGCCAGGGCCGGCACCACCGGGCTAGCCGGCGCCACGTGGTAGCGCCGCAGCGTTTGGACGAGCACCAGTTGCAGCTCGGTGAGGGCAAAGTGCTGGCCCACGCACAGGCGCGGCCCGCCGCCAAAGGGCAGATAGCCGTAGGCCGGCGGGGCCGGCTGCGCCCCCGCCGCAAAGCGCTCGGGCCGAAACTCCTCGGCCGCGGGCCACAGCTTGGGGTGGTGCAGGCCATAGAGGTAGAGCGTAAAGAGCGTGCCCTTGGCAATAGGCTGGCCCCGAAACTCGTCGGCCTCGGTGGCCACGCGGTCCACTATCCAGGCGGGCGGGTAGAGGCGCATGGCCTCCTGCACCACTTGCAGGGCGAAGGGCAGCTGGGGCAAATCCTCGAACTCGGGCGGGCGGCCGCCGGGTAATACTTGCTCAATTTCGGCTACTAGCGTGGCCTGCGCCGTGGGGTGGCAGGCGAGCAGGTACAGGGCCCAGGCCAGGGCGTTGGCGGAGGTTTCGTGGCCGGCCACGAGCAGAATGTTCAGCTCGTCGAGCAGCTGCTCGTCGGCCATGGCCCCGCCGGTGTCCTCGTAGCGGGCATCGAGCAGCATTTGCAGCAGGTCGTCGGGGGCCGGCGTGCCGGCGGGGGCCGCCGCCTGGGCGGCGCGGTGCCGCGCAATGGCCGCCCGCACCAGCTCGCGCAGCTGCGTGGCCAGGGCATCGTGGCGGCCGTAGCTGCCGCGCAGCCAGTGCCAGGGCCGCAGGTAGGGCTGCCGAATGGTATTAACATAAAACGCCTGAATAGCCGTGAGCCACTCGCTGAGCTGCGTAAGCTGGCGCTCGTCCAGGCTGCTGCCAAATACCGAGCGGGCCACAATGCGAAACGCCACCCGCGTCATGGCCGCGTGGGCATCGAGCTCGGCCACGGGGCTAGCGGCGGTGCGGGCGTCGAGCTCGGCCACCCACTCATCGGCCGCCGCGCGCATGAGGCGCGTGAGGCCCGCCAGCCGCTGCCGGTGAAAGCCGGGCTGAATGAGCCGGCGCTGGCGCAGCCAATCGGCGCCCTCATTGGTGAGCAGGCCGCGGCCCAGGTAGCGCAGCAGCCCGTGCGTGAGGTCGGACTTGTGGTAGCGGCGGTGGTTTTTCTGCAAGATGTGCTGCACCAGTGCGGGGTCGCGCGTGACCACCGAGGGCCGCACGCCGCCCAGGTACAGGCGCAGGGTGTCGCCGTACTGCCCCAGCAGCTTATCGAGCGCCCCAATGGGGTCGCGGGCCGCCTTTAAGGAGTTGCGCAGCGTGGTGCGGCGCGGCACTTGGGGCCAGGAAGCAGGTTGTAGCATAAGCTTTGGCTTGTGCGTCGTCAAATTAAACCACCAGAAAGCGCAAGCTAAAGTCTGTGCGACATTTCACTAGTCAGGCAGCACCAGCTCGCGCGGCAGCTCAAATTTCAACTCGCGGCTCTTTTTACGGCCGTGCAGTTGGGTCAGAAAGTCGTCCAGCTCGGGCTTGTACTCCAGCCACAAGTCTTCGTGCAGGTGCTTCGGAATGAGCGTAGTCAGGCGCAGGGCTAGCCGCGCCGTACCCACAAAAAAGCCCTGGTACACGCTGTCAAACTGCCCGGTGTAGTTCTCAAAAATCAGGCGCAGCGCGTACATGCTCAGGTCAATTTCGAGCTGCTTGCTCTTGGTGACGCGGCGGGCGCGGGCGGCCTCCTGGGTGGCCCCGCGCAGGGCTTTCACCAGGCTGCGGTTGAGCAGGCGGCCGGTCACGGCCACGTTGAAGAGCTCGTGCACGCGGTCGGCGCTCGCCTCGTACACGCTTTCGAGCGTCACGGCGGGCAGCAGCTCAAAGCTGAAGGTGTCGTAGAGCTCGGCATCGCGCCGGGCCGCGCGCACAATGAGGGCTTCCTTTTCCTTGTCGGACAGGCGGGCCACGGCTTTCTTGAAATCGGCGGACGGAACGGGCATAGGCTGAGGCTAGGAGGACGGGGCTAGCCCCGCACCAAGGCAAAGGTCGGCAAAGTAGCCCTTCCGGCCGAACGAAAGCCCCGGGCCCGGCGTTATCAGCCGCCCCCTAGCTTCGCCGGGGCCGCCGTATTTTTGTGCCATGGCTTTTCCCGCTACCCGCCCGCAGACCGACTACCAGGACGACGTTCTTTTGCTCGAAGAAGAGCAGGAGCTGCGCACGCTGGTGGTTTACAACGACGACGTGAACACCTTCGACCACGTTATCCAAACCCTCATCGACGTGTGCGGCCACGAGCCCGAGCAGGCCGAGCAGTGCACCCTGCTCATCCACCACAAGGGCAAGTGCGCGGTCAAAAACGGCACCTATGAGGAGCTGGAGCCCCGCTGCTCGGCCATCCACGACCGGGGCATCTCGGCCGACATCGTTTGATTTTACCTTCTGAATGGATTTTCCTTCCAAGCTCATTGAGAACGCGGTAGTGGAGTTGTCGCGCCTGCCCGGCATCGGCAAAAAAACTGCCCTGCGGCTAGCCCTGCACCTGCTCAAGGCCGAAAGCGACACCACCGCCAACCTGGCCGAGGCCCTGGCCAAGATGCGCTTCGACATCACGTACTGCCGCACCTGCCACAGCATTTCTGACTCGGAGGAGTGCAGCATCTGCGCCAATAAGCTGCGCGACCACGCCCAGGTGTGCGTGGTGGCCGACGTGCGCGACGTGATTGCCATCGAAAACACCGGCCAGTACCAGGGCGTGTACCACGTGCTCGGGGGCGTCATCTCGCCCATCGAGGGCATTGGCCCGGCCGACTTGCAGGTCGATTCGCTGGTGGCCCGCGCCGGCGCCGAAGACTCGGAAATCCGCGAAATCATCCTGGCCATTTCGCCCACCATGGAGGGCGACACCACGGCGTTTTACCTCTCGCGCCGCCTGCGCGATTTTGAGCAGCTCAACATCAGCACCATTGCCCGCGGCATCCCGATGGGTGGCGAGCTGGAGTATGCCGACGAGATTACGCTGGGCCGTAGCATTGTGGAGCGCCAGCGCCAGGCCCGCTAGGGTCCAGTTTTTTGGGCACGAAGGCCCGGCAAAGCAAGTGCCTCCAGGCTGGCTGGCCGGGGGTGCTTGCTTCGCCGGGCCTTCGTGCAATAGCAGACGGGGCTCTAACTTCGCCCTCCCGTGGTGAAGCTCTCCGTCGTCATTGTCAACTACAACGTCTGCTACTTTCTGGAGCAGACGCTGCTGTCAGTTCGCCAGGCCGCGGCGGCGCTGGGCGAGCCGGTCGAGGTGTTCGTGGTGGATAACAACTCGGCCGACGCCTCGGTGGCCATGGTGCGGGCGCGCTTCCCGGAGGTTATCCTCTTGGAGAACAAGGATAACCCCGGCTTTTCCCGCGCCAACAACCAAGCTCTGCGGCTAGCCACCGGCCAGTACCAGCTGCTGCTCAACCCCGATACGCTGGTGGAGGAAACCACCTTCCGCCGCTGCTGCGACTTTATGGACGCGCACCCGCGCTGCGGCGGCCTGGGCGTGCTGATGCTCGACGGCCAGGGCCGGTTTTTGCCCGAGAGCAAGCGCGGCCTGCCCACGCCGGCGGTGGCCTTCTACAAGATATTCGGGCTAGCTAGCCTGTTCCCGCGGTCGCGCACCTTTGGGCGTTATCACCTGGGCTTTCTTGCTGAAAACGAAGCCCACGAGATAGCCGTGCTCAGCGGCGCGTTTATGCTGCTGCGCCAGGCGGCGCTGGCCGAGGTGGGGCTGCTCGACGAAGATTATTTTATGTACGGCGAGGACATTGACCTCTCGTATCGCCTCACGCAGGGCGGCTGGCAAAACTGGTATTTTCCGGGCACCCGCATTCTGCACTACAAGGGCGAAAGCACCAAGCGCACGAGCGTCAACTACGTGCTGGTGTTTTACCGGGCCATGGTCATTTTTGCCCGCAAGCACTTTGCCGCCAGCCGGGCGGGGCTGTTTTCGGTACTGATAAACAGCGCTATTTGGCTGCGGGCGGGGCTAGCCCTGGCCCAGCGCCTGGCTACCGCCGCCACCCCGGTGCTGCTCGATGCGGCCCTGCTCTACGCGGGCATGCACGTGCTAAAGTCCTACTGGGAAGTCAACCAGAAGTTCGTGCGTGGGCTTTACCCGCCGCAGTACATGCTAGTGGCCGTGCCGCTTTATATCGGGGCCTGGCTCGCTACCGTCTGGCTCAGTGGTGGTTATGACCAGCCAGCCCGCGCCAGCCGCGTGGTGCGCGGCGTGGCCGTGGGCACGGTGCTTATTTCGGCGGTGTCCAATTTTTTCGACGCCTGGCGCTTTTCCAAAGCGCTCATTGTGCTGGGCGGCGGCTGGGCGGTGGCGGCGCTGGTGGGGCGCCGGGTGCTGGGCCACTGGCTGCGCCACGGCAACCTGCGCCTGAGCGAGGGCCGCGTCAAAACCCTGGCCATCGTGGGCTCGGCGGCCGAAAGCCAACGCGTGCGCCAACTGCTAACCCAGGCCCAGGTGCCGGCCAAAGTTATTGGCTACATCACACCCGATGCGCCCGCGCCTCCTGCCCCTCCCCTAGCCGACCACCTCGGCACAGTTGCCGAACTGCCGGCGCTGCTGCGCCTCTACGGCCTGACGGAGCTTATTTTTTGCGGCCAGGATTTGCCGGCCAGCCAGATTATCAACCTCATGGCCAGCCTGCCCGCCAGCCCCTTGGTGTCGTATAAAATCTTGCCGGCGGGCAGCCAGTACATCATCGGCAGCAGCGACAAGGATGCGCCCGGCGACTACTACGCCCTCGACCGCTCGTGGCGCCTGAGCCAGCCCGCCCAGCGCCGCAACAAGCGCCTGCTCGACCTCACGGCCTGCCTGGCAGTGCTGGCCCTGAGCCCGGCACTCATCTGGGCGCAGCGGCGGCCGGGCGGGCTGCTGCCCAATGTGGGCCAGGTGCTGCGGGGCCGGTGCAGCTGGGTAGGCCTGCACCACCTGCCCGAGGCTAGCCGCTACCCCGCCGTGCTCTCGCCCGCCGATGTGGCCCCGCACGCCGGGGAGGCCGGGTTGCCGGCCCTTTCTCGGCTTGAGCGGCTGTATGCGCAGGACTACGAGCCTAGCCTCGACCTGGGCGTGCTCTGGCGCGGCTGGCGCCGATTGGGCGGCTAGCGCCAGCCCCCCGGCCAGCGCTAGCCAGCCAGCGGTGGCTATTCCGTTTGGGCGGGCTAAGCTGGTCATTGGCTACGCAAGAGCCAATATTCGGCAAAGAAATAGGCGCTGAAATAGCTAGTAAGCAGCCAACCGCTACGCGCGGCGCCTACCTTTGTGCTTTCTCGCCGAGTCGCTGTGAAAGCATTTTTCGCCTATTTCTGTATTTCGCTGGTGCTGCTGCAATCGTTCAGCCGCGAAGTATTGCTGGTGGATTTTACGCTCAATCAAACGGTTATCACGGCGCGCTACTGCGTAAACAAGGCCCGCCCGCTGCTGCACTGCGATGGCAAGTGCTACTTCGCCAAGAAAGCCCGCCAGCAGGAAGAGCGCCAGAACAAGTCGGCCGGCCCCGTGAAGGAGCGGCTCGAAATGCTGCCCGCCGCCTTTGGCCCGTGGCCCGTGCTGGCGGCCCGACCCGCTATTGCCCCGGCTAGCCCGCGCTACGCGGCGCTGGTGGCGGGGCACTACGCAGCCCCGCTAGGGTCCGTTTTTCGCCCGCCGCTCGGCTAGTCTACCTCCGTTTGGGGAGTTGCCGGCTGGTTGACGCTTGGGCTGCATTGCGCGCCCGGCCTGGACTAGACTTGGCCCCCACTGAGTTTGGATTAGTCTGATTTTCAAGGGGAAATGAAAGGTATTTTTATGGGTGCCGGGCTGGCCGTGGCTAGCCTGGTGAGCGCGCAGGCGCAGCAAGCCGCCGTGCGCGGCACTATTCTCGATGCCCAGTCGCAGCAGCCGCTTCCGGGCGTTTCGGTCGTTATTCCGGGCACCAGCATCGGCACTACTACCGATGCCAGCGGCCGCTTTACACTGGCCGCCCCGGCCGACAGCCGCGAGCTAACTATCTCGTTTATTGGCTACAACACCCAGCAGGTGCGCGTGCCGGCCGCTGGCCACGCCCTCACGGTGCGGCTGGAAGCGGCACCCGTGAGCCTGCAAGGCGTGGTCGTATCGGGCAGCCGCGAACAGGAGCGCCGCACCGAAACGCCGGTGGCCATCAGCCAGGTGTCGGCGCAGCTCATTGCCGACACCAAGGCCACCGCGCCCTACCAGCTCCTCAACAAAGTGGCCGGCGTGTACATGGTAGACCTGGGCGCCGAGCAGCACATGATGGCTATCCGCCAGCCCATTACCACCAATGCGGTGTATTTGTATTTGGAGGACGGGCTGCCCATTCGGCCCATCGGCATCTTCAACCACAACGCGCTGTATGAGATAAACCAGGCCGGCGTGCGCAACATTGAGGTGGTGAAAGGGCCGGCCTCATCGCTCTACGGCTCCAATGCTATCGGGGGGGCGGTTAACTTCCTGACCAAGCAGCCCACGCCCCTGCCCACGGTGGGCGCCTCGGTGCAGGGCGACAACTTTGGCTACCGGCGCGTCGATGCCAATGCCAGCGGCACGGTGGGCCGGCTAGGGCTATATGCGGGTGGCTACGCGGCGCGGCAGCGCGGCGGCTGGCAAGATTACACGGACTTCAACAAGCAGTCGTGGACGCTGCGGGCCGATTATACTTTCAGCCCCAAAACTCGCCTCATTGGCACGGGCAGCTACAATTATCTCTATACTCAAACGCCCGGCACGCTCGACAGCACCCGCTTTTACAGCCGCCGCTACCAGAGCAACAACCGCTTCACCAACCGCGAGGTGACGGCCGTGCGCGCCAGTCTGCGCCTGGAGCACGAGTGGAGCCCTAGCCAACAAACGGCTTTCACGGCCTTCACGCGCTACAACTCGACCGGCCAGCTACCGAGCTATTTCATCGCCGATGTGCGCGCGAACGGCGCGTACCAAAGCTCGAACGGGCAGGTGAACAACCAGTCGTTTCATAGCTACGGGGCGCTGGCACAGCACCGCATCGACCTGGGTTTTCTGAACTCGCGGCTCATTGTGGGGGCTTACGCCGACTACAGCCCCAGCACGTACTACGCTCGTTTTCTGAGTATTCAGAAAGACGTGGCCAACAATTTCTACACCGGCTATACCGATACCGGGCGCTACCTCGACGACTACAAAATCGACCTCTACAACACGGCTGCCTACGCCCAGTACGAGGTGCCGGCTACCGAAGCACTGCGCATCGTGGGCGGCCTGCGCTACGACCGGGTGCAGTACAAGTTCAGCAACAACCTGAGCGGCAGCCAAACCAGCAAGAAGGCTAGCCAGAACAACGTCTACAACATCTTGGCGCCCAAGCTGGGCCTGACTTACGCGCTAGGGCCGGCCCAGGGCTTGTATGCCAATTTCAGCACTGGCTTCCAGCCGCCCGAAACCAACAGCCTCTACAGCTCGCGCCAAACCATAGCGCTGAAGCAGGCCAACTTCACCAACTACGAGGCCGGCGGCTGGCTAGCCTTGTTTGAGCGCAAGGTGTATATCGACCTGAGCCTCTACCAGATGGAAGGCCGCAACGAAATCGTGAGCCTCTTGCAGGCCGACAACACCACGCAGAGCGAAAACGTGGGCGCCACCCGCCACCAGGGTATCGAGTACACGCTGACCTACGCGCCGGTGCCAGAGGTGAATTTCCGCCTGAGCGGTACCAACGCCCGCCATACCTACCTCGATTACAGCGAGGTAGTGCAGGGCCGCAATCGCGACTACGCCGGCAACCGCATGGTGGGCGCCCCCAACTGGCTAGCCAACGCGGAGGTCTTTTACAAGCCGCGCTTCGCGCCCGGCGCCCGCCTCGGGGTAGAGTACCAGCGCGTGGGCCAGTTCTACACCAACACGGCCAATACCAAAACCTACGCCGGCTATAACCTGCTGAACCTGCGCCTGGGCTACCGCCTGCCGCAATCGGTAGCGCGCGGCCTGGAGGTGTGGGCCAACGTGGTGAACCTCGGCAACGCGCTCTACGCCGTGAACGCTACCACCAACCAGTACGGCACCACCTACACGGCCGCCGCGCCGCGCACCGTCACGCTGGGGCTAGGGTACACGTTCGCCGC
>Ga0160429_1002108_pt1 | contig 10630 bp, 10 predicted proteins | sample SolpanmetagenomR_FD_108199 | JGI IMG/M metagenome (GOLD analysis project Ga0160429, IMG submission 108199) | Solar panel surface microbial communities from Lawrence Berkeley National Laboratory, California, USA - R | ecosystem: Engineered > Built environment > Solar panel > Unclassified ... | reverse complement strand
CTCCTCACCCGACGCCATGCACGAACTCAAGCAAGTGCTTTGGGCTGGCACCGAGCACTGGGATACGCTGCTTGTGGAGCGCGCTGCCATCAGCGGCCGGCTGGTGCTCTCGGAGTTTACGCGGGCGGCTATTGGGTGAGTTATATTCTAACAATGACACGATTTATACTATGATGAAAGTACGCCGATGTTAATGGATATTATCTATAATCATCACAAACCCTTTTTTCGGCAGAAAGTAAAAATTTATGAAACTTCGTTGCACCTTGAGTCTTTAGCACAGCTACGACTGACGCTGCCGAAAGACCTATTAGCAGATTTATTGAATCTTTCAAATAAATTTTATCAATAGCTGGTTTCGAGCCAAGCCTAAGAGCACTTTTTGTCTCTCTTATATATTTTCTATCAACCTTGCCTTCGTTATGTATTATAATATTTCTTCTATTAACGACCTCAGAGTACTTGTTTATTGCTTTTGAAAACGATGTCTTAAACATTGTGTCTAAGCCTATTTTTGCTTTATCCTTTTCAAAGAAGTCTACTGGATTTCCATAAAATATTCCTCTTACTTTTTCTTCTATCATTTTGTCTATCATCTCCTCCTTTGTCTGACTTTCGAAGATTAGCTGAGTTAGCTTTATTTGCTGACCTATAACTTCTACGCCTTCTTTAGAGTTTAATTTATTAGGATACTCCTTATAAATCATCTGTGTCAAATCTTGCAGGAAACTTTCTGTCAGTGCTACAGAATTTATTAAGGCCTTTTTAGAATTAGTAGAATTCCTAAGTCTTATGCAAATACCATCTATGTCCTTTGCAAAAAACTTTTTAGAACCATTATTATTATGGTTTTCTATTTCTAAGTTTCTTGTTTTTACCTGCTTTTTTGTGAAATCATCAACAAGCACTTGTATAAACAAGTAATCTCTCCATACATTTATCATTGCTTTTCTATAGCTGATAAATTTACTACTAATTGCAGATGCAAGCTTTTTTTGCTCTTGTGTCATGAGTTGGCTGGCAAACGGTATAAATTACTTGGCAAAGTAATATGGTTTTTCGTTTTATTCTCCATAATTTACGTCAGGAATTACAATGTTTTTTTACAGCGCTGTGTCCAGCACCTCGTCGCCATCGTCGGCCATGGTCTTGGCTAGCTTCTCAATATTGAGACTCCGGGCCGAAGCATCGAAAATTTCGCGGTAGGTACCGCGCTTTTCGTAGAGTTGGGCGTGGGTGCCGCTTTCCACGGCTTCGCCTTTTTTCATCACGTAGATGCAGTCGGAATCTACGATTTGGGCGAGGCTGTGGGAGATGATGACTACCGTGCGGCCCTGCTTGATGGCGTCGAGGCTGTTTTTGATTTGCTCGGTGGCAATGGCATCGAGGCTGGCAGTGGGCTCGTCGAGGAAGATGATGGGCGGGTTTTTGAGGAACAGCCTAGCGATGGCGATGCGCTGCTGCTGGCCGCCCGAAAGCTGCTGGGCGTCGCTGAGGTAGCCCTTGGGCAGGTCCAAAATCTGGTCGTGGAGGTAGGCCTGGCGGGCAGCGGCTTCTATCTCGGCCTGGGTAGCATTGAAGTTGCCGTAGCGGATATTCTCCTCAATGGTGCCCTTGAAAATGTGGTTTTTCTGGAGCACCAGGCCGATTTGCTGGCGTAGGGCGGGTGTGTCGTACTCTGATAGCCGCTTGCCATCGAGAAAGACGCCGCCGTTGTCGGGGCGGTAAAACTCGCAGAGCAAGTTGATAATCGTGCTTTTGCCGGCGCCGCTGAGGCCCACGAGCGCGGTGGTTTTGCCGGCCTCGATGGTCAGGCTTACGTCGTGCAACGCCGCGGTGCCGCTAGGGTACGTGAAGTTGACGTGGCGCAGTTCGAAGCGGCCGTAGAGGTGCGCGGGGCGCAGTGGGCCGGGGCGCTCGGTCTGGTCGTCGGCATCGAGGATGGCGAAGAAGCCCTCGGCGTAGGTCAGGGCCTCGTTCATCTCGTCGTAGATGCGGTGCAGCTGGCGGATGGGCGCCGACACGTTATTAAAGAGCAAGACGTGAAACATGATGGCGCCGATGCTCATCTGGCCAGCTAGCACGAGGTAGGCGGTGAGCACGATGATGGCCACCACCCCAATCTGCTCAAAAAACGACTTGAGGCCGTCGTAGCGGAAGTTGGTTTTGCGGGTAGTGAGTTGGGCAGCCTCTAGCTTATCCTGCACAGCTAGCTGCTTGTCGCCCTCGTAGGCCTCGCGCACGAAGCTCTTGATTACCACAATACTGTCGATGATGCTGATGAGGCCGTGGTTTTTCTCCTCGCGTAGGGCGCGCAGGTTGCGGCGGGTACCATTGAGGCGGTCGGCCTGTCGGTAGCTCAGCCAGAAGTACACGGGCAGGATGGACGTGGCCACCAGGCCCACCCATTTATTGGCCAAAAACATAACCACCAGCGCCACAATGGCATTGGCAAAGAGCGGCAGAATGTCGATAAAGAAGTTCTGAACCAGCTTCATCAGGCTCTCCACCCCCCTATCGATGCGGGTTTGGAGCTTGCCGGTTTGGTTGCCGCTTTCGGTGAAAAAGCCTAGCTCGTAACCTAAAATCTTGGTGACGGCGGCCTCCGCTAGGGCCCCCGACACGCTGATGCGGATTTTCTCACCGTAGTATTTCTGACCGAAGGTGATGGCGGTGTTCAACAACTCTTTGCCGAGCAGCAGCGCGCTCACCCAAATCAGCATTTGCCAGCCCTGGGCTAGGCCTTGTCCTTTATTCAGCAGCCCCTGCACGGTATCGACGGTGTAGCGCAGCACGAAGGGGTTAACCTGGGCGGCTAGTGAGCCTACCAGCGTGAGCAATAGAGTGCTAATAATCAGTCGCCGGTAGGGCCGCACGAAGGGTAGCAGGCGTTGAATAATTTGCCAAAGGCTCATAAGCAGCAGAAATAGCGGACGTAATACAGACTAGACGGCGGGGGGCGGCCCGGGGTTAGGCCGCGTGGCCCCTAGCCAGGACGCAGCGGGGCTTCAAAAACCACTCAGATTCTTTCGCGTACACGGCCCCATGAAAAAACTCCTTCTCAGTGCCTCGGCTGCCTTGCTGGTTGCCGCAGCAGCTCCAGCGGCGCACGCCCAGGGCGTGCGCTTCGGCGTAAAGGCCGGTGCCAACCTCTCCAACCTCTCCGGCGACCTCGTTGACCAGGACCAGTATAAGAATCGCTTTGGCTTTCACGGCGGCGTGATGGTGAATTTTGGTCTCGGGGACATCGTTTCTATCCAGCCCGAGGTGCTTTACTCGCAAAAAGGCTTTAAGTACGCCGACCAGCAGTTTGGGCTGGTGCGCAACACCGGTAGCGTACGCTACAATTACATTGACGTGCCTGTTCTGGTGCGCGTACGCGCCGCGGGCATTTTCTTTGAAGTGGGCCCGCAGTATAGCTACTTGCTGAACGTATCGACCGACCGCACGCAGACGCTCAATGGCAGCGTAGTTGGCAACGTTGGCTCAGGCACTACCAACCTCGACAATGTGCAGCGCAATGAGCTAGGCTACGTGGGTGGCCTGGGTTTTCAGGCTAGCAACGGCGTGATGATAGGGGTACGCTACAACGGCGCTTTCACCGACTTTGCCAAGAATAGCAACTACAGCAACAACGACTTCCGCAATGCCCGCAACTCGGCTTTCCAAGCCTACGTGGGTGTGCTGCTGGGCGGCAAATAAGCTAGCCAGCATGGCAAAAAAGCCGCTTGCCCACTTCGGGCGGGCGGCTTTTTTGTAGCCGGGTGGCGGCTAGGGTCGGGGGCCTGACCGGGGCGCCACCCGGCCACAGTTGCCTAAATAAAGGGCTCTGCCATACGAATTTGCCCCCGGCCGCAGTTTAGGAGGCAGTAGCAACGTGCTATTCGCGGCCCCGCCGCGTTACTACTCCCGCCTTAAATTCTGCAAAAACCGATGGTACGACTCACTTTGCTAGCTAGCCTGCTCACGCTGCTGACCGCCGCCAACCCCGCCGCTGCCCACCCGGCACACCCAGCCAAGTGGCCCTTCTGGCTCTCGACGCCCGAGCGCCACGGCAGCCGCAAGCTGCCCGGCGATTACACCCACCACTACGGCACCTACCGCGGCCACAGCCGCCCGAACAATGGCGGGCTCCTCAGCTTTTTGCACGGCAACGGGCGCGCCACCGCCCGGCACCAAGGCGCGCAGCGCAGCCATAAAGGCAGCCACCGCCGCACCTCGGGCTTGTTCTAACGTATTTGTCCTTAGCCCAAGCAAAGCGGCCAGTCACGCGAGTGGCCGGCCGCTTTGTTAGTGACCCTACGCTACTTACGACGGGCTAGTCATCGGCTTTAGCCTTGATTTTTACTTTGCCGTTCTTGGCTTTCACCTTGCCATCCTGGGGCATTTCCATGCTGCCGCGCTGGCGGCGGTTGGCTTGCATAGCCTGCATTTTGGTGTACTGGTCGGGGGTGAGCACGGCCTTCAGCTGGTCGTCGTACTTGGTGCGGCCGGCCATCATCTGCTGGCGCAGTTGCTGGCGGTCGGCGGTGCCGGCCTGCAGCTGGCCGCGCATGGCGAGCATCTCCTGGTCGCGGGCCAGCAGTATTTGCTGCACTTTGGCCGACTGGTCGGCGCTGAGGCCCAGCTGCCGGGTAAGACCCTCGGTTTGGCGAGTGGCCATTTCTTCGGGGGTGCGCTGGGGGCGGCCGCCGGCCTGGTTGGGCATAGTTTGGGCCGAGGCGGCCGTGGCCGAAAGCGCGAGGGCTAGCAGTGGCAACAGAAACTTTTTCATGGGGAGTACTTAAAAAGAAAGAGAAGAAAAAAACCGGGGCTAGCCCTGCCTGGAGCTTAGAGGCCGGCCCTGGCTAAAGGTTTAGCGGCGGTACTGGGCTTCCCAGCGGGCGCGCTCCTGGGGCGTTACGTGGTGGTTTTGGGCGTAGCCGTAGTTGTGGCCGTGCTCCCAATCGCGGCGCTCGGCGCGGGTCACGCGGTGGTCGCGGTCGAAGCCGTAGTTTTGGCTGCGGTCGAATTTGTCGTTGTCGCGGCCGCGGTTGTCGTGGCGGTGCTGGGCCTGGTAACGGGCTATTTCCGCACGGGTCACGCGGTGGCTGCGGTCGTAGCCGTAGTTGAAGTCGCGGTCGCCGGGGTCCTGCTCGTAGCGGCCAGTGCGGTTGTCGATGATGGGGGCAGCCGCGCAGGCGCTGGTAAGCAGGCTAGCGGCAGCAAGGGCGGCAAACAGGAAGGATTTCATGGCAGTAGAAACTAGAAAGCCGGAGAAAAAACAGCAAAGCCGCGCCGCGCTAGTGGCCTGGGCGCCGGCGGCTGGTTGACTATCCCTTTGCAAATGCGTGACCGAAAATGTGGCCTGGTGGCTTTGCTAGCCCTATTCTGCCCCCAAACCCCGACCAACGCCCCGACTGTACCGATGAAAGAAGGTACCGATGGCTTAATGGGCTAGGGCACTTATCTTGCATTGTTGCTTTCACTCCCTGGCTCATGCGTTGGCCGCACTATATCTGCTTCATCAGTTGGCTAGTGGCCGCTTGTTCTGCTGAGCCGCCCGCCACAACTCCCCCGTCTACCGCCAACTTGCCGCCGTCCACTACGTCAATTGACGTAGCTACCAAAGCAGCCGCACTGGCTACCCCGCAGCGTTTTTTGCAGTGGTATGGGCCGCGCATGGATAGCCTAAACAGTATATGCCTTGTCCCCGCTGCCTGTAATGCGGACACAGCTGATGTTTACGCCCTGGACTTTAAGCAAGTTGGTAACTACCTGGCTGCCTTTAGCAAAGGCAGCTTCACCTCGGCTCGCTACGCTGCTAGCCGCCGGGCCTACTATCAGCAGCAGGCTGATTCCATGCGCGCGCATCCTCTTTATGACGGTGCGCCCCCAGGCTTGGATTTTGACCCGGTTCTTTGTTCACAGGACTCGGATGATTTGCAGGCTTTGCTAAAGCAAACCCCTGTTATTCTACACTATACGCTTGATTCAGCCCGCATTGGCCTCGGCCTTTCCTATGATGGAGCGCTGGAAAAGACGCTGGTTTTTCGACTGTCGCACCAGGGAGGCAGCTGGCTTATTGATGGTATTGAGCCGGTTTTCCCGGGCAATTAAAGATTACTCCTGCTTTATCAAACGCCCCCGCCCGGCCCGCCGGTGCGGGGGCGTTGGGCTTCTGCCTACCTTTGTGGCTCGAAACTCCCTCCCACCCCACCCTACGTTTTAAGACCCCCTGCCCCCGAATTATGGCCCTAGTGGAAATGACGATGCCCAAGATGGGCGAATCCATCATGGAAGGCACCGTGCTGAAATGGCTCAAGCAAGTTGGCGACGCCATTGAGCAAGATGAGTCGGTGCTGGAAGTGGCTACCGACAAGGTAGATACCGAAGTACCCGCCCTCTACGCCGGCATCCTGGCCGAAATACTGGTGCAGGAGGGCCAGGTGGTGGCCGTGGGCGCGCCCATTGCCCGCATCGAAACCGATGCCGCTGCTGCCCCCGCCCCCAGCAAGAATACCGACAGCCTCGAAGAAGCCAGCGCCAACCCACCGGTGCAGGAAGATGTGCGCCCCTTGCAAGAGGCCCCGGCCGGCGACGAAAGCGTGCCTTACCTGCCCGGCCCTGGCAGCCCGGTAGTAGCCCCGGCTAGCCCCGGCCTGCCCGTGCAGGAAGGCCGTTTCTACTCGCCGCTCGTGCTCAGCATTGCCCGTGAGGAAGGCATCGGCATGAGCGAGTTGGAGCGCCTGCCCGGCACCGGCCAGGAAGGCCGCGTAACCAAAAAAGACATTCTCGACCACGTGGCCGCCGGCAAGCCGTCGTTGCAGCCCGTGGCGGCGGCCCCGGCCGCTGCACCGGCGCCACAACCCGCCGCACCCAAGCCAGCCCCGGCGCCCGAAGCCAAGCCGGCCCCGGCCGCCGAGCCCAAGCCCGCCGCACCCAAGGCTAGCCCCAACGGCCAGGCGGCCCCGGCCAGCAAGCCCGCGCCCTCGGTTTCGGGCGGCCAGGAGCTGATTGAGATGGACCGCATGCGCAAGATGATTGCTCAGCGCATGGTGGACTCGAAGCGCATTTCGCCGCACGTCACGAGCTTCGTGGAGGCCGACGTGACCGAATTGGTACACTGGCGCAACAAACACAAAGACGCCTACAAGAAGCGCACCGGCGAGAACCTGACTTTCACGCCGCTCTTCGTGTGGGCCGTGGCCCGCGCCATCCAGGACTACCCGCTGATTAACGTGTCGATTGATGGCGACTACATCATCAAGAAGCGCGACATCAACGTGGGCGTTGCCGTGGCGCTGCCCAGCGGCAACCTCATCGTGCCGGTTATTCACAATGCCGACCAGCTCAACCTCAACGGGTTGACCAAGAAGGTAAATGACCTGGCCGCCCGCGCCCGCATCAACAAGCTGACGCCCGCCGACCTCGAAGGCGGCACCTACACGCTCAGCAACGTGGGCTCGTTTGGCAACGTCATGGGTACGCCCATCATCATGCAGCCGCAGGTGGCCATCATGGCCGTGGGCGCCATCAAGAAAAAGCCCGCCGTGATTGAGACGCCCCAGGGCGACCTCATCGGCGTGCGCCACTTTATGTTCTTGAGCCACAGCTACGACCACCGCGTGGTCGATGGCTCGCTAGGGGGCATGTTTGTGCGCAAAGTGGCCGATTACCTGGAGCAGTTCGACCCCAACACGGCCATATAATTAGCTCTACTTGGCCGCTCACCCCTAGTGCGCGTGTCATGCTAAACGAAGTGAAGCATCTTGGGCGCACCGTTGGACTAATCTTCCTGACGATGCGCCCAAGATGCTTCACTTCGTTCAGCATGACACATACAGGCGCTCAGTACTCTTCATGAAAAACATCCTCTTTATCGCCACCCTGGCCATCTCGCTAGGCCTCATCATCTTCCTTTACCAGCGCCTGACGGCCACGGAAGCAGCCCTGCGCACGGCCGAAAAGCATTTTGCCGACTGCCAGCAGGTGACGTTTCAGCTACAAAATCAGCTGAGCGCCGACGAAAAAAGCGCGGCAGACCGTTCGTCTACCGCGCCTTCTGTATTGCGCTAGCGTTGTGGGACAGCCCGTTACATCGTTTTCTGCCCCAGCAGCAGGAACATGTACGCGTACTGACGCGCGACATCGTTGAGGGCTTTGAAGCGACCCGAGGCGCCGCCGTGGCCGGCTTCCATATCGGTGTGCAGCAGCAGCAGGTGGTTGTCGGTTTTGGTAGCGCGCAGTTTGGCCACCCACTTGGCGGGCTCGAAATACTGTACCTGCGAGTCGTGCAGGCCGGTGAGCACCAACATGTTGGGGTAACTCTGGTCCTTCACATTGTCGTAGGGCGAGTATGAGAGCATGTAGTCGTAGTACTTCTTCTCGGCGGGGTTGCCCCACTGGTCATACTCGCCGGTGGTGAGCGGAATGCTGGCATCCGACATGGTCGTGACGACGTCCACAAACGGCACGGCCGCAATTACGCCCTTGTAGAGGTCGGGGCGCATGTTGACCACGGCGCCCATCAGCAGGCCGCCGGCGCTGCCGCCCTGGGCAAAGAGCTTGGCGGGCGAGCTATACTTATTCTTGATGAGGTAAAGCGAGCAATCGATGAAGTCGGTAAACGAGTTTTTCTTATTCAGCATGCGGCCGTCCTCAAACCATTGGCGGCCTAACTCCTGCCCGCCCCGAATGTTGCAGAGCGCGTAGGCAAAGCCACGGTTGAGCAAGCTCAGGCGCGCCGAGGAAAAGGTGGGGTCCATTGAGAGGCCGTACGAGCCGTAGGCGTATTGCAGCAGCGGGCCGGTGCCATCCTTTTTGAAGCCTTTTTTATAGACGATGGTCATCGGGATTTCCTTGCCGTCGCGGGCTTTCACAAACACGCGCTCCGTCACGTAGTCTTCCTTATTGAAGCCCCCTAGCACCGGCTGCTCCTTCAGCAGGGTCAGCTTCTGGGTGTTCATGTTGTAGTCGTAGGTGCTGCTAGGGGTCGTAAACGAGGTGTAGGTGAGGCGCAGCACGGGCGTGTCAAACTCGGGGTTAGCAGCGATAAACGTAGTGTAAGCCGTTTCGCGGAAGGGCACCACCTGCCCGATTTCGGTGGCCAGGTTGATAACGCGCAGCTCGCGCAGGCCCTCGGCGCGCTCGTTCAGCACCAGGTGGTTTTGGAACAGCTCCATCTGCTCGATGAAGACATCTTCGCGCTGCGGCACCACGTCTTCCCACTGGGCTTTGTTGGTGTTGCTGAGCGGCGTAGCCATCACCCGGAAGTTGGGCGCCTCCCAGTTGGTAAGCACGTAAAACTCGCCGTTGGCGTCCTGCACCTCGTAGAGGTGGTCGGGCTCGCGTTTCAGAAATACCTTAAACTGGCCGGTGGGCTTAGTGGATTCCAGGTAGCGGTACTCCGACGACAGCGAGCTGTGGAGCGTGATGCCGATGTAGCGGCGCGACTTGCTGCGCGCGATATCAACGCCGAAAGTGTTGTCTTTTTCCTCGTACACCAGCACATCCTGGCTAGGGTCGGTGCCGAGCGTGTGGCGGTACACCTGGTAGGCTAGCAGGGTGCCCACGTCCTTTTTAGCGTAGAAAGCGGTTTTATTATCGGCGGCCCACACGGCCGAGCCGGCAGTATTGGCGATTTTTTCGGGGTAGAGCTCGCCGGTTTTCAGGTTTTTGAAGCGCAGCGTGTAAAGGCGGCGGCTCACCTCATCGGTGCCATAGGCCAGGGTCTGGTTGTCGTCGCTCACCTCGTAGCCGCCGATGGCGAAGTAGGCTTTGCTCTGGCCCATCTCGTTGCCGTTGAGCATTATTTCCTCGGGCGCGGCTAGGCTGCCCTCCTTACGGCAGTACAGCGGGTACTCGCCGCCGGTTTCATAGCGCGTGTAGTAGTAGTAGCCGTGGTCGCGGTAAGGCACCGAGGCGTCCTGCTCTTTAATGCGGCCCTTCATCTCGGTGAAGAGCTTCTCTTCCAGGGCTTTCACCGGGGCCATTTGCTGGGCGGTGTAGGCGTTTTCCTGCTTCAGGTAGTCGAGAACCTGCGGGTTTTCGCGCTCGTTGAGCCAGTAATAATTGTCGGTGCGGGTGCCGTTAGGCGAAGCAAGCAGTTTGGGCTTGACGGTAGCAATGGGCGGAGTAGTCATGGGGGACGTGGGCGCCGCCTGGCCCTGCGCGGTAAGCACCGCGAGGCTAGCCAAGCAGCCAAACCCAAGCGTAAATAATGTTTTCATGCAAGCTGAGTAATAGTTGGCAACCCCAAAGAAACGGCACAAATGGCAACTAGACCGGCTGTTCTAGGGGGATTACGGGGTAATCTTATTTTATCTTAGTTACTTAATAAGTAGCTAGTAGCCAATACGCCCGGCTCAACCGATGGCTATCAGTTGGGCCGGGCGCCTAGGCTAGCCTAGCGGCAGATTACAGGGCCTTCAACGCCTGCTCCAGCGCCGTGATTTTGCCTTCGGCGTCGGCGAGTTTCTGGCGCTCGCGCTCCAGCACGTCGGGCTTGGCGTTGGCCACAAATTTTTCGTTGCCCAGCTTCTTATTCACCGAGTCGCGGAAGCCGATGGCGTATTCCAGCTCCTTTTCGACGCGGGTGCGCTCGGCAGCGGCGTCCACCTGCATATCGAGCGGAATAAAGAACTCGCTG